>Ga0209181_10007063_pt1 | contig 15527 bp, 8 predicted proteins | sample MAT05_FD_187208 | JGI IMG/M metagenome (GOLD analysis project Ga0209181, IMG submission 187208) | Freshwater microbial communities from Lake Fryxell liftoff mats and glacier meltwater in Antarctica - MAT-05 (SPAdes) (version 2) | ecosystem: Environmental > Aquatic > Freshwater > Ice > Liftoff... | reverse complement strand
GCCCAGGAACGCCTCACCGCGCTGGGGGGACAATGACCCGCGCGGACCGCGCCCGCGAACTTTCCCGCCTTCTTCCCGCCATCTATCCGGACGCGCACTGCGAACTGGATTACCGCAACCCGCTCGAACTGCTCGTCGCCACGATTCTTTCCGCGCAGTGCACGGACAAGCGGGTCAACATCGTAACCAAAGCTCTCTTCCGCCGCTGCCGGACCGTTCAGGATTTCGCCGCCATTCCCCAGGAGGAAATGGAAACCCTGATCCACTCCGCCGGATTCTACCGCAATAAAGCAAAAAACATCCGGGCCATGGCCGCCAAACTTCTGGCTGAACACCAGGGAATGGTTCCCTGGAGTTTGGAAAGCCTGGCCGCACTTCCCGGCGTCGGACGCAAAACCGCAAACGTCGTGCTCGGCAACGCCTTTGCTCTCGACGAAGGCGTGGTCGTGGACACCCACGTCGGCCGTCTCTCCAACCGCCTCGGACTCACGAAGCACAGCAACCCCGTCAAAATTGAACAAGACCTGATCAAACTCTTCCCCCGCGAAACCTGGACGGATTTAAGCCACTGGCTTATCTGGCACGGACGCCGCCGCTGCACCGCCCGCAAGCCGGATTGTCCGAATTGCGAGCTGCGGGAAATCTGTCCAAGCGCGGATCGCGCTTGAGACTGGTGGGATGCGATCTCTCTGGACAGCTCCGGCATCAGCTTGCGGTCTGCGCCATCTTTCGGGGGGAGGCCCCGTTTCTTGGTGAGTGGCTCACGCTTCACGCCGGAATCGGGGTGACGCATTTTTATCTCTACAATAACTTTTCCACTGACGAATTCCGCACAGTTCTGCAGCCGTGGCAGGAAGCGGGTTTCGTCCAGTCAGGTTGTGGTCAAGACCACCGACTCCCGTTTTCGACCAATTGCGGATCAAACCACGATAGGTCGCGATCCCTGGAGGACTTGCTTACGAAAATCCGGCGGGGGGATGCCTCCACTGCGACAAAACGGGAACCGGAATGGCACTTGGCCTTTGAAAGCGGGCTGAACAGCGAAGGGATCTGACCATCCAGCCGATCTCACGGGGCCATTCGCGAAAACTGATGCAATCGCCGGAGGGAAAATGTAAAAACCCCTGATGGAAAATTTTGAGCCGATTGCGATTACGGGAATCGGCTGCCGATTTCCCGGGGGAGCCAGTGGGCCGGAGGCTTTTTGGAAGCTGCTTTGCGATGGCGTTGACGCCATCACGGAAATACCACCCGACCGCTGGAGTATCCCCGCCTATTACAATGTGGAACCGGGAATACCCGGAAAAACCAACTCGCGCTGGGGTGGTTTCATTGACGGAATTGACCAATTTGATCCCGCATTTTTCGGCATCTCGCCACGCGAGGCGGCATTCATGGATCCGCAACAGAGACTTCTCCTCGAAACCGCGTGGGAATCCATCGAGGACGCCGGGTTTGTCACTGATCCCGTCGCGGGTTCCAACACCGGTGTCTTTGTGGGCATTTCCACCCGCGACTATTCACAAATCCAGGTCGAGTTCGGCGATTTAACGACGATCGATAGCCACTCCACCACAGGCACCGTGCTGAGCATCGCCGCCAACCGTATCTCGTATCTTTTCAATCTTCATGGTCCGAGTTTTGTGGTGGACACTGCCTGCTCGTCCTCCTTGGTGGCGGTACATCTGGCCTGCCGGAGTCTCCGCAATGGCGAATGCACCACGGCGCTGGCCGGCGGGGTCAATGCCATAATCATTCCGGACACCTATGTGGGCTTCAGCAAAATGTCCATGCTCTCACCCGATGGTCGCTGCAAGGCGTTCGACGAACGGGGAAATGGCTTCGTGCGCGGGGAAGGTGCCGGTGTGATTGTGCTGAAACCCCTTGCCGCCGCCCAGGCCGACGGCGACCGGATTTATGCGGTGATTCGCGGCAGTGCTGTCAATCAGGACGGGCGCACCAGCAGCCTCACCGTTCCTGGTCTGCCAGCCCAGCAGAGCCTGATTCGCGAGGCCTGCCGCGATGCCAGGATTGATCCGCTGGAGATCGATTACATCGAAGCCCACGGGACCGGCACACCCGTCGGCGACCCGATTGAAGCCACCGCGATCGGCGCTGTCCTTGGCCAGAACCGCAGCGGGCGCGAATGCGTGATGGGATCGGTCAAAACCAACATTGGCCATCTGGAAGCCGGTTCCGGCATCGCGGGCATGATCAAAACCGCGCTGATTCTTCATCACGGTGAAGTGCCCCCCAATCTGCATTTCGAGCAACCCAATCCGGAAATTGATTTTAAGAAATGGAAACTGCGCGTCCCGGTGGCCATGGAAAAACTGCCCCGGAAAGATGCCATCGCCGCGATCAACTCCTTTGGATTCGGAGGCACCAATGCCCATGCAATTTTACAATGCGCCCCGGCGACGGAGCGGGTGATTGTCGAAGCTCCAGCCGAAGCCCACCTGTTTGTCCTTTCATCCCGCCAGGCGGAAGGATTGCGATCCCTGGCAACTCAATATGCCGCCTGGCTGGCCACCAGCGCGGATGCGCTGGAGGATATTTGCTCCAATCTGGCGGCGAGACGGTTGCACCATTCCCATCGGATTGCCATTGCCGCGGAATCGAAAGCGGAGGTGATTACCAAGCTCGAAGCCTTTCTGGCCGGAGAAACCCGCCCGGGCCTTTCCTCTGCAGTGGCGGCTCCAGGAAAAACGGTCGTCTTCGTATTTTCCGGTCAAGGACCGCAATGGTGGGCCATGGGGAGACAATTGCTCACAACCCACCAGGCCTTTCGCGAAAAAATTACGGAGTGTGATGCGCTCTTCCGCCAATGGGGGAACTGGTCCCTGCTGGAGGAAATGGCGCGGGACGAAGCCTCTTCGCGCATGGACCTGCCGTCCATCGCCCAACCGGCGATCTTCGCCCTGCAAGTTGCGTTGACCGAATGGTGGCGTGAACACGGCATCGTGCCCGGAGCGGTGATCGGTCACAGCGTAGGCGAAGCGGCGGCAGCCCATCTCTCCGGTGCCCTCGATTTGCCTTCCGCAGCCAAAGTAATTTTCGAACGCGGCCGCTGCATGCAGCTCGTGCCGCCCAAAGGAAAAATGCTGGCCGTCGCCCTGTCCGCCGAGGCGACCCTGCCCTGGCTCGCCGATCTCAAACGCCGGGCCGAACTCGGCGCAATTAACAGTCCGCGTTCCATCACGATTTCGGGAGAAGCCTTTGCGCTCGAACAAATCGCCAAGAGGCTGGAGTCGGCCAACATCTGGCACCGTTTCCTGCGAGTCAACTACGCCTTCCATAGTGCCCAGATGGATCCCGTGAAACGCGCCCTTAAAACCGCCCTCAAGGGAATCACCTCCCGATCACCCGGCCTGCCCATCGTTTCCACCGTCACGGGAAAGTTCGCCGATGGGGAAAAATTCGATGAGGAATATTGGTGGCAAAATGTCCGGAAAACAGTCCGGTTTTCCGACGGAATCAAGGCTCTGGTTGACGCGGGCTTCTCCTCCTTTCTGGAAATCGGCCCCCACCCTGCGCTATCGGGTTCGGTCGCCGAATGTGTCCGGGCCAGCGGAACCGAGGGATTTGTCACGCATTCCCTGCGGCGCGGTGAGGCGGAAGCCGCCACCCTTCTGGGTGCGCTGGGTGCTTTGCACACCCGGGGGATTCCCGTGCGTTGGCCAAAAAGCGGCCGCGTGATTTCGCTTCCGCGTCATCCCTGGCAGCATGATCGCTATTGGCAGGAGGCAGCGGAAAGCCACGCCGCACGGCTCGGTCCACCACCCCATCCCCTGCTGGGCCGCAGCTTAAACACCTCTGAGCCCGCCTGGGAAACGTCCCTGAACTTCGCACTGCTGCCCTATTTGGAGGATCATCGCCTGAATGGCCGGGTGGTCTTTCCCGCCGCAGCCTATGTCGAAATGGCCCTAGCTGCCGGCCGGGAACTTCACGGGAAATTGCCGCTGATTGTTGAGGAAATCGAATTCGATCGCGCTCTGTTTTTGCCGGGATCCGATCAGACCACCCGTTTGGAGTTTCGCGTTCACGCCGTCGAGCGCACTTTCCAGATCCACTCCCGAACCGGCACAGGCCGGACGTGGACGTCCCATTGCACTGGAAAAATCCGCGCGGGAGCCGACACAATAATCCCGGAACCGGCTGACCTGGCAGAAATCAAAACCCGCTGCACGGAAGACCATTCGGGCGCGGACAGCTATCAACGCTTCCTGGCGAACGGCTACCATTTCGGGAAATCGTTTCAGGGAATTTCCCGCGTCTGGCGTCACGATGGCGAAGCAATCGGAGAGATCACTGGGCCGGAAATCGGAAATTCCCATGGCTATCTCATCCATCCGGCCCTGTTGGATTCCTGTTTTCAAGTTTTGCTCTCCGCGCTCACGCCGGAGGAAAGCGCTCGGGGGCTGTTTCTGCCTGTGCACATTGCCCGCATCCGATTTTTCGGAGAACCGGCCGGGAAGATTTGGAGCCATGTCCGTTTGTTGGAAAGCGACCGCAAGTCCATTACAGCAAGAATTCGTCTGCTTGATGAAACCGGCGCAGTCCTAGCCGAAATTGACCGCTTTCGCTGTGCCGCCATCGAACAACCGGCGGCGCAAGTCAACGAACTGGACGAGTGCTTATACGAAATCACCTGGCGGGAAGAGGAGCGCGAAACCGCACCCGCCACACCGGAAACCTGGCTTTTGGTCGGCGGAGAGCCTTCCATGATACAGGAAATCGCAGCGCAGTTCACCGATCATGGCGATTCCTGTGCAATCCTTGCCGATGTCTCCCACTTAGACGCTTGGTTGGCCACTCTAACTCCGGCCGGACAGGTGGTATATTTCGCCAGATCCTCCGAGGATAACGACGCAGGCACAGCCCATTCCGCCTGTGTCGAATTACTGGAACTTGTCCAAAAACTGGCTGCCAGCGCTACAAGCCGGTGTTTATCCGTGGTCACGCGTAATGCCCAGCCCGTCAGCGATGGGGCGGTTTCCCTGGTGGCCGGAGCCCTGCTCGGGCTGGTCCGGGTCGCCAGGAATGAACACCCGACCATGAACTGCCGGGTGATTGATCTGAGCCCGCAAACGTCTCCGCTCGAACTCCAGAACGTGGTAGCCGAATTGCGCCACAGGGGCGAGGAGGAAGTCGCCCTGCGCGCGACGCATCGGTTTGTGCCCCGGCTGGGGCGGGCTTCGCCAAAGTTGAAATGTTTGAGCGGAGAAGAGATCCCCTTCCGGCTGGAGGTGGCCAAGCCGGGTGTCCTCGACCAACTGGAATTTCGTGTGGCAGAGCGGGTGGTTCCCCGCCCGGGCGAGGTGGAGGTGGAAATCCGCGCGGCGGGTTTGAATTTTCGAGATGTGATGAAGGGACTGGGAATTTACCCGATCGAACAGCCGGTTGATCACCTGCTCGGCGACGAATGCGCCGGTCGTGTGGTGGCAGTCGGGGAAGACGTCGCTCATCTCCAAGAAGGTGACGACGTCATCGTGATTTCTCCCGGTTGCTTTGCTAAATTCATCACAGTGCCTGCCGTCTTCGCTGCGCGGAAACCCGCTCATCTATCTTTCGAGGAAGCCGTAACGATTCCCGTGACCTTTCTGACTGCCCATTACGCCCTGCATCATCTGGGCCGGATCGAACGTGGTGAACGCATCTTGATTCACGCCGCCGCCGGGGGAGTCGGCCAGGCCGCACTCCAAATTGCCCGGCTGGCCGGTGCCGAGATTTTTGCGACGGCGGGAAACGACGAAAAGCGGGCGTTGGTAAAAAGCCTGGGGGCTGCCCATGTGATGGATTCCCGCTCGCTTGATTTTGCGGAGGACGTGATGGATATCACAAACGGCTACGGCGTGGATCTGGTGCTGAACTCGCTGGCGGGCGAGGCGATTCCGAAAAGTCTTTCGGTTCTCGCGCCATACGGGCGCTTCCTTGAGATCGGCAAGAGGGACATCTACCAAAATAGCCGGATCGGTCTGCGACCGTTCAGGCGGAACCTTTCCTTCTTCGCTATTGACCTCGGTCAATTGCTGCGCGACCGCCCCGCTTTCATCGAACGCAGCCTGGCGGAATTGATGCGGAAGTTCGAGGCCCGCGAACTCGCCCCCCTGCCCCATACAGCTTTTCCAATCGCCCGGGCCGCCGACGCCTTCCGCGAAATGGCCTCGGGCAAACATATGGGGAAAATTGTTTTTTCCTTGGCCGAAACTGTCCCGGTTCAACCCCGGCGCGACGAACAGGTGCGCTTCCGCGAGGATGCAACTTATCTGGTCACCGGTGGAGTTGGGGGGTTCGGCCGCTCCGTGGCAGAATGGATGATCGAACAGGGCGCACGGAATCTGGTGTTGATCGGCTCGCGCGCCGCCTCGGTGGACTCCGCTCTAAAACATTTCGCCGACGGAGAATTTCGGGGCATAAAAATTGTGGCAAAAGCGGTTGATGTGACTGATCTGGGATCTCTTGAACGGCTTTTTGGAGAGGTCAGGGAAACCATGCCTCCGCTGCGGGGAGTCATGCACGCAGCCATGAAAATTGATGATGGACTCCTTCCACAAATAAATGCCGAACGCTTTTTGACCGTCATGGCACCAAAAGCCGGAGGCGCATGGAACCTGCATGTCCTGACTCGCGAACTGCCGCTGGATTTCTTTGTGATGTTTTCTTCAGTCGCTTCACTGATCGGCAATCCCGGACAGGGAAACTATGCTGCCGCAAACGCCTACCTTGACGCCCTGTCTCATTATCGTCACCGCCTCGGACTTCCCGCCCTGACGGTGAACTGGGGCCACTTGGGCGGGGTCGGCTATGTGTCGCGCAATGCGCACGTCAGCGAATATCTGAACCGTCACGGCATCCCACCACTCGCCCCCCAAGAGGCGCTGGACCTGCTCGGGAGGCTTCTTCGCTCAGAGGTCACCCAGATCTCTGCGATGAGGATGGATTGGGCTCATTGGGCCCAGGCGAACCCCCTGCTTAAAAAGTCGCCACGCTACAGCGAGATCCTTTCCTTCGAGGCCTCCGATGGACCGCCGGACGGTGGCCTCGGGGGAATAGCCGCCGCGATTAGGAACGCTTCCGGCCCGGAACGCTTAAAATTGCTGGAGACATTCATCCGGGAAATGGCGGCGCGTGTGTTAGGAATGCCTGCCTCCAAAATCGACACGACGCAGCCCCTCCTGGATTTTGGACTGGATTCTCTGATGAGCATCGAACTGGTCAATCGACTTGAGGATGGGCTCCAACTTCGGTTTCCCGTGGAGAAGATCTTGGGAGGACCGAGCATCCACAATTTGGCGGAAATTCTGGCCGAGTCCCTGCCGGCCGCCCCGGCCCCGGCCCCGGCCCTCTGATCACGATGTCGGGATGGTCCGATACGATCGTTCAAAACTGACCATGCAAAACATCCTCCATCTTTTGGGATACGGCCTCTCTCTCGTCTGCACAGTGCTGGCCCGTCCGATTCCCCTGCCCGTACTTTTTCTCTGCGGAAAACTCCTGGGATTGATCGGCTCTTATGTTTTGTGCAAACGGCATCGTCTGGCCCTGGCCAACATAAAAAGCGCTCTTGGGCTCAACGAGGCCGAGGCGCGCAAACTGACCCGGCGACATTTCGTGAATCTGGGCGCAAACCTGCTTTCCATGTTGAAGGTCCCAACCATGAGCGACGCCCAAATCTGGCGGCATGTCACATTTGACATTACGCCGCAGATCTCCCAACTGCCGGAGGGCAAAGGCTGCGTGACAGTTCTTTGTCACATGAGCAACTGGGAACTGTTGGCCCGTCTCTCCAAGCTTTTTCCTCAACATCGCTTCGGCGCAGTTTATCAAAAACTGGCGAACCGGTACGTCAATCAGCATTTCAATAAAAGCCGCGCCCGATTGGGCGTCACACTCTTTGACCGGAAGGAAGGGTTTTGGGATGCCGTGGCTTTCCTGGAGTCCGGGGGCTTGCTCGGTGTGCTCGCCGACCAGTATGCCGGAGACTCCGGCACCTGGATGCCGTTTTTTGAGCGACTCACCTCCACCTCAACCCTCGCGGCAGCGCTGGCCCGGCGGGTTGACGTGGACATCGTGCCAATCATCGTCACCACCGCAGGTCTGGCTCGCTGGCATATCTCGGTCGGAAATCCGCTGGCCAAGGGAAACACTCCCGAAATCGTGAGTAGCGCGATCAATCGCGAACTGGAAAAGCAAATCAGGGCCTCCCCAACCGACTGGCTCTGGTCGCACGACCGCTGGAAAACACCGCGCTTTGGCTTTCTCCTCACCGCCAGTAAACGGCGCGTTTTTTTTCCACCGGGATTCAACCGATCAAAGCTGATGCCTTATCGCATCCTCGTGCGTTCGGTGGATGATCCTGCTGAGGCGCAACTGACCATTCCTGCGGTGCAGGCAATTAAACGCGGACGACCCGACGTCCATCTGACGATTGTCAGCACCGAACTGCTTGCAACATTGTGGAATACCGTCGCCGAAGTGGATGAAGTTCTCTCGTTTTCTCCCAACGAAACGCCGCTGCGAGTGGCCCGAACCATCGCCCGCTCCGGCCGGTATGACGTTGGCGTTCTTCTTTCGGCAAAATCTCGTTCTGCCTTGGAAATGCTTCTGGCAGGCGTGCCGTACCGGCTCGGTCCTCCCGCCCGGTTTTTCTTGAACACCTGGCGAAATCCGCCGGGCCTGTCCGACCCGGAGTCTCAGGGAGCCGAACGCTACCGGCGCATCGTGGCCGCCACGGGTGCTGCCATTCAGGAAAGAAGCTTGCCTGCCGACACCCAATGAATAGGGAATGTTTGGCTGTTGCATGGGAATGACCCATTATCACTCGAGCTTTCTATGAAAATCCATCCGACAGCGCTTGTCTCTTCCAAGGCAAAGCTTGCCGATGATGTGGAGATCGGAGCTCACGTCGTCATCGGGGACGAAGTGAGCCTTGGGCCGGGATGCGTCGTGAAGGCCAAGGCGGTCATTGAGGGAAGGACCCGGATTGGGGAAGGCAGTTCCATCGGCTATGGCGCGGTGCTCGGCGCCCCTCCGCAGGATCTCGCCTACAAAGATTCCGCAAAAAGCAGCCTGCGCATCGGGAAAAGAAACACCTTCGGGGACTTTGTCACCGTTCATCGCGGGACGAAGGACGGCTCGATGACTTTCATTGGAGACGACTGCCACCTCATGGCAGGTTCTCACCTCGGCCACAACGGCTGCGTGGGCAACAACGTCACCATTGCGGACAATTGTTTGATTGGCGGCTATGTGGAGATTGGCAACGGCACGACCCTTGAGAGTGCCTCCGTTTTTCACCAATTTGTGCGGATAGGCCCGCTGGTTCTGGCAAGGGGATGCACCTGGTACGCGAAAGATATCCCACCCTATGTTTTGACGTTTGGTGAAAATCTGCTCTCCGGAATCAACTCCATTGGCCTGAGCAAAGCCGGATGGACGGCCGAAGCCTGCCTGGAAATCAAACGGGCCTTCCGTCTGGTTTACGGGAGCAAGCTGAATGTTTCCCAGGCTTTGCAAAAAGCAAGGGAGACGGAATGGAGTCCGGCCGCCAGTGCCTTTTTTGACTTTATCGCCGTCTCCAAACGCGGAGTCTGCAGCGCCAAGCGCAGGGGGAAACTCACCTCCCTGAAGACTTGGTGATCTCTGCGACCATCTCATTATTCAGGACTTTTTCGAGTTTATCGAGCGCCCGGCCCGCGGTTTCGCCGTCAAAAACGCGATGATCGAAAGCCATCTGAACTTTTAATTCTCCCGCCGGATCTGGCGAATCATAGTAAAGTGCAGTCGTGATCGGCGAGAGAAATTGCAGGACAGTGATGCCGCTGGACCTGACGGAGCTGACGGAGAATGTGCCAAAATTGGTGCTTTTTTGTTTTCCCAACGCGCAGAGCCCATACCACCAAAGCAGCCTTCGCAAAGGACGCGGCAGCCTGGTCGTCCGAATCAACCGGCGATAGCTGCCAATCTCTGCAAAAGGACCCTCCTTGAGTTTGCGCAGTCTGGTTTGAATTTCTGCAAGAGCCAATTCCTCCGGTGCCTGCATCAAACCCATAAACACGGCCGGTTCACCCAGGTATTCACGACTAACGACGATGGCCGCCACACTCTCTGGATGTTCGTAGAGATGCGGGCCGGGGAAAGTGAGATAAGTTCGACGCAATTCCGGCAGGCGGGCTGAGGCGATTCCAAACGACTTGGTGATGAGCGAGCACCAAGCGGGAGGATTCGAACACTTGAGTCGGGCGTCGAACAAGGCTTTCACTTTTAGGGTTTTCCCAACCGCCACGGTGGGAATGTTCTGGCTGAAAGCCACAAAATCACCAACCCATCGCCTGGGAAGCGAGAGGGGGATGGTGCGGCCGGATGGTTTTTTCACGCTCAAAGCTTGGCCGTGCACGGTAAAACAGATGAATCACATCGCACGGAATTACCCCTCATTCAATGTCCAGGCTTGCCGTTTGAGAAGCGTTTTCGAGTATTTGCTTTTCCGATGACAATCATGGACCGGCATATTGGCTGGAGCATTCTGCTCACGACGCTCTTTGGTGTCGCGGTTCTCAGCCTTGTTCTCGTGCTGGGCAATTTGTTCCGGGAGGTGCTGGATTTGATGATCAGTCAGAATCTGCCGCTGAAGTCCGGGATTCTGTTTTTGTTTCACGTTTTGCCGTTTTCCCTCGCGTTTTCCATCCCATGGGCTTTTCTTACGGCATTGCTGCTGGTTTTCGGGAGAATGTCAGCAGACAACGAACTGGTCGCGCTTCATTCCAACGGGGTGAGCATCCTCCGCGTGTCCGTCCCCGTTTTCATTGTAGCCCTGGGATTATCAGGCTTATGCTGGTGGATTAATGCCGAGGCCGCTCCTCACTCCAAGCAAGCAATGGTTTCTCTGATCAGCAATTTTGCCGCCAATGATCCATCCTCGCTGTTTACACCGGATGACGTGGTCGACAAGTTCCCCGATCGGCGCATTTATATTGGCAAAAAAGAGGACGACCGATTTAAAAACATCACCATCTTTGAAATGGATGAGGCGGGAACGCCCTCCAGGATGATTTTTGCAAAGGAGGGGAAACTTTTTCGCGACCATCAAGACCACGGTTGGTACCTCAGATTGTATCAGACGAGCTTTGAGGAACGGGACAGGAAAGATCCCCTGGATGTAACAAAAATCCGCAAAGGTATTTCGGTGAGTGAAGGAACATATCGCCTGCCACTGGACAGATTGTTGGAAAAGGTCAACAAACGGAAACAAACTTTATCGTATTTCACCCTGGCAGATTTGAAAAAAACCATCCGAGAGGGGAGTGGCGACCAGAGACTCAGGGCGAAAGTCGAATTCCACAAGAGGTTTTCCCTGTCCCTTGCTTGCTTGGCATTTGCGGTGATTGCCATGCCGCTGGGTATCATCACTCATCGCACGGAAACCTCCGTCGGCTACGGGATCGGCCTGGTCGTCGCGTTTAGCTATTTTTTCTGCACCATGGTGGTGGGGATGTTCGAAATTAATTCCTGGATTCACCCGGTTCTCCTTGTATGGTTGCCGAACATTCTTTTTGGACTGTTCGGGGCAATCCTCCTTACGAGGCTGGCGCGGCGATAGAGATCAATCCGAAGGATTAAACTCTTTTGGCGCACGATTCGGATATTCCGAGTTGAAAGCTAGGATGGGGCGTTCGGAAACCAGCTTTAAGCCTCGGTTGAGTAATACAAGAAATTATCCCTGACTCTCGCCTCCGTTGCATTTGTCTTGATCGGGATGTCTTTGGGCATCACCACACACCGTAAGGAAACCTCGGCGGGGTTTGTTTTCAGCATGGTTGTTGCCTTTTCGTACTTTTTCCTCATCATACTTGCGCAGATGTTTGATAAACTCCGCAATCACGCCCCGCCCCTTTTTGTGTGGTTGCCGAAATTTATTTTCGGACTCTTTGGCGCGGTCATGTTATTCAGACCGGCCCGGCGATGAGAAGCCATGCGCCACTCCTCTTGCACATAATTTCATTGAAGCCTGAACACACACGACCCGGATTAATTTGTCGAACTGGATGGACGGACAGGAAACTGCGTACTTGGTTTTACTGCGGACTGCTGGCGGTATTTGTTTTTCGGGTTTTGTTGTTGTGGGTTCTTCCGCTCGACCTCAGTGGAGATGAAGCCTACTATTGGGATTGGGGCCGCCATCTGGATTGGGGTTATTTCAGCAAGCCTCCCGGCATTGCCTGGCTCATGGCTCTGGCGGGATGGGCCGGGGGAGACACGGCTTTCGGAATCCGCTTTTTCGCGGTGCTTCTGGGCACGGGCGGTCTCTGGCTGCTCTATGAGCTGGGAAGCCGCATGTATGACACCCGCACAGGTTTGATGGCAGCACTGATTTTTGCTCTCACACCAGCCAATGCCGCGCTGAATCTTATACTAACTATTGATGCACCTTTGGTCTTCTGCTGGACCGGTGCCATGCTGGCGTTTTGGGGCTTCGCGCAATCCCAAGGCCGGTCGAGGGCCTGGGCCGTGGGGCTGACACTTTTTCTTGCTGGCGGCCTGTTGACCAAGCAAATGGCTTTGGTTTTTTACCCATTGACATTTTTAGTCTTGGCCGCATGCCCGAATTTTCGGATCTTACTAAAGTCTTTCTCCTTCTGGCTGGCGCTTGTCCTGCCTCTGGCCGCCCTGCTTCCGACTCTATATTGGAATAGCAATAATGACTGGATTACTTTCACTCATACGCTGCATCATTTTGAGTCGGGCTCGCCAGTGCCGAGCGTTAGAGTTTGGAGAGTCTTGGAATTTTTCGGATCAGGTCTGGGACTTCTGACTCCCGTGGTATGTATTCTGATTATGTTATTAATGTCCGCTACGATCCTTGGCTGGAAGCAACTCGCTGCGCGGGAAAGGCTTATTTGGATATTCAGCGGACTCGGACTTCTGATCATAACTCTACTGGCTTTCCGTCAGAGAGTAAACCCAAACTGGCCTGCTGTTTTTGTGCCCGGAGCATTGGTTTTACTGACAAGTTGGTCTTTAGGGCATTGGTCCACCGGGTATCAATGGATGGATCAATGGCGGAAGTTGCGCCTTCCCTGCTTGTATGTAACTTTAGGCTGCTTTCTATTCTTCCACGGAGTGATTTTTGCCTTTTCCTTCGGTGACCTCCGCGTCGCCGCGCTTAATCCGGTGTTGCGCCTGCAAGGTTGGAGCCGTCTCGCCGACGAGATCAACAACCTGCACTCCAAACAGTCGAATCCAGCCAACGTCATATTCATAACCCAAGGCCACCGCTACATGACCAGTGAGCTCGCTTTCTATTTGTCAGGCCATCCTGAAGTCTATCGCTTTAATCCGGTGCGCGGATTCATTGAAACACAGTATGATCTCTGGAAATCACCGGTCGGGCGGCTAGGTCATGATGCCTTTATCGTCGTGTATGGCCTTGATCCCGATGTTGACCCGCGGCTGTCCGCCTGTTTTGAAGAAGTCAATCTACTCAAAGAATTCGATCAGTCCCAATCCCCGAGCACGGACAACAAGATTGCCATTTACTTTGGCCGGAATCTGCACTCCTGGCCGGTTGGTGCCACTGATGCGTCAAATTGACGGCCCCCGCGCATTCCGGTATTGATGTTGTGATGGGTGAGATTTTCGAAAAGACCACACCGGAAGTTCCCTTAAGCTGGACCGGCGAACGCCTCACCACTGCAGCAGAATCACAGGTACAAACTGAACATTTTCACCGCTATTTTCTGGCCCGCAGTCTTTGCCGCGACCTGGATGTCCTGGATGTGGCTGCCGGAGAGGGTTACGGAAGCGCCCTCCTGGCGCAGACCGCCCGGTCTGTTGTCGGAGTTGAACTGGACGCTGAAACCATCGCTCATGCCCGCCGGTCCTATGCGAGCTCAAATCTCAATTTTCTTGAGGGTGATGCGCGGCAAATACCCCTGCCGGATCACTCCGTGGATATGGTCGTTTCTTTTGAGACGATTGAGCACTTTTCCGAACACGATTCTTTTTTAGCAGAAGTACGACGGGTGCTTCGACCGGGAGGGCGTCTGCTCATAAGCTCACCGGAACGGGATTGCTATTCATCCGTCTCAAACTCGGCAAATCCACACCATGTCAGGGAGCTGACCGGAGCTGAATTCTTAACTTTGCTTCAAAAAAACTTTTCACACGTTCTGGTGCAGGGACAGAGAACGATCCTGGGTTCCCTGCTAATTGCCGATAACGCACCCACGACTTCCCAGAAATCTTCCCCACTGATTTTTGAGCGGCACGGCCCTGAGAGATTCGAGGTTTCCCAGAATTTGCCCAGGCCCGTCTATCTTCTGGCAATGGCCTCGGATGAGCCGATCCAGGCGATGCCGGATAGCTTCTTCATTGACAGCGGAGACATCCAAGGGGCTCAGTCGGCAAAGGAGGAACTCTGGCGAACCAAGGTCACGCTGGAAAATGAACTCGCCCTCAAAGTGGCCGCGCTGACCGAAATGGAAGACGCGCTCGTACGCAGGACAGCGGCGTTGGCCGAGATAGCCGGAGTACGCGATGCTCTGGCCGGCAAACTCGCCGATGCCACGGTCGACTCCAACTCCTTCGCGCTGCAAGCCGAGCTCCGGCTGCGGGAAGCCCATTCCAGCCTGGCTGCGCTGCATAACCAGGCAAGAGACCTGGCCGAAGAACGCGATGCACTCGGATCCCAATTGGCAGGCATTCGCAACTCCTGGCGGTTTTCACTCCTGGCCACTTTGCAACGAAATTTACAACGATTGCAACGGAATCTGAAGCGCGAGGCAACGAACGCATGGCTGGTCGCAACCTTGCGGCGGAAGGTGCGATTCGGGCGGCGGCCGAAGAATACCAGCGCGCTGGCGCAGACCGGACTGCCCGCCAACGCCGAAGATGAGAAAGACGTCTTGACCGCATCAGCCAAGGCGGAGTTCCTCCGCTTTCTGGCCTCAGGCGAGCGCCTCGTTTTTCCCGAAGTAGAAACCCCGGACGTTTCGGTCGTGATTGTCCTGTGGAATCAGGCCCATCTGACGCTCCGATGTCTGCACGCCCTGCTTAAACACCAGGGACCCTCGTTGGAAGTCATCCTCTTCGACAACAATTCCCGCGATGAAACCGACACTCTTCTCAGCCGGATCGCCGGCGTGCGGGTTTTGCGCAATACCTCTAATGCGGGATTTCTAGCCGGATGCAATCGCGGAGCGGAGGTTGCGAAAGGCCGCACGCTGCTGCTGCTCAATAGCGACGCCTTCCTGCGCACCGGTTCCCTTGACGCCGCGCTGAAAACCTTGGAGTCCGCGCCGGACATCGGAGCCGTGGGCGGCCGGCTGATCCTTCCGAACGGTCGTCTGCAAGAGGCTGGCAGCATCATCTGGTCCGATGCCAGCTGCCTTGGCTACGGACGCGGCCTTGCAGCGGAAGCGGGCGAAGCCATGTTCCGCCGCAATGTGGATTACTGCTCGGGTGCTTGCCTGCTAACTCCACGAGCCTTGTGGGATCGCCTGGGCGGATTTGATGAAGCCTATGCT
>Ga0209181_10007061_pt1 | contig 15530 bp, 12 predicted proteins | sample MAT05_FD_187208 | JGI IMG/M metagenome (GOLD analysis project Ga0209181, IMG submission 187208) | Freshwater microbial communities from Lake Fryxell liftoff mats and glacier meltwater in Antarctica - MAT-05 (SPAdes) (version 2) | ecosystem: Environmental > Aquatic > Freshwater > Ice > Liftoff... | reverse complement strand
CCAATTGGATGAAAAATACCCGGAGTTTCATTCCCTGATGCGCGAATACGAAGAAGGCATTCTGCTCTTCGAAGCTTTGAAAATCAATGTTTGGGACCGCGCAAATACTGACACCGTTGGATTGCAAAAGTTCTTCGACACCAACCTGAGCCAAAAATACAAGTGGGACGAACGCGCCGACGTGAGTTTGTACACCATTAAAAGCGACGATCCTAAACTGTTGGCAGAAGTACGTGAATACGCTAGCAAAAAACCATCAGACGAGGTGTTGAAAAAATTCAACAAAAAAGAAGAGTTGGTGTCTGTGATGGAAAAACGCTACGAACGCGGTAAAAACAAAGACCTTGTCCCCATTTGGAAATTAGGTGGCATGACCGAAGGCAAAACAGATGCAGGCACCAAAACGGCGGCGTTTTCCAAAATAGAAAAAATTGTGCCGCCTGAAGCCAAAACCCTCACCGAAGCCCGCGGTTATGCCGTGGCCGACTACCAGGATTACCTCGAAAAACAATGGATCGAGAACCTGCGCAAAGAGTATCCGGTGGTGGTGAATGAAGAGGTGCTGAAAAGCATGGTGGTGAAAAGGCCATAAGGACATTGCATTGCATAAAAAAACCTCAAGCCGAATATTCGACTTGAGGTTTTTTTATGGATTTTACCTGGTTCGGTTGAAGACAATCAACTTTTTACTGCCCCACTTTCCCCACTTTTATTCCTCGGTTTGCGCCTGCGGTTGCGGTTGCGGTTTTGTTCGCCTTCTGGTTTGGCTGCGCCACCTTCGGTTGTTGCAGTGCGCGGTAGGCGCGGCTGCTGCTCACTGCGCGGTGGGCGTGGCTGGGGGTCGCCGCTGCGGGGTGAGCGTTGTTGTTGTTTTGGACGTTGATCCCGGCTGTTGTTGGTGCTTGTGGGTTGGGTTTCCCGCATGCCATCGGGGAGGGGCATGCGTTCGATTTTTTTATCGATCAGTTTTTCGATTTTCACAAAGCGTGGCTGGTCTTTGGGCGACACCAGGGTAACGGCAAGGCCTTTTTCGCCGGCGCGTGCGGTACGACCGATGCGGTGCACGTAATCTTCAGGGTCGCGGGGCACGTCGAAGTTGATCACCAGGTCGATGCCGTCGATGTCGATACCTCGGCTAAGTACATCGGTAGCGATGAGGATGTCAATGTTACGGTTTCGGTAGTCGAGCATTACTTGGTTGCGCTGGTCTTGTTCGAGGTCACTGCTGATTTGAGCAACGTTCATTTTGCGCGAGCGCAGTTTATGGTACAGGGTACTTACGGAGGTTTTGGTGGAACCGAAGATGAGGATGCGTTTGCCTTCTTGGCCTGAAAGCAGGCGTGCGATGAGATCAATTTTCTGGTGGTCGTTCACCATGTACACACTTTGCGACACGCCTTCGGCGGGTTTCGATAGTGCGATTTTGATCATTTCGGGGTTGTCCAGGATGTTTTTGGTAAGTTTCATCACACCTGGAGGCATGGTGGCCGAAAACAGCAGGTTTTGTCGGTTGGGATTAAGCGTGCCGATGATGCTGTTGATGGCTGGCATAAAGCCCATGTCGAGCATGCGGTCGGCCTCGTCGAGCACGAGGAATCGCAGGCGTTTGAAGTCTACGTATCCGAGGTTCATGTGTGAGAGCAAACGACCGGGGGTGGCGATGAGAATGTCGGCGCCACCGGTAAGGGCTGTTTTTTCTTGGGCAAACGCTTTGCCGTCGCTGCCGCCATAGATGGCAGCGCTGGAAACGCCGGTAAAGTACGAGTAGGCCTGGATGACTTTGTCGATTTGAACGGCAAGTTCGCGGGTAGGCACGATAACGAGAGCCTGGGTATAGTTGGCTTCGTTTGAATCGAGGATTTTATCGATGATGGGCAAGATAAAAGCCGCTGTTTTGCCGGTACCTGTTTGTGCAATCCCAATGAGGTCTTTGCCAGCAAGGATGATGGGGATGGCCTGTTCCTGGATGGGTGTAGCCGTGGTATAATTCAGGGCATCTATGCCGTCGAGCAGGTCGGGGTGGAGATCAAATTCAGAAAAATTCAAAAAAAATAAATTTTGGTAAACTATGCTTGTGTGCCGTGTTGAGACGGCAGTTTGGGTGTATTGAATCAATATTTACATCGAACAATTCACAAAACTGGTACAAAGATGCATATTATTCCTGATAACCTGCTCTAGGCCAGTACTTCAATCGTTTGTCCGCCGAATTCAATGTCATCTCCCGCTTTTATTTTTTTGCGTTTTTGCAATTCAACCAGACCGTTAACCGTCACTTCGCCTTCTGTAATCCGAATGTTGGCTTCGCCGCCGGTGCCCACGAGGTGCAGGACTTTCAGCAGATTGTTGAGCATGATGTAAGGATAACCGTCGAGGGAAAAAGTATGTTTCATGCTTTCAGTTCCTTTTTTAGAAATTGTCCGGTGTAACTTTCTTTCACTTTGGCAACCATTTCGGGCGTTCCAGCGCAAACGATCTTTCCGCCCCTTGAGCCGCCATCGGGACCAATATCCACAACGTAGTCGGCCATTTTGATGACATCGAGGTTGTGTTCGATCACGATCACGGTATTGCCTTTTTCTACCAGGCGGTTGAGCACGAAGAGCAATTGGCGTATGTCTTCAAAGTGCAGGCCGGTGGTGGGTTCGTCTAGGATGTAAATGGTTTGGCCGGTATCTTTTTTTGAAAGTTCTTCGGCGAGTTTCACGCGTTGTGCTTCACCGCCGCTGAGGGTGGTGGCTTGTTGCCCTAGCGTGATGTATCCCAGGCCAACATCCTGCAATGTTTTGACTTTTCGGAAAATGTTGGGGATGGGTTCGAAAAACAATACAGCTTCGTTGATGCTCATGTCGAGCACATCGGAAATACTTTTGCCTTTGTACAGGATTTCAAGGGTTTCGCGGTTGTAACGCCTGCCGAGACAACGTTCGCAATGAACCTGTACGTCGGGAAGAAAGTTCATTTCGATGGTGCGCAAACCGGCGCCTTCGCATACTTCGCAACGGCCGCCTTTTACATTGAATGAAAAACGCCCTGCGTTGTAGCCCCGTATGCGGGCTTCGGGGGTATCGGCGAACATTTTTCGGATGTCGCCAAAAACATTGGTGTAGGTAGCCGGATTGCTGCGCGGCGTACGACCTATGGGGCTCTGGTCTATTTCGATCACCTTGTCGAGGTGATCTATGCCTTTGATTTCCCGGTAAGCCAGCGGGCGTTTGAGGCTGTTGTAAAAGTGGCTTTGCAGGATGGGGTAGAGCGTTTCGTTGATGAGGCTCGATTTGCCCGAGCCGCTCACCCCGGTAACGCAGATGAATGTTCCGAGGGGCAGGCACATATCCACATTTTTCAGGTTGTGCCCTGTAGAGCCCAGCAATTCGAGGAATTTCCCGTTGCCTTCACGGCGTTTTTTCGGCGGATCAAGCCTTGCACGTCCAGCCAGATAATCGCTGGTGCTGGTGGGATTTTTCAAAAATTCGGCGGGTGTACCGAGATCTACGATACGGCCGCCGTGTTTACCGGCGCCGGGACCCAGGTCGATAAGGTAGTCGGACTCGAGCATGATGTCTCGGTCGTGTTCCACCACCAGCACGGTATTTCCGATGTCGCGAAGGTTTTTAAGTGCTTCGATGAGGCGCAGGTTGTCGCGCTGGTGCAGTCCTATGCTGGGTTCGTCGAGGATATACGTAATACCGGTGAGTTGCGAGCCGATCTGGGTGGCCAGGCGGATGCGCTGACTTTCGCCGCCGGAGAGCGTTCGCGCCGGGCGGTGCAGGGCGAGGTAATCGAGGCCTACTTGGAGTAAAAACTTAACGCGGAAGCGTATTTCCTTCAGCACATCGCGGGCGATGGCGCGTTGGCGTTCGCTCATGCCGTTTTCCACCGTTTGCAGGCGTTCATAAAGGGCATTGAGGTCCATTTCACCCATTTCAGCGATGTTGAGCTCATCGATTTTAAACCATAGGCTTTCTTTTTTCAATCGGGCGCCGTTGCATTCGGGACAGGGCTGCACGGTCATAAAATCCTCGGCCCATTGGCGTATTTTTTCGCTGCCCGTATCGGCATACCACCGTTTGAGCATGTTGATGAGGCCTTCGTAGGCGAGGTTGTAGCTGTATTCGTCGCCTCCCCAGGTAAGGTCCACTTTTAGGTCTTCATCGCCGCCGTGTAGGATGGTTTCCAAGGCTTTTTTGGGAATTTCGCTGACGGGGGTGCTGAAAGAAAACTTGTATTTTTTCGAAAGGGTGCGCAGTTGTTTAAAAAGCATGTTGTCGCGTACCTCGCCGAGTGGTGCGATGCCGATGTCGTTGATGCTTTTGGTGTCATCGGGGATAACGCGGGCCATGTCCACCTCATGCACTTCGCCCAAACCTTTGCAGTGCGGGCACATGCCGTAAGGCGAGTTGAAAGAAAATGTATTGGGTGAAGGTTCTTCGTAACTGATGCCACTTTCGGGGCACATCAGGTTTTTGGAATAACCTGCGGGCGTTGTGTCGCTGGCATCGAGGTCGATCACCATGAGCATACCGTCGCCCAGGCGCAGGGCTGTTCTCACGCTGTCGGCGAGGCGTTCGCCGCGGTCGTCGCCGGTGCGCAGGCGATCCACCACAATTTCGATGTCGTGGATTTTGTAGCGGTCGATTTGCATGCCTGGTGTCACGTCGAGGATATCGCCGTCGATGCGTACTTTGGTGTAGCCTTGTTTGCGCACTTGTTCAAAAAGCTCGCGGTAATGGCCTTTGCGGGCGCGGACTATGGGCGCTAAAAGGGCTATTTTGCGTTTATCGAACCGTTCGAGGATGTTTTTAATGATTTGCTCCTCGGTGTACTTCACCATTTTTTTTCCGGTGTTGTACGAATAAGCTTCTCCTGCCCGTGCGAACAAAAGTCGAAGAAAGTCGTATACTTCGGTTACGGTGCCTACGGTGGAGCGCGGGTTGCGGCCTGTGGTCTTTTGCTCGATGGAGATCACGGGACTTAATCCACTGATGGATTCTACGTCGGGGCGTTCCATTTCGCCGATGAATTGGCGGGCGTAGCTCGAAAGCGTTTCCATAAAACGGCGCTGACCTTCGGCGTAAATGGTATCAAAGGCGAGGGAGCTTTTGCCAGAGCCACTGATGCCGGTGATGACGACGAGTTTGTTGCGCGGAATCCGTACATCGATGTTTTTTAGGTTGTGTACCCTTGCGCCGATGACTTCGATGTAGTCCTGCCCTGCAACGCCATTTCCTGATGTTTGCTCGTGGACTTGATCGGGTGTTGTGTTTACTTTTGCCATATTGTGCTTGAAAACAGCACAACACGCTTCGCGGTTGCGCCAATTCGCAAAGTTACGAGATAAAACCTGTTCAGGAAATAAATTTTAAAACAAAATGTGTTTACGTCAAACGTCCGCTACAAGCAAATTTTACACATTAACAATCTACTTGCACTTTGAACGGCTGCGTTGTTCTATTTTTGCGACTGAAAACCCATACAGATTGGATGAGTGATTTAGCAAGATTTATTGAACACACCCTTTTAAAGCCTGATACGACACTTTCGGAAGTTAGGCGCATGTGTGAAGAAGCAAACCAATACCAGTTTGCCGCTGTGTGTATACCGCCACTTTTTGTGCGGGAAGCCAAACGCATTCTCGGCGAAGGCAGTACGGTTAAAGTTGCCACTGTGGTGGGTTTCCCCATGGGTTATTCGGCCATTGCAGCGAAAAGTGAAGAAATCAAACGCGCTGTGGAAGACGGCGCCGACGACATCGATGCCATGATCAACATGGCAGCTTTGAAAAGCGACAACTGGAACCACGTGAGCAACGACATCGAAAGCGTGGCCATGGCCACCCACATGCGCGGCCGCACGCTCAAGCTTATTCTTGAATGTGGCATGCTGAGCGAAGACGATATCCGCCGCTTGGCCGAAATGGCCGTAGCAGCACGTGCTGCCTACCTGAAAACAGGCACGGGTTTCAACGGCTTCCCCGCCACCACCGATATGGTGGAACGCCTCCGTGCCATCGCACCGCCTTCCCTCAAAATCAAAGCCGCCGGGGGCATACGCACCGCCGACCAGGTACTCGCTTTGGTAAAAGCAGGCGCCGACCGCATTGGGACTTCGGCAGGTTTGGAAATAATTGGGGTGAAAAAATAAGGGATTAACTACGTTTCTGGTAACATTTGTAGCTAATTTGGGAAGAAAATCAAGTTCAGATCCCTCTGACTTATCCTGAAAATCTCGCAAATCTTTTAGCCCTGAAATAAATTGCCCGAATCATGAAAAACTCCCTGTTGCTTATTTGCCTCTTTGCTTTGTGCCCAATCGTGTCGCAAGCCCAGGAAGTGCAAATCAACGAAGACCCTGCAGTTTCCTCGCTGTTTCAGGACTGGACCAACAACAACCGCACCAACCCGGGCATTGATGGGTGGCGCCTGCAATTGATGGCTTCGGCCGACAGGCAACAAGTGGAACAGGAGGAACTTCGTTTCAAAACCATTTACCCCGACGTGCCCGCCGCATGGGTGCATGAAAAACCTTATTACAAATTGCGCGTGGGCGCATTCCGTACCCGTTTCGAAGCGCAGGCGTTTATTCCGGCCATCGGCGACGAATTTCAGGGCGCTTACCCTGCCAAAGACCCCGCCATCCACCCCCGTGATTTTTTGCGGTTTTAATTTTTGCCGCCTCCGCACCAAAAACGCCTAACTTTGCGTTTTTACGGCCCAAACCTGGGGTTTACCATGTCCGATACCCGACCACAACTGCTCAATTTTGGTGAGCTCGACCGCATCATCCTTACCCTCTACGTGGCCCTTGTAGCCATTGGATGGCTTATGATTTATGCGGTCAACTTCAACGCTGAAGCCCCATTCAATTTTTTCGATTTCTCCACAACACCAGGAAAACAGCTGTTTTTCATCGTGGTATGCTTTGCCTTGTTGTTTTTTATTTTGCTGACGGACTGGGCTTTCTGGCGCACGTTTGGGCTGGTCATTTACCTGATTTCGCTGGTGCTCATGGCGGGTACACTGGTGTTCGGCCGAGAGGTGAACGGCGCCAACGCCTGGTACCAGTTCGGTGGTTTTTCGCTGCAACCGGCCGAAATTGCCAAATTCGGTACTTGTCTGGCCATGGCCGGCTACCTGAGTTCGGCGGGCGTTAACTTGCGCGAGTGGCGCAGCCGTCTCTATGCTTTCGGGTTGTTTATGCTGCCGGTTTTGATCATTTTGCTGCAAAAAGACACCGGTTCGGCCTTGGTATTTTTCTCTTTCATGCTGGTTTTGTACCGCGAAGGACTGTCGCCAAGCTGGTACCTTCTCGGTTTCGGAACCGCCGCGCTGGTCATACTCGGGCTCTCCTTCGACCCGCCCTACATCGTAGTCGCCCTGTTGACCCTCGGCGTTACCACGCTGCTCATCACCCGGTTCAAAGAACGCCAACGGGTTTGGTGGGGTGTTTTTGCCCTCTTGTTGGCGTCGGTGCTGTTCTGGACACCCCTTCAAGCGTGGGTAGCCCCCCAACTCAGTATTGCCCTGCCCACCAACCCGGATGCGCTCAAAGAAACCCAAATGTGGATGATGGTTGCGCCCGCATTGTTTTTCCTTATCGCTTTTTTTCCCAATTACCTGAAAAAAAACAACCTCATCCAGCGACGTCTTCAACTGATGCTGCTGTTGCTTACCCTTTCGGGAGCACTCATCGTTTTGGCCAACTTTGCCTGTTACTCCCTGCTTGCGCCCCACCAACAGGAACGCATCAAGGTTTGGCTGCGGCCCAAGGATGTGGACCCACGCGGTTCGGCCTACAACCTTTTGCACTCCAAAATGGCCATCGGTTCGGGCGGTCTTTTCGGCAAAGGTTTCCTTGAAGGCAACATGACCAAGCTCAAATACGTGCCCGAACAAAGCACCGACTTTATTTTTTGCACCGTAGGCGAAGAACAGGGCTTTTTGGGCGTAGCCCTGCTTGTTTTTATTTTCGGTGCTATGTTGTACCGTATCACCGTAATTGCTGAAAAACAACGGTCCAATTTTTCACGTCTCTATGCTTATTGCGTCGCCGGAATCTTGTTTGTGCACTTCATTGTGAACGTCGGCATGACCATGGGACTGTTTCCCATCATTGGTATTCCGTTGCCTTTCATCAGTTACGGCGGCTCGTCGCTCATCGGTTTTACCCTCATGATTGGTGTATTGCTGAAACTGGATAGCTTTCGAAACCAGGCATGAACAGGATTTTTGGGATTTTTAGATTGAGATTTGGAAGATTTAGTGATTTGGAAGATTGGATAGGATTTTTAGGGTTACTCAGGGCTGATCGATTTTGACTTCCCGGACTGATAACGGGAATCCTACATTTGCATCCTTTAAATCAACTCAATCCGACTTCGGACTTCGGACTTTTTTACATGACTTTTGACCTTTTACATACTGACAACCAGACCCGCGCCCGAGTAGGTAAACTGCACACTGCACATGGTACGGTGGAAACGCCCATTTTTATGCCTGTGGGCACGGCAGCTACGGTGAAGGCTGTGCACATGCACGAACTGGAGCGCGACATTTCGGCCCAGATCATACTCGGTAATACGTACCATTTGTATTTGCGTCCGGGGCTGGAAGTGTTGCAAGGTGCTGGCGGTTTGCACGGCTTCAACGGCTGGCACAAACCCATGCTCACCGACAGCGGTGGCTACCAAGTGTATTCGCTGGCCCACCGGCGGAAGATCAAAGACGAAGGCGTTACGTTTCAGAGCCACATCGACGGTTCGAAACACCATTTTACCCCAGAAGGGGTGATGGACATCCAACGTGTGGTTGGCGCCGACATCATCATGGCTTTTGATGAATGTACGCCGTACCCTTGCGATTACAGTTACGCCAAAAAATCGCTCGACCTCACCCACCGGTGGCTGACGCGTTGCGTCGACAGGTTCAAAACGACCGAACCCATTTACGGCTACGACCAGGCATTGTTTCCCATTGTGCAGGGCAGTACGTATCCCGATTTGCGCAAACAATCGGCCGAAACCATAGCCGAACACGGCGCCGAAGGCAATGCCATTGGCGGCTTGTCGGTAGGCGAGCCCGCTGAAGACATGTATGCCATGACTGGACTTGTGACCGAAATCCTTCCTATACACAAGCCACGCTATCTTATGGGTGTAGGCACGCCCGAAAATATTCTGGAATGCATCGCCTTGGGCATCGACATGTTCGACTGCGTTTTGCCCACCCGCAACGCACGTCACGGCGTGTTGTATACGGCGGAAGGCATCATGCACATCCGCAATGCAAAGTGGAAAAACGACTTTAATCCGATCGATTCGGACAGTCCGGCGCCTACCAGCCGCCTGCACAGCCGGGCATACCTGCGGCATTTGTTTGTAAACAACGAGATCCTGGGCATGCAACTTGCCACCCTGCAAAACCTCGCATTTTACCTGTGGTTGGTGGGTGAGGCGCGCAGGCGTATTTCCGACGGTACTTTTGCTTCCTGGAAAAAAAATATGGTGGAAAAAGTGTCCCGAAAACTTTAACACATGGTAGGGCGCACTTGCAATGCAATATTTGGCTTAAATTGCGCCCTGTAGGGTTATTGTTTCCCAAAAATCGAATTGTTTGAGAAAAAAATACCCATCCTTGGCAGCGTTTAAGCGTTATAAATGCTCTTAAGGTTTCCCAACAGAGCCAGAAAATGACAAGTTTGCACACTTTAACAAAAAAAGTGTGGGTCTTTTCAACGTCTCTGCTTAATATTGTACGTGTTTAATTCAATCCTATTCTTGGTCTGTCTGTCTATGAAAAAAACTACTTTACACACACTAACATTTTGCCTGGTGATGTTGTCGGCTGTAACCCTACAGGCGCAAGACATTCACTTCTCGCAGTTCTACATGAGTCCGCTCAACCTCAACCCGGCTCTTACCGGTGTGATGAACTGCAACCAGCGTTTTGTGGCCAACTACCGCAACCAATGGGCTTCCATTCTGAAACAGAATGCGTACAACACCTACTCGGCTTCTTACGATCAGAAGATTCCGACAGGTCGCTACGACTATTTCGGTGTGGGCGGTACTTTTTGGGGCGATAAAGCCGGCGCTTCCGAGTTTGGTACAATCCAAACCCGTCTTTCTGGCTCGTATGCCAAAAAAATGGGTGGCTACCGCCGCAGAGCGCATTACCTATCGGTTGGTGCCGATGCAGGTGTGAGCTTCCGCAGCATCAACAGCGCAGCGCTGCAATGGCCAAGCCAAAACAACGGCAACGGCCAGTTCGATCCAACGGTAAACCCGGAGTTTATCCCTGAAGATAGGTTCGCGTTCCTCGACCTTTCCGTGGGCGCACTGTGGTTCAGCGTACTCGACGAAGACAACAACTTCTACTTCGGTGGCGCATTCAGCCACTTGAACCGTGCCGATCAATCTTTCGGCGGCGATGAGCCCATTCCGCTGTACAGCAAGTTCACTTTCCACGCAGGTGGTGAATTTATGGTAGCAGAGCGCATGGGTGTTATCCCGGGTGTAGTGACCTTCTTCCAAGGCCCATCCTTCCAGTTGAATGCAGGTAACTCGTTCAAGTTTCTGCTTGGCAACAGCCGCCGCTACAACCAGGCTTTCCAGCTCGGTGTATGGGCACGCATTTCCAACCAGCTCGACGATGGCAAACTTATGGATGCACTCATCCTGAGCACCCGTTTCGATTACGAAGTCTTCACCATCGGTTTCAGCTACGACATCAACACTTCGAGCCTGTCCACCGCCACCAACGGCAACGGCGCGTTCGAATTCTCGCTGGTGTACAAAATCTGCGGCCCGGAGCGTCGCGGCGTTTACTGCCCGAACTTCTAAACCGACACCAGGTTTGTTTCAAGAGCCGCTCCGGTACCGGAGCGGCTCTTGTTTTTTGTGTGGAAATGAGGCTAGTGCCGCGTCCAGTGAATGACGTGCAGTTTCGCGAGACCTATATTTTGCTCAATTAGGCATGAGGAGGACGAAATGCGGGACATTTTAACCGACGAATAACGACATTGAGCGAAATATAGGGCCGCCAAACTGTATGTCATTTACTGGACGCGGCACTAGATCAAACATCCCTTTTTTTCCCAACCTTCTTCCTCTGATTTGGAAAAAAAATTGCACCTTCGCTTTCCCGGGTACGAAAGACACCCTTGATTGCGTTTAATCCTTTTTTATTCCTTAAACGCCGCTTTTTTCGGCGTTTACACGCTTCAAAAACTGACTCGACTATGTTTGGATCTACAAAACCCACCGAAGACGCCAAAAAAACCGCCGGAGCACTTACTTCTGGCAGCGCTTTGAATACCCTTGTGAAAGGCACCGTTGTGGAAGGCACCGTGCGTTGCGAAAGTGACCTGCGCGTAGATGGAACCATCAATGGAAAATTGTTTTGCAAAGCCAAAGTCATCATCGGCCCAAGCGGAGTTGTCGACGGAGAAATACGCTGCGAAAACGCCGTCATTGAAGGTCGTTTCAAAGGCAACCTCCATGTAAGCGAACTGCTGAACGTGCGGGAAACCGCCGAAGTGGACGGCGAAATCACGACCAACAAACTTTTGGTGCAAAGTGGCGCCCGTTTCAATGTGGCCTGCAAAATGGAAACTGGCAGCTCTAACGGAGGCGTTAAATTTCCGGAATCCAAATCTTTTGTCGAAGCCAAACCCGCAGGTGGCAATGCCAACCAAGCCCCAACAGTCGCCGGAGGAAAGGCGGAAATCCGCAATTAAAGCAGCCGCACGTTACAGCGGCATGGGTTTACAATTGTTTGGCGCTTGCCTGCTCGGCGTATTCATCGGTCGCTGGATGGATGCGCGCATGCAGTGGGAAAAACCTTACGGCGCCGTTTTTCTTACCCTTTTGTTCATGCTGGCCTCCCTTGTTGCTATTTTTCGCCAATTGATGCGCGAATCTTAGATCTTTGCTTCCTATGCGCATTCCAGTTTTTTTCAGTTACCTCACCGCTCTCAGCGTCCTTTGGGCACTTGTTTTGTTCGCCTGGTTGTATTTTTCACCGGGCGCTTGGTTCTATGCGCCTTTCACCGCCGCCACCTTGGCACTTTTCATAGTCATTTGCCTGTTGCTGTTTTTTTTCGGCTGGCGCGCAGCACACAGTCCACAACGCATGGCGTTCAACGGCGTCATTACGGCTTCGGTTTTTGGAAAAATGGTGTTCTCCCTTGCTTTTTTAGCCATTTATAAGAAAACATTCGAGCCATCGGGAACTTCTTTCGTCGTAATTTTTTTATTGACTTATGCCGTTTATACGTTTTTTGAGGTCTGGTTTATGACACGGTTGGCGAAGATATAATCAGGATTTGACACGACATATGCTTAACAGATCCCACGCCCCGTAAAAGCGGGAAACGCGAATATGAAACAGATCCCACGCCCCGTAAAAGCGGGGCTTGGATGACAATGCTGCCCGATGAAAAGACCTAAAAAAGGCGAATACGCACCCTTTCACGAAACGTACATCAAAGCCCTTCCACCACGCGGCACGGCCAAAAGCCTGCTGAAAAAATCGTTGAAGGACCTTGTGGTGATGCTCGGCAACCTCACCAACGAGCAGGCAAACTACCGTTACGAACCCGGCAAATGGTCGATCAAAGAAATGCTGATGCACATGATCGATACCGAACGCGTGTTTTCTTACCGAACGCTCTCTTTCATGCGCGGTGACAAAATCGCGCTGCCCGGCTTCCACCAGGATTTGTGGATGGAAAACGTGGACGTGTCCAAACGCACCATCAAAGACCTGCTCAAGGAATTTAAAACCGTGCGCGACAACACCCTCAACCTGCTGGAACAATGCACCGAAGAACAGTCGATGTACACTGGCATCGCAAGCAACTGGAAAGCCTCCGTGCGGGCGTATTTTTACATTATTGTGGGGCACCACATGCACCATTTGGGGGTGCTTCGGGAGAAATATGGATGTTGATTGATTTTGCAGATTACAGCTCCGTTTCCAATGTCTTCCTAAACAACTCAGTCATCTCGCCCTGGTACTGCGCCTCAATGTCGCGCCTTTTGAGTTTCATGGTGGGTGTGAGCAGACCGTTGGCTGTTGTCCAGGCGCCGGGGATCAAGACATGACGCCTTACGGCTTCCACGCCGCTCAGGAGCGATTCGTTGATGACGTCGATTTCGCTGCGGAACAGTTTTTCCACCATGGGGTTGTGTACCATGTATTCGGGCGCCGTCCAGTGCACATTGTTGTCGCGGCACCACGATTCGAGGTGTGCGAAGTTGGGCACGATGAGGGCGGCCACGTAAGGCTGGTTGGCGCCCGCCGCGAAGCACTGGGAAATGAAATGCGAACGCAACAGTTGTTGTTCCACAAATGCCGGTGAAACGAATTTGCCCGTTGAGGTTTTAAACACTTCACCTACCCTTCCAGTAATGCGCAAAAAACGTTTGTGCTCGAAATGCCCGAGGTCGCCGGTGCGCAACCAGCCGTCGGACGTAAACTTCGCGGCTGTCGCTTCGGGTTTGTTCCAATAGCCCTGCATCACGTTCGGACCACGTACTTCAATTTCCCCACCCGGCATGCCTGCTTCCTGTTTGGCGATACGCACTTCCACACCAGGCACGGGTATTCCTGCCGTCCCAAAATGAACGCCGCCGGGCTCAAAACGGTTGAAACTCACTACGGGCGACGTTTCGCTGAGTCCGTACCCTTCGCGAACGTCGATGCCAGCGGCCGAAAACAAACGGCCGAGGCGTGGCTGCAAGGCTGCGGCGCCCACGGCGATGCCACGGAGGCGGCCACCCATGGCTTTGCGCCAGCGGCGGTACACGAGGACATCGGCGACGAGGCGTTTGATGGTGTACAAAAAAGGCATGTCGTGTTCGCCGGTAAAGGGGAACTTTTCGCCGAGGGCGATGGACCAGTCGAACACCTTTCTACCCAACCACCCGGCTCTTTCGCGGCGTTCCTGCAGGCTTTCGTACATGCGCTCGAGGATGCGGGGCACGGCGCTGATGATGTGTGGCCGCACTTCGCGCAGGTATCCGGGGAGTTTGTCGATGCTGTCGACGTAATGGATGGAAACGCCGGCTGCGAGGTACACGTAGTTCACCATGCGCTCGAGGATGTGGCTCATGGGCAAAAAGCTGAGTCCCACCGCGTTCTCTTCAAACGGCACGATGGCCAGCATGGCTTTTACGTTGCTCACGATGTTGGCATGGGTGAGCATAACGCCTTTGGGCTCGCCGGTTGTGCCGGAGGTGTACAAAATAGTGGCCAGCGTGGTTTCGGTTGTTTCGGCGCGCATGGTTTTCAACACTTGTGAATCTGTTGTTTCTGCAAGCAGTTCCTCCCACGCCACGGCGCTTTCAATTTTGCCGAAGGCAAACAAAAATTCGAGGTCCGGCGCGGCGACTTTGATATTTTGCAACATGTTCACATCGCTCACAAAACAGGCCCGGAAACCGGCATCGGTGTATATCTGCGCTATTTCCTCTATCCTGCTTGTGGCGTGGATGGGCACGGGCACCATGCCCGCCTGCATAAGGGCCAAGTCTGCCACCAGCCATTCCGGACTGCCGCAGTGCGCCAATATAGCCACCCGGTCGCCTGCCTTCAAACCTCGGTTGCGCAGGCCAATACTGAGTCTGTCGCGTATTTCCACCACCCTGGCGGTGCTCCAGGTTTGCCATGCGCCGTTTTCGCGTCCGGCAAGCGCGACGTCTTTAGGCTCCAGCCGCAGCTGGTAATCGGCGATGTCGAAGAGGCGGGAGAATTCCATGGTTTAACGATTATTTGGCAACAACATGTGCTTCTTCATGTGCACCACCCTTACCTTCATCAGCACCATCAAACTGATCACAAACAACACCGCCAGCGAAGCCACGCTGTTGCGCATGCCGCCGGTAATTTGCTCCACAAAACCAAACATGAAAGTGCCCATCACGGTGGAAAGCTTGTCCATCACGTCGTAAAAACTGTAGTACGAGGCCGTATCCTGCGTGTCTTCGGGCAAAAACTTGGCGTAAGTGCTTCGCGATAACGCCTGCACGCCGCCCATCACCAAACCCACAGCGGCAGCGAGCATGTAAAACTGCATTCCGGTGGTCACAAAATAGCCGGTGATGCAAATCGCCGTCCAAATCACCAACTGTATCATCAGTGAAAAACGGTTGCCTTTGAGTTTCGACAACTTCGTGGACGCCCAGGCACCGCCCACAGCTACCAATTGCAAAATGAGCACCAAGATGATCAGCCCGGTGGCGTCGAATTGCAGTTCTTTGTCGGCAAACGTGGCGGCGAGGTACAAAACGGCATTCACTCCTGCGTTGAAACAGAAAAAAGCGAGCAGGAACAACATGGTGTTTCGGTCGCGTTTCAATGTTTGCCAAACCCTGCGTATTTCTTCATAACCCTTGGTAAGCAGGTTCACTTTCGGATTGTCGGTTTTATCCTCCGGCAGCCTGCGCAACGGTATTTGCGAAAATCCAAGCCACCACAATCCCACCATCACAAAGGCTGTTGGTACGGCTTTGATGGACTCCGAAAAGC
>Ga0209181_10007059_pt1 | contig 15537 bp, 11 predicted proteins | sample MAT05_FD_187208 | JGI IMG/M metagenome (GOLD analysis project Ga0209181, IMG submission 187208) | Freshwater microbial communities from Lake Fryxell liftoff mats and glacier meltwater in Antarctica - MAT-05 (SPAdes) (version 2) | ecosystem: Environmental > Aquatic > Freshwater > Ice > Liftoff... | reverse complement strand
GCTGGTGCCCCGGCCGAGGCTGCATCTGATTCGTTTGGTGTCCGCGTAACTTCGCTTCGCGAAGTGAGCGGACCCCCGCTGCGCGAACCACGGCGTTCTCGCACCCAACGCCAAGCTGCGCACGCAGGTGGTGCCGCAGGAACCCGAACCACCGGCGCAGGCCGCACCGCCGGCCGAGTGCGAGGCGACCTGTGCGCACCACCATCCGGTTCGGCTGAGCTGGGCCAAGCTGCTCAAGCGGGTCTTAGCTGCGACATAACTTGAGTACAAGTTAGTCTGCGCTGAAGCTTCGCTTTCGAGATCGACATTGCGCACTGCCCGAACTGCGGCGACGAGCTGAAGATCATCGCGGCGATCCTCGAACAAGCGGTGATCGAGAAGATCCTCACGCACCTGGGTCTGCGGCCCGCAGGGCCGGGCGCCGCCACGCGCGCCAGTCCGTCGGTCGCAACTGCAAGCGGCCTGAGATCCCCCAGCCAACACGTTTCAGGCGGCCCGGTGCCCAGGGCCGCGGGGATCGGCTGCGCCAGAGCTTGTCAGAGCCGAGGTTTGGCGCCCGCTTACCCAGGAAAACCCGGAGACGGTCGCCACGGATGTAGCTCCGGTCACCACGGATAAAGCTCTTTTGGGCTGCGGTCGACCCTCAAGATGCCGCTGCCGAATCCAAGGACCGCATCAGTGGGTGTTCAAGACCCTTGCCGAGAGGGCTTTGGGAGAAAGAAGGTGCGTTTGAATTTCCCTATCCTCAGATCGCGCAGGCGATATCCTCGCTGCGGTCGGGCCTGGCACCGGCTGTCGAGAGTTTGTTGCAGACCGCGCCGGCGCTGGCCGGTGGCCTGACCGTTGCAACTGGGTGATCTGGGGCCTCGGCGAACTGCTTGGCTTGCTGGGCGTGGGGCTGCACCTGGTCGTTGCGATGTGGCGCCGCCGTGGTGGCGGCGCCGGTCCTCAGCCGGGTCGGCCGGTGGCCGTGTGATGGGTAGCAGGCCGGGAAGCAGGACGGAACTGCTGTCCTGCGCCGGCGCGACACGACGGCGGCACCGAACCCGCATCTTGTGGCCGCCGGCTTGTGGCCGGCCGCGCTGCGGCGGGCACACTTTTTTAGCTACAGTGCTCGACCATGAACATGCTCATGTTTCTCGGCGGTCTGATCCTGCTGGTCATCGGCGCCAGCACGCTGGTGCGCGGCGCGTCCAAACTGGCGCTGTCGTTCGGCATCAGCCCGCTCGTTGTCGGGCTCACCATCGTCGCCTTCGGCACCAGCGCGCCCGAGGTGGCGGTGAGCGTCGGCGCCGTGCTCGACGGCAAGACCGATATCGCCATGGGCAACGTGGTGGGCAGCAACATCTTCAATGTGCTGTTCATCCTGGGCATCAGCGCGCTCATCGCGCCGCTGGTGGTCAATATCCAGCTGATCCGGCAGGAGGTGCCGATCATGTTCGGCGCAAGCCTGCTGCTGCTTGCGCTCTCGCTGGACGGGAAACTCTCGTTGCTTGAAGGGGGCCTGCTGTTCACGCTGCTGGTGGCCTACACCGTGTTTCTGGTCGTGCAGTCGCGCCGCGAAACACAGGCTGCGAAGGACGAGTTTGCCGACGCGGTGCATCCCGCCGGGGCCGGCGCCTGGGACAGCCACTGGGCGGTACAGGTCGGCCTGATCGCGGCCGGCCTGGTGGCGCTGGTGTTCGGCTCGGACTACCTGGTGCAGGCCTCGGTCAGTTTCGCCAAGGCCATGGGCGTGAGCGATCTCGTCATCGGCCTGACCATCGTCGCTGCCGGTACCAGCATGCCCGAGGTGGCCACCAGCGTCACGGCCGCGATAAAGGGAGAACGCGACATCGCGGTGGGTAATGTGGTCGGAAGCAGCACCTTCAACATCCTGGGTTGCCTGGGCTTGTCGGGGCTGGTGTCGGGCGACATGGGCCTGGCGATTGCGCCGTCGCTGCTGGCCTTCGACATCTGGGTGATGCTGGCGGTGGCCCTGGCCTGCATACCGGTGTTCATCACCGGCCGCGAGATCGCGCGTTGGGAAGGAGGCGTCTTCCTCGGCTATTACGTCGCCTATGTGGCTTACCTGATCCTGGCGGCGCAGCAGCACGACGCGCTGCAGGCCTTCTCGGGCGTGATGCTGGGCTTTGTGGTGCCGCTGACCGTGGTGACGCTGGTGGTGGTGGTGATCCGCCGCCCGGCGGCACCCAGTACGCCGTGAGCCTCTGCGTTCTCCCGCCAAGCTGCGCGCTCACATCCGCGCCGTGCAGGAAGGCGTCGAAGCGGCAGCGGCGGCATGCCAGCGCGGCAGCGGGCGGGTCATGCGTTCGATTTCAATTGGAATGGGCTTTTCGATGATCTACGCTGCTCTCAAGACCCTGCATCTGCTGTCCATCATCGTGTGGATCGGCGGGATGGTGTTTTCACACTTCTTCCTGCGCCCCGCCGTCGCCCAGCTTGAACCGCCCGTGCGCTTGCGATTCATGCACGATGTGCTCGGCCGCTTCTTCCGGGCAGTGCTCGTGGCCTCGTTGTTGACGCTGGTCAGCGGTGTGTGGATGCTGGGCCGCGTGGCCAAGCAGGCGGTGCAGTCCGGTGGCAGCTTCGACATGCCGCTGGCCTGGACCGTTATGGCGGTGCTTGGCGTCGCGATGGTCGCGATCTTCATGCACATCCGCTTCGTTCTCTACAAGAGGTTCGGCAGCTGCGTTGCCGCTGCCGACTGGACAGCCGGCGGTGCGGCGTTGGTCAAGATCCGCAACTGGGTCTCGATCAACCTCGGCCTTGGCGTGCTGGTGTTGCTCGTGACGCTGCTGCGCTGGACGGTCTGAGAGTTTGACAGCGCCCCAGACCTGCCGCTGGGCGTCAGGCCCCCCCGAGGGGGATGAGGAACTTGGGAGCGGCCCGGCGTTTCCTCATGAGTCTGAGAGTCTCGTCGATCGTGCCCGCTCATCGCCACGATGGCAGCGGCGGTGAACCGGCCTACAAGTGCAGACTGAAGCTTCAACTTCATGCTTCTCTGTCTCGGTATTCCAAGTTCGGCAGGCATCGACAGCGGTGCATGTGTTCGGCGCCGCGGCGGTCGGCGATGCCTACAGCGGCCGTGACGGCACCGCTCAGCTGGCGACGTCGCCACTGGAGGCCATGCAGGGGCTGGCGGCGCTGGTGTCACGCCCCAGACTGCACCCTGGGCGCTTCCCTGGCGTTCTCGCACACAACGCCCAAGCTGCGCGCGCTGGTGGTGCCGAAAGATCCAGGGCGGCCCGCACAAGCAGCTCCAGCGTCCGAGTGCGAGGCGGCCTGTGCGCACTATCGCCCGGTGCGGCTGAGCTGGGCCAAGCTGCTCAAGTGCGTCTTGGCTGCGACACAACTTGAGTACAAGTCAGTCTGCGCTGAAGCTTCGCTTTCGAGATCGACATGGCGCATTGCTCGAATTGCGGCACCGAGTTGAAGATCATCGCGGCGATCGTTGAGCAGCCAGTGATCGAGAAGAACCTCACGCACCTGGGCCTGCAGGCCGACTGTGGACGTATGACCGGGCCTGCGCGCGGGCTTGCGCCTCAGGAGCGGCTCGCGCTTGCAAGCGCGAGCGCGGCCCGCAGGGCAGGGCGCCGCCCGCTCGCCAGCCCGTGGGTCGGTAGCTGCATGCGGCCTGAGACCCTCCAGCCAACACGTTTCAGGCGGCCCGGTGCCCAGGGCTGCGGGGATCGGCTGCGCCAGCGCTTGTCAGCGCCGAGGTTTGGCGCCCGATTACCCAGGAAAACCCGGAGACGGTCGCCACGGATGTAGCGCCGGTCACCACGGATGAAGCTCTTTTGGGATGTGGTCGACCGTGAAGTTGTCGCTGCCGAACCCAAGGACCGCATCAGGGGGTGTTCAAGCGCATTGCCGGCGGGCCTTTGGGAGAACAAAAGTGCGTTTGAATTTCCTGTCTTCCGGCCCCCGCGGTCAACAAACGGCCTGGATTGGGTCTACCCGGCCGGCCGGCCACCGAAATGCCGTACCCTTGCGGCCTCTGCCGCCCATGACCGAACCCCCTCCCGCGTTGCGGCGCGTTGCCTTCGGGCCCTTCCTGCTCGACGCCGACGCCGCCAGCCTGAGCCGTGACGGTGCGCGCGTGAGCCTTGCGCCGCGCGCCTTTGCGGTGCTGTGCCACCTGGTCGAGAAACCAGGCCGTCTGGTCACCAAGGCCAGCCTGCTCGACGCGGTATGGGGCCACCGCCATGTCAGCGATTCGGTGCTCAAGAGCGTGATCAGCACGCTGCGCACCGCGTTGGACGACGATGCCCGGGCGCCGCGCTGGATCGAAACCGAGGCGCGGCGCGGCTACCGCTTCATGCCGGGCGGTACGGGCGGTGCGGTCGGGGCGCCGGCGGCTGGCGGCGCAGCGGCCAGCGACGTCGCTGTGGTGGCGGGTGGGGGTGCCGGTGGGGGTGCGGGCGCCCGACCCATGGCCGGCAACCTGCCGCCAGCCGCGCCGGCCTTGATCGGCCGGGCCGCTGACCTGGCCACGCTCGACGGTTTGCTGGGCGCACACCGGCTGGTCACGCTGGCCGGCAGTGGCGGTGTCGGCAAGACCCGGCTGGCGCTGGCCGCCGCGGCCCAAACCCGGTGCGCCGCGGCCGACGGCGTCTGGCTGGTGCGCCTGGACGCGCTGGACGACGGCCAGGCCCTGGTGGCCACCATCGCGCGCAGCCTGGCGTTGTCGCCCGATGCCGCCCGCAGCGCCGAGGCACTGGCCGCGGCGCTGGCCAGCCTGTCGCTGCTGCTGGTGCTGGACAACTGCGAGCACCTGATCGATGAGGTGGCACCGCTGGTGCAGCACCTGCTGTCGGCCGCGCCGCGGCTGCGGGTGCTGGTCACCTCGCAAGAGCCCTTGCACGTGGCCGGCGAGCAGCTGATGCGCCTGGCGCCACTGGCCCTGTCCGCGCCGGGCGATGCACCACCGGGCGCGCTCTGCGCGGCGGTGTTGCTGTTTGCGCAGCGGGTGCAGGCGCGGTTGCCGGCGTTTGAGGTGGACGACGGCAACCGGCAAGCGGTCGACGACCTGTGCCGCGCGCTCGACGGCCTGCCACTGGCGCTGGAACTGGCCGCCGCCCGGGTGCCGCTGCTGGGCGCAGACGGCGTGTTGGCCCGCCTGCGCGACCGCCTGGCGCTGCTGACCCAGGGCGCACGGGACGCCGCGCCGCGGCACCGCACCCTGCGCGACGCGCTGGCCTGGAGCCACGGCCTGTTGTCGGCCACCGAGCAGGCCGTGCTGCGCCGGCTGGCGGTGTTTGCCGGCAGTTTTTCACTGGAAGCCGCGCAGGCAGTGGCGGCCGACGAGGGCGGGGCGCCAATGCCCGACGGCACACCGGCGCCCGGTGGCCTGGACCGCTGGGCCGTGCTCGACGCGCTGGGCGCGCTGGTCGACAAGTCGCTGCTGGTCATGGTCAGCCTGCCGGCGGTGCGGGGCGCCGCCCGGGCAGGCCGGCGGCGGGGCGAGGTGGGCAGCCCCCTCGGTGGTGCGGCGCCGGGCCAGCCCGAGGGCCGGCTGCGGCTGTTCGACAGCATCCGCAGTTTTGCCGCCGAGCAACTGCACGCCGCCGGTGAACAGCCCGCCACGCGCCAGCGCCATGCGCTGTGGGTGCACCAGCTGCTCGAATCAGCCGGCCACGACGTGCACGACATGATGACGCTGGAGTGGACGGCCCGGCTGCTGCCCGACGTCGACAACCTGCGCGCTGCGCTGCGCCACGCCGTGCGCGGCGACGGCGGGGCGGCGCTGGCGGTTGACCTGTTTGCGCGCAGCATGGTGTTTTGGGTGCGCGCGGGCCTCAAGCACGAGGCGCTGCGCTGGCATGGCGTGGTGCGTCCGCTGGTGAGCGATGCACTGCCTGCCGCGCTGCGTGCAAACTTTGGCCAGGCGCAGGCGATGTTGAGCGTCTACGGCAAGCTGCTGCCACCGGCCGACGCCCGCCCGGCCATCGAGCTGGCATTGCGGCTGCACCGGGCCGAGGGGGATGCGCTCAATGAATACTTCGACCTCTACCTGCTGTCGCACCTGATGCTGCGCACCGAGCCCGGTGCCGGCCGGCTGGACCTGTGGCACCGCATGGTGGCGCTGGAAGGCCCGGACTGGGGCCTGCTGCGGCGCCGCTATTCACGCTGGCTGCCAGCGCAGATGCTGCGCGACGAAGGCAATGCCGAGGGCTACCGCCAGTTCTGTGTCGACGAGCTGGCGCGGCTGCGCACCGTGAATGACCGCAACGGCATTTGGGTCACCACCTATGCACTGGCGCTGGCCGAGCATGACTTCGGCCGCACCGGCGCCGCCATCGCGCTGCTCGACGCCACCGTGCAAGACATCCGTGCTGCCGGCTGCCTGCGTGAGCAGCCCAGCATCGTGGCGTTGCACGCCAGCATGCTGCTGGCCAGCGGCCTGCCGGCCCGGCAGTTGGCGCCGGTGCGCGAGGCGGTGGCGCTGCTGCGCGCCGATGGCACGCTGTGGTGGATGGGCACCGCGCTGTGCTGGGCGCCGCTGTGGGCCGGCCGGTGGGCCGACGCGGCCCGGGTGATGGGCTGGGCCGACCAGATGATCGAGCGCCGGGGCGAGCGCCCTGGGCCGTTTTTCGCCCGCCTGCGCACCGGCTGCGAAACCCGCCTGCTGGCCGAGATGGGTGCAGCCACGCTGGCCGGCCTGCGTGCCGAAGGCGCCCTGCTGGAAGAAGAGGCCGCGCTGCGCCTGGCGCTGGGCTGAGGGCCGGCAAAGGGCGGGCCCGACGCGGGCCGAGCGCACCGTGGGCGCGCGCCGATCCAGACCCAACCGGCACCGTTTGCTGACCGTCAGTGCTGCGCGGCGCCCTAAAGTTGGTTGCACCGCTCCACACCTCCCCCGGCCGCCTGGCCGGCGCAACCCGCACAAGGATCCCATGAAGAAGATGTTGACCGGACTGTTGTCCGCCCTCGCCCTGGCCGCCAGCTGCCAGGCCACCGTACTCAAGTTCGACGGCGACGCCAGCTACCACACCGGCGATGGCAACCCGTATCAAGAAGCGGGCTACCAGCTCCACAACAGCTCCGGCGACGGGGTCGGCGTGGTGTTCTGGGGCGATAACGACAACGGCTACAACGCCGATTCGGGCGTCCCGAAACGCAACACCTACACCGACCGGACGGTATCGACCACCACGCTGAGCAAGGTCGGCGGCGGCGCGTTCGACTTCGTGGGCCTGTACCTGGCTGAAGGCCGCAATGACGGCAACGGCGGCAAGGTGCAGTTCAACTTCAAATACGCCAACGGCACCCAAGCGTTGACGAGCGTCTTGTTGGACCACAACAAGGAACTGGAGTTCTTCGAATTCGACGAGTTCAACCTGTTGGAGGTGTTGATCACGGCCGTGCCTATCGCGGTGTCCACCCCGGGCCCGGCCGCAAACCGCTGGCTGCAGATGGACTGGATCGTCGTGAATGAGTCGGTAGGCGGCACGACCGTGCCCGAGCCGGCATCGATGGCGCTGGTCGGCCTGGCGCTGGCGGGCGTTGCCGCCACCCGCCGCCGGGGCACGGTGCCGGCCCATGGTGGCATTGTCGGCCGTGTTGCCAGCTGAGCCGGCCATGACAACGTCACATCTCACCCATCCGCGCGGCTTGTTGGCCGCCCAGTACGCCCGCCCCGCGGGCCGCACCTTCCTGCCCTGTGCCGTGGCACTGGCCGGGATGGTGCTGGGCCTGGCGGCGCCTGCCGACGCTGCGCCGCTGATCAGCGTCAGCCCCTGGCTGGCGCCAAACGCTTTCGGCTCGCCGTCTTTCGCCCTGGCGCAGGACAACGCGCTCAGCGCGCTTTACACCGGCGCTGCCAGCATGGGCGCCGCCGGCCCATCGCAGTTTGTGCGCCAAACCAGCGTGGTGAGCGCGGCCGAGGTGGTGGTCACCGGCTTCAATTCCTGGCGCGGCGTGAGCAACCCCGGTGCGGCCTTTGGGGCGGCCTACGCCGCCGAAGGCGGCAACCGCATGCACTTCGGCCTGCGCATCGACGGGCAGGGCATGCAGTTCTCGATCAGCCAGCTGGCGTTTTCGGCCAGCAGCAGCGACCCCGGCAACCTGCTGGGCTTTTCCAACGGCGCCGGCGTCTACAACTACAACGCCGCGTACCAGGGCGTGCTGTTCGGCGCCGATGGCGTTTGGGGCGGGGGCGACGACACCTTCGTCACCTCGGGGCTCAGCAGCCAACTGGTAGATGGCCTTATCGGGCGCGGCAGCGGCAACAGCCTGCCGGCCTACTGCCCGGCCGCGCCGGCGTTGTGCGACGACGCCGCGCAACAGGCCGCCATCGCCGCGGCCGCCACGTCGCTCGGCACCGACCCGGTGCAGTTCACCGGCACTTACCGGTTGATGGGCGCTACCGGTGCGGCTCTGACATCGGGCGAGGGAAGCTTCCAGATCGGCCAGACGGTGCCCGAGCCCGGCGCAGCCTGGCTGGTCACGTTGGCGCTGGCGGCCCTGGCCTGGGCCCGACGCCGACCACGGGCCGGTTGACCGCCGCGCCCAGCGCCGCCGCGGCCGTTGGCAGTGTCAGGCTGTTGCGGTGGTAGGCGGGCTGGGCCCGCCAGCGCGGCAGGAACAGTTGCTCGGCTTCGGCCTGGTGCGCCGCGGCCTGCTGATGGCGCTGGAAACCGTGGTGGTGCAAGGCTGCGGTCATGCGCAGTTCGATGATCGACACGCCGTGCGCGTCCTGCTCTTTGACCACTTCGCTTTCGGGGCACGGCGGGGCGCCCGCGCTGTTGTGCGCTTCGCCGGCCGGGTGCAGAAACTGCGAGGTGCCGGTGGCGTTTTCGTGGTTGACCACCAGCAGCCCGCGCTGGCTGCTGTTGGGGTCGCGGCCATCTTGTCCACGAAGCCCGGCACGCAGGCCGAAGAAGCTCATGCCGTCGTGGTGGTCACCGGCGCGGCGGTCGTAGTCGGTCTCGCTGCCATCAGCGTGCCAGGCGGGCAGGTCGGGGTGCAGCGCGTCGCCGGTGGCGTAGAGCACCGTGGCGGTGTAGCCCTGGGCGGTGCGCACAGCGTCGGCCAGCGATTTGCCGATAGCGTCGAAGTCCAGCACGGTGGCCGGCCGCCGCGCCGCCCGCAGCGGGGCTGCAGCGGCCTGGGCCGACTCGCTGCCCAAACCCAAGGCCAGCGGCCCCAGACCCGCCAGTCCGAAGCGCCGACGCCACCTTGCAAGAAGCGCCGCCGGTGCAAGCCGTGCGCTATCAAACTGCTGAAGTCCGCGGTGCCGGGGTTGTTGTCCAGGTCGTCAGGGTCAACGCAGGTGGGCGCCGGGGTGGTTGCTCGGTTCACCTCAGGGGCTCTTTTTCATCTTGACGGGCGAACGCGCACGCCAGAGCCCCGCGACCAGCAGGCCAGCCAGCAGCAGGGCCGCACTCGATGGCTCGGGCACGGCTTGCAGCAGGTACGCATGCGTCTGGCCGCCCACCCTGCCCCAGCCGACAATGTCGCCACGGTCGTTGATGCCTTCAGCGGTCGCCAGCGTGAAGCCGCTGGTGGCGTCGATAAAGGTGTTCAGGTCCACCATGCCGCCGCCCTGATAGACGAACGCCCGTTGAGGCGAGCCGCCGATGTTGGTCACAAAGCCAACAATCTGGCCGGCGTCGTTGATGTCTTTGGCTTCGCTGAAGGTGCGCCCCATCGAACCCAGCGCCTGGAGGGCGTGGGCGCTGCCATTGAAGGTCCAGCGCACAGCCTGGCGGATGTTGGTACCGCTGCTGGTGTTACCAGCTACAGCCACGCCGGCGATGGTACCGGCCGCGTTGATGGCAAAAGCTTCGCTGAACGAATCAGGCAGCAGCGAGCCCAGGTTCAGCGGCGCACTGTTGCCGCTCCAGAGCGTGGCTTGAGACACCGAACTGGTCGTATCGCGGCGGCTGTAGCCCACCGCCTGCCCGGCTTCGTTCAAACCCCAGGCACGGCCCGTGGTGGTGGTCAAGCCGTCCACTGAACCCAGGTCGCTGGCCACGCCGTTGACCCAGCGCGTCGGCCGGGACGCCACGCCGTTGGACGAGATGCCGACGATCACGCCGTTGTTGTTGATGTCGTGCGCAACACCCCGGTCGTTGTCACCGGCCAGGCGGGTCAGACCAGTCATGCTGCCGTTGGCAGAGACAAAGGCATGTGATGTGTTGTTGTCAGATTCGCCCACCACCACGCCCAGGTCGTTGATGGCGTAGCCGCGGCTGAAGTTGTTGCTGCCGGGCAGAACGCCCAGGTTGACCATCGGGCCCGGCTCATTCCACAAGAAGGTGTTCAGCCGGGGCGCTGGCTGGCCAGTGACGGTTTGCGCATTGCCGGTCACCTGGCCCAGGTTGTTGATGTCCAGCGCGAAACTGGAGGTGCCGCCCAGGGTGCCCAGGTCACGCAGTACATAGGTCGCCTGGGCCATGGCGGCGGGCGCCCAGGTGGCCAGCGTCAAGGTCAGGACAGTGCTGAGCGCGCGGGAGCGAAATGGGATGGACATGGGTTGAAGGTCTCCGGAAAGAACGTGAACGAAACGCGAATGACAACGCATTATCACTAAAGATGACCCTTTCCCCAGACCTCGTTTGAGCGGGTTGGTGCTGCATGCCAGATGAAGGCAAAGCCCTTCCAAGCACGGCCCGGGATCAGCTCAACCAGCGCTTGACTCCAAGTCCGCGATGAAAGCGCGACGATCGCCAAGCCAGTGATGGCATCGTGACCGTGGGTAAAGAACCTCGACGAATTCGCCGCACGACCGGGACAAGGGGCATGCTGGCAGCGTCTATGAGAGGGTCCGCTGCGGGCTCGAAGTTCAAGGAGTCATGTATGAAGCGCATGAAATTCTGGATCCCCAAGCTGCCCCTGGTTCTGCTGGGGGCACGTTAGTCCGCGCCCTTCATGAGTTATCGCGGGTCTGGCACGCCTTACGGATTGGGGCCCGCGCATGCCGAAGACATGCGTTTGAAGGACCTGCACTACTACATGAATGTCGGCGATGACATGCCGGCGTGGACCCGTGCCGCGCCGGCACCCATTCGATAGCCAAGATACCAAGCCGGACCCTAATTCGTCTTCACGGGCTCGGCATGGCGCTTCGGCAAGGCCATGGGCATTTCAGCGATGCGCTGAGAGCCTCTTGGACGCCGTGCTCCAATTGCCAGGTCGCAGTCCGCCAACATGGGGAAGCCGGGTCGTTATCGACCGCGATGTCTTGGGTTCTCGCCTTCGCCTTCGATGATGCATTCGCGAGAGGATTCAGCGCGGCCGAACCCTGATCGGCACCCGGTCTGGCGCGCTGATCTCACTGTCTTCACAGTCCGTCGGCGCACAGGACCGTGCCAGGCAGACTCGCACCTCCGTTAGACATTGACCCCTGCCTGTGCCCACAAAAACGCTGGCGCGCGGCGGCAAAGGATTGGCCGCCAAGACGACATCCCGCAACATGCCAGCGGTCAAGTTGGCTGCAGGCAAACTGTCAGTCGGCTGGGCAAGCTCACCATGCTATCCAGCCCCTTTTGGCGGGTCACGACGGACCGGCCTATCGAGCAGCGTCAGCAGCACGCTGGTCGACCCCACGCAGGCGGCATTCAGTAGCGACGCTTTGCCCGTGGCGCCACTGACGCTGGCCAACTTTGCGTCCCGCACCTTGTCTTGGGAAACGCCCGCCGGCGTTTTGCAGGGCGTATTGACCTCGTTGACGCTGAACTCGGCGCCTATCCCCGAGCCAGGTACGCTGCCTATGCTGGCCCTGGCCCTGGCAGCCACGGCGTGGGCAGCGCGACGCCGCATGCGCTGAGCGGCGAACCAGGCAGCACGGGGCTGCCTGGTTCGTCCGTGAGAACAAGGCCCAGTCGGGCTACCCCACGGGCAGCGCTGGGTTCTGAGTTTGCGTTCAGTGCGCTTGGCGCTCGACCCAGGCCGCGCAGCTGCTCAGCTCAGGCTCGCTCGACCTTGGCCTGCAACACAGCGCCGGATCACGCGCTTCACGACCGCGTTTTTCAAGGTCACTCTCTTCACGACGGCCTCGGCGCACCCGCAGGCGGCGATCAACCGTCGCTGGGCGGCCATCTGAACGGCTCGACCGTTTTCTGAAGTCATCGCCGCCATCGAGGCGGCGCGATACGATGCCTGGCGCATGCAGCGCACGGCAAGTGGGTTGCCGGACGCACTCGCGACACGTTCGCTGGCCTGAAAACGAAACATTGCATGAACGAAGACGGACTCGGACTCGTGTGGTCGACCGCCCATTGGGGCGATGCCGAGTCGACCCTGCCCGAACTCGACAGCGCACTGATGAAGTTGCTGCTCGAGAACATCGCAACCCGGGTGGCCGTGATCGGTATCGACCGCCGCTACAGCTATGCGAACCGAGAGACGCTGCGCTTCATGGGGCTCGCGCCCGATCAGGTCATCGGTCGGCACATGTCGGAGGTGCTCGACGCCGGGGTTTACAACAACCTGGTCCCGCTGATCGACCGCGCGTTCACCGGCGAGTCGCTGCACCGCCGCGGCTGGGCCGAGTACGCGAAGCAGGGCCGGCGCTACCGCGAGCAGTGGTACGTGCCTTACCGTCCCGGCGGCGGGCCTGTGCAGGCGGTTGTCGTGTTCGGGCTCGACCAGACAGAACAACGCCTGGGCGAACAGGCGCTGGCGCGCAAGCAAATCGAGTTGCGCGCCAGCGAGGCGCTTAAATCGGCGATCTTCGACCACGCGCTGGCCGCGCTGGTGTCCACCGATGCGGCGGGTCATATCGTCGAGTTCAACCCGGCCGCCGAGACGATGTTCGGTCACGCCCGCGAGCAGGTGATCGGGCGGTTGGTCAGCGATGTGATGATCCCGGCGCGGTTTCGCAGCGCGCACCATCAGGGCTTGCAGCGCATGCAGGCCGGCGAGGCCGCGCGCGTCATGGGCAAGCGCCTCGAAATGCACGCGCTGCGCGCCGACGGCAGCGAATTTCCGATGGAGATGGTGCTGTGGCGCACCGACGCCGAAGGCACGGTTTTCTACACCGCTTCGATCTCCGACCTGTCCGAGCGCTTTGAGGCCGCGCAGCAGATCGAGCGCCAACGCGAGGCGCTGCGGCAAAGCGACAAGCTGACGGCGATGGGCAGCCTGCTCGCAGGCGTTTCGCATGAGCTGAACAACCCGCTCGCGATCGTGATGGGCCGCGCCAGCCTGCTCGAAGAAAAGTGCGAAGACAACCCAGCGCTGATGCACGATGCGCAGCGCATCCGCGAGGCCGCCGACCGCTGCGGCCGCATCGTGCGCACCTTCTTGAACATGGCTCGCAGCCGGCCGGCTCAACGCGCAGCGTTCGCGCTGAACGAGGCGGTCAAGGCGGCCGCCGACATGCTCGGCTACACCTACCGCAGCCACGACATCGAGCTGCACTTGGCGCTGGCCACGGACTTGCCCAAGCTTGCCGCCGATGCCGACCAGGTCTGTCAGATCCTGCTGAACCTGCTGGTGAATGCGCAACAGGCGCTCGCGCTGGTCGAGCGGCCGCGCCGCGTCGAGGTGAGCACCGGCGTGCAGGCAGGCGCGCACGTGTGGCTGCGCGTCGCCGACAACGGGCCGGGCATCCCGGCCGCGGCCCATACCCGCATCTTTGAGGCCTTCTTCACGACCAAGGCAGAAGGCAAGGGCACCGGCATGGGCCTGTCGGTGTCGCGCGCGCTGGCCCGCGAACACGGCGGCGAGCTCACGCTTGAAGCGTCGCCCGACCCAACCGACCCAACCGGCGCAACCGGCGCAACCGGAGCAACCGGTGCCACCGGCGCGGTGTTTCTCCTGACGCTCCCGTTCGCCGATGCTGGCGAGGCGCAGTCGCTTGCCGCCACCGCACACGAAGCCGGGCTCGACGATGCGGTTGACCAGAGCCGCGTGCTTGTCGTGGACGACGAGGCCGAGCTCGCCGACGTGATGCGCGAGATGCTCGAATCCGCTGGCTACGAGGTCTCGACTGCCGAGTCCGGTGCGGTCGCGCTGGAGCTGCTGGACGCGGCGCGTTTCGACGCTGTCGTCTCCGACCTGCGCATGCCCGACATGGACGGCGCGGTGTTGTGGCGCCACATCTGTGAGCGGCACCCCACATTGCGAGGTCGGCTGCTGTTCGTCACCGGCGACACCTTGTCACCCGAGGCAGCCGGGTTCTTCCGGCTCACCGGCTGCGAAGGTCTGGACAAGCCGTTCTCGAAGGCCGACTTGCTCGCCAAGTTGGCCGCGTTGCTGCAGGCTGTGCCATCCGCCGCATACACGCGCGTCGCGTGATAGAGCTTTCGATCTGCCGGCACTAAGGCGATTCGCCGAGCCGTGAATGCGCGCGCCCGCGCCGCTTGGGCGCTGAGTGGCACGGCTGCGCGCAACAACTGAAACAAACGAGCCGCTGGGCCGAAGCCAGGCTGATACCCGCGGCGCCGACAGTGACGAACTCGCGTGCAGCCCGCACGCCCCCCACAAGGCCGTCACCATGTATTGCGAACCTGCTTCCTCCCTCCCGACCCGAGCCCCGCTCTTTGCGCGCAGCGAAGGTGCCGGCGATGTCGTCCTCTGCCTGCATTCGAGCGCCGGCAGTCACGCGCAGTGGCGCGGCCTCGGTACGGCGCTGCAAGGGCGCTGTGAGCTGATCGCTCCCGACCTGCACGGCCACGGCCGCAGTCCCGCCTGGCCGCAGGGCGCCGCGCACAGCTTGCTCCTCGACGCGCGTGGCGCCAGTGCGCTGCTGCCCGATTCCGACAATCGCTTTGCGCCGCGCGGTGTGCACCTGGTCGGCCATTCGTACGGTGGCGCGGTCGCCATGCAGATCGCCTTGCAGCGGCCGCGCTGCGTGCGCTCGTTGACGCTGTATGAGCCGGTGCCGTTCGGCGTCATCCGCAGCGACGCACCCGCCGATGCGGCGCTCGGCGAGATCGAGGAGATCGCCGAGTCGGTCGAGGCGCTGGTGCGCCGCGGCGACTTCGAAGGCGCGGCGCGCATCTTCGTCGGCTACTGGGGCGGCGCAACCGCGTGGGAAGCGATGGGCCCGGCGCAACGCGTTGCGGTGTTTGCGCGCATCGCGAGCGTGCCGCGCCACTTCAACGCGCTGTTCCGCGCGACCTGGACACCGCGACTGCTCGCGCGCCTGACGATGCCGGTGCTGCTGATCCAAGGCACCATGACGCGCGCACCGGCGCGCCGAGTCTGCGATCTGCTCGCCTCGGCGCTGCCGCAGGCGCAGCGTGCCGAGATCGCGGGCGCCGGGCACCTTGGCCCGATGACGCACGCGTCCGAAGTGAACGCCATGATCGAGCGTCACCTTACCGTCAACGGCTGGCATGGCCTGCGGCCGGCGTCGGCCCCCGCGCGCGGCACCGCGGCCGCCTGAGGCCGACATGGGCACATTCCGCGATGCCCCCACTGAGCACACGATGCAGCCGATAGACTTCGCTACCCGACATCATTCCGCTGGAGCTGCATCGATGCATCAGGCAGAAGGTCAACCCGCTCCGACCGTGCTCGTGGTCGACGACGAGCCCGAGCTGCGTTCGCTGCTGGCCGAATACTTCGGCCGCCATGGCTTCA
>Ga0209181_10007056_pt1 | contig 15542 bp, 12 predicted proteins | sample MAT05_FD_187208 | JGI IMG/M metagenome (GOLD analysis project Ga0209181, IMG submission 187208) | Freshwater microbial communities from Lake Fryxell liftoff mats and glacier meltwater in Antarctica - MAT-05 (SPAdes) (version 2) | ecosystem: Environmental > Aquatic > Freshwater > Ice > Liftoff... | reverse complement strand
GCTCTGAGTCAGCAGCTAGCGGGCAAATCACCGCATTTCCTGTACTTGGTGGGCTGCATCACGACTATCGACGGGCAGCGTGAAAGACAATTTCTCACTCAGATACGCGAAGTAGCCCCCACAGGTGACGTTCGGCACGCTCAACGATCGCAATATCCTCGTCGCAGCGAGCTACGACAAAGCCGTGCGCGTGCTGAACCTGCGCGACCCGCGCGGCGGGCTGCCGGACGGCGCTTGACGACTCTACATCCCCGCCTGCTCGGCGCTGACCTCCGCTAACAGCTGCCCCCGTGTCACCACATCCCCGACCGCCACATGCAGCCGCGTCACGACGCCCGCGTGCGGCGCCGCGACTCGAATCTCCATCTTCATCGCCTCCAGCACCACGACCGCCGCCCCGCGCGTCACCGAGTCGCCAGCCCGCACCAGCACCTCACGCACCACGCCCGGCATTCCCGCGACCAATGCGCCGCTCGCTGCCGCCGTCCGCTGCTTACCCGTGCGCGTTTCTGGCGATGCCAGCGTGTACACAGCGCCGTCCAGCGCCACCAGCCGATCCGTTCCCTGCAAAGCGCTGTAGACGGTGTGCCGTGCGCCGTCCAGGTCGAGCGTGACGCCGCCGTCGGGCAGTGTCGTCACGCCGACTGTGTAGACGCGCGCTCCGATCACAGCGCGCATCCGACCGTCCCCTAGCGGCGTCAGATCGACCGTGACCGTCTCCCCGGCATACTCGAACGCTGTGATCACGGTCAGCCTACGTTACGACAGTTGGGAAGGTCGGGGTAAAGCTGGCGCACCAGCGGCGTGATATTCGACCCCTGGGATACCGGGGTGGTCAGCATGAACATCGCCAGTCGGGTCGGCGCGAGCGGCTCGAACCACCAGCGCGACTCGTAGTCGATCCCGTTCAGCGACGACTCGAACACGAAATGGCGCATCTCGCCCTGTGTGCAGGAGTTCACCAGGCTGTAACTGTCGTAAGCGCCGAAGAAAACCGGGTAGGTGGTCGCGTTGAAATAGTCATCGACCGCGTTGGGCGGGATGCCGCAGTCGTAATGCAGCAGTTCCATATAGGCGACCGAGCCCAGGTTTTCGTTGACCCAGGTGCCGATCGTCTTGAACTGCGCCTCGCTGGGCGTGTAAATCCAGCCGACATCGGCGCCGAGCGGCTGCTCGTGCATCCTGTCCACCAGCGCGCGGCTGACAGCGGGCGCGATCGGCTCGCACGCGATCACGGTGGTATCGGGCGGCACGATGATCGCCTTCTCCGGCGAGGGGGTGGCGCGGATCAGCGGCACAGGGGTCGAGGCTGACAGCGGCGGAACGTCAAACGAAGTCATCGGAGTCGCCAGCAGCAGCATTGCCGGGTCAGAGGTGGGCGCGAGACTCCCGAACGTCGCAAAACCGAAGAGGGCGAAGAAAGCCAGAATGATGATCGCACACATAAAGCGACTCCTTTTGTTTGAGCGGGTGACTGAAGCTGTTTCGGTCGTTCACGACAGCCGGAAACCATCGGCATGATCCCAGGGATCGTACCGACCCTTGCGCGACTGCGCAAGCGGCGTCACACCCATCGGCGCGTGGGGCATCTGTGCCAGCGCCGCCGCGATCAGCGCCGCGTCGGGCAGGGGCGGAAATTCCGGCGGCAGCAGATCGGGTAAGTGGCGCTCGATGAATCCGGTGTCGATCGTCGCCGCCGCGAACGCCGGATGCGCGACCAGCGCGCGCAGGAATCCCAGGTTGGTGGTCGTGCCCAGCAGCACGGTTTCCGCCAGCGCGCCTTGCAGACGGCGCGTGGCATCGGCGCGAGTCGTGTCGTGGACGATGATTTTGGCGATCATCGGATCGTAGTGGATGCCGATCGAGTCGCCGCTCTCGATCGCGCTGTCCACGCGCACGCCCAGTCCGGTCGGCGCGACAAAACGCGCCACCGTCCCGGTCGCGGGCAGGAAACCCGCCCGCGCATCTTCCGCATAGAGCCGCACCTCGATCGCATGTCCACGCTGCCTCAGATCGGCTTGCGCGAACGGCAGCGGTTCGCCGGACGCGACCGTGAATTGCAGCCTGACCAGATCGACGCCGGTCACCAGCTCGGTGACGGGATGCTCGACCTGCAAACGGGTGTTCATCTCCAGAAAAAAGAAGTTCCCGGCTGTGTCGGCGATGAACTCGACCGTCCCGGCGCCGACATAGCCGACGGTTCGCGCTGCCTCGACCGCCGCAGCGCCCATGCGCGCCCGCATTTCCGGTGTGACCAGCGGCGACGGTGATTCTTCCAGCACTTTTTGGTGGCGCCGCTGTGCGCTGCACTCGCGCTCGAACAGATGCACGATCGAGCCGTGCCTATCGCCAAACACCTGCACCTCGATATGACGCGCCCGCTCGATGTAGCGTTCGAGAAAGACACGCGCATCGCCAAAGGCGTTCGCCGCTTCGCGTCGCGCCGACGCCAGCGCGTCGGGGAGATCATCAGCAGCGGTGACGATGCGTATCCCTTTGCCACCGCCGCCGCCCGCCGCCTTGACCATCACGGGGTAGCCGACCTGAGCCGCCGCCGCGATGAAGTCGGCGTCACGCTCGACTGCACTGCTTGTGCTGCCCTCGTCGAATTGATAGCCGGGCACCAGCGGCACCCCGGCACGCGCCATCAATGCGCGCGCCTCGGTCTTGACGCCCATGCGTCGGATCGCGTCGGGGGGAGCGCCGATCCAGGTCAGACCCGCCGCGATCACCGCTTCCGCGAATGTCTCGTTTTCCGACAGGAAGCCGTAACCGGGATGGACGCAATCGCAGCCGCACGCCCGCGCGACCGCCAGCAGCCTGTCGATGTTCAGATAGCTTTCCGACGGCGCCGCGCCGCCGAGCAGGTGCGCTTCATCCGCGAAGCGCACATGACGCGCCCCGGCGTCGGCATCGGAGTAGACCGCCACCGCGCGAATTCCCAGCTCGCGGCACGCGCGCGTCACCCGCACCGCGATCTCGCCCCGGTTGGCGATCAGACAGGCAGTGAGTTCAATCGGACGAATCACGATGTGTCCCTGTGGCGCGTCTTTTCAGGACGATCGCCAGTCCGCGCCGTCGCGTCCACAGCGTGCACAGTCCCACCACCAGCGGCAGCGCCCACGCCGTCGCGCCGTCGGGCACGGTCGCCGCCTCGATCGGCGCCAGTGGCAGCGGCACGAAGGTCACCACGAACAGCAGCAAACCGAGCAGCGCCCAGCGGCGGCGCATGGGGTCGAGCCGGGTGATATTGTCGAGCGGCACCGCGTACAGCCGTCCAAAGAACAGCAGCAGCAGCAGCCACACGATCCAGACCGGGCTGGTCGAGACCGTCAGCAGCACCAGGGCGCCCATTGCCATCATCAGTGGCACATAGAGCTGGCGCGCCCGTTCGCCGAGCAGCGCGTACAGCACATGCCCGCCATCGAGCTGTCCGATCGGGATCAGGTTGAGTCCGGTGATCAGCAGTCCCGTCCAGCCCGCCCACGCCAGTTGGTTGACGTACACGTCGTAGACGCCATTGGGCAGAAATTCCCCGAACAGGATCGTCTTGATCAGCGCGTAGATCAGCGAGTTGCCCTCGACCAAGCCGCTCTGGATCACCTTGATCTCGGAGGTCGCCAGCCCGACGATCACGATCGGAATGGCGAACAGCAGCCCCATCAGCGGACCCGCCAAGCCGACATCGAGCAGCACCTTGCGGTTGCGCATCGGCTGGCGCAGTTGGATGAAGGCGCCAAAGGTGCCAATGCCATTGAAGGGCATCGGGATGAAATAGGGCAGCGTGACCGCCAGCCTGTGCCGTCTGCCCGCGAAGTAATGTCCGAGCTCGTGCGCGCCCAGGATCGCCATGATGCTGACGGCGTAGGGCAGCCCGCGCCACAATTCGCCGAGGAAATTGTTGACCAGTGCCTCTATCTCCTGGGGGGATGCGCCCGCCCCGGCGATCTCGTTGAGGGCGATCTCCGTCCCGACGAACAGCACACTGATGAAGGTGACGATGAACAGCACCAGGTTGATCCAGGGCTTGCGCGGCACCGGGTTGATCCGCCCGCTGAACAGGTGGACGACCTGGCGTCCGTCCTTGTCGCGGAACAGCGCAAAGGTGTCGAGCGGCGCCAGCGCGGTATCGAGCAGCTCGTAGGCGGCTTCGGATTCCAGTTTCAGGATGCCCGTGAAGGTAACCAGGTAGCGCGCCTGCCCCGCCAGCGCCAGAGTCTCGCGCAGCATCGTGTTTTGCGCGTCCGCGTCCGCGTCGGCGCTCGGCGCGGTCGGAATCTGTGACAGCAGTGTCTCGGACTCGATCGCCAGCACGCTATCGACCGCTTCGCGCAGGCGCGAGTCGATTTTGGGCGAGGCGCCCGGCAGGGCGGACGTGCCGTTGACCCCCGACACACGCGGTCGGGGACGGTCGTAGGCGGACGAGGCACGTTCAGGCAGCATGGGTTACGCTTTCTTTAATCGTTCGACGAATTCATGTCGTATGTACGGATTTCAGTGAATCACGGTTTCAGCACGATCGGTGAGACGCATCACCATGCGTCCCACAATCATGCGTCCGTAGAGAAAATCGTGACTCACCGAGCTTGGCACGCCAAACCCCAATCATCATACACCTTAGCGCAGCCGCCCCCACGTCCCGGAGGTGCCGCCGCTGAAGCGGTAGACAGCGCCGCCGGGCGCGTCGATGTAGAAGGCACCCGTCCCATTGGGCGCGCCTTCCCATTGGATGGTGCGCGGATCGCTATTGATATCGGTGGTCGCCCATCCCAGTGCCGACTGCCAACTGCCGATCGGCGCCAACTGCGAGTAATATACCCAGTTGAACATCTGCTGCGGGATGAAACGACCAGGCGTGGGCGCGGTGGTGTTGAGAGTCGTCCCGTCCCAACCGTTGGTGTAGGCGATGAAGCGCGACCCGTCATCCTGCAAGCCGTAGATGCGGTTCAGCGCGTTGGCGTTGACGTAGATCATCACGCCGCGCTCGAAGGGCTGGAAACGACCTTCGGCAATCGAGGCAGATCCCAGCGGACAGGGCGCGTTCGGCGGGGCGAACTGATCGCCGAAAAACCAGTTGACCGGGCAGGTGATAGCGATCTGAGTCGTGCGCGCCACTTCGATTCCGGCGCGGATCGCCACGAAACGGTAGGTCAGCAGTCGCCCCAGGTTGTCCGGGACGATCGCGCTGAAGCTGCCTGTTGGCAGCACAGCGAAGACCTGCACGATCCCGCCCTGAGCGTTGAGCAGCTCCATACGCGCGCCGTCCGCCTGTGCCGAAAATGCGAATGTCACTTGTGAATTAGGCACCGCGCTTCCCACGTTGGCGCCGAATGCCAGGATCACCGGCGCCGGGCTGGTCGGCGTGAGCGTGCTGGTCGGCAGTGGCGTGAACGTCAGTGTCGGCAGCGGCGTGCGCGACGGCAGCGGCGTGCTGGATGGGCGCGGGGTGAAGGTCAGCGTCGGCAGCGGCGTGCGCGAGAAGGTGAGTGTGGGCAGCGGAGTCGTGGTCGGGCGCGGGGTGAAGGTCAGCGACGGCGTATAGGTGAACGACGGCGTGACCGACGGCGTGAAGGTCTGCGACGGGGTGAGCGTCGGCGGTGGCGTCACGGTCGGGATGGGCGTCTCGGTGGACGTGGGGATGTCGGTCGGCGTTGCGGACGGGATTGGTGTCGCCGACGGGATTGGTGTCGCCGACGGGATCGCTGTCTCGGTCGGTGTCAGCGAGGGCGTGAAGGTGGGCGATGGGGTCAGTGTCACGGTGGCGGACGGGAGCTGTGCCACTGTCGGCAGCGCTGCCTGCGAGTCTGCGGCAGGATCGGACGTGCATCCGACGGCGAGCAGCGCGATAATCACGATCAGGATCAGGGAAGGACGCGCGAACAGACGCATGAGACACCACCTTTCGGCTCTACAAAACAATCCACAAAAGCTGCGATGCCAACTGGCATGGCTCATTCAGTCTCTAATGATACTGTGCGCCTGCGTTGGCTGCCAAACGGCGTCGGTTACAGGCACGCCGACCGATGCCGTTACCGTGACTCCCCGTTCGGCACTGGCGATGGCGACAGCGCCCGCGCCGCGCTCTGTCACGCTGCCCACCGACGCGCCGACCGCGCTCATGTCGTCCGCCGATCGATCGACGCCGCTCTCGTCCGATGCGCTGATCGCGCCGATCGACCTGATCACATCGACGGGCGACACGTCCGGCATCGTCGGGGAGACGGTCGGCGTCTCGCACGAGGGACGCGCGATCGATGTTTATCGGTTCGGGACGGGCGCGCGGGTGCTGCTGCTGGTGGGCGGGATGCACGGCGGCTACGAGGCGAATACCGTCATCCTGATGCGCCGCCTGATCGCGCATTTTCAGACGACCACCGACGCGGTTCCGGGGGATGCCGCGCTGTGGATCATCCCGGTCGCCAATCCCGACGGGTTAGCATATGGTGGGGGCGAACGGGGACGCTTCAACGGACGCGGTGTCGATCTCAATCGCAACTGGGGTTGCGACTGGTCGCGCGACGCCGTGTGGCGGCAGACTCAGGTCAATCCGGGGATCGCCAGTTTCTCGGAACCGGAGACGCAGGCGATCGCGGATTTTATACTGGCGCACCGTCCGGCTGCGGCATTGTTCTATCACAGCGCCGCGAATGGGGTGTTTCCCGGTAACTGCGGCGGCGATCACGGCTCGGCGGGGATGGCAGCATTGTATGCAGTCAGTGCGGATTATGCCTGCTGTGCGGCATTCAGCGCCTATCCGGTCACCGGGACAGCGGCGACCTGGGCGGACGGTCAGGGAATCCCGGCGGCGGACGTGGAGCTGACCACGCGCGACAGCCCCGAATTCGAGCGCAATCTGCGCGGGGTGCTGGCGCTGCTGGCGTGGGCGTCTGGGTAGGGGGTTGGCGTGCCAAATCTGCGCATCAGGCAAATAAAAAACCGCCCGGCAGATGCCGGACGGTTTCGATTGTCATCGTGAAGGGGTGGACGGTAACCATCCAACCATTCAAACGCAGGGAGCCTACTGACCGACGAGAGTGACCGCCGAAGCCTGCTTGCCCTTCTTGCCGTCGGTGATTTCGAATTCGACCTTGTCGCCTTCGTTCAACGAGCGGAAGCCCTTTGCCTGAATTTCGGAATAGTGGACGAACAGGTCAGGCCCGTTTTCCTGGGTGATGAAGCCGTAGCCTTTTTCGCTGTTGAACCACTTGACCGTACCACGAGTGCGCGCTGCCATTTGTATATCTCCTGAAAATGAAAAGAGTGAAACTGGTTTTGCTTCTAGCCGGGGCACCACACCATCCAACTTTCAGGAGGGTATTGCGGTCGTACTATCCACCATGGCTAAATCGACATCCAACCACTTTATGTCGATGTGGTGAAGACACCATGTCTTGCGTATCCCACATTGCAGGGACATAGTACGACAAGTTGTGAAAAAAGTCCAGATGCGATTACAAAGGATCATGATTCCTTAAAATAAGTATTGCAGCGCCACAAAAAACAGACAACTTCAGCATATGAGGACGCATAACCATGCGTCCGTTTCCGCCAGTCACAGCCGCAAACCACGAATTCACACATACCCGTAGAGACGCATAACAATGCGTCCGTGAAGAAAGTCGTGATTCACAGAATTTCGTCTATAATGCAGTCTGAGAACAAACGGTCTATAAAACCGTCCATAAATGGAGGGGTGAGAGCCGAACCGTATGGCGACAAAGACACGCACCAGCTACCAATGCAGCAATTGTGGGCGACGTTCCCCGCGCTATATGGGACGCTGCCCCGCCTGTGGCGAATTCAACACGATGGTCGAGGAAGTCACCGAAGTCAGCAAGGCAGGGACACGCAGCAGCGCACGTCAGGCACAGGCGCGTGATCAGGCACAGCGGCTCGGTGAGATCACCTTCGATGCTGAAGACCGCATCACCGTCCCGATCGGGGAATTCAACCGCGTGCTGGGCGGCGGCATCGTCCTGGGCAGCATCACCCTGATCGGCGGTGATCCTGGCATTGGCAAATCGACGGTCGTGCTGCAGGCGGCGGCGATGATCGCGGCGACCGCCGGACGGGTGCTGTATGTGAGCGGCGAGGAGAGCGCGCGTCAGATCAAGATGCGCGCCGACCGCATGGGCGTACAAGCCGATGATCTCTACCTGCTGACCGAGACACACTTAGCAGCCATCTTCGAACAGATCGAGCGACTCGATCCTGTCCTGGTGGTGATCGACTCGATCCAGACCGTCTACACCGACGACAGCGACTCGGCGCCAGGCAGTGTCACCCAGGTGCGCGAGTGCGCATCGCGCCTGCAGATGCTCGCCAAGACGACGGGAACCAGCGTCTTTCTGATCGGGCATGTCACCAAAGAGGGCGCGATCGCCGGACCGCGCGTGCTGGAACACATTGTCGATACCGTGCTGTATCTGGAGGGCGACCCGTTTCAGGCGTATCGTCTGCTGCGCAGTGTCAAGAATCGGTTTGGCGCCACCAGCGAGGTCGGCGTATTCGAGATGACCGGCGAAGGCATGACCGAGGTCACCAATCCGTCGGAAATGTTTCTGGCGGAACGGGTGCTGAACGCCCCTGGCACCAGTATCGCCGTCTCGATGGAGGGCACGCGCCCGCTCTTGTGCGAGATGCAGGCGCTCACCAGCCCGACCACCTTTGGCAATCCCCGGCGCACGCCCAACGGCGTCGATTACAATCGTCTGCTGCTGGTGAGCGCGGTGCTGACCCGTCGCCTGGGGCTGAAGCTGCACGAACAGGATATTTTTGTCAACGTGATCGGTGGACTCAAGATCGACGAACCTGCGTCCGATCTGGCGATGGCGCTGGCACTGGCGTCGAGCTATTACGACAAGGCGCTGCCGCCCGATATGGCGTTCGTCGGGGAGGTCGGCTTGAGCGGGGAGGTGCGCGGTGTGGCACAGCTCCCGGCGCGGCTCAACGAGGCACAAAAGATCGGTTTCAAGCGGGTGATGATCCCGAAGGCGCGTCGTCCGCTGCCCGACCTGCCGCGCGATCTCAAGGTGATCGAGGTGCGCCATTTAGGTGAGGCTCTGGCGCACGTCATGCCGCGCGAATGACAGTGGGGGAGCGCCTCACTCCCGCAGCGACGCACAGCGATCCGTTCGTCCTGATCAGTTCGGGCAGCCCGCCGTCAGGAACGGCGCGAACAGCACCTTGTCGTTGACCAGCGCGCTCGTCGGACCCGCCGCCGCACCCCACCCGTTGTCGCGGGCGTTGAAGTTTCCGGTCTGGCTGAAGACCGCGCCGCCGAACCGCGCCGTGTTGCCGCTGAAGCAGCTCGACGCGATGCCGTTCTGCGTGTTCCCATGCTGGTGATAGACCGCGCCGCCGCTCTCGGTGGCGCTGTTGCCGCTGAAGGTGCTTCCCGTGACGTTCAGCCGCGCCCGGTTGTAAATCGCGCCGCCATAGCGGGCACGGTTGCCCGTGAACAGCCCACCCACCACCGTGACGGCGCTCTGATTGCCGTTTTCATTGTAGATCGCCGCGCCTTCTTCGACCGCCACGTTGTTGGTGAACGCAACCCCGGTCACGCTCAACGCGCCGCGCACGTAGATCGCCGATCCGTAGCGAGCGATGTTCGCGTCGAACAGTCCGCCGCTGACCGTGACCGCACCGCGTCGCTGGAATAGACCCGCGCCCTGTTCAGTGGCAGTGTTCGCGCGGAAGGTCACGTTGGTCAGGGCGACCGTGCCGTCGTCGCTGTAGATCGCTGCTCCATAGCGGGCGCGGTGCCCACTCATCGTGACACCGTTGAGGATGAGTGTCCCGGCGTTCAGGATGCCGCCGCCGTTCTCGCTGGCGCTGCCATTGCGCAGGGTGAGGTTGTGCAGCGCCAGCGACCCGCTCGCGGTCACGTTGAACAACCGGAACTGCGGTGCGCCGCTGCCGCGTTCGAGGATTGCGCCATTGCCGATAATCGTGATCGGCGTTGTGATTGACGGCAGAGCGATACTGTTGGCAGCGGTGCTGAACGTGTATGTGCTGTTGGTCAGGCAAATCGTATCAGGTGATGTACCGTTGGTGTTCGCGGCAGTGATGGCGTTGACGAGAGCGGAAGGATTCGTCGCTGTGGCTGTGCAGATGACGGCAGGGGGCGCACTTTGCGTTGGTGTAAAGGTAGCTGTAGGCGTACTTGTTGAGGTCGAGGTAGCGGTGAAGGTCAGCGTTGCGCTCGCTGTGAACGTCGCTGTCGGCGTAAACGTTGGAGTCACGGTCGGTGTGAACGTCGAAGTGGCTGTCAGAGTATAAGTCGCTGTGGGTGTAGCTGTACTCGTCGGTGTGAATGTTGGAGTATCAGTCGGTGTAGGCGTAAAAGTCGGTGTGGGTGGTAATACATCGCTGAGGAAAACCAGCGGCAGACCGGAAATGCCGCTTTCATCAATGACAGTTTGAGCGCCGCCGACGGCGAACATTTGCAACTGAGGATTCCATGCTAGGCTGTGCGCCTCGGTTACCCCAGTTTCAAACGTCGCCAGCACATTCGCTGCTGTATCCAGCACATAGAGCGTGCCTGTCTCAGTCAACGCCGCGATTCGGTTATTGCTGATAAAAACCACATCGCTGAACAAAGGACCTGTCGTGTTCAACACACCGATTCGTGCTCGTGTGGGGACATTCCAGATGCTCACGCGCGGGTCTAGTCGATCAGTGGTGGCTAAAAGCTGGCTGTCACTGCTCCAGCTAAGCTGCTCCGGGTTATCGCCTTCGCTCTCGATGACATCGTTTTCAAGGCTGTCTCTTGTCAATGTTTGACCATTGAAGAACGAAAGATAATAGATATCCGTGACAGCAAGCTGCGTTCCATCGGGACTCCACTCAGCATCATACAGTGTCCCACTTCGGGAGGGTTCCAAAGCTGTCCACGATGTTGTTTCCCAGAACTGAAACGTGTCAAACGAGATTGCAAGCAGGTATTCCTCGTCCGGACTCCATGCAAGATTAAAGACACCGTCGTAAAGTGCACCGATGCTTGATGGAATTTGATTGATCAGTGTTCCTGTTGAGGAATTCCAGAGGTTAACGAACCGGTCGTCAGCGCCGCCCGTAGCCAAAATTCCACCATCGGGATTCCATTCAACCGACACTGCTCGTCTGGAATGTCCACTCAACGTATGCTGAAGCGTGCCTGAAGCATCTAAAACGTAAACTAGGCTGTTCCAGTCAGCCATCGCCAGCTGCTCGCCATCCGGACTCCATTTCATTTGCCATATACCGGTAGGCGTCGCTTGAGCTGAACCCCCCCATGGTAAACAACTCAAGCAGAAAATTGTGACAACCAGCCACGCCCATTTTATGATATGCATCCGTTACCATCCCTGTGTACTAAAAATATCGTTCAGAATGTCGCGCATCAAGGCATGACGGATGTCCCCGGATAAGGACCAGTCGAAGGATGCGGCAGTGATCGCCTGATTGTCATTGGGAGCGCGATTATAAAACCCACCGCCCGCCCATGTCTCGACAATTTGACCATTTAGCGTCTGATTTGCTAACGGCACACAGCCATTTGAGGGAGCAGTTTCGCCATTTGTGAAGTAGCCAACAATTGGTGTCACGCCGTTCCTGTTAGTCCGATACACCCAGTTCAGAAACATATCAGCAGCAGCTTCTAATGGTATCAAGTGCTCTGGGCTTCCTGGGGTGTTGTATACCCATCCGCGTCCATTTCGATTCCAATATAACCCATCGACGTACCCATTTTGTCCGGTTTGGCAATTAGCCTCGCCATAAAAACGCACACGATAATATTTGTCAGCTTTTGTTGACAAGGCATGTGATTGAGCAGATGTGATTGGAATACTAAGAATGGTCATCATATTTCCCCCAACAAATGCTTATAAATCAATCATAATGCAGTTTTTTACATATCAATAAAGAGCTGACTTTTACAGACAAACCTTAAAATGCAAGGAGCAGTCGGCTCAATTTTCGAGACGAGCGTGCCACGCCCGCACAGATACCAGCCCCGTCGCCACTCGTATACAAATTCCCGAACGGGTCGAAATGCCGATGTTCCAGCACGCTGCTGCTGCCGGATCACCACACCGCCTCGTGATCCGGTATCGGCGTTTCTACCACGTCCGCCCGCGCTGCATGGAACCAATCCGCCCCCATCGTCGTCTATCTCGTTGACATGCGCTCACCAGAAGCGCGTACAATCGACTCGACTCAGGAGGATCAGGCTCATGATCAGATTTATGTGGAAGAAGCTCACGATCACCGCGCTGGCGGCGCTGCTGCTGGCTGGCAGTGCATCCGCTCAGGACGCACCCACAACGGAGGAAGCTGTGCGCAACGGCGTTTCGCTCGCCATTTACAATCAGGGGACGGCGCTGGTGCAGGATCGGCGCACGTTCACGTTCGAGGAAGGGCGCAATACCCTCAATTTCACCGATGTCGCGTCCGGCATCGACCCGACCTCGGTCACCTTCGTCTCGATGACCGATCCGGCGCGCACGGTCGTGCTGGAACAGAATTACGTCTTCGATCTGGTCGATAGCAGCGCGCTGCTGCAACGCTATCTCGACGAGATGATCGAGGTGACCACCGACGACGGCACCCAATACACGGGACAGCTTCTCAGCGGACGCGGCGGCGAGGTCATTCTGCGCACCGCCGAGGGACAGGTGGTCGTCATTTCACTGGCTCAGGTGCGCGACCTGCGTTTTCCGTCGCTGCCCGGCGGTTTGATCACCCGTCCGACCCTGCGCTGGCTGGTGCAGGCGGCTGCCGCCGGTGAACAGGAGGTCAAGCTGACCTACCTGACCAGCGGCTTGAACTGGACTGCCGATTACAACCTGCTGCTGGCGAACGACGAGCGTTCGCTCGACCTGAACGGCTGGGTGACGCTGACCAACTACAGCGGCGCCGCCTACATCGACGCCCAGGTCAAGCTGATCGCGGGTGATGTCAATCGTCTGCCCGAACCGCAGATGTTCGACCGCATGTCTGATGGTATGGTGGCGATGGCGGCTGCCGCCCCGGAGCAGGTCGATCAGCGCGATTTCAGTCAGTACAAGCTGTACGAGATCACCCGTCCGGTGACCGTCGGCGTCAACGAGACCAAGCAGGTCGAGTTCGTCACCGGGGCGGATGTGCCGTCCAACACGGTTTTCGTGTATGACGCCAGCCAGAGCTTCTACAGTTATGGCAGCCCGATGATCGACCAGTATTACGGACAGACCGGGATCACCGATGTCGGCTTTTACCTGGAGTTCTCGACCGGCGCCGACGGCGGACTCGATGCCGCGCTGCCCGCCGGACGAGTGCGCGTCTACCAGGAGGACACCGATGGCGCCGCGCTGTTGATCGGGGAGAACAGCATCGATCACACCGCCAAGGGTGAAGATATTCGGATTTACCTGGGCAACGCCTTTGATCTGGTGGGCGCACGCACGCAGACCAGTTTCAACCTGATCGCGCGCAACGTGCTTGAGGAAACTTACGAGATTCGCGTGCGCAACCGCAAAGAAAACCAAGCGGTCGAGGTGCGCGTGCCAGAGCATCTGTTCCGCTGGACGAACTGGGAGATTCTCAATGCGTCGGCGACCTATGAGCAGACCGACTCGAATACGATCGAGTTTCGCCCGACGATCGAGGCGGGCGGCGAAGCGGTGATCACCTACACCGTGCGCTATACCTTCCCGCAGTAAGCAGCTTGCAGGGTGCAAGGATGCTCGTTTCAGTGAAGCGCGGTTTTCTCCAGGGACGCATTGTTATGCGTCCCTGCTGAGTTTGGGAGAGGCATCCCTGCACGTGCTGAACGTGGGAGAGTCGCGCTCTGATCGCAACGTTTTGGGGTTGAAGAGCATGGCGGTCAGGGTATAATTATCAGCAGTGGCCCCGTAACTCAGCGGTAGAGTACCCGCCTTTTAAGCGGAGTGTCGAAGGTTCGAATCCCTCCGGGGTCACTTTGTAGGATCACAGTCGAACATGCTTTTTGAGAGAAGGCGGCGGGCGTTTTTAACGCTCTTCCGCCTTTTTTCTTTCCCGCCCTGTGCGTGCCTGCAGGTCGCTCATGCGGTTTGCATCCGGCGGACGTGGGCAATCTCATCCTGTTCCAGGCGACGAACCTGTGCCGGGTGAAGCGCCACCAATCCCACCAGCGCGCCGTTCACGGTGACAAATTCCACGCCCAGTTCCTGCAGGTATGCCGCCATGCGCGCCCGCACATCGCCTAACTGGGTTTCGAGCGTGTCGATCGCGCGCTGACGTTCCATGACTTTAACGCCACCGTTATCGCACATTCTTTCTCGTTCGTAGTTCACCTGGCGACCTTCACTTTCTTCTCGTTCATCTTCACCACCTAATCGGATACATCGTCCGCCAGCAGCAGCCAGATCATCTCAGTGCGGCGCAGAAAAGGTGGACATCGATCCCCCTTTTTTTGCCTACCGAGTCCGCATTCGTTAAAAATCTCTGTGCTATGCACGCTCTGTTTCTATTGTTCGCCTACAATTTTGACATCATAAAAAAATATCAATCAGCATAGTTCGCATATTTCGTCATTACCTTATAAAATCAAGTTTTAGTCAGACCGTGTTTTAGCTTATCATAATCTAAATTCGTGATAGGGGGATCCATGAAGCCGCCCGCTCGTGCCGCTCACGTCATCCACTTCGGCAGATTGTTTTTAGTGCTGTTCGTCGCGCTGACGATCAGCCCGCGCGTCCTGGCACAGGATGCGCCCGATCAACCCACATCGGTATTCGGCTCCGCCATCCTGGTCACGACGCTGACCGACTCCGCCGCCGTCGATGGCGCCTGTTCGCTGCGCGAGGCGATCGTCGCCGCCAATACCGACACCGCCGTCGATAGCTGCGGCACCGGCGCAGGCAGCGATACGATCGTGCTGACCGGGCTGACCGGAGAGATCGTGTTGTCCAGCGCGCTCCCGACGCTCACCACGCCGATCACGCTGCAAGGGCGCGGCGCCACGACGATGACGATACGGCGTCTCGCGTCGGCGCCAGCGTTTCCAGTGCTGACGATCACCAACGCCAACGTCGTCATCCTGGGTGTGACCCTGAGCGGTGGCGCGGGCATATCCGGCGGCGGCATCGTCGCCACAGGCTCGACAATCGACATCCTCGACAGCGCGATCACCGCCAGCAGCGCCAGCAGCAGCGGCGGTGGCATCTACAGCACGGGTGGCTCGCTGGTGCTGACGCGCGTCACGGTCGCGGGCAACAGCGCGGCAGGGTCGGGCGGCGGCGTCTTCAACAGCGGCGCGCTCCAGATTATCACCAGCACGCTCAGTGGCAACACGGCAGGCAGCAGCGGCGGCGGCATCTATCATGCCGCTGGCGCCGCGACTCTGCGCAATATCACCGTGAGCGGCAATACGGCGAGCAGCAGCGGTGGCGGCGTGTTCAACGCCTCTGGCACGCTCTTCACCAGTAGCAGCACCATCGCCGCCAACAGCGCCGGGTCAGTCGGCGGCGGTGTCACCCGCATCGACGGGACATTCACGCTCAGATACACCCTGATCGCGGACAACGGCGCCAACG
>Ga0209181_10007055_pt1 | contig 15542 bp, 9 predicted proteins | sample MAT05_FD_187208 | JGI IMG/M metagenome (GOLD analysis project Ga0209181, IMG submission 187208) | Freshwater microbial communities from Lake Fryxell liftoff mats and glacier meltwater in Antarctica - MAT-05 (SPAdes) (version 2) | ecosystem: Environmental > Aquatic > Freshwater > Ice > Liftoff... | reverse complement strand
TATGCGGTAATACAGTGTTGGCGCATGGATTTCAGGAAGTATTCCTGATACCAGATGGCGAGCTTGCAGGCCTGGCACAAGGTTGTCGCGAGGCACGCTGATCCGTGTAGGAACTCAACTGGAGGCCTGCCTCCTCGGCGAAATCTCAAATTTCCGGTTCAGCTTATTTCCTCAATGTCTTTCCTCTACAGGGTGAGATCAGGAGTTCTGAAGATTTTTTATTTCAACATATTCCGGCTTTGTGCCGGAGGGATTTGCCATGATCTCCGTGAAGATGATTTGTTCGGCCTGCGTGATCGTCGCGGCAAAAAGGAAAATGACGGGACCAATAGTACGGTGCAGCAGATTCATAATAGGTGTGGGGGGTGTCGCGAGGGACCAACCGGACGTGAAGGATGTGAGTCTTACACTAAAGCCTAAACAAGATCGTCCTAGCAGGGCTACTTTATACCTTGAGTGGAGCCCCGCCAGTCACACATTTGTGTGACCGCAAAAAGTTATCCCGTCGCAAGAACCGCACGCCGAATCCCTTTAATCTCCGTTTTCGTTCGTGCGGCAATCAAGAAGGACTCGATTGGTTCTTCATTGGGCTGCTAACAGCCTGCTGAAAAAACCTTGGGTATGGTTTGGATGAATGAAACCGAAGGTTCTTACCCTTTGTCTTGTTCTTGATCCTACTCTGAAAATGTCCGCTAGGAGTAAGATCAAGAGCAAGACAAAGAGTAAGATTTTGCCCCAGGATTATGCGTCGCTGAGTATTTCAACAGTCTCCTAAACACCAGGACGTCTGCCGCTATTCTCGGTCAAACCTTCCTGCACCGCCATCGACACCGCAGCGGTCTGGCAATTGACATGGAGCTTTCCGTATATCCTTCGCACAAATGTGTTCACCGTATGAAAACTGAGATCGAGTTTGCTTGCGATCTCTTTCTTGGAAAGGCCTGTGACCATCCACTCCAAAATTTCTTTTTCGCGCGACGAAAGGCCATAATCGTTTTTCACGGGCGCAAATTTGGAAAACATTGCCAGCACACGTGTGGCGACTTGCGGATTCATCGGAGAGCCTCCGGCGATTGCCTGCTCGACGGCATCCCCAATATTCGTGAGCGATTCTGCCTTGAGAAGATACCCGGAAGCACCCGCGCAGATCGCATTAAATATCTTTTCGTCATCGTTAAACACCGTCAGCACAATAATGAGGGCATTCGGCGCGAGTTGTTTCAGTTGCTTAATTCCGGTGATGCCATCGATTCCCGGCAAGCCAACATCCAAAAGAATAACGTCCGGCTGTGGATTGCCTTCCCGTAATGCTGTGAACGCCTTTTCGCAAGACACGAAGGGATGGCAGACATAGGGCTGGGGCTGCAAACTCAGCGCGAGCTGGGTCGCCTCTCGAAATGCGGGGTTATCTTCAATGAGCCAGATCACGGACATGGCCTCACCTTCCGGGTTTCACGTGAAGAATCAATGGATTTACCGAAGACCAATGGTCGCCGAGGACGAAGGTCGTCATGATTTAAACTTGGTTCGAAGGATAACCCGGGTGCCATTTTCAGGAACGGTATCAATTTGCACTGTTCCACCCAAACGCTTGGCGCGCGACTGGAGGCTTTCGAGTCCCACGCTTCCAGACCACGTCTCTAATTGAAATCCGCAGCCGTCGTCTTTGACCTCCAGGATGAAGGTTTCACTCTCGATTCTCGCCGACAAGGTCACGTGGTTTGCATCGGAGTGGCGCACAATATTTGCAAGCGCTTCTTTAAAAAAGAGCAGGATCTGCCGACGATCCTCCATGGGCAATCCGGTCGGGATCAATTCAACCGAGGATGTCCACTCAACGCTCTTGCCTGGCAGCAGTCGTGCCGCTGTTCCTCGGAGGAGCTCCATGAGATTGATTCCGATTTTATCTTTGAATCCCGCGAGCCACAAAGTTTCCCGCATCGCCTCCGTGGTTTCCTTCACAATTTCACTAATGCGATTGCAATGGTTTGATGCGGCGGGTGGGGCGAGGCGACTTACGGCTTCACTCATAATACCAATCGCCGCGAGATTACTCCCAATCTCATCGTGGAGGTCATGAGCGAGCTGTTTTCGAAATGCTTCCTGATCTCGTGCACGCAACTGCCGCATCCGGGCGATTCCGCTGACAATGATGGCAAGGAACAACGTTCCCATTACGCCGGAAAGGATCCACTGTCGCCTCGCGGCGTCTGCGAGGAGTTTCACTTGTAGGGCGTCGAGTTGCTCAAGTTCTATTGTGAGTTCCTTCCGACGGGTCCAGTTCCTCAACCATTCTGGCAATTCCACGATTCGACCGAAGCTAGAATATCCATCTACAAGGAGGTTTTTTGGCCAATGCTTGCGTTTTTCATACGGATCTCCGCTGGACGTAATGACTGCGGATCGCGCTTCATTTCTGTCTCCCGAATAAACCTGAATTTCAGAGAAAGCCATCCGTGCTTGGGTCCCCGGCTTGTCATCAGGAATCAGAGTGATTCGTACGTAGCGGGCGCGTTGAGGATGGAGCGCTTGAAAAGTGGCCATCTGATTTCGAGGATTCGGATATCTGGACTGCAAAGACACCATCTGCGCGGTTTTAAAATCCGGGTCTATTGCCGATTCTATTTTGAAATTCCCGGGGAATCGATATCCCGGGATATCTAAGCCCGTGCGCGGGTGAACGGCATGCAATCTGACCTCGTCAATTTGAAATTCCTGACCAAGGTCCAGTTGCATCCATACGGATGAGCCGTCTGGATTGGGACCTGCGAACATACCGTCATATAATTTATCCGGACTCCCCATGCTCTCATCTACAATCACCGGAGGCCCTAAAGGAGTCCAACCATCAACGAGATTTTCATTTCTCCATCGGGGAGGATAAAAACCGCCTTGATTTGAACTGCTGCTCACCTCACCTCCGTCGGCAAGATTCCTGTTACCTTTGAGAACCATCAACTCAGCTAGTGCAAAAGTCTCGGCACCGTGGACGGAGAGACGGACATAACGCGCGGATTTTCCATTTACAGGGAACACCATTGGGGTGATCCCGGGCGCGGTAAAGCCGGTCATTGATGTGTCAGCAATGGATGTCGCGTCCGAAAAATCGGCTGCCTCCGAAATCTGAATTTTAAACAGACGCGGGAATCGATAGTTCGGGTTTTCATAAATCTGCCAGTCCATCTGGACAGGAATCAGCGCGATCTGATCGATGCTCGACGACCGACGGAGATCGACTGCTACCCAGTTGAAATTCTCCATACCCTCGGTGATCTTTGATGCCGTTTTAGAAGCCACCATCATGTAACCGACCTCGGCGACAGCCTGCACTAGCATGGGTTTTCCGAGCGCTCCCAATTCCTGCCGTGCCTCCTTTTGTCGGTGCTCCACAGTTTTCAACTGCTGAGTGCATGCCGACCCACACACTAGCATAAAGATTAGTAATGCTGAAAAACGTGAGTTCATTCGATTCTGGAGGTCGCATTATCAGCTCCGCTATCACGCAGCAATACACCAAAAAAAATCCTCTGCAGTTTTTTAAGCGTGAGGATGCTTTTGGGATGAAACTGAATGCTGTGAAGATGCTGAACGAGTGCGCTTCCCGGGTTAATTTCTCCCAAAGTTACTGAAACCTCGCTCGAGGTGCCATGGTTTCCTACTCGATTTGTTTGAGATACGCGATCAGCTCTTCGCGCTGAACTAGCGTGAGCGTTTTCACGTCACCGTGGCGATTCCCGGGTTCGGCTGCTGCCCTCGTGAGCACATCCATAAGGGTGGGTGCCGATCCGTCGTGGAGATACGGCGCCGTGGACCACAGCCCCCTGAGTGTAGGTGTATCGATTCCTGTGAGGGCTGAGCCCATGCGTTTTCCAGAGGAGAACTGGAGTGTGCCGACGTTATGGAGCAGGCCCGATGCACTGTCGGTGAAGTTCACCCCAGAGTGGCAGGAGACACAATTGAGCTGTTGGAAAATGGCCTGTCCAGCAAGTGCCTCAGTAGTTAGTGAATGATCTGTATTCCGGTAGGGGCTGGGTTCTGTCGCCACAAGCGAGGAAACGTAAGCGGCGAGTGCGTCAAGCTCGGGGCTGACTCCCGCCTTGGGGTCACCCAGCGTTGCGGAGCGTGTGCCAGTGGCAAACTGGGCGCCAGTCATGAAGCCAGTTCCGCCGAAGCTGTTTCGGATGTCATTTTCAAAATCCTGGATTTCATCGAAGTTCCCGGTCCAGTGGACGCGCCCGTGTCCCATTCCGCTTTTGCCCAGCAGGGTGGTGGTATTGCGCAAGCCTTCGCCACGATCGGTAAAGTCCCAGACGCGTCCGTCTTCGCGTCCATCGATGTGACAAGAAGCGCAGCTGATATAACCGTCCCGATTCATTCGCGCGTCCTTGGCGTTGTAAAAGATCTGTTTTCCCAGAAGCACCTGCGGAGAAAGCGTCTCGCTGGCCACAGTCGGAATGGTCGCGAGCGGAATCAGTGTGAAGTTTGAATTGCTGATAAATCCACTCGTGTTGTATGCGCGCACGGAGCGGGACATGAAGTTGTGAACGAACAGGCGGCTGCCGTCTGCGGTCATCGCCAAACCTTGTGGCGCGAATCCGGTGTCCACAGCGGATACACTTGCGCGACTGTAGGCGTCACGCACGGCGATACTGTTGGAGCCTTGAAGGGCAACAAAGACGTAATCCCCCGCCGGGCTGAATTGCACTGCCGACGCGGAATCGCGATCGTTGTAATCAATTCGATCAACAGCGGTTTCGCTGTTATTGAGAAGATCGAGCTGGGAGGTAATGGTTCGCACGCTGCTTTCAAATGTCAGCGCACGCCCATCGCGAAATGTCCCGCGCAACGTGTTGTCTTTCTTTGATGCAACCCAGGCGCGGCGTCCGTCCGGTGAAATGGAAATGGCTGCGAGATAGTTGGGGACGCCGCGTGCCGCGCTATCGCCGTCAGACGCCGTGGTGTCTTGATCGAGATTAAATACCCGGGAAACGCTCAACGTGGCCGCGTTGATTTCTGTGACCTGTCCTTTATCCACTGGGGAGATGAAGCGTGTGACCAAAATACGCTGGGAGTCTTGTGATACAGCCAGCGCACGAGGGGTGGAGCCGATCTCAATATTTCCGGTGATCTGTCGCGTGACTGGATTGATCCTCAGTAAGCGTCCACTGCCTTCGAGTGAAATATAAGCCGAGTTCCCATCGGGACTGAACACCACCCCGAATGGCTGAGAGGCGCGGGGCAGGGTGATTGTGTTCACCAACTCTCCTGTCTCGCGTGCGAGCACACTGATGGTTGCACTCTTCAGATTGACGACCCAAATATTTCCATCGGGTGCTTGTGCCAGATTGCGGGGATTGGTACCGGTCGGCTTCTCAAACTGTTTCACTAAAGAGACGGCATCAATGGCAGTGACGGTGTTGGAGTCCGGGTTCACGTTCCAAACACGATTTAAAGTCTGATCGATAATAATCGGTGACGACGACGTGGGGCGATTGGAAGTCAACGGCCAGTGCACGGTTTGAGTAAATGCAACGGTATCGCTTTCAAAGCCGCGCGTCGCACGAACGATAATCTGAAAATGCCCGGGTTGGGCGTAAGCGTGACTCACGCTTCCCTCCGAGGTGGTAAAGGTTGTTCCGTCGCCAAAATTCCAGAAATAGGATGCAGGGCTTCCGTTCACGCTGGCGCTGAAATTTACCGAAACTGCCGTGGCGGCTGGGGTCATTGCTCCGACGGCGAGTCGGAGTGGGCCTACGGTGACGCTGGCTTCGGGGCTGGGTGCGGAATCACCCAAGCTGTTCGTAGCGATCAAGCGGTAGATATAGGTGGAGCCATCCGCCAGTCCTGTATCGCGAAAGGTTGAGGTGTTCGCAGGAAGAGTGGTGACGAGACTGAATACGCCGCCGCTGCTTTTCCGCTCCAGACGGTATGCGGTTTCTCCGGCGGAATCACTCCACGAAACGTCTGTTTCGCTGCTGGAATAAACTGAGGCGATCACGGCTGCCGGCGCAACTGGAACTCCGAGTCGCCTCACCTGAAGCTTTAAAAACATAAGATTAGCTCCGTTTAAAGGTGCGGCTGCTTTCACAAACTGGGTGGAACCGTCGTCATTGGTGATTTGCTCGCTAATCCCGATATTGCTCCATGGTCCGGTGATACTCGTTGCCGACACCACAGAACACTCGACTTCATCGAGCGCCGCCTTCCGCCGGGCATATTGCATCACAAAATTGCTTCCTTCGACCTTCGTTGTTGCCCACTTGCTGGTGCGCTGTGAGGGATTGGTTGAAAGGACGTATTCCACGATGTTTGCGAGACCGTCGCCATCTGGATCGGCTGGATCGGCCGCAATGTCGCTATTGGAAGTCGTCTCGAAATGCTGCATTCTCCAGTCCGAGCTAGACAGTGAAGGGAGAAGAATTCTCATGCGTGCTCCAAAAACCATATCGGAGTTTTCCGGACCTTTTTGATGCACTTCCGCAGCCAGCACGTTCACACCTTTGATCAGCCCAATCGCTGGGGCATTCACGGAATTGAATGTCTCGGTTGCATTTTCCACACCGGGTGCAGCCGCAGCATTATTCCACACACCGGGGGTGTGTTGCCATGATCCGATACGTTGGCCATTCAGATAGTAGGTTACTCCATCGTCCACGATACCATCAATAGAGACACGGGCATTGGTTGTAGGGCCGTCGTAAATGAATGTGGTCCGCAGCAAATAAACCATGTGTGAACTGAACGCGGTTCCGAACGGAGTCAGCAATCCAGGCTCAGGCAATGAAGCCGTCTCGAAACCGAAAAGTCCCCGGCCAATGCTCCAGTTTGAATCGTTGAAAGGTTCGTTTCCTCCGCGCCAGCCGACGCCGGGATCAGCAGCCGGAATCGCGATCTTCCACCTACTGTCATAATTCACGACGGTTGTCTGCGCTGTGCTCTGCGGAGACAACCATACGCAGATCGCCATGATCGCGAAGAGGGTGATGCCAGTCGGACGTTGTGGGATGCCGGACATGGGATGAGTCGTCGGGATGAACTAAGGGCGAGTGGTGAAGCGTGAAGTGAATGTTGAAGCCGTGGGGTTACCCGCCCAATCCTTGATACCGCCTGCTGGGATGACGACTTCGTAGGTGGTATTCGCGCTGAGGCGCTGGTCAGGCCAGAAATTCACGGTGGAGTTGGTGGAACTGTATTTTCCGGAGATCGCAGATCCGCCAAGTGGACGCACGATGAACGATCCCGAATTAACGAAGCGCAAATCGATATTGTCTGTGAGTGTGATACCTACGCGGCTGGTGTGAGCTTGATTGGCGCTGTTGTTGGCCGGACTGATCATGTTGACCTCAGGTCCTCGATTGTCCGGCGATGTTTGATGGCAGATGAGCCCACTGCCACTTCCGTGATCATTTCCGACATACACCAGATTGCCGATTGGAGTGACCGATCCGTTATCCGGATTTTCGACACCCAGTCCGCCGCGGCCCGCGATGGTAAAGTTGGTGGTATCCACTTTCACGATGTCGCTCTGGCAGCCATTGAAGAAGAACTGATCCTGCGTTGCACCATACTGTCCATGTGCGATGACGAGCGAATTGTGGATCAACCGGATGTTGGTTGGATCACTGACGTCGTGCACCATGATTGGCTGCGGATCACCCGAATCGTTGTTGGTATTGCGGGCGGATGAGTAGATGCGGTTTCCGTTGAATGTGGTTCCGTAATACAGATTCATCCCGCCGTTTCCGGTCGTGCCGAGCATCTGGGGATTCGCGGGATCGCTGATGTCCAGTGTGGAGTAGCCGTTCTGGCTGTTCATGCTGGTGATCACGAGCAGGTTACCGATTGCGAAAATCGGGCCGACTCTGAAATTGCCTAGCTGTCCAGGATAAATCGGATTTGATCTGCCTTGAGCAAGGCGTGGATTGCGCGGATCGCTCGCATCCACAATGAAGATGCCTTGTTCCGACGAACCGCAATAGACGTAAGGTGCCTGCCAGGCGAGATGCCAGACAACGCCTTCGTAATCACCAAAATTCATATTGGGAAGTGCCATCCGCGAGAGCAGTTGCGGATTGCGTACATCGGTCCAATCCCAGAACTCAAGCCCGTGTCCGGATTGCAGCACTACATGATTTCCGCCGAGATCATTGCAGAATCCCATGGAGTGGCTCTCGCGTATTTCAGAAGTACGGCCTGAGGGCTCATACACGCGATTGACCATTACCGGATTACGAGGATTGGAGATGTCGTAGAAAAGGAATCCACCAGTGCCGCGCCCGGCATCATCAGCAAACACCATAGCCAGATAACCATTGTGCATGGCAACCACGTTTGTACCGTAGGTGGAATTGTTGCCGAAAGTGGGGATGCCGCTATTGCTGTCAAAGCGTGAGACCACCTGCATGTATTCGTTGCTCGAATAGGTGAGATTGCCCACGCCAGGTCCATTGAGGCCATTTGCCGCAGGCTGTGTGACTGCGGTGGCAATCGAGGTCATTGCAGAATTACCGCCTCCGTTGATGGCGTATACCTGATAGTAAAATCGCGTATCCGCAGGCAGTCCCGCATTCTGATAGCTGGTCACTCCAGCGCCCACTTCAGTCAGCAGGGTAAAGTTTGGCGAGCCACTCTGGCGTCGTTCGATCCGGAAGCCCGTTTCATTGTTGGAGTTGTCGCTCCACGCCAGATTGATTTGTGAAGAAGACACTGCATTGGCAGAGAGGGAGCCTGGCGCAGCTGGAGGGGGTGGCAATGTGTCGGCGGATGATGATGGCGTATAGGCGGATTGACCGACAGAGTTTGAAGCAGCGATCCGGTAGTGAAAACGGGTTGCGCTGGGGAGTCCGGAATTTTGGTAGCTTGTCACTCCTGCGCCCAGGGTTTCGATGAGCAGGAAATCCGTCGTGCCACTTTGGCGACGTTCAACCTTGAAGGCGCTTTCATTGGAAGCGTTGTCTGTCCAGGAGAGATTGATCTGCGAGGTGGAAACCGCAGTGGCGATCAGCCCTGAAGGCGCTGCTGGAAGAGAAAGAGTCGTGGCATTGACGATGGAAGAATAAGCGGAGGTGCCTGCTGCATTTCTGGCAGCGATCCGGTAATAGTATTTCCAGCCTTCCAGAAGACCCGTGTCGCTGTAAGAGGTTGTGTTGGGTGCCGTCTCCGCAATCACGTTGTAATCTGCCATGCCGCTCTGGCGGCGTTCGATGAGATAACCATCCTCCCATGTCGTATTGTCCGACCAGGTGAGGTTGATGCGCGAACTGGATATTGCCGTTGCTACGGCATTGGAAGGAGCTGCGGGAACCGGCAGAGGCATGGTAATGCGGGCGTCGTTGGAAAAGGCCGAGTCTCCACCCGTGTTGGTAGCCACGCACCGGTAGATGTAAGTGGTTCCGGGGGTGAGTCCACTGTCGTGAAAAGTGCTGATGTTTGCTTCCACTGTGGTGAGAGGACTGAAATTGCCTCCACTGATGCGGCGCTCGATTTTGTAACCCGATTCGTTGTTGGCGTTGTCAGTCCAGGTTAAATCCAGTTCAGTATTTGAACTGGGGCTGGCAATGAGATTGCTCGGCGCGATGGGTGCAGTGGGCGCGTAAGTGACTTGTATCTTGAAAAAACGTCTACTCACTCCGCTTAATGAAACCTTTGCCTTGAGTGACTGACGTGTTCCGTCATCGGAGAGTAGCGATTCAGTGACCCCCGTGCTGCTCCATGGTCCGGTGGGACTTATTGCCCATAAGCATTGAAACGTTACTTCTGTGAGTGCGGCTTTTCTACGTTGATACGTCAAACACAGCTCTGAGCCCTCAATGCTCACCGTCGCCCAAATTGCGTTCGGCTTTTTTGGATCCAGCAACAGGGCATACTCCACTAGGTTGACGAGATGGTCATTATCCCCGTCCGCCATGTTTGCACCATTTCCGGAATCGGCACTGCTGCCAAAACTTTGGGAGCGCCATTCGCTCAGCGTTTGCGCTGAGAGCTCAATGCAATTTAGGCAAAGGATCGCGAGGAGGAAAAGAGGCCAGGGAGTTTTCATGGGGGACTTCCATCATACTTCCGTCTTCCAAATCCTCCATTCACACAATTGTGCTACAATACGGAAATCGATGCAGGATGCGCGCGCGCGTTCGATGGTGCCCCGTATGGTCTCCGGATTTAGCAAATAGAACGTAGCAAGCGGCGGTGTTTCAGGCACCCGAAGGCAGATTACTTTCTAATAATAAGACGGGCATTGTCTTTTACCCCTCGCCTCACCCCAACCATACACATTCAGGTAATCCCTTTTCTTATGCTTAATCTCCCCTGCTCTCTCCTTCGACGTGTTTCCGGAACAACCCTGCTTTGCGTCAGCGCAATGAGTTTTGGCATTGCAGAGTCAGCTTCCAATTCGCTGGATATGAAGCTCTCCGTTACCGGTCCACGTGAAGTGCAGCTTACCTGGAAGGATACTACCTCGAACGAAACCGGCTTTCAGATCGAGCGCCGGGTAAGTGGTGAAGACGATTGGGTGAAATTGCCGGCTGCTGCGGCAAATGCCACTAGTCAAAAGGACGGTAACTTAAAGCCGGGAGTTGTTTATATTTATCGGGTCAGTCCAGTCGTCAGCGGAAAGCCGCCCGTATCGGAAGCACGCATTACTGCCGGAGCGCCAGACGCTCCTGATGATCTGCTCGCCTGTGCAACGTCGCCCACGGAGGTTTTTGTGACCTGGCGGGATAATAGCAGCAGTGAAGAGCAGGTGATTATTGAGCGGAAAAATGCAGAGAGTGATTTTAAACCGGTGGCGAAAGTTGCTACGGACGTTGCTTCCTACCTCGATCATGGGCTCACCACTGGGGATCAGGTCATCTACCGGGTGAAGGCGGTAAATGCCGCAGGACAGTCTGCCTATTCCAGTGAATTCCGCGCCACGCCAAAAGCCGAGGGGAACAACGGAACGCTACACGGATTGCGGGGAGAATATTTCGCCACGGCCAATCTGGACTGGGGCGTCCGGTATGTCTGGACCGAACCGACGATTGATTTCAACTGGGGCGCAAATGGTCCGTCTGCTCCCTTGCCGAAGGATGGATTTTCAGTGCGTTGGACTGGTTTGATTGAAGCGCCGACGACAGGCGAGTTTACCCTTTATCTTACTGCGGATGATGGAGCCCGGCTTTGGATTGCCGATAAACCGTTGATTGATTCCTGGGAGGGGGCGGGTCAGTCGGAGAAAACCGCGCGCGTTACATTTACGAAAGGACAAAAACTTCCGATCCGCCTAGAGTATTGCGACCGCAAAGACGATGCGATGCTTCGTCTCGAATGGTCGGGACCTTCGGTTGAGCGCCAGGTGATTCCGCACACTCGGCTGACGAGTTACTCAACGATCTACGCAAACGGCCGCGGGCTGCTCGAGGTAGGATCACAAAGACAATTTCCGAAAGTGCAGCAGGTGGGAAGTGTCGTGGAGTTTGAATTGTGGGACTGGGTGGACAAAGACAAACGGAAAAGTCTGGGCCCGCTAAAGAACGGGGCAAAAATCCCGATGGAGTCGTTGCCTCAATGGATTCAATTTCAGGCGAGACCCACGGTGGATCACGATCAGATTTCATTCTATGCCGCTTCCAGCGACAGTTTCGATAAGAACAAATGGGGGCCAAAAAAGGTTGAGGGCGGGAAATCCCCAGCAGGAGAACTCTACAAGCTTTCCGGTTTGGGAATGCCCCGTCAGGTGGGAAGGTATTGCCTCGGATTCAAGGCGGAGAAGGCCGGGAAAGTGGTCGCTCACAGCGTGATTCACTTTGAAGTCGTCAATACCACCAAGCTACCTTTCCAGACTACTTTCACGAAGAACTTGAAAGACAGTTTCGGCAACCCAGTCACGTATTCGGAGCCGGTGTTGCTGAACAAACTCAATGAGACGCCCAAGCTGCTCGATAACGATTATCCCTTTGAGCCGCAGCACGCATTTAATGTGATCAACTGGGAGCGGTTTCCCCCCTTCCAACTGCCGCCCCGCTTTTTTGCAGTCTACGGCTCTCGTCGCTTTACTGAGGAAGACAAAATTGGCGGACCTCTCAACCGTGGGTTCACCACCCAGTCGGTGATTAAAAGCGATTATGAGAATCTTCCGATTGCCCAGCGGACCTGGTGGCACACGCCCGATCAGCAGGTGGCAATCATCAATGATCTGTTTAAAAAGGAGCCTGAAAAATTCAAAGACTTGAAAGGGTATGCAGATTTCCGGTCTGCATTTGTCTCCAAGGAAAACGCATACTATCTGGGATGGAAAAGCTATGAATCCTGGGGTGCCGGAGGCTACGCACCTTACGACGCCGGACTCTACGGTTGGGACGAGGAGCAGATGTGGGGTGGAGTTGTGGATGAAATTTGCCGTAAACAGCCCGATCTTCTTCCGAAAGAACTCCAGCCTTTGAAAGATAAAGTGCTGGCGGGTGACAAGGAAGCATGGGCGAAAATTTACGGACCTTACTATGCCGCGCAGGGTGATTTCGTGGGTCAAACCTACAAAGGCGCAAAAGAAAATGCCGCCCAGCGCGGACGCACTCTTAAGATATGGCACTACGGCTCCGGAGCGCCATCCAATATGCTGTTTCTCGCCGCGCATGACGGAGGAAAATCCAATGGGAAGTATCTGTATGAAGACCAGGAAACGCTGGGATCTTGGTTCAAGGATCGCCGTGGAAATCTGAGCTTTAATGATTCCGATTACGCCCGGAACATTGATTACTTCCACCACGATTTTTACTTCCACACGATCTTCCCGGAGAAGCTGTCGATTTATGTAAAAGATAAGACGGGGAATTATGCGCTGGATGAAAAAGGGCGACGTATCATCCGCACAGATGAAGTGGAGGAAAAAGTATATGGAGAATCAGCGAAAATCGGGCATGAAGATTTCCTCGTTGGCCCGATGTTCCTTCGCGCCTTCATTTCAAAAGGTGAATCCAACCTCTTCTGGTTTAATGGCGGCAAGTATTACAAAAAAAGCGGCACTCAAATTACGGACAAGTCCTTTATTCCCGCCTTGCGTCCGCGCAATCAGGAAACATGGGGTAAAACCGCGAACTATGGGCAGCGCACGATCAATCCTTATCTTGCCGAGGCGGCGGCGATTTTCACCTTCATGATGGGTTGCGAAGGGATGTATTACTGGGATCAGAACCTGTTCATTTCCCCGCTGGGCAGTGAAATCAAACCCGATGAAGCGAGTAAACAAAGCTGCGGTGACATTGAGCTTTGCGTGAAAGGCATGCACCGTGTGTCGCATCTGAACCCGCTGTTTGAAGGGAACTACCAGTTCATCCGCCCGTTCCGTCACTATCACACCTACGATCGAGATCATCCGGTAATCCGCGGGATCGTCAATGGACGCTATCTCGCGCTGGCGATGACCAATACCTACCTGGACCCAAGTGAAACGCAGGAAGTCGAGCTCTGGTATGACGCTCCGTATGAAAAACGCGACTCTGCTATTTGGAAGGACACTGTGAAGCTGAGCGCACGCAAGACGCAGCTTTTCCAATGCAAACTTCCTGCTCTGCCTGAGGGTGTGGAATACGATCCGGACAAGCTCTATTTCCGCTATGTCGCCAAGGATGGCAAATACACGGCGATCCATTTCTTGACTGGGAATTACACGGTGGATTATCCGTTTGATCAGGCAAAATAAGGATTTCTGATGACTCCACAACTTGACCGGCATTCTGCAACAGAAGCCGGAAATCCGAACGCAGTGTCAGCGTGTTTATTCACCCGTAATTTCCCTTCGGTCGTCCTTGCTGGCGTTATTGTTGCTGGTCGCACACCTTGCGTCAGCAAACGCTGCAGACTTGTCGATTGTCGGAAACGTGGAGTTGCAGCCGCTCGGCGTAAGTGTCCGGCGCGTTGCGCAGGCGTTGGAATGGGAAGGATCGCCGCTGTCGGAGACGGAACGCGCGGCGTTGGAAAAAGCGATTGAGAGTGGCAATGGTGATGAAGCGGTGGATTGATATGGCAAAGCTCGGCTGGTGGAGCGGGGATCATCATATCCATGCGGCAGGCTGCGCGCATTATTCCAATCCTACTAAGGGCGTGCATGCGCCGGACATGATGGTGCATTGCCTCGGTGAGGATTTAAAAGTGGGGGCGAATCTCACTTGGAGTCCTTGCTTCGATTATCAAAAGCAGTTTTTCACCGGGAAGGACGACGAGGTTTCCAATTTTCCGTATTTGCTGCGATACGACATTGAAGTCAGCGGTTTCGGTTCCCACGTGAGTGGACATCTCTGTCTGCTCAATTTGAAAGATCAAATCCCGCCGGGTTGAGATTCCAATACACACTGGCCCACGCTTGGATTAAACACACTGAAGTGGGCGAAAAAACAGGGCGCGCTGTGTGGGACGGCGCACGCAGCCATTGGACTGAACGTGAAGAATGAGGAACTCCCCAATTACGAAATCCCTCTTTGCGATGGGATCGGTGCCAATGAATATATTGTGGATCTCACGCATATGGTGCCGGGGCCGGATGGCAGCCCGGTGCCTGCGATTGATTTCACTTCAACGATGAACACGGCTTATCCCGCCGAACTGAACATCTGGTATCACACGTTGAACGCGGGACACCGCGCACGGATCAGCGGCGAAACCGATTTCCCGTGTATGGACGGAAGTCGGGTGGGCGCCGGGCGCTCTTATGTGAAACTGCCGGAGCGCTGGACTTACGAGGATTGGTGCGATGGAATCCGCGCAGGAAACAGTTACGTTTCCAGTGGCAGTAGCCACTTTGTGGATTTCAAAGTGAACGACGTTGAAATGGGAGTGAATGGTTCGGAACTGAATCTTTCAAAAGCGGAAACCGTAAAAGTCACCGGACGCATCGCGGCGTATGTCGGGGAAAAGGCCAGCGAAACGATCAGGAAATCATCGCTCTATACGCGTCCTTACTGGGATATTGAACGGGCAAGAATTCCCGGCACCAGCGACGTGGAGGTCGAGGTAATTGTGAACGGAGTGCGGTTGCAAAATCTCCGGTTCCGGCGGATGGCAAGCTGCACGATGTATCCTGAGATATCCCTCTGAAACACAGCAGTTGGGTGGCACTTCGCATTCCCGGCGCGTCTCACAGCAATCCCATTTTTGTTATGGTGGACAAAAAGCCTATTCGCGCTTCACGCCTCAGCGCAGAGTGGTGTCGGAAATGTGTAGATCAATGCTGGTCCCAAAAAGAATTCAGCTACGCACCCGCAGAGCGTGAGGAGGCCATCGCAGCCTACGAGCACGCCCGCAAGGCATACGATCAGGCTATTCAAGAAAGCGTGGAGTAAGCTTGGAAGGCGCGAGGAGGACGCATACCCGCTGAAGGCTGTAACCGACGAGCTACGCTGTTCTTCCTCAATAAGCCGCCCTGTCTTCTTGTAGTCTAGTCTAGAGCCTGTCCCAACGGTGTGCGGGACTGATGGGCGCAAGGAAAGCGCTACAAAAAGAAGAGGCATGAAGACGCAAAAAGCGCTTCATGCCCCGAATTCGATGGCTATGATTAGAGTTCGACCAAA
>Ga0209181_10007054_pt1 | contig 15543 bp, 17 predicted proteins | sample MAT05_FD_187208 | JGI IMG/M metagenome (GOLD analysis project Ga0209181, IMG submission 187208) | Freshwater microbial communities from Lake Fryxell liftoff mats and glacier meltwater in Antarctica - MAT-05 (SPAdes) (version 2) | ecosystem: Environmental > Aquatic > Freshwater > Ice > Liftoff... | reverse complement strand
GATATCGAAGTTGCACTTTTTTCAGCTACCTTGCACCAAGACAAAGATATGGGCGACAGGTTGCTTGCCCCTGAAAGAGAGCAGCAGCCCAACCCGCTGAGTCTGTAAAGGCAGCGGACACGTGCGTTTTTTCAAGTAGTTTGTAAGGCCATCAGCCCCCAGAGGTGTTGGGCGGGTTGCGAGTGGCAAATTGCAAGTCTCGGTTGGGCAAACTTAGGTTTGCATTTCCAGGTTTCGGCTCACAAAGAGAACGCCCCGGTTGGGCAAGTAAAAAGCGAGTTGGGGGACTTTCCCGTGGCAGTATAAACGCCCCGACAGGTTAGGCTTTGCTACTGGCAGCATCCTGAAACAAAAAGACTAATTTTGTCAAATGGCAAACCCACCAACATTTGACATTGAAATCGATAAGCTTACTCGCTCAATTGAAAACGCCATTTCAGGCGACAGTTTTAAAACAGAAACTCTTGAGTTGACTTCGGATGATCTGAAACGGGTAAAGAAATCTGAATGGTTGTTTGATTGGAAATACGAAGCTAAACAAGCGGACAAAACTGTTTACAAACTTGTTATAGAGGGAAATAACCGTGTCATTCAGGGGCTTATAAGCATTCAAGACAGAGGTGACCACATTTTTATGGCTCTTATCGAGAGCAGTAAATTCAACCGTGGCGCCGACAAACTTTATTTAGGCGTGCCAGGAAACTTTGTTGCCTTCGCTTGCAAGCTTTCTTTTAATAAAGGCTATGCTGGTTATGTCTCATTTGAAAGCAAGACAAAATTGAAGGAACACTATCAGAAATCATTGGGAGTACACGTACTATTCGGTAACGTAATGGCGATTGATACAAAAGCCGCCCACAAGCTTGTCAATCAATATTTTTCAGAAAACTTGTAATTTACTACTATGATAAAGGAGCCGAAGAATATTGATTTCTATACGTCAGGAAGACAATTGTCGAATGAGGATTTCACTTTGATCAGTCAATGGATTGCCACAGACAAGAAAAAGCAATCAGACAAGAATATAAAAGGCTTGAAAAAACGCCAAAAGAATCTCGTTCAGACTAAGGCTGTTGAGAATGACTAAGATCGGGCAGATTTAGGTTAGCTCCATAAGCAGTTCTCAGTGACAGGCCTCTGCTCCCTAAGTCAAGATTTGGACCCAACCGACCGAAGCCGTAAAGACTCGCTAAGCTCGAAGCTCGCCATCGGGCCGTCAGTGGCGTTGGCACCGCGAATAGCATTCGGTCGGCAAATGAAACGCCCCGGTTAGGCAAGCCTTGGCTCTGATAAAGGACTTCTCCCTGGGAAATTGGCCAACCCCAATCAGTGGCTCCAAACCGTGAGGTTGTCCGGCCTGAAGCGTTTAAGCTGACCGAGCATCGGGTAGGGTTGCCGCTGAAAGCGACACCCAAAACAGGTCCCGCGTTGATTAAGGCGTTCGTTGAGGTTGCTATGGGTAGGTGACACCCCATTGGGTGTTTTGGCGTTGTATGGGTCGAGTCAACGCACATTTCGGTTATCGCTGATTGTATCGCTCGTGCTTATGCTGGTGGCGGCTGTACTTGGTACGCTGGAGGCTTTTCGGTTCGGTTGGGAGTGGTTGTGCTATGTTCGTTACGGTCTGATTGCGTATTTTATAATTCAGGCGATTACTGGCACCATTGGCTATTATTTGCACGGATATACCAATGGTGCCAGTGATAATGCAACCGGCGTGGTGGCCGCCCTCGAAACAGCTAACCGACTTCGGAAAGACAAACCCGCCGATGTTGATCTGGAAGTGGTGCTGACGAGCGCTGAAGAGGTTGGTATGATTGGCGCGTATCAGTATGTAGAGCGCCACCGTAAGGAATGGCCGTTAAACCAGACGGCGGCTATTAACTGACGTTGTACACGCTAGATGAGAAAGGTGAAATGCCCCGTATTCATCAGCCCGACGATACCCTTGAATCCGTAGATTTGGCCCCAATGCAAGCTGCAATTGACTTAGCAGAAGTGGTTTTCCGGCGATTGTCCGTAGCTTTGCAAACATATGGCAACGAATCAAAATCCGGGCTTTGACCCGCAGGAAATCGAAGAGTTACGCGCGGAGTGTCGCGAAGAAGGAAACTCTTTTGTATTGGTTGAAGATGAAGACCTCGATATGCTCGAAGCAGGCGAGTGCGAACACATTCAATTTGTAGGCAAATACAAAGATGAGGAAGTAATTTACGACGCACTGATTTATACGCTTCGTCTGCACCACAGCAGCATGGTATATGAAATGGCGGTGGAGCAAATCAAAAAGTCATTTCCGGCCTACGTCCCCCCCGAAGAGCGCAAACCCAATTATAAAATTAGTCCCGAAGACGAAGAAGAAGCCGAAACAGCGCTGACTGAATTGATTGAAGAGATCGAAGAGAACGAGACGATCAAGGTTCAGGAGCACGTTGAAGTAGACACCGATTCCGACTACGGAATTGCGCTTGATGTATGCCTGAACGTAGAGGAAATAAACGACGAAGTGATCGAAAAATTCATCGAAAACTTCAACAGCGGCATGCTTTCATTGGATACCACGCTGTATTCTTTCTCAGAAGACGAACAGGAGTAATCAGTGAACAGCCAACAGTTATGATGCGTCAGCAACTGTTGGCTGTTGGCTGTTCACTGAAAAAACTGTTCACTGTATTTATGCAATTTACCGGAACCGAATCATACATTGCTACCCGCGAACTTAGTACGGCTGTCAATGCGGCTGTGCAGTTGCAAAAACCCTTGCTGATTAAAGGCGAACCCGGCACGGGAAAAACGTTGCTGGCGTTTGAAGTAGCCCGGTCGTTGGGAAAACCGCTTTATACCTGGCACGTAAAATCGACTACTTCGGCCCATCAGGGCCTTTATGAATACGATGCCGTATCGCGTCTGCGCGACTCGCAACTGACCGATCGGGGGTTGGGCTCAGCGCGAATTGATGATTTGGCCAACTACATAAAAAAAGGAAAGTTGTGGGAAGCATTCGAGTCGGAGGAACAGGCCGTTTTACTAATTGATGAAATTGATAAGGCCGATATAGAGTTTCCCAACGATTTATTGCAGGAGCTAGACCGGATGGAGTTTTACTGCTACGAACTTCAACGGACCATATCGGCCAAGAAGCGCCCTGTTGTTATCATCACCTCGAACAACGAAAAAGAATTGCCCGACGCGTTTTTGCGCCGTTGTTTCTTCCATTATATCCGTTTTCCCGACCGCGAAACCATGCAACAGATTGTGGATGTTCATTATCCAAATCTGTCCCAGGAACTGATGATTAAAGCGTTATCGATATTTTATAGTATCCGCGATGTAAAGGCCCTAAAAAAGAGGCCATCCACCAGCGAACTAATTGACTGGGTGCGCTTGCTGTTAGTGGCTGGGATCACACACGATGATCTGAACGATCTGGAAGCCCTCAATGAATTACCGCCCTACCTTGGCGCTCTCCTCAAAAATGAACAGGATTCAGAGTTGATGGCAGCATTAAGAAAGAAGGGGGCAAGACCGTATTGAGTAGAGACGCAAGATTTTGCGTCTCCTGTGCGTCAGCAATGACGCAAGATTTTGCGTCTCCTGTGCGTCAGCAATGACGCAAGATTTTGCGTCTCCTGTGCGTCAGCAATTTCAATAAAAACCATCCGGCGGTGAGACGCAAAATCTTGCGTCTCTACTGAAACCATGTTCCTCGACTTTTTCCTCCTCCTCCGTCGTCGTCATTTGCCCGTCACATTGCCGGAATACCTGACGTTGCTCAATGCATTAAGGAGCAATGTGGCCGAGCCAACGATCGACGACTTTTATTTTCTAAGTAAAACAGCGCTGGTCAAACACGAGCAGCACCTCGATTTGTTCGACCGGGTGTTTAGTGATTTTGTGGCTGGGCGCGAGTCTGTTACGGCAGAGGTATTGCCCGTTATTCCCCCCGAATGGCTTAACAATGCCCTTATTAATGAGCTAACCGATGAAGAAAAAGCCGCAATTGACGCTTCGGGCGGCTTTGATGCGCTTTGGGAACGATTTCGTCGGTTGATGGATGAGCAGAACGAGCGCCAGAAAGGCCGGGATGCCGTACCATCATCAACGTTTGGAGCAGCGGACTATGCCCGTGGCGACGGACCGCCCGAAGGGCTCAAAACGGATAAAAACCAACCCGGTCAGGGCAACCGTAAAGCTACGAAAGTCTGGGAGAATCGGGAATACAAGAATTACGCCGACGATATTGAGTTGAATACCCGCAATATGAAAATGGCCCTTCGTCGGTTGCGTATACTGACACGAGAAGGAGCCGAAGACGAGTTAGATATCGACGGAACTATTGATCGGACGAGTCGAAATGCAGGGATGCTTGATATTCAGATGCGGTCGTCGAAACAGAATCGGGTGAAGGTACTGATGTTGTTTGACGTAGGCGGATCAATGGACGAGCATATTGACTTGTGCAATCAGTTGTTTTCAGCAGCCCGTTATCAGTTTAAGCACCTTGAATTCCTGTATTTCCACAATTGTGTGTACGAAACACTTTGGAAAGACAACCGTCGCGACGGACTGCAAGGCCGCAAAGACCGCCTGCCAACCTGGGAGGTGTTGCACAAGTACAACAAAGAATACAAAGTGATTTTTGTGGGCGACGCCAGTATGTCACCCTACGAGATTACCATGCCGAAAGGCAGTGTTGAACATTACAACGAAGAATCAGGATTGGTATGGCTGGAGCGGTTTAAAGCACAGTATTCCCATCTGGTCTGGCTAAATCCAATGGTTCCGGCCTATTGGCAGTATACTCAAAGCCTAGACATTATTCGGAAATGGTCAGGAAATCGGATGTTTCCGCTCACTCTAAATGGCCTTACAGGGGCCATGAAGAGTTTGAAGAATCCAAAAGAGACGTTTGATCAATGAGTGCCTGTTATTGGCCTACGCGGATTGGCATAAGCACAAGCGTATTTTGAGTAATGACGGGGCGAAACGTTCGTTCCGAGATATTGCTCCAGTTAACGATCTGAATCAAGCGGGCGAAGTTACTGATGAGTTTGCGAATCATTACAGGTATAATTTTAAGGTAATAAATTGAAAACGAATTGTTTTCAGATAAAGGTATGCACTAAAACACAATGGATTTATAAAAGAAAATTAAAGTGCAATCAGCAGGATAAGTTTTTTGATCGCAGATACCTATTAAACCCTCTTGTCACCAGTTATGTTACAAGATTTGAGTTTTTATTTCTAAAGTTTGCTGAGAGCATGCACTTATTTTATCAACCAGATCCCGCTGCCCATTTTCTCACCGAAGACGATTCTCGTCATGCAATTAAAACGCTCCGGCTAGGCGTAGGCGATACCATTGCTGTGACGGACGGACGAGGGACTCGCTCCGAAGTTCAGATTGCAAAAGCAGACGCCCGGCAGTGTGCATTCCGGGTGGTAGATCAGGTAAAAACATCCGCACGTCCGTTTGCAGTACGAATTTGTGTGGCTCCCACCAAAAATTTGGATCGGATTGAATGGTTTATCGAGAAAGCCGTTGAACTTGGTATTGAACGAATCAGTTTCTTTATTGGGCAACATTCCGAGCGTCGGGTACTGAAATTGGATCGTCTGGAGAAAATTGCGGTGGCTGCCATGAAACAATCGTTGCAAAACTGGCTCCCTACTCTTGATGAAGCAGTTCCGCTGATCCGTTTGTTACCGACAATTAACGAGCAGCAGCGGTTTATTGCGCATCTGCCCAGTGATCAACCGCCAGTGCATTTATTTAAAAAAGTCACAATAAACAGTACCTATGCCGTTTTAATTGGGCCGGAGGGCGACTTTGCCCCTGCCGAGCTGGAACAGGCACAACAAGCGGGTTTCCAAATGGTAACACTCGGCCCAAACCGGCTTCGTACCGAAACAGCGGCCCTTGCGGCATGCCAAATCCTGAATCTACGAAATACATGAAAAAACTACTGACTACATTATTCATTATTCATTGTGCGTTATCCATTTCGTATGGGCAGGCTGCTTACAAAATAGCCAAACTCAAATACAATGGCGGGGGCGACTGGTATGCCAATAAAACCTCACTACCAAACCTGATTAAGTTTGCCAATCAGAATCTCCGCATGAACATCTTCCCTGAGGAAGATGTTGTAGAGCCGGGCAGCCCCGATATTTTTAGCTACCCCTTTATACACTTGACGGGGCATGGTAATGTATTGTTTTCCAGCGCTGAAGCCCAAAACCTTCGCCGGTATTTGATTTCAGGTGGCTTTTTACATCTGGATGACAATTACGGGATGGATAAGTTTATTCGGCGCGAAATGAAGAAAGTATTTCCTGAATTGTCGTTTGTCGAATTACCCTTTAATCACCCAGTTTACAACCAGCGTTTCAAGTTCGCGACGGGTTTGCCCAAAGTTCATGAACACGATAATAAGGCTCCTCAAGGATTTGGTTTGATTTACCAGGGACGATTAGTGTGTTTTTATAGTTATGAGTGTGATCTGGGTAACGGCTGGGAAGATCAGAGCGTGTATAACGACCCAGAACCTCTCCGCCAGCAAGCTTTACGGATGGGAGCCAATCTGCTCCAATACGCAACAACGTCCAATTAAATTGGTCATTAAACGCGATAGGACGGGTAGAATCCTGCAATAATCGTATTTTTGTAAAGGAGTGCCAACAACTAATAAATTTTAACATCGTATCTGTGGTTGCTATCGTCGCTTTTGTGGGGCATTGGTATCTGTCCCTGTTTTGCCAAACATTCTTTCTACATCGCTATGGTGCCCATAAAATGTTCACGATGAGCAAATTTTGGGAGCGGTTCTTCTATTTTCTAACCTATGTCTCTCAAGGGTCATCGTATCTGAGTCCCCGGGCCTACGCGGTGCTTCACCGGATGCACCACGCGTTTAGCGATACGCCCAAAGATCCTCACTCACCACATCACACCAAGAATTTGCTGACAATGATGTGGAAGACTAAAGATTTGTATAATGCCGTACTGCACCGTACGCAGAAAGTGGAGCGTCAGTTCGACCGCAATTATCCAGAATGGGATTCACTAGAGAAAGTAGGCGATTCGTGGGTGTCGCGTTTGAGCTGGGCCATTGCCTATTCGATGTTCTACATTCTCGCTTTTTTGTATTTAGACATGCACTGGGTGTTTTTCTTCCTACTTCCGATTCACTTCCTGATGGGACCAATTCACGGCGCTATTGTGAACTGGAGCGGTCATAAATACGGATACCAGAACTTCGACAACCACGACAAGTCGCGCAACTCGCTCATGCTGGATTTTCTGATGATGGGTGAGTTGTTCCAAAATAATCACCATAAGCGGCCTGACTCGGCCAACTTTGGCGCCAAATGGTTTGAGATGGACCCAACATACCCGGTTATTCGGGGTCTGGAAAAGCTTCGGATCATTAAGATGCGCCCGACTAAGGGAGCTTCGGCAGAATTCGAAACTGGCCACGATCGGCAGGTTGAGGTTCAGTAATCGTCCGCCAAATAATTCAAAAAGCCCCGCTGCGTGAGTAGCGGGGCTTTTTTTGCTTAAATTTAGCCCCGTTGAATCAACACTATAAAAACAAAGTATGGAGTCTATTCTTCCCCTTCCCGCCCAGGCCGTTAAGCCCGGCACCAGTACCGGCCAGGAATTCTGGCATTCGTCCGATAAAACAATTGACTCTCACTCGCCCGTTGATGGCAAACTGATTGCCCGCGTTTATACCTCGACCCGCACCGATTATGACCGGGTTGTAGAGACTGCCCGGCAGGCATTTACCAAGTGGCGGCATATCCCGGCTCCCAAACGGGGCGAGATTGTCCGACAAATGGGGGATCAATTCCGGCAGTATAAAGCGGATTTGGGTAAACTGGTCAGCTATGAAATGGGCAAATCGTTGCAGGAAGGTATGGGCGAAGTACAGGAAATAATAGACATCTGCGATTTTGCCGTGGGTCTTTCCCGTCAGCTTTATGGCCTGACCATGCACTCCGAGCGGCCTAACCACCGGATGTATGAGCAATGGCATCCAATAGGCGTAGTGGGGATCATTTCGGCGTTCAACTTTCCGGTGGCGGTGTGGTCGTGGAATGCCATGCTGGCCTGGGTTTGCGGGGATGTGTGTATCTGGAAACCATCCGAAAAAACACCCCTGACGGCCCTGGCCTGTCAGCAGATTATTCAGGATGTGTTGCGCAACAACGACGTTCCCGAAGGCGTGTCGTGCCTGGTGACGGGTGCTCGCGAGGTGGGCGAATGGCTGGCCCGTGACCCTCGTGTGGCGCTGGTGTCGGCTACGGGCAGCACCCGGATGGGCCGGGCGGTGGGTACGGCCGTGGCTGAGCGCATGGGTCGGAGCCTGCTCGAATTAGGCGGAAACAACGCCATTATCGTGTCGCACCATGCCGACCTGAACATCGCGATTCCGGCCATTGTGTTCGGAGCCGTGGGTACGGCGGGACAACGTTGCACCAGCACCCGCCGGGTAATTATCCACGAAACTGTTTATGACGACGTGAAAAACCGCCTGGCCAAAGCCTATGGTCAACTACGCATTGGCAACCCCCTCGAAGAAACCAACCACGTTGGCCCCCTCATCGACAAGGCCGCCGTTGACGGCTATCAGGCTGCTGTAGAGGCTGTTCGCGAACTGGGTGGACGTTTTGTGGTGGAGCCGGGCGTGTTGGTGGGCAACGACTTTGGGTCGGGCTGTTATGTGCAACCCTGCATTGCCGAAGCCGAAAACCACTGGCTCATTGTGCAACATGAAACGTTTGCCCCTGTGCTTTACCTGCTCAAATACCGTACACTCGACGAAGCCATTGCCCTCCAGAACGGGGTGCCACAGGGCTTGTCGTCGTCCATTTTTACCTTGAACATGCGCGAAGCCGAACAATTTTTGTCGGCGGCTGGCTCCGACTGTGGCATTGCCAACGTGAACATCGGCACGTCGGGGGCGGAGATTGGCGGAGCGTTTGGGGGTGAAAAAGAAACCGGCGGAGGACGCGAATCCGGTTCCGATGCCTGGAAAGCCTATATGCGCCGGCAAACCAACACGATCAACTACGGCACCACCATGCCGCTTGCCCAGGGAATCAAGTTTGATTTTTAACCGAAGTACGTACTAAATATGCCCCAAACCCCAACCTGGCAGGGCGTTTATCCCGCCCTGCTTACCCCCTTCACTGCCGACGATCAACTCGATCTGCCCCTGTTTGAAACCAATATTCAGGCCCAACTCAACGCGGGCGTTCACGGCCTCATCATTGGCGGCTCCCTCGGCGAAGCCAGTACGCTGTCCCGTCCCGAAAAGCTGACGCTTCTACAAACGGCCCTGGCCGCAAGTGGTAGCCGGGTTCCGAACGAGCGCGTCCCGGTGGTTATGAACATTGCCGAACAGGCCACCCGCGAGGCCATTGCCTGTGCCCGCGAAGCCGAAGAAAACGGGGCCGACGGTCTGATGTTGCTCCCCCCGATGCGCTACTACGCCGACCCCCGCGAAACGGTGGTTTTCTTCAAAACGGTGGCCGAGGCAACGTCGCTGCCGATCATGATTTATAACAACCCCTTCGATTACAAGATCATGACGACGGTGGCCATGTTCCGCGAACTGGCTGAGTTACCCAACATTCAGGCGGTGAAAGAATCGACCCGCGACTTGACCAACATCACCCGGATGCGGAACGCCTTTGGCGACCGATTCAAGATTCTGGGTGGAGTCGATACACTGGCGTTTGAAGCCCTCGTGCTGGGCGCCGACGGGTGGGTGGCCGGGCTGGTGGATGCTTTTCCCGCCGAGACGGTTTCCATTTACGAAGACATCAAAGCCGGACGACTCGACAAAGCCCGCGACCTATACCGCTGGTTTATGCCCCTGCTCGAACTGGATATTCACCCCAAACTGGTGCAGTATATCAAACTGGCGGCCACAGCCACTGGCATCGGTTCTGAGTTTGTTCGCGCTCCCCGGCTCATGCTCGACGGGGCCGAACGAGAGCAAGTCTGGGCGATTATTCAGGGGCAAATTAAATTGCGAATGAGCAATTGAGTGATTGAGTGATCGCATTCTCTGTCAGCCACTCACCGAAACGTCGGACTCTCAATCGCTCATTCACTCAATCGCTCACGTCACTCAATCGCTCATTCACTCAATCGCTCAATAAAAATGCCTGATTTCCATTTTTTCTGTATTGATGCCCATACCTGCGGGAACCCCGTGCGGGTGGTGACGGGCGGCAGTATTCCGAATCTTGTAGGTGAGTCGATGAGCGAGAAACGGCAGCATTTTCTGCGCGATTACGACTGGATACGCAAAGCACTGATGTTTGAGCCACGCGGTCACGATATGATGTCGGGCAGTATTTTGTATCCGCCAACCGACCCGGCCAATGATGCCGGTGTGTTGTTCATCGAAACATCAGGTTGCTTACCGATGTGTGGCCACGGCACCATCGGTACCGTGACGGTGGCTATTGAACAGGGCCTGATTACTCCCAAAACACCCGGTGTGCTGAACCTTGAAGTACCCGCCGGACTGGTACGGGCTGAGTATGTGCAGGAAGGTAAAAAGGTTAAGTCGGTCAAAATTACCAATATTAAATCGTACCTGGCCGCTGAAGGTTTGACCGTTACCTGCCCCGATTTGGGTAACTTGACTGTTGATGTTGCTTACGGTGGTAATTTCTACGCCATAGTCGATCCGCAGCCCAATTTCCCCGGTCTGGAACACTATAAAGCGGAACAATTGATAGCCTGGGCGCGGGTTATGCGCAAGCGACTAAACGAACACTACACATTTGTGCACCCCGAAAACCCGACTATCAACGGACTGAGCCATATTCTCTGGACGGGTACACCACTGAACCCAAGCTCCACCGCCCGCAATGCCGTTTTCTACGGCGACAAGGCTATCGACCGTTCGCCCTGTGGCACGGGTACCTCGGCCCGGCTGGCGCAATGGCATGCTCAAGGCAGGCTCAAACCCGGTGAAACCTTCGTTCATGAAAGCATTATCGGCTCCATTTTCAATGGCCGCGTAGAGGCCGAAACCGAACTGGGCGGGAAACCTGCCATAGTGCCGAGCATCGAAGGTTGGGCTATTATTCATGGGTACAATCACCTTATTTTGGACGAAAATGACCCATACGTGCATGGGTTTCAAGTGTTATGAGCCATCGTGCCTCGAATAGAATTGGAGTTATTGGCGGGGGTGTGGTTGGGCTTTGCTCCGCCTATTACCTGCATAAAGCGGGGCATCGCGTTACTGTTTTCGATCAGGCACCGATTGCCGACGGTTGTTCGTTTGGAAATGCAGGCATGATTGTACCGAGCCATATTATCCCATTGGCACAACCGGGTATGATAGCCAAAGGGATGCGCTGGATGCTCAAATCAACCAGCCCTTTTTATGTAAAGCCCCGCCTGAACGCCGATTTGATGCGCTGGGGCTGGCTTTTTTATCAGCACTCAACCCCCGAACATGTTGAACGCTCGATTCCTTTGTTACGGGATTTGAGTTTGCTCAGTAAACAGCTATACCAGGAGATTGCGGTTTCGGCAGAGGCCGACGATCTGGTAGATTTTGGCTGGAAAGAACGGGGCTTACTCATGCTCTACAAAACCCCCGGTGCCGAACACGACATGGCCGAAGAGGCTGAGGTTGCCAACCGGGCAGGTGTTGACGCGGTTATGCTGACTCAACAACAGGTTCAGGATTTGGAGCCAGATGTGCGGGTAAGCGTACGGGGAGCTGTTTACTTTCCGGGCGATGCGCACCTGAACCCCGGTCAGTTTGTTCGTTCATTGATAGTCTGGTTACGACGGCAGGGCGTAACAATCTTGGAAAACTATGCTGTTACCGATTTAGTCACAACAGGAAATCGCGTTTCGGCAGTGCGAACAGGGCAAGAAGATCACTCCGTTGATGCCGTCGTGATTGCGGGGGGGGCATGGTCGGCGGAGTTGGCGCAAAAACTGAGTCTGCGTTTGCCTTTGCAGGGCGGCAAAGGGTATAGTTTTATGCTGAAAAACGTAGCTAACTCGATCAAAGTACCGGCTATTATGCTAGAGGCCCGAGCCACAGCCACGCCCGTCGGTTCAGATCTTCGCTTTGCTGGAACACTCGAAGTAGCTGGTACTGACATGACCATCAACATGAATCGCGTAAAGGGAATTGTGCAGTCGATCAACCAGTACTACCCCGATATTGCTGTAGCGATGCCCGCCGTTGATACCGTTTGGAGGGGTTTGCGGCCTTGTTCGCCTGATGGGTTGCCCTACATTGGCCAGGCTCCCCATCACGAAAACGTGGTGCTGGCAACAGGTCATGGCATGATGGGTATCAGTCTGGGCCCAGCCACGGGGAAACTAGTGGCCGAATTGCTAACTAATCAAGTAAGTAGCATGGATGTGTCGGCTTTTAGACCTGATCGGTTTAACTAAGCTATCTCATGACATCTTCTCGCCGGAAATTTCTGCAGCAATCGACTCAGGTAGCTGCCGGAGCTTTACTACCCAGCCAATTGGTGGCTGCTTTACCTCAACAGCCAACTGTTTCAGCCGCCGACACCATTTCGGTGGCGCTGATTGGGTGCAACAGTATGGGCTGGGCGGATCTAAGCTCTATGCTCAAACAGCCCGGCGTTCGCTGCGTTGGTCTGTGCGATGTCGATCAGAACGTGCTGAACAGACGGGCTGCTGATCTGGAAAAAATGGTAACTCCGTTGCCTACAAATTCCAAAGCAGTACTGTATAGCGACTTTCGGAAGGTGCTGGAGAATAAGGATGTTGATGCAGTGATTATCGGAACCCCCGATCATTGGCATTGTATGCCGACCGTAATGGCCTGTCAGGCCGGGAAAGACGTTTATGTAGAGAAGCCGATGGCTAATTCTATTGAAGAATGCAACCTGATGGTGGCAGCTGCCCAAAAACACAAGCGCATAGTGCAGGTAGGGCAGTGGCAACGGAGTAGTGATCATTGGAAAGCCGCCATCGACTATGTCCGGTCTGGAAAGTTGGGTAAAATTCGGACGGTAAAGACCTGGGCGTTTATGCCGTATGGAAAGACGTTTCCAATTGTACCCGACACGCCGGTACCCGCCGGGGTCGATTATGGGATGTGGCTCGGACCGGCTCCTGAGCGCCCTTTCAATAAAAACCGCTTTCACGGCACTTTCCGGTATTTCTGGGATTATGCTGGTGGGCTTATGACCGATTGGGGTGCGCACATGATCGACATGGCCCTTTGGGGAATGAACGTAACCACGCCCAAATCGGTGGTGGCAATAGGTGGCCGATACGGTTTCCCCGATCAGGCGGGCGAAACCCCTGACACCATGCAGGTATTGTATGATTATGGCGACTTTACATTGCAGTGGGAACAGGCTATTGGAATTGCCCGAGGCCCCTACAACAAAGAACATGGAGTCGCGTTCATCGGTAACCTCGGCACCGTGGTCGCTGATCGCGAAGGTTGGGAAATCCTGCCCGAAACCGAAAACGGTAATTATCTGACTCCGGCTATGCCGCTGCAACGGCGAAATGGGAATGACTTGGATAGGCATACACTCAATTTTGTAGAGTGTATCCGCAGTCGGCAGCAGCCCAATGCATCTGCGGAGATAGGGCGCAACGTAGCCGTGAATGCACAATTGGGCAATATGGCACATCGGCTAAACCGGAAACTGGTTTGGAATGAATCTACCCAAACCGTTTCGGACGACCCTAAGGCCAACGAGTTGGTAAAGGCTCACTACCGTAACCCCTGGAAATTACCGATAGTCTAAGTTTTCAGAAGAGCTTATTCACGCTTGTTAACCAAAGTGCCCGGCCTGTGCAATTCCAGTGCGAGTCACCAACCGCATATACTTGTTTGGGCTGTTTGACATAGATTGAATAAACGTCCGAAAACGGCACCCGAAGCCGGGGATGTTGTTGAATTCGCTCGATCAGATGGTTGTATGGACCTTGGCTGGGATCTAAAATGCTGGCTTTGTTTGGGATGATAGACAAATAAACTGCATCGAAGCCCTGTTTCTGGAACTGGTCGGCTGTTGCGTTGACGCTATCCACCAACGCATTAACTTCCTGATCAGATAAGGGAGCAAACGATGAATTCAAGTGCTTCGTTGTGTCGGTGTCTAAATCTACAAATAGGTGCTGACGATCGCGGGAGATCCCAACAGTAGGCGGCACCCGGTCGAACCAGTTTAGATTGATGCTGGCTTTCAACTCCTTGAACCACAAAAAGAGATCCTGACTGAACAACACAGTTTCGAGCCGTTCTTCAATCCCCTTCGACTGAATCTGGTCGAACAATTGTCGTTTCCAGGAAACCGGCTCTGGTGCCTCCCGTTTAGTTGTATCGGCAACAATCGTTATTTCGGCGACGGGCCGTGAAAAGTGTTCCCGAAAATGACGCTCTACTGTTTCCAGTAACAAAATGTTACGCTTACTGTTGTCTAACTGCACCTCGCTTCGTTTGTCCCAATGTACGTAGTGATAGTGGCTCACCTGGAAATCGCGTTGATCGATTCGCGGGTATTCGGTAAAGCTATCGCCAATCAGGTACAAATGTGTATTTGCTGTGTCGCCCAATAGGTTAGGCGAGTGTATGGCACTATTCCGGCAAGTTGTTTGCGGATCTTTGAACTGAGGTAGGTTAGACAGGCGGTACAGATCGCCATACCGGTAATCATCGGCAATGACGTTGGTCTGATAATACCATTTCATTACCGATCGGGAACAGCCTCCCGCCCAAAGGGCCATTGCGAGAAAGAGAACGATATAACGCATTGAGGTAATTGGGTGACTAAGGTAATTGGGTAAATGAGACAATTTGGGAATTGAGGTGAATAGTTACTGATTTACCTAATTACCGATTTCCCTAATCTCCCGTTTACCAATCTATCGTAATCGAATTGAAAATAACTGAACCGCTTTTTCAACACCGGTCAGTACGTAAAGTTCGTTGGTTAGCTCGTCAAATTGAAGTGCTACCGGAAAATCTCCTGGTATTGACCGATCACCAACCCGCTGACCATCCAATGTATAAAGGGTAGTGAATTCACCTGATTTTACGCTGATCAGTTCAATGCCGCCACCGAGCCGATGATACCGAATGTTCGTTTTGTCGGGTTGAAGGCCCCGCACGGCAAAGCGCTCATTACCTTGCTGATCAAGTATAGCGGCTTCGGTGTCGGAGGTTCGCATCAGCAGCCAGGTTTGCTGACTCACATCGGGAAACAGCCGGAACGAACCCGCCCGTACAGGACGGTAAAGTTGGTTTCGGCTGGCAATCAGTCCATTGGCGTTTAGTCGGAGAAGTTCGCCCCCTTCTGTCATAGCCTGAATATAGGTAACGTTGGCGGGTTGAAGCGCTGGACTAACAAATGGCAAAGCCAGTTTAGCTGGATAATGAACAACAGGAGTGCCATTGTCCTGCCAGCGGTTAAGGGTACCGTCGCCCTGCATCGCCAGCACTTCCATGCCCGTTGGCGTGTCGACTACCTGAAAGGGTAGCCGTAAAG
>Ga0209181_10007051_pt1 | contig 15547 bp, 15 predicted proteins | sample MAT05_FD_187208 | JGI IMG/M metagenome (GOLD analysis project Ga0209181, IMG submission 187208) | Freshwater microbial communities from Lake Fryxell liftoff mats and glacier meltwater in Antarctica - MAT-05 (SPAdes) (version 2) | ecosystem: Environmental > Aquatic > Freshwater > Ice > Liftoff... | reverse complement strand
CACAACATAGGCGCTGTAGGGATTACAGGTGACGTGAAGGCAGGTTTGCAGGAGTCAGTGCTAGCGCTCTGAGGCAATAGCGCAGCTAGGAAAAAGTTCAATAGCAAGAGCCATTGTTTTCAGTGCCCCGGGCTGCGTTTCCGTGAAGTGGCACCACTGGAAGATCTTTGTAGGCCTACATACTTGCCTACACGTGCCAGCAAAGGCTTACGGCATCAGCCTTGTATGAGTTCCTACAGCTTCAAGCGCTTAACATTTAGCCCGCGTATGAAAAGCAAGCAGGTGCTACCTCTCGGTCCCTCGAGTAATTTCGGGACAGGCTCCTAGAAAGATTTCTTCTTTACTTTGGGTGGGTCGCAACGAACAATGTGATTTCGCCTGAGGCACGGTGCAACAACCGCTCTATAGTATTTACCGTAGTCATTCCAGGGATAACCAGATCGGTCGGTATAAGTCGCTATCCAATCAGAGTATCGCAATGGCAGTGATTGTCCCCAAATTATTGGGTGAGTAACAAAATGCTTTTTATCTGCATATGGTTTTATGAAAAGCCGATACAGTCGATATGTGTCCTGAGAAGCCGAGAACTCAAGTTGAGCATGTCTTTGAACATACTCGTCTTCACCAATTTTGCCAGCCATCGCATCTTTGTAGATTTCCATAAATTCGTTATTTTTTTGAATATTTATAGATTCAAAAACAAAGCTACTCCATAGCTCTTCTGCTGGAATCGGCCTTCCAAATTCCCGAGCCCTGATGGCTATAGTAGCGAGTTTTCCACCATAAGGACCAGAGTGGCTCGCCAGTGTGTATAAAGAATAGTCGGACGGCATATGTGTCCAAACAATTCTTCCAGCTGACGCTTCGCCTGCATATTGCCTAACAGCCCACCGCCAAAGCAAATCATCCTTCTTCACCATTTGCCTCATTGCTGGCAAGCTGGTAAGCATTTTAAATAATTCTCTTTCACCATGTTTCAGATCTGCCGGTGACAAACGCTGCTGTACTGAATGGGAAATGGGCGCAGCGTAAAGAGAAGAACTGAATGAACAAAGTGAATTAGTTGCAAGAATTAGCAATAGGACAGCGAAAACTATTTGTGAAATAAACCGCTGAAGAAGATATTCTCTGAATGAACTAAAAACAGAAAAGTGTGTCTTTTTCTGATTGCTTGTTGCCACTTTAATTACCTTCTGCAATCTGTACTTGGAAATAAGTTTAAACTCAAAATGGCACTGCCAGCTTTACGCAATACAAGAGAAACAAAAAAGGCAGAGTCGGATGCAAGCACCCGACTCTGCCAAGAATTTTAGTTTAGTCTAAAACAGACCCTCGTTTTTTAAGGACAATTCTTACGTTTCATCTTCTCTTGGAATGTCGGCCTCGGTGTCGGGTCTCCGCTGATCTTTTTCTGCATTTGCACCGGCGTCTTAGTTGTAGTCGTGCTGGTTGTTGGCCGATTTCTTATCATCGGCGGGCTAGCCGCTTGGGTCTTAACTCGCACCGCGTCTCGAGTTTTGGCATTTTGAGCATCAATTTGACGTTGCTGCGCTTGTAGCCGTTTCGTATCCGCCTGCCTAGCTTGTTCGCGTGCCTGGTCTGGCGAAATGTCACGGCCATTTGGTGATGTGTTCTGCACGGTCTGCAAACCGAGGGGGTCGGTATAAACGAGCGGGCTATTCCCAACATATGCATAGAGGTTTAGATCCCCCGCATCATATCCAATCGGGTCAGGCTGTAAGAAGCGTCCAATTTTTGGAGACAGGTATCTGTTTTTGTAGTAACAGAGCCCAGTTTCCGAATCATAACGCTGGCCATTAAATCCGAAGATTGTTCCGGCTAGAGTTGTGATTTCTCCAAAAGGCGAGAACTTATTCTTGTTGACGATAGCGCCGGTGGCGCTACTGACACCGACAATGCTGCCCATCTTGTCTGCGTGGAAGAAAGTCAGAACGCCAGCACTCGTAACTTTGATGAGAGGCTCATCTAGGTCAGCACCAACAATCTCACGCTCTTCGACTTCTCGCCGAATCAATCCTTCCAAAGAAATATTGCTTGGTTGAAGGATTACCGCGGCTACGTGCAGGCGGACGCAGCGCGCGGATTCGACGCTCTCTACAAGGAAGGATCCAAAACGGAAGCTGGATGCCATGCTCACTCGCGCCGGCGCTATTTTGATTGTCTGCCAATTGTGCCGATAGAGGCCAACAGAGTTTTGAATACATATATGAAAAACTCTACGATGTTGAGAGAGAATTTCGAGACCGACCAGCGCCGGTTAAATTGGCGGCCAGGCGCAAACGATCTAAACCTTTGATCAAAAAGCTTAGAACGTCGCTCGTTCGCATGAAGGCTACTCTCAACCCAACACACCCTCTCCTGGCGGCAATCAATTACACGCTCGACCACTGGATTGCGCTCACTCAATTTCTCAAAAATCCGGAACTCAATATTGATAATAACGAAGCTGAGCAAGCCATCAAGGATTTCGTTTTGATGCGTAAGAACAGCCTTTTCGTCGGCTCTGACCTCGGTGGCAAAGCGGCCGCGATCCACCTGTCGTTCCTTGCATCCTGCAAGCGGAACAAGATCGATCCAGTCGCCTACCTGGCGGATGTGTTTACTAGGATCAACTCGCTGAAGACTAGCGAGCTGGAGCAGCTCCTGCCCAACCGCTGGGCCCAGTCCAGAAAAGAGTAATATTCTCAGGAAGTGTCCTCAAAATCCAACACTCTTTAGGAAACCAAAATTACGCCGAAATTGACACCACTCCGAGATTCGGACGGACACGCTTAAACAAGCAAGATCGCTTCTAAAGCGTGGTAAGTCCATTCACTACGTGGCGGATATTTTCGGGGTACATTTTACTACCCTCTACAGATATCTCCGGGCCTAAAATTTGCGAAAAAAACTTGTAGTCGACCGGTCAACCGACGCATTTATCGCTTAAAAAAGTGTCGCATTTATCGATCAAACTCACAGAAATCATTGCCCGAGCCGATTTAGGTTATGAGTTTGTGCAACAGCGTGGCGGCAATGGCTTTGCCTTCGACCGGGATGGTCGCTCAATACACCTCTGTTTCGCTCGCCGCTCAAAAAAAAAGCGCCCCCGCCGAAGCGAGGGACGAATGGAATTTACCCTTGCGGGATATCCTGCGAAGAAATCTTCTTGGTGAAAAAAGCAAAGCAGGCATCAGTCAGATACAATCTATCCGATTATAATGTTTGACCACCTAGTGCGTCAACTGTCATAGGACTTTTCGCCCAATGAAATATATTCTTGGTCTTGATTTAGGCACTCACTCAGCTGGTTGGGCAATTCTAGAGCTAGATTCAGCCGGAAAAGCCGCAGCCGTCAAGGATGCAGGTGTGAGAATTTTCGAGGCTCCAGTTGAACCGAAAACGCAGGCTCCGAAGAATTTAGCCAGACGAACTGCTCGTCAGCACAGAAGGCAATTGGCTCGGAGAAAGCAACGACGTGTAAAGTTGACGCGAGTATTGCAAGAAGCGAAGTTGCTTCCAGTGAATCAAGTTGAATTGGAAACTTTGCTTCTTGACGATAACGAGTGCAATCCTTACATGCTGAGAGCTAAAGGTCTTGACAGTGAGCTTGGTGGTTATGAGTTTGGGCGAGTGCTGTTTCATATTAACCAGAGGCGTGGCTTTAAGAGCAATCGAAAAACTTCGTTTAGCGAAGTTCTAAAGAAAGTGCCTGCTATAGCTGAGCTGATTGAGCAAGAGGAATCGGCAGAAAGCACGAAGATTCTTCAAAAGCAAAACAAGCTATCAGCTGCCACTACAGGTGATGATGATGATGGAGTTGTGAAGGCAGGTATTAGTCTGCTTCGAGCAACGATAGAAACGAGTAATGCACGGACCCTTGGTGAGTACCTCTATTTAGTTAAAGAGGGAAGAGCCTCGCGGCCAAACCGAATGAGCATTGAAGTACCGAAGAAGGTGCGGGGTCTCTATACGGAGCGCGCAATGTATGAGGACGAGTTTGAGCAGCTATGGGCGAAACAGTCTCAATATAACCAGTCGTTAGATGCGCAACTGAAGGTTCTAGTTTTTGATGCAATATTTTCGCAACGGCCTCTGAAGACTCAGAAGTATCTAGTTGGTGACTGCGTTTTTGAGTATCATCGTAAACGGGCGGCCAAAGCAACTCTTGAATTTCAGAGATTTAGATTTTTGCAGACCGTAAATGATCTGGAAATCAAGAATACTGACACGCGCCTGTATCGAAAACCCACCGAACAGCAGCGTCTGAATCTTCTGGCATTGTTAGAGAAAAGTGAGAAGGTTACTTGGGGTAGAGTGCGCAAGGCGCTGCAGATTCATAGCGATGAGACTATCAATTTTGAAGAAGGTGGCAAGGAGGAGCTTCTCGGTGACTCTACTTCTTCACGGATCGGCAAGGCTATCAGTGCGCAATGGGAGGCTCTATCCGTCGAAAAGCGAAATGAATTAGTTGCAGATCTTTTAACGATACCGCAGAAAGATTGGCTGCTTGTACGGCTTCTCGACCACTGGAAGTTCTCGCCAGTCGAGGCATACAAGTTGGCAATTCTAACATTGGAGCCTGGCTATGGTGCTGTTTCAATGAAAGCGCTGCGCAAGTTGATTCCGTTAATGGGAGGTGGACTTAATTACAAAACGGCCTGTGACAAACTTTCTTACATTGAAGGTGCAAATAGAAAGAGCACAGCTGGTGAGGTTCTTCCGTTTCCACCAAATGTTAGAAATCCGGTCGTTCAAAAAGCGCTTTATCAAGTGAGAAGGTTGCTGCATGCAATTGTTCGCAAGTATGGTGTGCCTGAAATTGTCACTGTAGAACTTGCGCGGGACATGAAGCTAAGTAAGAAACAGAAAGAAGAATCTGAGGCAAGAAACAGAAAGAATAAACGGGAGCGCGATATTGCTCGTGCTGCTCTTCAATCAAATGGTCTGCCTGAGCCAAGTCACGATGATCTATTGAAGTACCGGCTTTGGAAGGAAGCTGGTTGTATGTGTCCTTACACTGGTCAGCCTATTAGTATGGGAATGCTTTTGGGGAAAGAAGGTGAAGTTGATATTGAGCACATAATTCCATACGGTCGCTGCTTGGATGACTCATATATGAACAAGACCATTTGTCTCGCATCTGAGAATCGAGCAGGGAAGAGAGAGAAGACTCCCTATGAAGCGTATTCAATCAACAAAGAGCGCTACGAGGACTTGCTATCGCGGGTTAGCCATATGTCGGAAATGCCGTTCGGAAAAAAACGGCGATTTGAGCTTCGACCAGAGGATATTAGTCTTGACGAGTTTGTCACGAGACAACTGAACGATACTCGATATATTTGTCGGGAAGTGAGCAATTATTTGTTGGGGCTTGGATGCCGAGTTCAAGTGAGTAAGGGTGAGGCTACATCTGCCTTGCGGCACAAGTGGGCTCTTAATGAGATTCTTTCTCCAGATGGTAGTGGCGAAAAAAATAGAGCAGACCATCGGCATCATGCTATTGATGCCATTGTTGTTGCTCTGACTACACCTACCTTGTTTCGGCAATTATCCAACCTTTCGGCGCAGACCGGGTTTGGCATTAAGAACAGACGTTTCTTGCTAGAGGAACCATGGAGAAATTTTCACAAATCTGTTGAGGATCTCGTTGAGGCTATCGTTGTGTCTCATGAAGCACACAGAAAGATCACGGGTAAGTTACATGAAGATAGTGCCTATGGACCGACCGAAAAGGAGGGGCAATTTGTTCGCAGGCGATCGATAGAAGATTTGACGGCGAAAGATCTACCAGATGTTAGAGATGGCGCTGTAAAGGCTATTCTGACGCAGCAGTTAGAACGATTTAATGGCTCCGCAGAGAAGGCATTCTCGATGCCGGTTTCGCACAACAACCCGAGTATTCTTATCAAGAAAGTTCGTTTGAACGTAAGGTTAAACCCTGAGATTGTATTTCCCATAAGTAGAGGCGGCGGGACGCCATTTAAGTATCACAATCTGGGCAACAATCATCACGTTGAAGTGATTCAAGACAACGCTAGTAAAAAGTTTGAGTTTGAAATAGTTAGTGCTGCCGAGGCCGCAAGGCGGGTTCGAAGAGAAGGCAGTCCAGTTGTGAAAACTGACTTTGGACCGGCCAAGAAATTTGTTATGAGCTTATGTGCAAATGATACTGTTGAATTGTCCGGAAAAGACGGTGTTAGGCGAGTCTTCCGGGTTAAAAGTTTCGCAAAGGAGCGTGACCGAAGACGAATCGTTCTTCAATTACACAATTCTGCTTCCCCTACCGACTTTGAGCGACTGCCGCCAAATGGCTTTCAGGAGCGGAAACCGCGAAAACTGGAAGTAGACATGCTTGGTCGAATTATCGATTCGAGGATGAATGACAAATCGAATAATTGAGATCAGCAATCCGGCACACTTATCGCTTAGGAAGAAACAACTAGTACTTAAAGATGGAGATGGTAATGAACTAGCCATTATTCCTATCGAGGATATGGCCATGCTGATTTTGAATCATCCGGCAATTACCTTTTCACAGGCTCTAATTTCAGAGTGCTCGGCGCAAAAGGTTGGGCTAGTAATAACTGATTCAAAGCACATGCCGTCTTTGATATTGCAGCCTTTGGACACGCATTCTCTCCATACTAAAATTTTAAGGGAGCAGTTGCAGGCTAGCGTGCCGCGAAAAAAACAAATTTGGCAAATAATAGTGCGTGCAAAAATTAGTGAGCAAATTAAGGTACTTAAGGCTCAAGGGCGGAGTTACCAGAGCTTAGAGCCAATGATCGAGCGCGTCAGAAGTGGAGACGTTGAGAACGTCGAGGCTCAAGCGGCTAGGTGCTACTGGAAAGAACTCTTCGGCAATGACTTCCGACGTAATGTTGATTTGGCGGGGACCAATGCTTTTCTGAACTATGGTTACGCAGTCATGCGAGCGGCTGTAGCTAGGGCGGTCGTTGCTTGTGGTTTGCATCCTGCACTATCAGTTCATCACTCAAGTCAATACAACGCGTTTTGTCTTGCTGATGATTTAATCGAACCCCTAAGGCCACGAGTAGACTTGCATACCGCCACAATGCCAGACATATGGCTGGGAGCCAACGACTTAACACCTGAAATCAAAAGATATATACTCGATATACTTACTCGAGAAGTAAATTTTTCTGGTAGCTCATATCCACTTCTTGTAGCGCTGGAGCGCTATGTGGTGAGCTATCGTGCTTTTTTGTGCGATGAGACACCAGTGAAAATAGAATTTCCCCTTCTTTGAGTTGAGCTCCAAAACCTATAAGAAGCAGGTGCTTCATGGCATTTGGCGGATACCGAAGTATGTGGGTGGTTGTTTTATTTGACTTACCAACTGATACAAAAGCTGCTCGACGAGCTTATACTGATTTCCGTGAAATTTTGCTCAGGAATGGCTTTTTGATGCTGCAATATTCGGTATATGCTCGTCATTGTATGTCTGATGAAAATGCCATCACTCAGGAAGGGCGGATTAAGTCAGCACTGCCAAAAGACGGTGAAGTACGGATTTTGTCACTCACTGACAAGCAGTTTGGGAGGATGAAAATTTTTCATGGAAAAACCAGGCAACCTACAGAGGAAGCCCCACAACAACTGTCACTTTTTTGAGTTTGCAAGAGCCGAAAGCACTTGCTGGAACCGGCTTGACGGTTGGACCATTGTATCTGACTGATGCCTGCCCGCTTTCCACAACCGATTATGCCAGACTTAATTTCTAGTTTCTATTGTATCTGACTGATGCCTGCCCGCTTTCCACAACATTTCGTTCCGAAATCCAAGCTCTGGATGCATTGTATCTGACTGATGCCTGCCCGCTTTCCACAACTGTAGATTTGGATTCTCTTGCAGCAGAGGAATTGTATCTGACTGATGCCTGCCCGCTTTCCACAACAGGGAATGGCCGCGCAATGCGAGGTGGCGTCATTGTATCTGACTGATGCCTGCCCGCTTTCCACAACCAATTCGTTGTATTTGCACCGACTCTTGATATTGTATCTGACTGATGCCTGCCCGCTTTCCACAACACGTGCATGACAGACAACGACGAACTGAGAATTGTATCTGACTGATGCCTGCCCGCTTTCCACAACTGATCGGTGGTGGCATAAAAGATTGGAAATATTGTATCTGACTGATGCCTGCCCGCTTTCCACAACTGCGTGGACTGCGGAATGCCCCACTCCGGTATTGTATCTGACTGATGCCTGCCCGCTTTCCACAACAAGGGAGAGTGACGCCGAATGTCGAAATGTATTGTATCTGACTGATGCCTGCCCGCTTTCCACAACTGTGCAATCGCCAAGTGTTTTTATTATTTGATTGTATCTGACTGATGCCTGCCCGCTTTCCACAACTGTCTCAGGGCTCGATTCCATTTATTTTGAATTGTATCTGACTGATGCCTGCCCGCTTTCCACAACCCCAGATGGTTTTACGAATTTCTCAACAAAATTGTATCTGACTGATGCCTGCCCGCTTTCCACAACAAACCAGATCAATACACTTTGTCCACTTATATTGTATCTGACTGATGCCTGCCCGCTTTCCACAACCCGAATCCGCTTGGGTGGGCCGCAGCACAGAATTGTATCTGACTGATGCCTGCCCGCTTTCCACAACTACAGTTAAATAGCATATTATGTGTCCTCTATTGTATCTGACTGATGCCTGCCCGCTTTCCACAACCGTCGAACTTTTGGAAACATCTGATAACAAATTGTATCTGACTGATGCCTGCCCGCTTTCCACAACACCAGCAGCGGTGCGATATGAGGAGAGAAGATTGTATCTGACTGATGCCTGCCCGCTTTCCACAACCGTCCGCGCATGATAGATTCTTGCCAATTGTATTGTATCTGACTGATGCCTGCCCGCTTTCCACAACGCCGGTTGTTAGCACACAAGGGAAAGCGGCATTGTATCTGACTGATGCCTGCCCGCTTTCCACAACCGCGCGGGACAGGCTATGGGTCGGATGTTTATTGTATCTGACTGATGCCTGCCCGCTTTCCACAACCCTGGCAACAGCGCACTATACCAGCGGCCTATTGTATCTGACTGATGCCTGCCCGCTTTCCACAACAAAACTGTACCTCTTGAGTGGCCGGGTGGTATTGTATCTGACTGATGCCTGCCCGCTTTCCACAACCCTCAGGTGCGGCGCGTTTCACTAGCGCTTATTGTATCTGACTGATGCCTGCCCGCTTTCCACAACTTCCTGAGCTGCTTTGAGATCCGCTTCTGTATTGTATCTGACTGATGCCTGCCCGCTTTCCACAACCCAGCAGCTTTACGGGGATCTGTCGCGCGATTGTATCTGACTGATGCCTGCCCGCTTTCCACAACATCGGCAAAGGTGCCTCAGTCGGCCGTCAGATTGTATCTGACTGATGCCTGCCCGCTTTCCACAACTAGTTGTAGAACTCAGCTCCTCTTGTGCCAATTGTATCTGACTGATGCCTGCCCGCTTTCCACAACCGTCCGAGCATGATAGATTCTTGCCAATTGATTGTATCTGACTGATGCCTGCCCGCTTTCCACAACGTGATGGCCGGTGGTATCAAACACGCGATCATTGTATCTGACTGATGCCTGCCCGCTTTCCACAACAACACGGCTTTAGCCGCGATATATCTTTATATTGTATCTGACTGATGCCTGCCCGCTTTCCACAACCGTCATCGCAATTACGGCCGGTATTTCAACATTGTATCTGACTGATGCCTGCCCGCTTTCCACAACATGTAGGGTTGTGTAGGGTTTTTCGCAAACATTGTATCTGACTGATGCCTGCCCGCTTTCCACAACAGCGACTAATCTCGTAATCACTTTGCGAATATTGTATCTGACTGATGCCTGCCCGCTTTCCACAACACGACTTGCTCACTTGATCACAATGATCGAATTGTATCTGACTGATGCCTGCCCGCTTTCCACAACCGCGGGGACACGCTCCATTTGCAGCACATCATTGTATCTGACTGATGCCTGCCCGCTTTCCACAACGAGTGTGTATGACCCTTCTCTTATTTTTTCATTGTATCTGACTGATGCCTGCCCGCTTTCCACAACTGGGGCGCGACCCTACATAAAAAAGGAAGTATTGTATCTGACTGATGCCTGCCCGCTTTCCACAACAAATTGTTGATTTGGTGCTTGAAGACGAGAATTGTATCTGACTGATGCCTGCCCGCTTTCCACAACACCAGCACTAGTGCCACAGATAGTATTTCAAATTGTATCTGACTGATGCCTGCCCGCTTTCCACAACCGAGGCCGGATGGCACTACTAGGCACGTGGATAGCGAAGCTGTCACCAGGTGCAAAGCCCCTCAGGTGCCTTTAAGAGCCATGGGTTCATTGATTCCAGCGTTGGCAGTAGTGTAGACGCACTGTTCTAGCCATAATCGCTAAAGTTCCGAGTTTTAAAATGGTAACGGAAAGCAACGGTTTCTGGAAACGAGCTTTGGTCGTTTCTAGGTTTGGGGTATTCTCTTTTTGACCAATAAGTTCCTACTCTTAGAATTCTAGGAACTTGTTGTCATATCCGGCCCTCAAAAAGTGAGACTCAATGAAGCGAGATTGGGAAATCCCCGAATTACAGGAATACTGGACACTTCAGCCCGGTGAGATAAATTTGCTCGCAAGCAAAAATGACGAGAACCGGCTTGGGTTCGCACTTTTATTGAAATTCTTCCAAATTGAGGGGCGATTTCCAGGCAGCAAGACCGAAATTCCCAGGAAATGCGCTGCATTCGTCGCTGAGCAAATTGATATTCCAGTTTCTGCATTCTTCAAGTACTTTGACTATGACAGTGACAAGAGAAACGTCATGTATCAAAGGGCGCAAATCCGTGATTATACAGGCTTTAGAGAATGTACCGTTGATGATTCTAAGAAGGTCACCAAATGGTTGCGCAATAACATTCTGCCACAGGGCATGACAGAAGAGCAGATAACAGTCGCTGTATATCAGCGTTTCATGGAATTGCGATTAGAACCACCTGAGAGAGCAAGAATTGATCGATTGGTGAAGTCTGCTATAACCTCGCATGACCAGCTAGTTCTACAGAAGATTATGGACAAGATTCCAAAGGCTGCAATACCTCGGCTTGAAGCGCTACTGATCAACAAAGAAGACGAGCCGCCGGACAGTGAAGCACTGAACATGAGCGATCTCCGGGAGGAACCTGGCAAAGCAAACGTCAATAATCTCATACGTGAGATGGATAAATTAGAATGCTTGAGAGACATTAGATTGCCGAAGAATCTCTTAGCTGGTCTATCTCCGAACATGCTTACGCTCTATAAGCAGAGAGTAGCTACTGAACCGCTAAGAGAAATACGGCGCCACCCAGACTTTAAGAAATATTCTCAACTGGCTATTTACTGCCAGTTGCGAGCGGAAGAAGTTACAGACACTCTAGTTCAGATGTTGTTTCAAATAACACATGGAGTAGACAAACGCTGTGAAAACAGGACTGTGAAAGAGTACGTTGCTGATATTAAGCGGGTTCGAGGAAAGCCGGAACTACTATTCAGGATTGCCTGTGAGTTTGCGAATTGTTTTTCCAAAATTTTGCGAATTAAATTTCCATCCACGTCGCCCGAAAGCTAGACGGGCGAACAACGCGAAAAATAACTCGCAAAATTTTCGGACTTTAATGCCATAAAAAAGGAGAAAAAAAGCGCGCAAATTCACACTCGTAGCAGCGCAAGAGTTTCCGGCAGAATTGCGAGAAGAAGTACACGAAATGGTGCTTTCTGCTGAAGCTAAACACTGGGAGGTTCGGAAGAATGCGACGGAGCACTACTGCACCGAATGCATCCACTCGTTCTAAAGCAGCAGCAAAACCTCAAGAAAACAAAGGCTCGGCAAAATGCCGGGCCTTTGTTTTCTTGAACTCTGATGGAACGCAAAGGATTCACGAAACGAACACATCGATCTCAAACGCTTAAGCGGCATTTGTGCGCGCTTTTAAGCAGGCGTTAACACGGGTCGCCACGCACGTTTCGTGCGCGTACTTCGCTCCGTTGATGTCCGAATATTTGTTACCTTCAGTAATTGAGTTGCCACAAAACTCACAGACCGAGCGGATTTCGTTTCTTGCGGTTCGTTCTATGCCGCGATTAGCAAACTGTTTCGCACGTCCCTGTTCGTCAAGTTCTGACCATCTAACTTGTCTAAGTGAAGTCGCCAACGTCTTTTCCTTCTTGTCATTTTGGGCTTTAGATTACCAGCGTTACACAGAATAGCGCTTTTGATCTTTTGGATTCGTTCATATGCAGGCAGGATCTTTTCTATATTGTCCTTAACTCAGGTTAGGTAACATCCGCACCTTAATCAATTTCTGATTATGAGGACCACCCTCGCGCAAGACCATGGTGTCTGCGGGGTCTGTTATAAGGGGATCGAAAGGGCGGTGTGACATAGCTGCACCTCCGTCAAGGAGTAATATCCATACATCCGTATGGTCGCAGGTGTCGTAATGTCTGCTGCTGCCCCCGGCAAGATGCATGCCAAGAAGTTGGTTAATTTTTGCGTAACTCTTGAGGAAAAAATAGCTATTTGTTGGCTGTTCGTTGTACGATATTCATATGGGAGGTGACAAAAATGGCAGACAAAAAAACAATGACGCTTAATCTGACAGATGCCGAAATGTTGGCACTTGAACAGTTGTCTATCGAGAAAGACATAAGTAAGACAGCTGTTTTAAGACAAGCACTAAGACTTTATCAATTGGTAAATGTGCGTTTGAAAGACGGCGAAAAGCTTATTTTTGAACACGAAAAGACCAAGGCTAAATCGGAGCTAGTGTGTCTATGAGTGAGCGTAGCACGGCCTATCTAAAACACCGAAAGCTAAATGAGATTGTGGAGGCGGTTTTAATTGATGACATATCGAGAGAAGAAGTAGCTCAGGCACAAAAATCTTGGGAACCTACCTTCGCCAGCCCTGGGGCAAAAGCACAACACTCGCACTGGGACTGGAATGATAAATATCAATTAGTGGTGAAAGCACCTTTAGCTTTTCGGATTTTTGGATTGGAAGCAGATAAACAGATTCAAGGACTCATGCTGGTTCTAACTACTGGTAAATTCTGCAACGTGGAAGAACACAAAGGTAAGCCGCTCATTTACATCGACTATCTAGCGACTGCACCATGGAATTCCGCAGATGTTGTTGCTGAACCAGTTTATTCTGGCGTAGGCAAAGTACTTTTACGGGTGGCATGTCAGCTAAGTGACGAAGAAGGCTTTAAGGGCAGAATCGGGCTGCATTCATTGCCGCAAGCCGAGTCTTGGTACCGAGATGTTTGTCTGATGACAGATCTAGGTGAAGACAAAACCTATAATAATTTACGATATTTTGAGATGACGCCTGAACAGGCAACGAGGTTTACGAAGGGGTAAGGATCATGAAACTAAAAATGACAAAGGAGTGGCTACTTAAGAATGTTGAAAAAGAGGACAAGGCGATAGTTTCAGCAGGAAGTTTTTGTTTAGGTAAGTTGGAAACATTGGTAGAACTCTCAAAACAGAAGAAGAACCCGGCACCGGTACCGGCCTTTGGGCGCTTGATAAATTTTTGTCGTCGAGACAAAGGATTGACGTTAGAAAAACTCGCAGACTTGGCCCGTGTCGACCTTGATGAGGTAGTAAGTATTGAACAATCTCTCGAATACAAAGCGGAGCCGCGTACTGTCTGTCAACTAGCTAAAGTCTTGCAGTTGCCAGAGGACAAAGTTTTGCAACTTTCAGGAAACACTTTGGCACGAGACGAAGGATTGAATGAGGACGCTGTGAAGTTCGCTGCTAGTGCCCAATCAATGGAGAAATTGAATCGCGACGAAAAGAAAGCGCTAGAGCAGTTTGTCAAACGACTGGCGCAAAAAAAATAAAATGAGGTGTGGAGATTGAGAAATTTATTGCTCAGAGTGCATACAGCTGAAGACATCGACGCCCAAGTCGAAAAGATCTTTAGAGGGCTGGGCTCTCCTTCTCCACCACTCTCGCTTGATGACGTACGAGCACTTCTCAAGCTTGACCGACAATATTATTCATCCCGAAATGACAGTGCGGTTCGAGATGTCGCAAGCAGAATTTGGGTTGCGGGTCAACAAATTCTGACTCGGCCAATGCTCCTGATAGATGCCATTCGAAAAGCCGATTTGAAGGCGTTGTACATTCCTGACCAGAGACGAATTCTTTTAGACCAAGATTTACCGATACTCAAGCATCGCTGGAATGAAGCACACGAAATTGGGCACAGTGTCATTCCTTGGCACAAAGCGACCTGGTTGGGTGACGATAAAAATACTCTATCTGAGGCTTGCTCGGCCAACATTGAAAGCGAGGCCAATTATGCCGCTGGTCGCCTACTCTTTTTTCGTGAAAGATTTATTCAGGAAGTAAACGACTCGAAGCCAACAATCGCTTCAGTTAAAGCCTTAAAAGAGTCCTATGGCAACACTATGACCTCCACGCTTTGGCGGGTGATCGAAAGCAGTGAACGCACTATATTTGGTGCCATTAGCTGCCACCCACATAAACTCTCTGATGATTTTAATGCAGCAGAACCGCTGCGTTATTTCATTCGTTCACCAAAATTTGCTCGCCGATTTTCTGCAATTCACGAACAAGAAATATTCGGCTATATGCAGCAATATTGCACCCGCGCAAGAGGCGGCCCTTTAGGACAAGCTGAATTGACTTTACCTGATGATAATGGTGACTTACACCATTTCTCATTTGAAACGTTTTTCAATCAATACGATGCATTGACTATAGGCGTTTACCAGCGCAAGCACTCCCTTCTGGTGTCCGCTTAGCCGAAACACTTTAGACTTCGTACCATAAAAGATTAGGTTTGTGGTACGTTCTGGTTTGACTCTAAGAGCCTAAGCCTGTGGCGGTTAGCTCGGACTGAGTGGCTCTGTTGCAAAAATTGCCTAAATTTCCAAATTGCGAACAGCTTTCTGGTAGTCGCCCTCGATAGCTGCAAGTGAGAGGTGCTGATAAAGCTCAAGGCTTTTTCGGTTGCCGTGACCGGAGATAAGCTGTATTTTTGCATCAGTGAGCCCCTGTGCTGTCAGAAACGTAAGCATTTGATGCCGTAACAGGTGCGGGTGTACGCTCCGATTTATGCCGGCCAGGTCGGCATACTTTTTAATAATCTGCTGGACTCTTCTGGGTGTGAATGGCTGATTCAGTCGCGACTCAAAAAGGAAGTCATTGCCTGGATGCGCATCAATGTAAGTGTTAACGCTTGCTAAAAAGCGCGCATATTTGCCGCCGACTAATTTTGACATCAGAATCTAGATGGCTGCCATCACACACTGTCTGCTCTGAGCAAATAGTCAACAAAACAAAGGCTCGGCTAAGTGCCGGGCCTTTGTTTTGTTGATGTGCTAATTTCTAGAACGGTTCAAGGCATTTAGCGCAGTAGTGTTCCGTGGCATTCCGGCGACACTCCCAGTCTTCTTCTTCTGCTGCTATTACTAACTCGTGCACCTCA
>Ga0209181_10007050_pt1 | contig 15547 bp, 13 predicted proteins | sample MAT05_FD_187208 | JGI IMG/M metagenome (GOLD analysis project Ga0209181, IMG submission 187208) | Freshwater microbial communities from Lake Fryxell liftoff mats and glacier meltwater in Antarctica - MAT-05 (SPAdes) (version 2) | ecosystem: Environmental > Aquatic > Freshwater > Ice > Liftoff... | reverse complement strand
TGAAATCATATATAAGCTGCTCCGGCATATTTTTGAGCCATTTATAAGTTTTGCCCTGCTCTTCCCGCAAAAATGCGTCTTCTGATATCCACGGGCCGCCACTCATATTTTTGGAATAAATGAGCTCATGGTACTGTTTCCCATCCTTTAAGACAGAATCAGCAGAGAAGGTATACCGACGGATCTCTGAGGGCAAGCCCGGAAATAGAGGATCATAATCCACCACCCATTCGTTGAGCGGGGTGACTATTGGATTCCAGGCTTGACAGAAAATGCTGTTAGGAATGAGTAGAAAAATGGTAAAAACTAGGTTTTTCATATCAATTTGTAAGGGTACCGATGAAATAAATACCACGCGATTTGAGTCTAAGCGTTACAAATATAGAACGTCAAGAAAATCAACCAGATGCTTGAATGCCCAAGTGTCGCGAATTATCTTAAGTTCTTTTCCACCAGCCAATTCTGATACAAAGAAGAACCCCAATACTTTTCGGAACTTTGCCAGTTCTAATGGTGTAAAACTCCCTTGAAAATATGTTCGCCAACAAAATAATGCTGCCCTTTGTGTTGATTGCCGCGCTGTTTCTCGGGCTCGCCTGGGCGGTGGATGACAAGTACTCCATCTATTTCGTGCCTTTTTTGGTCATATCTGCACTAATTTTTATCCTTTCGCCCCAGATAAACTGGTGGTGGTACAGTCGGAATCCACCTGATCTGAGCGCGGAGTTGCGCGTATTTTTGGAGCGGCGCCATGGGTTTTACCGTCGTCTTTCGGGGACGGAACAGCGTCGCTTTCGAGGGCGGGTGGCGATGTTCAACATGGGCACCGATTGGGAGCCTTTGTCTTTTCCGGAAGACTCGTTGCCACCCGATGTTCAGGTGGCCATTTCGGCGCAGGCGGTGGCGCTGACCTTTAATCGGGAGCAGTTTTTGTTCGACAAGTTTGAGAAAGTAATCGTGTTTCCCCGTCCTTTTCCAACGCCTGAACATCCTTACGATCATGCGTCAGAAATGCACGAAGCAGATGGCTGCCTGCTTTTTTCGGCAGAACAAGTGATGTTGGCCTTTGTGAAACCGACGCAATGGTACCATGTAGCCATGCACGAATATGCCAAAGCTTTTGTATTGAAATACCCGGCGGAGCCTTGGCCCAATTTTGCAGCAGAGGATGTGTGGGAAAAACTAGAAGCGGCAAGCAGGATGCCCCGCGCACATTTGGAATCAGTCATCGGTTTGGCGGGCGTGGATGCGCTTCCCGTGGCGATACACCATTTTTTCATTTTCCCTGAAACATTTGCTTCGGTTTTTCCGGAAGAAAGCCAGGGACTTGCAAAGATTTTTGGAGTTACGAGCTAATGCACAATCATTTGGCCATTCCTCCATGTACTGAAATTTCCCGAAAGACGTTTACTTTTACGTTTAAAATAGCTCAATTTCCAAATATCACTACCAGCCAACCACTCAATACAAATAACAATGAGAAACTTACTCCTCCTCGCCTTTCTGGCCGCGGCCCTTGCTCAAAGTTGCGACACGCTGCGCCGTAGTAACAGCAGCAGCAGTAGTAGTACCAGTAGCAGCAGTAAAAAGGGCACGGGCATTGACAAAACAGTATTAGCGCCCGCCGAATACAGCACAAAAGACCGCAACCTGGACTATGTAGATAAATATAGCCGCGCCGCAGTGCTCTCCATGGATCGAATTGGTGTGCCCGCCAGTATCGTACTCGCACAAGGTGTGCTCGAAAGCGCTGCGGGCACCAGCGACCTTGCTACAACTGCCAAAAACCATTTTGGTATCAAATGCAGCAGCAACTGGAGTGGTAAAACCTTCAAGAAAAAAGACGATGACCGTGATAGCGACGGAAACATCATAGAATCGTGTTTTCGCAGTTATGAATCGGTGGAGGAGAGTTTTGTAGATCATGGCCAATTCCTGCGCGACCCGCGCAAATCTACGCGCTACGGTTTTCTTTTCAACCTGGACCGCACCGATTACAAAGCATGGGCGCGGGGACTTCAGGCATCTGGCTATGCAACGGCGCCCGACTATGCCGACAAACTCATCAACCTCATCGAGCGCTACAAACTTTATGAATACGATACGCAAGGAACGAGACCGACCAGTTTCCCTACAGAAGGTGGAGGGCAAGGCAAACCCGCTACGCCAGTAGGGCCCAATGCTCCCGACCAAAAGGCAGAGGCAACAGGCCGTATCGGTCGTGTGAACGACGTGAAAGTGGTTGCCTCCCGCGAGGGCGAAACCCTTGAAGACGTGGCACGCGCTTTCCGTCTTAACACTCTAAAAGTGGTGGATTACAACGACCGCGGCTACCCGCCTGGGGTAAAACTCAAAACCAATACCCGCATTTTTATTCAATGCAAATCTGATAGATGGCATGGGCGCGCCACCGAGCATACCGTGCGCGAAGGCCAAACGATGTTTGACATCGCTCAGGTGTATGGTATTAAGTTAGATAAATTATTGGAAATTAACGGCCTTCGTCGAGGGCAAGAGCCGGAGGCCAATGAAGCCATCAGCATACGCAACAAAAGCAAACGCACTATCAAAGTCAAGGAGGATTCCAGTTACACACCCACCAAATCTACGGACTGGCCTGGCAACAAACCCAAACCAGACGATAGCCCGGTGGTAGAAGACGGTGAACTCGATTTTGAAATCGGACCTGGCGCACCCAATACAACGCCCACCAAGCCGAAACCAGAACCCGAAAAGCCTGCCATACCAAGCACACGGCCCGGTCAAAAACCACCCGCCACGAGCGGCAACCTTCCCTACGAAGACGACCCCACTCCCAGCACCAAGCCGCCTAAAGATGATCCGTATGACCAGCCCGCTGATACCAAAAAACCTGCCCCGCGCGGATATCATCGCGTAGTAAAAGGCGACACACTGTACAAACTTTCGCGAGATTATGACCTCACCGTGGATCGCCTCAAACAAATCAATACCTTATCGAATAGCGATATCAAGATTGGGCAGTTAATTAAGGTGCAATAATGATGTTGGACGGTGGAAATTTGGGCATTCTACCGTCCACCGTCCAACCGTCCACCGTCCAACCGTCCACCGTCCACCATCCACCGTGCAAAACCCATGAATGAAAAAGCCACCGACGCTGCCTTCTCCCAAGACCCTGAACTCGCCCGCCTCGAGGCACTTTCCAAGCTGATGGACAATCAGTTCCGCATCCCTGGCACCAGTTGGCGCTTTGGCTTGGATGGGATTGTTGGCCTCATCCCTTATGTGGGCGACATGGCTGGTTTTGTGGTTTCTGGCTTCCTGATGCGTACCATGGTAAAAAAGGGTGCTAGTCCGATGCTCATGCTTCGGATGATGTTCAATTATATCGTGGATGTTTTAGTGGGCATCGTGCCGTTTGTGGGTGATTTGTTTGATTTTGGCTTCAAGGCCAATCGGCGCAATGTAAATTTATTGAAAGCCTATTACGCCGATGGCAAGGTAAAACCCAATGCAACACGCTCCGTGGCATTCCTTGGGCTGTTGTTTTTCGCCCTGTTCATTGTGCTGATTTGGCTGGTGTGGAAATTGGCGGCGTTTGTGCTGAGTTGGGCTTGGACGGCTGTTCAAGGAATGTAAAAACAGGAGTCATCCCGAATACTTAGGAACGCGGCACCAATAACTTAGTCATTTGATGCCACCCTTTGTTCCATCATACGGACGCTATTTTTCTTTAAATAGCCCCACTATTCGCAGAAAAACAGGGTTGTCTGATAAAAAAATGGTTGACCTAAAATGACTAAGTTATTGGTGCCGCGTTCCTTATACTGTGATTAAAGTGATTTTGATGATTTGATTGAAATCCCCTGATTTTAATTGATTACAAACGGTCAATTTTCAAAACCACTTTGCGTTGGCTATAGTACCAGCTGCTACGCCAATTTCTCCTCTTTCTTATCATCAAAGGCAAAGGGGAGCATCACGAGGGTAAACATCATTAAGCAGAGAAATTCAGCGCCAATGATGTACCAGGGCCATTCTCCAAACAGGTCGAGCAAAGAAGGATTGGAAGGTTTTTTGCTCAGATACATGAAGTTGGTGCCCAGCAGGTAGTTGATGCCCAGCACGAAAACAAAATAGACATTGGTCCACAAAAAGGCCCGGCCGAAACTCTGCCAGGAGGGTCGGAAACCATACACAAAAATGGCGTACAAAATGCTCTGTATCAGCCCCATGTGAACGAGGAAAAAGCGGAAGTTCAGGTAGTGCGGGAAGCCGTGTTCCAAAGCGGGTGTAAGTAGAGACCAAATACATCCTCCCATCACCATGTAATAAGTGATTTCAAAAAGGAAATACGAGCGCCGCCACAACATAATGGGCAGCAACAGATTCATGAAATAACTGATGTGGAACGGAAGTGCCAAGTTCAAATCCACGGGGCTTTCAAAAATGGCCATGTAGAGTGAAAGCACCACCCACAAACCTGCCGGTATAAGACTCTGAATCAACCCGATACGGCGCTCCCCTTGTTCAGTCGTTTGCCTTTTGCCAAGCTTTATCCAAAAGATAGTGCTTGCCGCACCGGCAACCAACCATAGGAGGTGTTCCAAGCCATAGCTTTGGAAATTAGGGACAAACAAAAGTAAAGGATTCACAGGAAGTCAGTTTCATTTTTAAGCGGCTAAAAATAGTATGATTCTATCCGCTTACCCCTGCATCCTGCCTCCTTTTTTGACGAACGGCGAGTTTTTGAGCCAGAACCGCCAAGGCCAGGCCGCACATTCCCCCGAATAGTCCACTCCGATGCGCGGACCGGCAGCAATTTCGCATTCTGGAATATTTTCATACCAATCTTCAATCCAGATGAGCGAGTCTGATTGGAGCAGGCTCTGTCCTGTGAAACTCGTGGTCAAACCGAGTGCTTGGGAGAGCGCGCCGGGGCCTGTGGCCAAACGGACTGTTGACTTTTGTGTATTGACCGTTGACATACCGCGTCGAGCAAACATAGTTTCCTGACCATTAATGGGTTCGATGGCCCGAATCAGCACCGCATGCGCTGCATCCTCCGGCCCGGTCACCACATTAAAAAGGTGGTGAATTCCATAGCATAGATAGACATACGCCCGCCCGCCTTCCTGAAACATGACCTCGGTGCGGGCGGTGCGGCGATTGCCAAAAGCGTGACAGGCCCGGTCGTCGGGCGCGCGATAGGCTTCGGTCTCGGTGATGCGCCCGGAAGTCCGTTGGCCGTCGAATTCGGTCACGAGCACTTTGCCCAGCAATTCGCGTGCAATTTGCACTACGTCGGTTCGGATGTAAAAATCGAGTGGGAGGCGGTTGGTAGTGTGCAGTGGCAGTCGGCAGGGAGCGGACTGCCACTGCATACTGCCAACCGTCTCATGTATTTTTGTGTCCATGAAATTTGCCATTGAAGAAATCCTTGGGCGGCTTCACCAATTCATTGCATTTCCTCCACTTCGCGCAGCATGAGCAGCAGCCCACCAATCACAAGTCGTTGATCGTCGGCGATCAGGATTTTTATCATGGAGAAATGCGGTGGATTTGGTTGTTTGCGAACCTCCTCACCCCTCAATTCATCAGCTGCACAGCCCGATATTTGAACCAAAGTGCGGCCATCTGCTTGCCTGCTTTTTCGCCCGTGGCAAATTGGGCGAGGGTAGCAAGCGTGATACAACTGGGGTTCACTTTGTCTGGGTTTTCATCCAGCACTGCATTGACATAGTTGGTGAGCGATTTGTAACTGAGCATCACCCCTGTGGCTTCTTCAATAAGCCATGCCAAGGTATGTGCTTTACTGTGCGGAATTTTGGAGATGGGTTCACCAAAGGCTTTGGTGTGAACTTCGGAAAGCAAAGAACGGAAAATGGAGAACTCTTTTGCTTGCATAATTGGGGTATGGTTTAGGAGTTATGAATTCAAAAGGCGTTGCAAAAATCAACAATTCCAACGGATTTCCAAAATAATTCCATTTCGATTCCAAATCGTGAACACTTACTGGGGAAATCTTTGTGCCTCTTTAAAACTAAAATTTTTCTAACTCCTTTTCAAATGTTCCCCATTATGAACAAAAAACTTTTCTCTCTCGCAATTTTCGCATTCCTCCTGGGCCTTTTTGCCGAAAAAACCAATGCGCAGGCCAGTGGCGTGAAACCCGAACTCATTATGTACCGCCACAACGGCGGCGGTATTACCCCAGCTCCGGTAGTACCAACTAATATCATCGGCACGCTCAAGTGGAATGGACTCACGGCCATCGGCAGCATCATGACCGGTGCGTCCATCCGCAGTGTGGCCAAGCAGGTGTCTCCTGGCCTTCTGCGCGCTGACATGACTTTCAGCACCAGCGGTAATGACCGTGCAATCATCACGGAAGATGGCCTGGTAGGTATTGGCATTTTGTCGCCCGTGTATCATCTGGACGTTTTGGGCAATACCCATACGAGTGGCCGTTTCTATGGGCGCATTCACTTTGACCTTGGCGAGCCGACCGATTTGCCAAACTCCTACTTTGATGAAGCCTATTTTGAGCGCAAAAGTCGCGCCCAACTCGGCCTGGCTGCCAGCACCTACTCCAATGGCGGCATCCTCAGCCTCGCGCCGGGCGGCGGCAGTCTTGACCGCCAACTCTTCTCTGGGGGCGATGACGGTCTCTGGACCCGCTCACAAGACGCTTCGGGTGCAAACAGCTGGGCTGCCTGGGAAAAAATCCTCACCAGCGGCGACATCAATGGTCGGACAAACCTGGTGGCACGCTTCCTGCCTCCTGGTCCAAGTTCCAGCAAATTGGGCGATAGCCAATTGTTTGACAATGGCGCCAATGTAGTGGTTGGTGGCATTCCTGCCGGGCCAAACCCTGTTCCTGCATTCGTTGCAAGTGATATGTTTACAGTAAACGGCGATAGCCGCACCACGGGCAATTCCGCCGTGAATGGCAGCCTAACGGTAGGCACAACGGCCAATGTAAGCGGGCTTGCTACCGTCAACAGCCTGAGCGTGACCACCAATGCTACGTTGAATGGCAATGTCGGCATCGGCAAAATACCCTCCGCTTTCGACCTTGATGTGGCAGGAGAGTCCAACTTCGATGGCCGGGTGAAAATCGGGGCAAACGCTTTCCCGATTTTCGCGGGGGCAGCAGGGTTCGAATTAGCCGTTGGCGGCGGCATCCTTGCTGAAGAAGTTGTGGTAGACTTGCAGCCTTGGGCGGATTATGTGTTCGAATCGGACTACGAGCTTAAGTCGCTTTCTGAGGTTGAAAACTTCATTCAAAAAGAAAAGCACCTTCCGGGGGTGTCTTCTGCAAAAGAAATTGCAGAAAATGGCTTGAACCTGGGTGAAATGCAAAAAACGCAGATGGAAAAAATCGAAGAACTTTATCTGCATGTGATCGAAATGAACAAGCAGCTACAGACCTTGAAAACAGAAAACGAGGCTTTGAAGACGAAGGTTGACCAACTGGAGAAGCGGTAATCAACCAACCGCAAGAAAATTCACCACTCACCTCAACCAAAATCTAAAAAGCGAATAAAATGAAAAATAAAGCATTTGCCCCAATGGCACTGTTTTGTTGTTTGTTCGGCGCATTGTGGGCACAAAACCCTAGTGCGGACAAACAGCAGGTGACCGGGCCATGGAAAGATATTCAAGAACTTAGCCTGCCAAAACGAGGTCAGGAGGACGTACAGCTTCCTGAAAAATTCCGTCTTTTGGAATTGGACGTGGAACAGCTGACCGCGATGTTGTCAAAAGTCCCCGTCAATTTTTCAAGAAATCTGGCTGAAAAACCCCGTGTGGAAATCGAACTCCCGCTGCCCGACGGCAGCAGCGAAAGGTTCGAAATCTACAGCGACCCCATCATGCACCCCGATCTGGCGCGGCAATACCCGGAGATACAGACCTTCGCTGGCCGAAGCCTGAATGACCCAGCGAAGACCATTCGGATGGACCTCTCGCCGCACGGTTTCAACGCGCAAATCTTGACCGGCAATCGGGGCAGCATCTACCTTTCGCCAGTGACTGTGGGCGACAACCGCTACCACAAGAGTTATTTCAAAAAAGACTCGAGGCGGTCTGAAACTTGGCAATGTCTTACCGAGGGGCATTCGTTCGAGCAGCACCCCAACGATTTTGTCGGGAAAGAACTGGTTGGCACCTGTGGCACTCGTCGCGAGTACCGTTTGGCCTTGGCTTGTACGGGAGAGTACACGTTTTTCCACGGCGGCACGATTGCCCTCGCTCTGGCGGCCATGAACACCACGATGAACCGCGTGAACGGAGTATATGAACGGGATTGCTCTGTTCGCATGAACATCATTGCCAACAACACCCTTATCATGTACACAAATGGTGCAACAGACCCGTACACAAACGGCAATGCCAATACCATGATCAACGAAAATCAGACAAATGTGGACGCTGAAATACTGCCTGCCAACTATGATATCGGGCACGTATTTGATAGGATCATTGGAGGCAGTAGTGGTCTTGCTGGCCCCGGCCCTTGCACCGGCTCAAAAGCAATGGGTGTGACAGGCTCTGGCAACCCCGTCGGCGATCCGTTCGATATTGACTTTGTGGCACATGAGATGGGCCACCAGTTCAATGCCAAGCACACGTTCAACGACAACGCAAATGGGAGTTGCGCAGGCAATCTTACAGCTGCCGCGGCATTTGAGCCTGGAAGCGGCAGCACGATCCTAGCCTACGCTGGCATCTGCAGTGGGGTAGATTTACAACCCAATAGCGACGATTATTTCCATGCTTTCAGCCTTCAAGAGATTGTGACCTACGTCCAATCAGGATCGGGGAGTACTTGCGGGACCACTTTTCCGGTAGCAAACAGCCTGCCCACTGTAAATGCTGGGGCAAACTTTACCATCCCCGCCAGCACCCCGTTCAAACTGACGGCGAGCGGCAGCGACCCCGACGGCAGCACGCTTCGGTATTGCTGGGAGCAAATGGACAATCAACTGATTTCACACCCTCCTGCATCCACAGCAACGGGCGGGCCGGTATTCAGATCCTTTTACCCCACCACATCGCCCACGAGGTTCTTCCCAATGCTTCCCGCCATCCTGAACAGCGCATTGTCTACCACTTGGGAGGTATTGCCCAGTGTTTCGCGCACGCTGAATTTCCGCGTCACGGCCAGAGATTTTGGGGCCGGCGGCGGCTGTACGGAAGAAGACGACATGGCGATAACGGTAGTCGGCTCCGCCGGCCCGTTCACCGTCACCAGCACTGGTGTGGACGCCAATTGCCTTTTCGCGGAGGACAATACCACCATCAATTGGAACGTGGCGAACACCACCGCAGCACCCATCAATTGCACCAACGTAGACATTTGGCTTTCTTTGGATGGTGGCAATAATTTTACGATCCTGTTGGCAAACAACACACCCAACGATGGTTCGCAGGTGGTAGCCATCCCTGCCAATGCGGTCACCTCGCAAGGAAGAATCATGGTGATGGCATCCAACAACATTTTCTTCGACATCAACGACAATGACATCAACATCAACTGCCCTTCCAACACAACCGTGACCACAAACCCTGTGAGTGGGGTAGTCAAAGTCCGGCAGAAAATAGAAACCTTGGGGCCCGTAGTCGTGCTCCCTGCCACATCTGCCAAATTTTACGCCGGGGAAGAAGTGCGCTTGAAACCAGGTTTTTGGGCACAGCGTGGCAGCGATTTTCAGGCAAAAATCCAGCCTTGCGACGCTTGTACAGCAACCCGTCCAGAAAGCCTGATTACCGAAAAAGGCAACCCGAAGGTGAATTTTTACGAACTCCCTTCAAGCGATCGAACAGGGGCCTACGCCGACTCGCCCTTGAAAGCTTTCGCGTTCCCCAACCCGTTTGACCAGAACTTCACGGTAAGTTTTGATCTCCCAACGGCTGGGAAAGTGGATATTCAACTGATGGATTTGACTGGCCGGCATATCCAAACCGTTTATCAAAACGACTTTTTGGAAGCTGGAACACACCAAATTCCCGTAACAAGCAGTCAACTGGCTGTTGGGGTCTATGGGTGCAGGATCACCAGCAATGGCCAGCAAGCGCAAATCAAGCTGGTGAAAATCAATTAGTCTTTCAGCACAAAAGTGTGGCACCCCTTCGAGGTGTGCCACACTTTCTTGAACACTCAAGCCGCATCAGATTCGTCTGACGCGGCTCTTTTTATGATATTTGCGCCTTATGCCGCTCCTCCTCACTACCCACCCATTCCCAGACGCTACTTTCGGTCTTTGGCAAATTGCCGAAAGCGAGGAATTTTTCCGTGCCGACCTGCCGCTTTCGGCTTCTGAGGAATCCGATCTAGCGCAACACCAATACCCGCTCCGCCGACTCGAGTGGCTCGCCGGGCGCTGGCTTTTGCACAAATTGACGGATGCTCCCGAGCGCCTTCCACTGGCCAAAGACGCTTTTTCAAAACCTTTTTTTCCTGAAAACCAGAACCTCGGCTGTTCGCTCAGCCATTCCAAGGGTAATGTGGGGGCGCTCATTGTCAACCCTCTCCTCCTCCCTAAACACTCAACCCTAAACCCTCAACAATCAATCGGTTGCGACATACAGGTTTTAACACAGAAAATGCCCCGAATTGCGCACAAATTCCTCAACGAATCGGAGAAGGGGTTTGTGGAAAATCGTCCTTATGAAGAAAACCTCGTCCTGCTCCACTTGTTTTGGACAGCCAAAGAAAGCCTATACAAAGCGTATGGCTTGAAGGAATTGGATTTTCGGAAAAACATTTTTGTGGAAATTGTACGTTGGGATGGACTCCATGGAGAAGGTATCGGCAGCGTCATAAAAGGAGATTTTCGGCAGGATTTTCAATTGGTACTTAGCAGGATTGTCCTTCCAGAGGATGGGGAACTCACTACGGCGGTTTGTGTAGATCGGTTATTTTTAAATTAAAAACATTTTGTTTGCAAAATAATAAAGGTAAATTTTAATTTTGCCTATGATTTCCCATTAAGCTAAAATTCATAAGCATGAAAAACGTAATGACAAGAAACAAGGAGCGGTTTAATTTCTTTGGAAAGGAGGAAAATCGCGGAAAATTGATAGAGATTAAGTCAAGTAATCCACTACCTCAACCATTTTTTGAACATCCTAATGGTTCACTTTGGCTTGGAGATAGTATTGAGTGGTTGAAAGGCTTAGAAAGCGAAAGTGTAGATTTGATTTTCGCCGACCCGCCTTATAACATCAAGAAAGCCGATTGGGATACATTTGAAAGTCAGGAGGAATATATCAGGTTTTCTATGACATGGATTGAACAAGCAGCAAGAGTATTAAAACCCACTGGAACGCTTTTCATCTGTGGTTTCTCTGAAATTCTTGCGGATTTAAAACATCCTGCAACAAAATTTTTTAAAGGTTGCCGTTGGATTATTTGGCATTACAAAAACAAAGCAAACCTTGGCAGTGACTGGGGGCGAAGCCATGAAAGTATTCTGCATTTCCGCAAGACAAAAAATTTCACATTCAATATTGACGAAATTCGTATTCCATATAGTGAGCATACCCTGAAGTATCCAAGCCATCCACAAGCTTTGACAAGTCAATATGGCAACGGCAAAAATGGAAACCATCTATGGGAACCAAATCCGCTTGGAGCAAAACCGAAGGATGTTTTGGAAATTCCGCAAGACATAATTGAAGTGCCGACAACTTGCAATGGAATGCACGAAAAAACTCCTCACCCAACACAGAAACCCGAAGAACTTTTGCGCAAAATAATATTGGCATCTTCAAACGTCGGGGACATCGTGCTTGACCCATTTTGCGGTTCAGGGACTACGCCTGTGTGTTCAGAACAACTTCAACGTAAATGGCTGGCTTGTGATCTATCTTCAGAATACCTTAAATGGGCAGTTAACCGTCTCCAATTAGTGGAAGATTGGACCATAGAGAAATGGATAAGATATGATTTTGAAAACCAAAAACGCAGAAATTCAATACGATGAATATACAACTCCTGATAGAAAAGGCATTGAATAAAACTAACTTTATTACTTTGCAAAACTATATTGATTTTGCAAAAGAATTTCTTGATTTTGTTTCTCAACATTTACAAGCCGTCATCGTTTCGCAAAACGAAAATGTCTATCAATTCTATCAATATGATAGGGAAGGTAACTATCAGATAACTCGACCTGTTAATTCTAATCTTATGTATTCCGCAGATACATTCGATATTGCTGTTAAAAAATTTCAAGAATTATTGCCAAACCTAAGAGATACAAAACCTGAGCTTCCGCTTGAAAAAATGATCTTAAATAAAGTAACGTACACTTTACAACAGTCAATTGGTGCTGCATTGGATGGAATAGGCGGTGGTCGAGCAAATGCCACAAGAAAAATAAACGGTGATTTGTTTGAAAGATTAATCAGGATTTTATTAACGGAAATGGGAGTAAGTGTAGTTGCAGGTACAGTGCAAGTCCCCGTGATTATTGACAACGAAAAAGCATTCGATATGAACTACCAGCACGACTTGATTATCAAAGACGGTGAGATTGTAAAAGTGCTTGGATCTGTCAAAACATCAAGTAAAGATCGTATTGATAAAATTTTCATTGACAAATTTCTATATAATCGGCTGACAGAAACAGCTATTCCGCATATCGCCATTTTTTTGAACGATGTTCAAAGAAAAAATACAAGAAGAGAAAATCAATATGGAATTAGTTCAACCTTTTTACCTGGACATTTTAAAGGATACACCATAAAACTAAATCCTCTTGATGGGGTATATTATTGTGATATTCGACCAAATATGTCAACCGAGGCCATCTTGAAAGACCACATAAAAACATTTGACCATTTATTAATTGAAGACATTTGGAAATTTATATCTGATAAAGGGTAGCCTAATCCCCAATCACCCAACCATCTTCCTGGCCTTAATCGTCGAAGGAGAAACCCCCAAATCCCTATCTATCTGAATATGTGGAAAATGGCAGCGAAGCCCAATTTTTATCATCGCCAAATGGTGAATGGCATGATCGTACACAAAAGCCAGCTCGCGGCCCATGGTGCTTTGGTAGCAAGGCCGATCTGCGCCGCCAAACTCGGCCTTCAACACCATTTCTGTGGAAGTTTGCAACCTTTCTAAGTCCTCTGAGAAGGACTCCAATGCTGCCAATGCGATACCGGGAATATCTTCAAAAAGCAAATTGCGCTCCCTCGAAGCATAGTCCACGGTACCCGAAGGAAGACCTCGTTCCAGGCAGATAAAAAATTCGAGAATATGCCGAAAGTGCTGCCCCAAGGTGCTGCCGTCAAATTCGGGGAGCGGCTGGCGGTATTCGTGCGGCTCAATTTGACGGAGCAGATCAGTTATTTGGTTGATTGTGAGCAAGATGGCCTCTTTTACTTGCATGGAAATGCCTTTCAGAACGGGTTTGATTAAAAATCTTATCGCGGTAAAAATAGAGACCTTTCCTTTCATATCAGAGATTCCACAGACTTTTGCCTCAACTTGTCTGCCGAAAGACACCAAAAAAATGCACCCAACACTCCCGCCTCCCTTTATTCGCCAAATGCAGGCCCTGCTTGGCGCCGAATGGCCACTGCTCGAAGCCGCGCTCCAAACCGCGCCACCTGTGAGTATCCGACTCAATCCCGGGAAGACGGTGGACGGTGGACGGTGGTCATTGGACATTGGACATTGGTCATTGGACATTTTACCCGTCGTAGCTTTAGCGAAGGAGGGTGGACATTCCCGCTCCGCCGTTCCATGGCATCCAAACGGCATTTACCTCCCCGAACGCCCCGTTTTTACGCTCGACCCGACTTTTCATGCCGGGGCATATTATGTGCAAGAAGCTTCGTCCATGTTTATCTACGAAGCATTGCGTCAAACAGTGGATTTTTCCAGGCCTTTGAAAGTTTTAGATTTGTGCGCCGCACCTGGCGGCAAAAGCACCCTGATGGCCGATTTGCTGTCGCCCGAAAGTTTGCTCGTTTCCAATGAAACCATTCGCCCGCGCACGGGTCCGCTCCGGGAAAATTTGGAGCGCTGGGGAAACCCGAATGTAGCCGTCACAAGCGGCGAAGTGGAGGAATTTGCACAATTGGAAGACTGGTTCGATGTGGTTCTGGCCGATGCGCCTTGCAGCGGCGAGGGGCTTTTCCGCAAAGACCCCGATGCAATGAAGGAATGGTCGCTGCCTCAAGTCGAAGTTTGTGCCGCACGCCAACGTCGCATTCTTTCGGCGGCAGTACAGACGCTTAAACCGGGTGGCCTTTTGTTGTACAGTACTTGTACTTATAACGCTCAGGAGAATACTGAAAACGCCCAATGGCTGGCAAAAACCTTTGAACTTCAACCCATTGTGCTGGAAATTCCAGAGGAATGGGGCATTGTCCAATCTGATTTCGGCTGTCAGTTTTACCCGCACAAATTGCAGGGCGAGGGTTTTTTCCTGGCCGTTTTCCGAAAAAAAGAAGGCGATGCCAAAAAACATACCCCTGCCGCGATGTACAAAAGCATTAAACCATTATCCAAAAATCTGGCGCCACAAGCAGCAAGCTGGCTTGCACCCGATGCTGATGCACGTTTTTTTCTGACACCCTCCGGCGAAGTGCTGGCATTGCCTGCGGTGCTTGAACCGGATCTTCTTCTGTTGGATAAATTTTTGAAAACCAAATGGTTTGGGGTCAATATCGGCGAATTCAAAGGCAAAGATTTCGTCCCGAGCCACGCACTGGCATTGAGTCAGTGGGCGTCGCCCAATTTGCCTACCGTGGATTTGAGCCGTGAACAAGCTTTGTTGTTTTTGAAAAAAGAAACATTCGATCCGCCACCCGCTGCGTCTTTGGGTTGGACACTGGCACGTTTTGAAGGGCTGAATTTGGGTTGGTTGAAAATTCTGCCCAATCGTATGAACAACTATTTGCCGCAAGAACGAAGGATAAGGATGGCGATAAAAAGTGCGGGGTAATATGCCAGATGGGCGACCAGCTCAAAGTTAACCAACGGGTTCAATGCGCTGACTCCTAGTTTTGTAGCACTCAGTTTGACTTTACTGCTTTTGGTTTGGTCAAGCGGCAGCCTGAGCTAGCAGGAACCAAAGGTGGCGAATTTTTCAGCGGCTAAGGTCGTATTCGTACATGCCAGCAGTACAGGTTCAAGTTTTCCTTGGGGGTCTTTGATGAGCACCCACTGAATCTTAGGAACGCGGCACCAATAACTTAGTCATTTTAGGTCAACCATACCACTCGGAAAAGATCAGGTTTGTCCAATTGACACAGGGAGCCGTGAGTTGTTTTTCCATATCAGCCAAAGAGGCACCTGCTAATGGTTTTGGCCCACGCTTACCCTTGGTCCTTTATGAGTGGGGCAAGTTGAATAAATTGCAAACCGTACGGCTACCCGGTCATGGAATAGCAACTGTCAGCAACAACTGCGCTTTAGGCCATACGTCTTTGCGAAATGCCGTAGAAAAACCTGATATTGTGCTTTGAAATCCTGGCGGTAAGGTTAGCATACTTGGTGGGTTAGTATACTCCAAGTTACTAATTGTCAGGATTT
>Ga0209181_10007047_pt1 | contig 15550 bp, 12 predicted proteins | sample MAT05_FD_187208 | JGI IMG/M metagenome (GOLD analysis project Ga0209181, IMG submission 187208) | Freshwater microbial communities from Lake Fryxell liftoff mats and glacier meltwater in Antarctica - MAT-05 (SPAdes) (version 2) | ecosystem: Environmental > Aquatic > Freshwater > Ice > Liftoff... | reverse complement strand
CGGTTATCTGTGGCTGTCCACCTTTGGGGGAGTGAGCAGGTTTGACGGGCAACACTTTGTAAACTACGGCATCAAAGAAGGACTGCCTTCCAATTCGGTTGATTTTATAACAGAAGATAATAAAGGACGGCTTTGGATTACCACAAGAAAAGGGATTTCTCTATTTAACGGAAAAACATTTAAAAACTTTCCATACCTGCCCGATACAACGGCAACTACCTATTATCATTTTACAAAACTGCAGGAAGATGGCAATATCCATATTTCCATAATGAATCATTTATATCGTTCAACGGCAGATACTTTATTAGCCGAAACACCGGAGCCGGCATTTAAAGACAGTGTGATCAGGCACAGGGGAATGCTTGCCAACGGTATTAAAGTGATTGCCACTTACAGTAACATTTACATAGTTTATCCATCCGGCGAAAAAAGAACCATCACAGGCCTCTCTGCCGGTAATATGATCTTAAGTTTTAAAAAGAAACCGGCAAACAATTTTTGTGTATTGGCAAGTACGGGTGTGTATCACTGGGAAAATAATGTACTCACAAAAGTTTCAGCGCTTCAATTTGACAAACAGATACTCACTGCCATTTTTGAAGATGATCAAAAAAGAATATGGACGGCAGCAGAAGGCAAAGGAGTGAAGATAATAAACACCGTCACTGGCGTCGTTGATTCCATAAGCAATTTGCCAGTATTGGTTACCAACTTTTACCAGGACAGGCAAAAGACCATCTGGATCTCAACATTCAGGGGATTAGTTAAAGTTACCGAGGGATTTATATCGCATTATACAACTGCCAACGGTCTTATTTCGGATGATATCCGGGGCGCCGGAAAATTGGATAACGAAAGTATTTACCTGGGCAGTAACATCATTACTAATGGCAAGCTGCAGCAATACCCTGAAGCTGTGAAAAAAATAATGAGCGATGGAAGTTTTTTCGGGAATGTGATTTCTATGGTAAAATCAGACGACGGAAACACATTCATATTTACTTATACCCACAGATCGTTTAGATATAACGGACTAACTCTTACAGACCAAACTGCTAAAACACAGAATTTATTTATAAGTGATGCATTTAATGATAAAGCAGGTGGCCCGATATGGCTTGCAGCCGGAAATAAAATATACGGATTGGAGGCAGACAGCATTCGTGTTCTTTTTGAGCGGCAATCAAATGGTAAAGCATTTAGTGACGTGATCGCATTAAGAAAAGATCAATGGGGAAATATGTGGATGAATGATAACGGTAAAGTATTATTAAATACAGGCGATCATATCATAGACCTTACGCCACACTTACAACTACCACCAGATATAGCTGCAGAAATGTATTACAGTGACAGCAGCGGATGGTGGTTTATAACTGCGGGTTACGGGGCCATTCATTTAAAACGAATGGTTGACGGGAGTATGGTAAGGGACCTTAGTTTTAATAAGGAGAACGGGCTTGTTAATGATAATGTGCTGAGCATTACAACCGATAAAAATAATTTTCTCTGGATTGCTTCTTACGGCGGCTTATGTTATATCGACCTCAATAAAAACAATGGCGGAAAATATATAGTACACAACATTCGGGAAGATGAAGGCCTTGATGTACCCAACTGGAACCTTGCATACCTGCAAAAAGATGCCGGAGAAAATGTTTGGCTGGGCGTTGGCAACGGGATTTATAAACTCGACATCGGGCGGCTGCAAAGAGGGGCGTTACCACCGGATATTCATATTAATGACATCAGCATTGCTAATGATGATAATGCCTGGAAAAAAAATATAACAGCAGACAGTAATTATTTCGGGTGGCCGCAGCATTTTATCTTTAAACATGATCAAAATAACATCAGCTTTTCCTTTAAAGGTATCAATTTAAAGAACGGCCAGGTTAGCTACAACTATATACTTGAAGGGCAGAATAAGGAATGGATCATGGGTGTTAATGCCGAAAGCATCACTTATAATAATTTAACGCCGGGTAAATACAGCTTTAAAGTAAAAGCAATAAACGATGACGGCATAGAAAGTGCAACAGCCGCGACATTTGACTTTGAGATCAGGCCACCGTTCTGGCAAACCTGGTGGTTTCGTGTTATGATTGCCATTACCTGCATTTCGCTCATCTATATTTTTGTAAAGCAGCGTGATAAAAATGCTTCGCACAAAAATGATCTGCAACTGCAAATGAGTGAGCTTAGGCTGCAGGCAGTACAATCACAGATGAACCCGCACTTTATTTTTAACTCGCTTAATTCTATCCAGAATTATATCGTTCAGAATAAACAGATAGAGGCGGCAAGGTATCTTTCCCGGTTCTCCAAACTCATCCGGCGGATACTTGACAATTCGCATCACCGGTTTTTAAAGCCGGAAGACATTCTTGAAACATTGAAAATGTATGTAGAGCTGGAAGCCTTCCGTTTTAATAGTGAATTTACTTACTCCTTTCATCTTGATACAACAGACGAAAGAATATATGACGTTGAATTGCCACCGATGCTTTTACAGCCCTATGTTGAAAATGCCATCTTACATGGACTGATGCCTAAAGAGGGCGACAAACATCTATCCGTAAGCCTTTTTATAAAAGACGATACCTTTAATTGTATAATAGAAGATAACGGAAAGGGCAGAACACCTAAAGAAAACAGCAGTCACATCAGCACGGGAGAAAAGCTTACGCAAAGTATGCTGGAGAGTATAAGCACAGCAGGAAGAGAGGCTGCATCTGTAACTTACTACGACCTGAAAGATAACAACAACAAGGCTTTGGGAACAAAACTGGTTATCAGGATACCCATAGCAAAGATTTAATCACTACATAAAAAATTATCATGAGCATAAGCACCATATTGATAGATGATGAAGCAAACAGCCGACAGGCACTCAGGAATTTACTTACGCAGCTATGCCCGGATGTACACATTGCAGGCGAAGCAAAAAGTGCAGATGCAGGTATTGAACTGATTAATACATTGAAACCGAAACTGGTTTTTCTTGATATACAAATGCCGGGTAAAACAGGGTTTGATCTGCTGGCCTCACTGGATAAGATCGATTTTGATATTGTATTCACCACTGCTTATCACGAGTATGCAGTAAAGGCATTTCGTTTTAGTGCCATTGATTATTTATTGAAACCGATTGACCCCGATGACCTGATGGCTGCTGTAGATAAAGCGGCAAAAAATCAAACACCTGCTTCGGCGGGCCAGGTAGATTTGCTAAAACAACTTTGGCAACAACTTTCTGCTGATAAAAAAGGACAAAACGAAAATCAAAAACTGGCATTACCCACGCAGGAAGGTATTCATCTTGTGGAAATAAAAGACATTGTCCGGTGTGAGTCGCTGGGCTCTTACACTAAATTTTATTTAAGTACGGGTGAAAAATTGATCACTTCCCGCCTGATAAAAGACTACGAGGAGATACTGACAGAATATGGTTTTTTCAGGGTCCATCAATCCTACATCATCAATATAAAGCATGTAAAAAAATACGTTAAAGGTGATGGCGGCCAGGTTTGGATGAGCGACGGCGAAGAAATAGAAGTTGCGAGGAGAAGAAAAGATGATTTCCTTTCGGTGCTTAACAGCTATTTTGTAAACGGAAAATAGATTGTTAAGTAAAGCCATGCGGCATAATATTACGTTTACATTTATTAACCAACCAGGTTTCCAAACAGCAAAGATCATAGTTTCTATTTTTTTTCTTTCCATACTGACTAATTTCATAGAATGGCTGTAACCAATCCCCATATAAAAAATTTACTTACCTGTATTAATTTAGAAGAGCAGGAACAGGTGCAACGTTATAGTTTAGATCAGCAACACAGCCTTAAAACTTTAAAGGCAGAAGGTTTGGCATTGCACCCGATAACTGTTACCCGTAAAAATTTTGGCTATGCCGATTATCCCGAAATAAGTTTTAAACTTAATTACCCCGTAGAAATAAATTTATTTAAAGATGGCGCTGCTATTGAATGTTTTTGTACTGGTGAAGAACCGGTGAAAGGTGTGTTGCTGAATTTAGATGGGAAAAGTGGAGAGTTCAGGTTATTTGCGCCAGATTTTCCGGATTGGATTGAGGACAAAAATGTGGGCATTAAATTAGCGCCGGATCAGCGTACCACTTTCATTATGAAAACTACATTGAATAACCTGGAAGCAAATGCAGCATTGTACAGGTTGTTTGAGGAGGTACATGGCACTGCACCTGTCATGTCATCAGCATTTGAGTTTGAAGAAAAGGCAATCGTGTTTTACAATAAAAATTTAAACCCAAGCCAGCAAAATGCTGTAAAGGCAATGGTTGCCAATAATGAAATGCTGATCATTCACGGCCCGCCGGGCACAGGTAAAACCACTACGCTTATTGAGGGCATTTTGCAACTGATAAAACTTGGAGAAAAAATTATTGTAACAGCACCCAGCAATACAGCGGTTGATAATATTGCTAAAGGATTAATTGAAAAGAACGTTGTCCTTTTGCGTGTTGGCAACATCAGTAAAACTGATGCACTGGTGTTTGCTCACACGCCTGAAGGGAAATTGCAAAACAGCAAAGAGCAGAAAGAAATAAAGCAGTTAAAAATACGGGCAGAAGAATTTAGAAAAATGGCTTTAAAATACAAGCGCAGTTTTGGCAAAGAAGAAAGAGAGCAACGTAATTTATTATTTAAAGAAGTAAAAGATATTCGCTTGCAAATAAAAAAACTACAGGCCTACAATGAAGAAAAATTATTTGAACAGGCAGACGTTATTTTGGGTACTCCCATTGGTTTGTATGATGCAGATCTCCGGCATTTAAAATTCAACTGCCTGGTTATGGATGAAGCCGGCCAGTGTATTGAACCGCTTGCCTGGTGTGTGTTTCCGCTGACGCAAAAATATATCCTGGCGGGGGATCACCTGCAATTACCACCAACGGTTTTGAGTAATCAAGCAGTGCAACTTGGTTTCAATACTTCTATACTGGAGACAGCAGCAAAAACGATGCAGCCCCTTTTTTTGTTAGATACGCAATACCGAATGCGACAGCCCATTGCTGGTTTCAGCAGCCAATATTTTTATGATGGTAAATTGATGACGGATAAAGCATTGTTAAGCACGGCACAGCATCTTACTTTTATTGATACGGCAGGCAGTGGTTTTAACGAAGAACATGGGCAGGATGGTACCAGTCTTAAAAACGATGGAGAGCTTCAGATCGTAAATAAAATTATTGAAACAGAAAATATAAATCCGGAGCAGACTGCATTTATTTCGCCATATGCCGGGCAGGTTGCTGCTGCAAAAGATTTGTTGCCAAAGCAACTACGCATCAGTACCATTGATAGCTTTCAGGGACAGGAACAGCATACCGTTATTTTATCCTTGGTACGCAGCAACGACGATGGCATTATCGGATTTTTAAAAGATTACCGCCGCATGAATGTTGCACTTACCAGGGCAAAGGAACAATTATACGTAATAGGCGATAGCGCCACACTTGGCAACGATGCTTTTTTTATTGCTTTTTTAAAATATGTGGAGGAGTTTGGTTCTTACCGAACTGTTTGGGAATGGGAGTTGTAGAGTCGTCAAATTGTTTTTTACCTTTGTTAAACCTCCTTCCAATCCCAAAGCCAGCAGACGTCCGCAACAGCAAAGAAAAAACGCACAGTAAAATATTTATGAACATTAGGCTATAAACTGGTAATTTTAAGCAAATAAAAACAGAAACTATTATGTCTAAAACAAAAATTACGGTACTCAATAACGGTTCTATTAAGGTTGAAGGAGATTTTGAAATTGTAGATAAGGACGGTGGCGTTTATAATTTACAAGGCAGAGAAATTGTTTCAATCTGCCGATGCGGTCTTTCTAAAAATAAACCCTTTTGCGATGGAAGCCATAAAGGCCATTTTGAGCATGAGGCCGTGGCATTTGATTTGCCGCCTAAGAAAGTGGTTTAAAAATTATTTAATTTTTTGCTGATCGGTTTTTATTTTCTTTTTAATTCTTCAGTGGGTTATAAATCCGATTGCTGCTACTATTACCCAAATAGAAAACCCTGTTCGGGTTTATATAAATAATGGAAAGGCAATGCAGTTATTGTATAGAATAACTGATATAACCTAAGATGAATAGCTTGTTAGGGCTGGGAGCCTCTAAAAAATATCTAAGCTTTTTTTAGAAATACTAATCTTCTTTTTCTACATGCTTTTTATCGCTGTCATTTTGCTTGCCTCTTTTATAAATAATAAGGCCGTTTAAAAAATTTCGAAGTAACTGGTCGCCGGCTTCTACAAAGCCGGGGTGGTCTTCATTTCTGAACAAATCGCCCAAGGCTCCTTTGGTAATATCAAAATCAACGAGCTTTAATATCTCAATAATATCTTCATTGCGTAAAGCAAGTGCTACTCGTAGTTTTTTCAGTATATCGTTATTGCTTAGCATTGTTTTTTAAATTAAATGGTAAATAAAAAAATCCTTTCGTATAGAAAGGATTTTTAAATAAGGTTGTATCATTAATATTAATAACCGCCTCTGTTGTAACCGCCGTCGCCACCGCTACGGTTGCCGCCGCCGCCGCCGTAACCACCACCGCCGCCGCGGTTTCCACCGCCGCCGCCGTAGCCGCCGCCACCACTTTTCTTGTAGCCACCGCCACCACCACCGCCGCCGAAGCTGCGTTTAGGACGATCGCCCTCAGCACGTGGCTGAGATTCGTTAACGATTAACTTGCGACCCTGAATTTCAACTTCGTTTAATGCAACGATTGCAGCTTTGGCAGCTTCATCGTCTTCCATTTCAACAAAGCCGAAACCTTTGCTACGGCCGTTCATTTTGTCTTTCAAAATTTTAGCACTTGTTACAGTACCATGCTCTGTGAAGAGATTCATTAAATCGTCATCAGTCATTGACCAACTAAGATTTCCTACGTAAATGTTCATTGTAAAAACTTTTAAATAAATAAAAAAGAATAATGACTTAGTTGTTACAATGCACTGAATCGGACTTCAAAAAAGCTACTTCAGTCAATAGCGAAAAACTAAAACCATTAATTAACGAAGTAAAGATAGGTGTTTCCTTATAAAATTGCCAATTAATGGTTAAAAAAATTACACTATGTTATATAAACGCCTATTTGCTTAAAATTCAATCAGTTAAGTGGTTATTTTATTTGTTTTTGGTTAATAATAATTACTTATCTTCGAAATTATTCAATGATAATCACATCAAATCATATCAATTCTTCAGGCTCAGCCACAATTGGTAGCGCCTGTATTATCATTACAACAACTATCACAACAACCCGTTAGGGTTACACAATTTCATATCTAAATTTGGGCAAACGCTTTAACCCGGTAACGGAAATCAAGCGCTACATTAATCAATAATTATACTTTATATGCAGGTTTTAAAATTTGGTGGAAGTTCAGTTGCAAATGCTGAAAACATAAATAAGGTTGTAGAAATCATTAAAAATAAAAAAGATGATACAAAAACAATTTTGGTAGTTTCTGCTTTAGGTGGCATAACCGATCTATTACTTAAAACAGCAAGGTTGGCCGAAGCAAATGACGAACTGTATAAAAGCGTTTTAAAAGAAATTGAAGATAAACATCTCGATGCTGTAAAAAACCTGATACCGGTTCAACAACAAAGTGCTGTATTAAGCCTGGTAAAAAAAATATGCAATGAGGCGGAAGACATCTGCAATGGTATTTTTTTATTAAGAGAATTATCATCTCGTACCAAAGACAGGATTGTTAGTTATGGAGAATTGCTTTCTTCTCAAATTATTGCAGCTAAATTAAATGCTGTTGGTTTGGTAACTGAATGGAAAGACGCCAGAGAAATAATTGTTACCGATAGCAATTATGGAATTGCTACAGTTGATTTTGCCGCTACGGATAAAAAGGTATCGGCTTTCTTTGATCTATCGGCTTCCTCATTATTTATTATTCCTGGGTTTATTGCTGCGGATAAAAATAATGTTACCACTACTTTGGGCAGGGGTGGATCAGATTATACTGCAGCAATATTAGCTGCAGCTTTAGATGCATCAGTTTTGGAAATATGGACCGATGTTTCGGGCATGATGACCGCAGACCCAAGGCTGGTAAATAATAGCAAACAGATTCCGCAAATATCTTATCAGGAAGCGATGGAGCTTTCGCATTTTGGCGCTAAAGTTATTTATCCGCCTACCATACAACCGGTAATGAAAAAAGTAATTCCAGTTTGGATAAAAAATACTTTTGCTCCTGAAGAATTGGGAACGGTTATAAAAAATGAAGCCACTGCAACCGGTACGAGTATACAGGGAATATCAAGCATTAATAATATTGTACTGCTTAGCCTGGAGGGAAGCGGTATGGTTGGCATACCGGGCTTTTCAAAACGATTGTTTGAAGCGTTGGCCAATGCATCTATCAATGTAATCCTTATTACACAGGGTTCTTCGGAACATTCTATATGTGTGGGTGTAGATGAACATGCCAGCACAAAAGCTAAAGAAGTTGTTGATATGGCTTTTGCTTATGAGATTGAGACCAACAAGGTTGATCCCATCATTGTAGAAAAAGAATTATCAATTGTTGCGATTGTGGGCGATAATATGAAGAACCATTCAGGCATCAGCGGCAAAATGTTTTCGGCATTGGGAAGAAACGGTGTGAGCATTCGTGCTATTGCACAGGGATCATCCGAAAGAAATATTTCTGCTGTGATAAGCACAGCCGATGTTAAAAAAGCCATCAACGTTTTGCATGAAGAGTTTTTTGAAACAACATACAAACAGGTAAATTTATTTATTGCGGGCCTGGGCAATGTTGGGCAAAAATTTCTGGATCAATTACAACAGCAAAAGCAATTTTTACTGGAGCAATTGCGTATTCAGATAAAAGTGGTTGGTATTGCCAACAGTAAAAAAATGTATTTTAATGAGGAAGGAGTTGATATTGCAAACTGGCAATCTGAAATACAAAAAGGCGAGGCAATGAACCTGGTTGCATTTACGTCAGCTATACAAACAAAAAATTTACGTAACTCTGTTTTTGCTGATATTACAGCCAATGAAGAAATTGCAACTGTTTACGGCGATTTGTTGCAAAAAAGTATTTCGGTAGTCGCCTGTAATAAAGTGGCGGCTTCTTCACCGTATGTTTATTACAAAAGACTGAAAGATCTTGCGAACGAATTCAACAGCCAGTTTTTATTTGAAACAAATGTTGGTGCAGGATTGCCAATCATCGGCACCTTAAAAGATCTGTTACACAGTGGCGATAAAATCAACCGAATACAAGCAGTGCTTAGCGGTACTTTAAATTTTGTATTTAATAATTACGATGGCTCAGCAAGTTTTGCATCGGTTGTAAAGCAGGCGCAGGACGAAGGCTATACCGAACCAGATCCAAGGCTTGACCTGAGTGGTAAAGATGTGATGCGTAAAATCATGATCCTGGCAAGAGAATTAGGTGAGCAGATGGAGATGGAAGATATCAGTAATAATTCTTTTATGCCTGAAAGTTGCATGGTTGGTTCAGTAGAAGATTTTTATGAAGCCATGGAAAAAGAAGAAGCACATTTTAAAAAGATACTAGATGCTGCAAAAGCTGCTGGTAAAAAATTAAAATTTGTAGCCAGCTACGATAAAGAAAAAGCAGCCGTTGGTTTGCAACAGGTAGATGAGCAAAGCGATTTTTATCATTTGTATGGAAAGGATAATGTGGTGCTTTTTTATACAGATCGTTATCCTGAACAACCATTGGTTGTGAAAGGTGCCGGTGCTGGTGCAGCGGTGACAGCATCTGGTGTATTTGCTGATATTATAAGAGCTGCGGCTAATTAAGAGTGTCAGCCTGAGCCTGTCGAAGGCGGCGCCCAGCAGTATACCGGGTTCGACAAGTTCACCCTGACAGCTTTTTTTGAAATCAAATCTTTTTCTTTTAAAGAGTTTGAGCAAATAAATCATCATGAAGAAAATAAAAATAGCTATACCGGCAACCGTAGCAAACCTGGTTTGTGGTTTTGATATTTTGGGCATGGCGCTGAATGACCCCTACGACATAATGGAACTGGAATTGATTGATGAACCCGTCATCAATATTAATCATACAGATGGTTACGGTTTACCGGAAGAAGCAGATAAAAATGTTGCTGGTGTTGCACTACAGGCGTTTATAAAAGATTATGGAAAGCAAGTTGGATTTAATGTAATCGTACACAAGAATATAAAGCCTGGCAGTGGACTTGGTTCCAGTGCTGCAGGCTCTGCAGGCGCTGTTGTTGCGGCTAATCATTTATTAAATGATCATTTTAGTAAAGAAGACCTGGTAAGGTTTGCCATGAATGGTGAAAAACTGGCAACCGGAGTTAAACATGCAGATAATGTTGCTCCCTGTATTTATGGAGGCATCACGCTGGTGCGTTCGGTTTTTCCGCTGGATATAATTTCGCTTGCCGCCCCTGATTTATTTGTAACAGTTGTCCATCCTCAGATTGAAGTAAAAACTTCCGATGCCCGGCAAATTTTGCGTAAAGAAGTTCAGTTGAAAAATGCCATAAAACAATGGGGCAATATTGCTGGATTGGTTGCCGGGATTTTAAAAAACGATATTCCCCTGATTGGACGCTCACTGGAAGATGTGATTATTGAGCCGGTAAGAAGTATTTTGATTCCAGGTTTCGATGAAGTAAAAAATAACAGTAAACAAGCAGGTGCATTGGGTGGAGGAATCTCCGGATCCGGCCCATCTATATTTATGCTTAGCGAAAATGAAACAATTGCAAAACAGATTGAAATGGTAATGGTAGATATTTATACCGCCATAGGTATTGAATACAAAACTTACGTAACAACCATTAATTCGCAAGGGGTAAAAATTTTAAGCAGCGAATAAAAAAATATTCAGCAAATGAACTATTACAGTTTAAATAAACAATCACCTGTTGTAGATTTTGCAGCAGCAACCATACTGGGACAGGCGCCGGATAAGGGTCTTTATTTTCCAGAAACCATTCCACAAATAAGTAAGGAGTTGGTTAATAATATCGAACAATATTCAAATGAAGAAATTGCTTTTGAAATTATATCTCCTTATATCGGTGATACTATTCCCAAAGAAGTGTTGGAAAAGATCGTAAGCGAAACAGTGGATTTTGAAATCCCATTGATGAAAATTACAGATGATATTTTTTCGCTTGAATTATTCCACGGCCCCACGTTGGCTTTTAAAGATATTGGTGCCAGGTTCATGAGCCGCTGCCTGGGTTATTTTGCAACCCATTCGGCTTCGCTCAGGGATAGTATAGAAAAAATAATCGTGCTTGTTGCAACTTCTGGTGATACTGGCGGAGCTGTGGCAAACGGATTTTACAATGTGGAAGGAGTTGAAGTTGTTATTCTCTATCCATCCGGCAAAGTAAGTTCGGTTCAAGAGAAACAATTGACAACACTCGGCAATAATATTCATGCACTGGAAGTTGACGGAACTTTTGATGAGTGTCAGCAAATGGTAAAAGCCATTTTTGCTGATGTGGAGCTGAATAAAAAAATAAAACTCACTTCAGCCAACTCCATCAATGTAGCCCGTTGGCTGCCACAGCAATTTTATTATTTTTATTTGTGGAAACAATGGAAGGATAAAGCAAATCCACCTGTTGTAACAGTGCCAAGCGGAAACTTCGGAAATATTTGTGCTGGGTTGCTGGCCCAACATTCCGGCTTGCCAATTAAACATTTTGTTGCGGCATGCAATGCCAATGATACCGTGCCTGATTTTTTAAGAACCGGTAACTATCAACCCAAAAAAGCAGTGCCCACTATTTCGAATGCTATGGATGTTGGCGACCCAAGCAACTTTGTTCGGATTATGGAAATTTTTCATCAACAAATAGATGGGTTGAAACAAACATTAACCGGTTGCACTATTTCTGATGAGGAAACAAAAGCAACGCTGAAATCAGTTTATCAAAATCATAATTACCTTCTGGATCCTCATGGTGCTGTTGCTTATAATGCCCTGGAACAATTTCTTTCTCAAAATAAAAACGCCAAAGGTGTAATTTTAGAAACAGCGCACCCTGTAAAATTCCACGATGTTATAGAGCCAGTGATAAATGAAATCGTACCCGTTCCAGATTCAATTGCTGAACAAATCAAGAAAGAAAAAGTGAGTATAAAAATTGGTGCTGACGTTGCTGAGTTAAAAAACTATTTATTAGGTAAATAAAAAAAAGTCCCCCGATTTTGTCGAGAGACTTATTATAAAATCGTAACTAAAAATTACTCAGCAATTACTTCAAATTCAACTTCGGTTTCGTTACCGTTACCAAAATCAATACTTGCTTTAAAAGTACCGAGTTCTTTAACTTCATCAATGATGGTGATACGGCGACGGTCAATTTCGTAGCCTTTCTGCTCTTTAATTGCACGTGCAATCTGAACAGATGTTACGCTACCGAATATTTTGCCGCTTGTACCGGTTTTAGCACCAATCTTTAAAGGGCCATCTTTTAAAACTGCAATTACGTTATTTAATTCGGCCAGTAATTTGGCTTCTTTTTTAGCTTGTTGCTTTTTCTTTTCTTCCATCATTTTCATGTTGGAAGGACTGGCTTCAATAGCCTGTTTACTTGGGATTAAATAATTGCGGCCATAACCGTTTTTAACTGTTACCAGTTCATTAACGCCACCTAAATTATTTACATCCTGTATTAATATTACCTGCATTGTTTTGCATTTTTACCCAATTCCGAAAGCATCGGAACTTTCTCTACTTAAAGGTTAGGGTGGTTAAAAAAATTATTTTAAAAGATCAGTAACGTACGGTAAAATAGCCATTTGACGGGCCTTTTTTACTGCATCACCAACTTTCCGTTGAAACTTCAAAGAGTTTCCGGTAAGGCGGCGGGGCAATAATCTACCTTGTTCGTTAATGAATTTTTTAAGAAATTCTGCGTCTTTGTAATCAATATAATGGATACCCATTTTCTTGAAACGGCAGTATTTCTTCGGACGCTTCTCCTGCTTAATGGCAGTAAGATATTTTATTTCATTTTTTGCCATGAGTTAAGCGGGGGTTTTTTCGTTAGTAAATTTGCCGCCACTTCTCTTTTTCGCATTGTAGTCGACGGCGTACTTGTCGAGTGCAGTGTACATGTGACGCATCTGTGATTCGTCACGTAAAAGTTGAATTTTCAACTTTTCATTGAAGCTGGTTGGCGCTTTGTACTCCATTACCCAATAAAGACCGGTGGTCTTTTTGTCAATGGGGTAGGCCAGTGATTTTAGTCCCCACGGGTTACTGTGCAAAACCTCTCCTCCGTTTTCTGTAACGAGGTCGGCGTATTTTTTCTGAGCGGCTTTAAACTCCTCTTCAGAAAGCACAGGGGTAAAAATCACCATCAATTCGTAGTTGTTCATTTCCCTGATTGATTTTTGTTTTAAAAAATGTTGTTAGTCCGTTTTTTCTTAACGGGCAGCAAAGGTAGGGGTTTTAACGGATAATTTGACAATGAATAATGGATAATTTTGGGCTTTTTCAATACCAGCTTCAGTTTTTCACGACATCATCGTGCAGCTTGTATTGTGAAGCGAATGTATCGTAATCCGTTAAACGGCATTGCTGTTATTGGGCTTTATTCGCAAAAGTCGATGAAAACAGCAATTAATTTAAATATTACCAGTATAGAATAACTGTTTATTAATTGATAAGCAGTCCATTATGAATAATTGTGCAACTGCCTGTGTATGTTTCGTTAATAACAAAAACTTGATTCAAAAGCTTCAAAATTTACATTTTCTTCCAATATATGTTATAGCAGCCTTCCGAAAACCTATATAAATATCTTATTATCTTGCCTATAGTTATAACTTCAACGGCATTATTTATTTTTTACAATGTTCATGCCCTGTTCTATATCTCGCCAAATCTATCTTTTAATGGATAGATTTGGCGATCCTCAGCACAATCCGGTTACGCCTTTTAAACAAAATATTTTTATATCCCGCCAAATCTTATCTTTTGTTACTACATTTGGCGAAATATAAATGTATGCATATTGCTGGCAGATTGGGCGAAATTGAAATATTTGAAAAACTGTTACAAAGCCAACGTGCTGAATTTTTAGCTATAACCGGCCGCAGGCGGGTAGGTAAAACTTTTTTGATACGCAATTATTTTACAAACAACATTGTATTTGACTGCAGCGGCTTGCACGAACAAAACCAACCAATGCAACTGGAAAATTTCAGAGATACATTAAAGAATCGTCAGCAAAAAGCTACAACTATTGAAGTGCCGCAAACCTGGCTACAGGCATTTAATCTGCTTAAAGAATATATTGGCGGTATTAAGGGCAAAGGAAAAAAAATTATTTTTCTTGACGAACTGCCCTGGTTTGAAACCCCCAGAAGCGGTTTTAAAGCAGCACTGGATAATTTCTGGAATAACTGGTGCTCTGCAAGAAATGATATTATCCTCATCATCTGTGGTTCGGCAGCATCCTGGATGGTAAAAAATATTATTAACGACCGGGGCGGTTTTCACAACAGGGTAACGCGTCAAATAAACCTGCAGCCATTTACCCTTGCCGAAACTAAAATATTTTTAAAACAGAACCGGGTTACTTTAAATGATTACGACGTTCTTCAATTGTACATGGTTTTAGGTGGCATTCCTTTTTATCTTAAAGAAGTGAAACCTGGTAATAGCGTGGCGCAAATCGTTGATGAACTCTTTTTTCAGAAAAATTCAATATTCAAAAATGAATTTAATAACCTGTATGCTTCTTTGTTTACCAACTATCGTTGGCACGAGCAGGTAGTACAGGCACTGGCATCAAAAGACAGGGGACTTACCAGGGCAGAAATTATATCCATAACAAAACTAAGCAGCGGCGGCGGCCTTTCGGTGGTGCTGGAAGAGCTGGAGCAAAGCGGTTTTATAAGTGAGCATATACCTTTTGAAAAACTGAAAAAAGAAACCGTTTATCGGCTTAAAGATGAGTTTTCGCTTTTTTATTTTAAATTTTTACACAATAATAAAAACAGCGCCGGCTGGTTGCAAAAGGCAGGGCAGCAACCGTTTAAAATATGGTGTGGCCACGCCTTTGAAAATGTATGCCTTAAACATACCTGGCAAATTAAAAAGGCACTTGGCATACAGGGAATTTACAGCCAGGAGGCTTCGTGGATTGTAAAAGGTACCAAAACACAGGAGGGAGCACAGATTGATTTATTAATTGACCGGGCAGACAACTGCATCAATATTTGCGAAATAAAATTTTACAATACCGTTTTTGAAATAACCAAAACATACGCAGCCAGCCTTCAACAAAAAATTGCAGCATTTGATCAAAATACCAAATCCAGAAAAAATGTTTTTATTACTATGATTACCACTTACGGAACGGTTACCAATGAGCATAAACTAAGTGTGGTAACCAATGAAATTACTATGGATGCTTTATTTGTGTAGCAACGCATTGCTATGTTAATTTATTTTCTGTTTATCCGGTAAACCGGGTATCTATTATGCCCTGGCTC
>Ga0209181_10007045_pt1 | contig 15551 bp, 15 predicted proteins | sample MAT05_FD_187208 | JGI IMG/M metagenome (GOLD analysis project Ga0209181, IMG submission 187208) | Freshwater microbial communities from Lake Fryxell liftoff mats and glacier meltwater in Antarctica - MAT-05 (SPAdes) (version 2) | ecosystem: Environmental > Aquatic > Freshwater > Ice > Liftoff... | reverse complement strand
TGGACAAGTCAAGGTGCGCGGAAAGCCTTGGGTGCGCTCGAGCAGTTGGCCGTCGACGCTGCACAAGCCGATGGCGAAGAGCCGTTCGTCCTGCTCGGCCCTTTCGAACAAGGGTCGCAAGCGGGCAGTGCGGCCGGCTGCCACGGCCTCGCTGACCGAGTCCGACAGTGCGTTGGCCACCAGCAGGCCCCGGCTGTTCAGATCTCGACTGAACCAACGCAGCGTGACCTGATCCATCACCGGCACAGCCAGGGACGCAGCCACGACCAGCGTCACCATCAGCGGCACGAGAAAGCGCAGTTGCAGCCTGACGGTTTTCAAAAACATGGGTTGTTGAAAGTGCGGATATTGCGGCGGCGATGCCGAGAGGGGGTCAGCCAGCGCTGAACGAGCAAGACAACCGAGGTATATTCCGACAAATGTACTTTGAATTCGAGAACAGCGGCACCATGAATCAACGCGAAGGCCTGCCGGTAAAGGAAACTTCGCGCGTGAATGCCCCGCGCCCTGCAGAGACGATGGACCTGGCGCTGATCGGCAATTGCACGACCAGTGCCTTGGTCGAGCGCAGCGGCAGCATCGTCTGGTGCTGCATGCCGCGCTTCGACAGCACGCCTGTCTTCGACGCCTTGCTGCACAGCGACAAGGGCCTGCCGCTGGACGGCGCGATGACCGTGGAACTGGAGAACCTGGCGCGCGCGGAACAAAGCTACGACGCCGGCACGGCGATCGTGCGCACGCAGTTGTGGGATGACCTGGGGCAGGGCATCGAGCTCGTCGACTTCGCGCCCCGCTTCGTGACACGCGACCGCGTCTTCCGCCCGGCCCAGCTGGTGCGTCGCGTGCGGCCGCTTGCTGGCCACCCCCGCGTGCGCTTCACCGTGCGCCCGCATGGCGACTGGGGCGCCACGCCGCCGACGCTGACGCGCGGCAGCCATCACCTGCGCTTCGTGATGCCCGAGCTGACGCTGCGGCTGAACACCAGCGTGCCGCTGACCTACCTGGTGGACGGCACGTGGTTTTCGCTGCATGGGCAGGTCAGCCTGCTGCTGGGGTCGGACGAGACGCTGGCCGCCGGCATCGACGACACGGCTCGCGAGTTCGAGGAGCAGACAGCCCTGTATTGGCGCCACTGGTCGCGGCGCCTGGCCGTGCCGCTGGAATGGCAGGGCGCGGTCATCCGTGCTGCCATCACGCTCAAGCTCTGTCAGTTCGAGGAAACCGGCGCCATCGTCGCAGCCATGACGACGAGCATTCCAGAAGCGCCGCACAGCGGCCTTGAGCGGTCCTTGCCCGAGTCCGTCATCGTCCACGCCGCCGGCTACTGCGGCATGCGGGTGGGCAACCAGGCCCAGAAACACTTCCAGCACGATGTGTACGGCAGCATCGTGCTCGGGGCCGCGCAGGCCTTTCACGATCACCGGCTGCTGCGTCGTGGCGGCGCGGCCGACTTCGCCGCCCTGGAGGTGATGGGCGAACAGGCGTGGGCGCTGCACGACCAGCCCGATGCGGGAATCTGGGAATCGCGCACCCGCGCCCGCGTGCACATCTCTTCCGCGCTGTTGTGCTGGGCCGCATGCGACCGGCTCGGCCGCATTGCCACCGTGCTGAACCTGCCCGAGCGCACGCGCCTTTGGCACGAGCGCGCGAACACCATTCGCGCTGCCATCGAACAGCATGCGTGGAACGAGGAATGGCAGGCCTATGCCGAAAGCCTGGGCGGGCGTGACCTGGACGCCAGCGTGCTGCTGATGGACGACGTCGGGTTTCTGCCGCCGCAAGACCCGCGCTTCATCAGCACCGTGCAAGCGATGGAGGCGTCTCTGTGCGACGGCCCCTACTTGCGGCGCTACGAGGCCGCAGACGAATTCGGCCGCCCGGAGACGGCCTTCAACGTGTGCTCGTTCTGGCGTGTCGATGCGCTGGCGCGCAACGGACGAAAAGACAAAGCCCGGGCCATGTTCGAGGAGCTTCCGTCGCGACGCAGCCATGTCGGCCTGCTCAGTGAAGACCTGGCGCCGGCCACGGGTGAGTTGTGGGGCAACTTTCCACAAACCTACTCGATGCTCGGCATCATCAATGGGGCGGTGCGGCTGTCGGCACCGTGGGAGAGCGCGGTATGAATGCGCAGTGGCAAAGCTTCGTCGGCTGGCTGCCCAGCCACCTGCAAGGCCTGGAGATCGTGGCCGTTGCAGGCCTGCGCATAACGATGATCTTGCTGGCGGCGTGGCTGGCCATCGTGGCGGCGCAACGCGGCATCAGAACGCTGCGCATACGCATTGCCAGCCGTCTGGGCGACAAGGGAGCCGTTCAGCGCGCCGAGACCTTGGGCCGTGTCTTTCGCTACCTGGCCACGGTGGTCATCTCGCTGTTGGCGGGCACGCTGGTGCTCAGCGAGATCGGCATCAGTGTGGCCCCCATCCTCGGGGCGGCGGGTGTTGCGGGGCTGGCGGTGGGCTTCGGTGCGCAGAGTTTGGTGAAGGACTACTTCACAGGGCTCTTTCTGCTGGTGGAAGACCAGATCCGCCAGGGTGACGTCGTGAAACTCGGCGAACATGCCGGCGCGGTGGAAGAAGTGACCTTGCGCTATGTGCGGCTGCGCGACTACGACGGCAACGTGCACTTCGTTCCCAACGGCTCCATCAGCAGCGTCGTCAACATGGGGCGTGACTATGCGCAGGCGGTCGTCGATGTCGGCGTGGCGTACGCCGCCAGCATCGATGCCGCCATGAAGCTGATGACCGAAGTGACAGCCGGGATGCGGGCCGACCCCATTTACGCGCCGCGCATCTTCGACGATCTGGAAATGGCGGGCGTCGACCGCTGGGCCGACTCCGCGGTCATCATTCGGGCGCGGGTCAAGGTGGCGCCCCTGGCGCAATGGACCATTCGGCGCGAATTTCTTCGCCGCCTGAAACTTGCATTCGACGAGGCCGGCATCGAGATTCCCTTCCCGCAATTGACATTGCGCCGGCCGCAACCGCAGCGGCAGCCGCAACGCGGACTTCGCCCCGAATTGGGAGAGGAAAGCGCAGCGCGATGATGCAACGCCGAAATCACTGCCGTGACGCCGACCACGCCGCGCGCCAGACGACGGCGCCAGGAAAGAGGGTCGGCGTTCGCCGCTCACCTTGTCTTCGTCCGAAACCCGTTCAGCAGAATGCCAAAAGCGAGAATGCCGCCACTCATGGCCAGTGTTGCAACAGGGTGCATCTGCGCTTTCATGAAGAGGCTGGTTTCGCGGGCCTTGACGCCGGGCTGGTTGGAACGGGTCTCGCCAGCGCGCGCTGATGATTCGAGGTTGTCGCGCATGCCTGCTCGCGGCGCGGTGTCCGAGGTCTGCAGCATGCGGCCGAAGGCGACCATGCCCAGGTCGCTGAGCGTGGGCGCCAGCTGCCCTGCCTTGGCCACGAGCCAGCCCGCGCCGCCGACATCCAGGTCGCGAATGTGGTTCGTGCAGGCCCAGGCGATGCCCTCCGCCACCACTTCCGGCGCATAGGCGAGGGGCGGGTTGACGGTGCCCACGCTGTCGAGGTGATTGCGGGCATGCTCCATGTACGGCGTGTCGACCGAGCCGGGCTTGATCAGCGTGATCGACAGCGGCAGCTCTTCCCGCATGACTTCCATGCGCAATGCGTCGTTGAAGGCCTTCACGGCGTGTTTCGATGCCGAATAGGGGCCCTGGAAAATCATCGAGCGATCTGACAATTGCGAGCCGAGGGTGATGATCTTGGCCGGCCCGTGGCCCGTGCGGTGCAGTCGCAGCGCTTCCAGCATGCCATTCACCGCGCCCCAGTAATTGGTCTCGAAGAGGCGCCTCTGCTCATTGAGCGGCACTTCCTCGACGCGGCCGTAGATCGCCACGCCCGCGTCGTTGATCCACGTGTCGATGCGGCCCCAGCGGTCGATGCCCAGCTGCGCTGCGGCCCGCAAGGCGTCTGGGTCCGCCACGTCGGCCGGCGCGGCGATGGCCTGCGGCAGTGACGCCGCAAGCGCCGCGCAGTCGTCACCGCCGCGTGCGACGAGGATCAATCGCGACCCTGCCTTCGACAACCTTCGGGCACAGGCCAGGCCGATGCCGGAAGTGGCACCCGTCAGCAGGATGACTTGCTCGGACAGGGGACGAAAGCGCATGGGGGATCTCCGGGTGGAAGCTCAGAAATTGAAGCTCAAAGATGTAGCGCGGGCGGAAGCTCAGGGAAGCTCGGGAAAGCGCAGACAGATGCCGGGCCGGTCAAAGCGATCGCAACACCTCGCCGCCAGCGTTGCGAAGCGTGTCGCCTGCTTGCGCGGCAGATGCTTCGTCGCGCGGATGGGCCACCACCGCCCAGCGGCCGTGGTTCAAGCCTTCACGCAGCTGCATCGCCACAGCGCTGCGGTCTGGTCGCAATGTCAGCAAACCGGCCAGCATGCCGCCCGCCAGAATGGCGAACAGGCTCACGGCAATGCCCGTCAGCCATGGCGACAAGGCCGCCGCTGCCCAGGTATTGATGAGCAAGAACGAAAGCAGCACACCCAGCACGAAGCCCGCGGACATCAGCGCGATGTGCGATCGCCACGCGCCCCGACGGATGGCCCGGCCCTCGGGCTCGACCTTGCGCATCCACTGCTTGTCGCCGGGTTGCACGATGTCCACATCGCCCTGAGCCTGGCGCAAGGACTCGGCGGCCGCTGCGGCCTGTCTGCCGTCGCCGAACAGCGCGGCCACCAGGGTGAGGGACTTTTCAGCGAACAGCGGGTTGGTCTGCGGGCTCATGCGCGGCGCTCCTGTGGCGGTGGGCCGCTACTTGCGCCCCAGTTCCCGATGCTGCGCAGTCGGCGCCACGCTGGCCGTCGGCCGATTGCGTCAGTGGCTGTAGGACGGCATCGCGGGCAGCTCCCTGGAGTGCCTTTCCGCCCGGACAGCTGCCCGCCTTGCGCCGACAATCCCACGCTGCCGATGCAACTCTTCGACTTCACCGCTGACCCGAACGCCGCGCAATCCTGGCATGCCATCGACGACCGCGTGATGGGCGGCCGGTCGCGCAGCCGTTTGCGACATGAACCCGCGGGCCACGCCGTCTTCGAGGGCGAGGTCTCGCTGGAGGGCAACGGCGGGTTTGCTTCGGTGCGGTCGAGCCCCGGAAGCCGCGGTCATCCCGGCGCGACGGCCTGCCTGCTCGAGGTGCGCGGCGATGCCAAACAGTTCAAGCTCAGCCTGTTGAGCGACGACCGGTTCGACAGCTTGAACTACCAGGCCACTTTCGCAACCACGGGCGACGATTGGCAAACCGTGAGGCTCCCACTTGCCGCATTCCGCGCCAGCTTTCGCGGCCGCGAGGTCGCCGGGGCGCCGACACTCGACCCCGCGCGCATTCGACAGGTCGGGTTGATGATTTCCGCGCGGCAAGCGGGCACTTTTGCGCTCGCCATTCGCCGGATCAGCCTGGTTTGACGCGGCGCCGTCATCGGAGAAAACCGTCTGCAAGAAACGCCCGGCAGCCAGGTGTCTTGCCGCCGGGCGGGGTTCTGTCCGCCTATCTGCCCGGCAACTTCCGGGACGCAGCGCTGATGTCGGCAGCGATGCTGTCGAGCGCTAGCGACAGCCGATGCCACTGCGCAGCGAATTCGAAATCAGCCACCGTGAAACCAGCGGCCGATCTGATGGCCGCAAAAGTCGGTATCAACTCGGCAAGTGCAGCCTTCAAGTCAGCGGAACGCTGTGGGGCTGGGTCTTTCTGCGCAAGCGTTTGCTGCGTATTCGCTTGCAATCGCAATGACGGTTCCGTGGGCGTGAGCGTCGGTCCACCGCTCGACGTTCGCGCAGCACCGGTGGCGGCCGAAGTGGTGGCCGAACTGCTGGCCGCAAAGATCAACGTGACGGGTGGCGGCTTGTTCTGTCTGCGCTTGGCGCGTCGCACAGGCGTCGAAGCCGCAACGTCGCGGCTGCGCACATCTTGCGCGTTTGCGGGCTGGGTATCGCGCAGCGGCAGACTGAACTCGACGGATGCAGGCTTCAACAAGAAGACGCGGGGAACCTTCGGCGCCGATTGTTGAAGCTCTGTGGAAATGTCGGCGGCAGAAAACGAGGTCAGGGCCGCATTCGTGCCATCGGGGCGGACTGCCACCCGTTTCGCGCGCAAGACCGTGATTTCTGGCGCGTCCGTGCCGAAGAGCAGTTGCGGGGGCGGCAACGCTGGTGCGAACGCGGCCTCGGCCGCCAGCCGGGCGGCGCTTTTCATCTCATTGGACGGGTGGTGTGCTCGTTGCATCGAACCATGGGCGCCGTAACTCGCGCCGAAAGAAAAGACTGGGTTTCGGAGAAGGCCGTTTCAACCAGGGTGCCGCAAACAGCAGCGGGGGTTTGCTTCTGGAACAGAACGGCGCAGAACCTCGACTTTATCCCGCTGGGCTTGTGTCTGCATTACAAGTGCGGGGCTTGTCTGGGGCTTGTCTGGGACTGGACGACCATGACTCGATCATCTTCCTCCTCAGGCTCGTCGCTGCCGCCGCCTCGCACTGCGTTCAAAACCCTGAGGAACCAATGAGCGCCGGCTCCCACCTAAAAATGCCGATGGAAAAAGGAGCATTTCATGACCGACAACCTGCTCGACAAGATCAAGAAATTCGATGATGCGCGCCCGGGCATTCCGGGGGAGCACTGGCTGGCGCTGGGCGGGGCCGTGGCCTTGTGGCTGGCGACCAGACGGCATCCGTCGGTCGTGGTCCGTGTGCTCGGTTCCATGGCGGGCACCGCGCTCGTCGCCCGCGCAGCGACAGGACGGAAGGTGCCCGGCAGTTTGCTGCGCTGGCTGCCCTTCGAGCACGGCAGGCGGGGCTGAACGGCGTTGCGCGATCCGCGCCGTCGGCGCTGCGAAACGCTGGGCCTCATGCCGCCGTCACGCCGGTGGTCCATCCTATTTGCCGCCTGGCCCTGGCGTCCCGGAGTCTTCGTACTTGCGCTGTAGCTGGTCGGTCTCCCGCTCGAGCTCCTTCTTCAACTCATCGGTGCGGGCGTTCACCGAGTTGCCGGTACGTTCGCGATCCAGGCGCGCTGCCTCGCTGTGGTCAATGTCTGCTTTGCTGCTCATGGGGGCTCCGTCGGTGGGCTGCGTTGTCCAGGGTTCGGCGTCGGCTGGTGGCCCTGCCTCAGCTTCGACGAGCGGCCAGCGCGCGCACGTCGGCTGGTGCTACGCCCGGTCGTAGGACAAGGCCCCGTGGGGCCGTGGCCGACATGCGAGCTATTTCGCCGCCATCGCTTCCTTCAGCCCCGGCGCGAACTCGGCGCCGTGGCGCACCTGCGCCGTGCTCGGCTTCAGCACATCGCCCATGCCCTCGGCGCGGCCGCCAAGGCAGCGCGCTAGGAAGTTCTCGGTCACGGCGTTGAAGGCGATGTTGTTAACCGGCCGCGCAAAGCCGTGGCCTTCGTCGGGGAAGACGATGTAGGTCACGGGGATGTTGCGGGCCTTCATGGCGTCGACGATCTGGTCGCTTTCGGCCACGTTCACGCGCGGGTCGTTGGCGCCCTGGCCGATGAGCAGCGGGCGAACGATGTCGCCAGCGAAGTTCAGCGGCGAACGTTCTTTCAGCATGGCCTGGCCCTCGGGCGTGGTGGGGTCGCCCATGCGGCGGTAGAGTTGCTTCTTGAAGGCTTCCCAGTACGGCGGAATGGTGCCCAGCAGCGTGAACAGGTTGCTCGGGCCCACGATGTCCACGCCGCAGGCAAATTCCTTGGGCGTGAACGCCAGCCCGGCCAGCGTGGCATAGCCGCCGTAGCTGCCGCCCATGATGGCCACCTTGTCCTTTTGCGCCACACCGCGCTGCACCGCCCACTGCACGGCGTCGAGCAGGTCGTCGTGCATCTTGCGGCCCCATTGAAGGTCGCCGGCATTGGTGAAGCTCTTGCCGAAGCCGGTGCTGCCGCGGAAGTTCACGCTCAGTACGGCGTAGCCGCGGTTGGCCAGCCACTGGTGGTAGCTGTTGTAGCCATAGTCGTCACGCGCCCAGGGGCCGCCGTGCACCAGCAACACCATCGGCACGGGCTGGTGCGGCTTGCCTTGTGGGTCGGGCTTGGCGTCTGACTTGGCATCTGACTTGGCGTCGGGCTGGCCGCTCATCGCGCTGGCCGGCACGGTCAGGTAGCTCACCATCGTCAGCCCGTCGCGCGTCTTGATCTCGTGCGCCTGCATCGGCACCAGCGGCGCGCCGGCCAGTTCGGGCCGCGTGTCGTAGAGCTTGCTCAAGCGGCGCGCCTTGCGGTCGTACAGATGCACCGCCGGCGGGCTGGTCACGGCGTCCACCGCGACCAGCCACTTGTCGTCGGCCTCGGTGCGCGAGGTGATGGTGAATTCGCCGCTGATCTCGCGCGCCAGGAAATCGAGGTCGGGCTTGATGGCCGGGTCCAGCGCCACGGGCTCGCTCTTCAGGTAGTTCACCGAATAACCCTGCACACGTCCTGTCCGGGGGTCGAAAAGCCCGTCGCTGATGTCGGCACGGCGGTCTTGCGCCACCACGGTGGTCTGGCCGGTGGCCACGTCCTGCGCCAGCAGCGCGGCGGTGTCGCGGCCGCGCGCGTCCAACCAGTACAGCGTCTTGCCGTCGGCGGTGTAGGTGAGCGGTACCGTGGTCTGGCTGTCTTCCAGGCCCACGCTGACCATGGGCGTGGCTTCGACCTTGTTGTCGCTGATGCGGAAGTAGTCGCTGCCGCCAGCGGCATTCGGGCGGCTGGCCAGGCGCAGGTTCAGGTCGCGGTCGGCGTTGAAGCTGCCATAGCCGTCGTTCTGCAGCACCAGCGTCAGCTTGCCGCTGTCCAGGTCGAGGCTGTGCACGTCATGAAAGCGCGGGTCGCGGTTGTTCAGGCCGATGAGCACCCGGTCCTTCACCTTGGGGCTGATGCCGATGACGCGCACCACTGTTTTCTCGAAGGGGGTAAAGCTCTTCAGCGCGCCGCTGGCCACGTCGACGCCATAAAGGCGGAAGTTCTCGTCACCGCCCTTGTCGTTGACGTAGAGCAGGGTCTTGGAATCGGGCGACCAGAAAGAGCTGCGGATGGGCCGCAGACGTTCGTTCGTCAGCGCGCGCGCCTGCTCGGGCTTGTCCAGCGGCGCCACCCACAGGTTGAGCACGCCGTCGCGCGGGGCCACCCAGCTGAGCCAGCGGCCGTCGGGGCTCAGGCGGCCACCGGCCTTGCTGGGGTTGCCGAAGAACTTGGCGCGTTCGATCAGCGGCACGGTGCCGCTGGCCGGCGCGGTGGTCTGGGCGTGCAGCGGCAGGATGGCAGCGCACAGCAGTGCGGGAAAAAGGGAAGGGAGAAGCGCGGGAAAAAGCGCGGGCAGAAAGCGGTGGGTCATCGGGCAGCTCCGGGGCGAAAAAGGCGCTGATTGTCGCGCCCGTGTCCGGCCGGCCGCCGGCCCTTGCGATGAACTGCAGGCTCAGTGGTACCGGCCGCCGCGGCCACCGCGCGGCTTGGGCTCGGCAGCGGGCGCGGTGCTTGCGGGCGCTGTCTTTGCCGGCTTCGTGTTGGCCGGCGGAGTGGTTCCCAGCGCTGCCTGCGCGCGCGCACTGGCCTGCACCGCCAGCGCCGGCCCGCTGACGCCCGCGAACAGCGCTGCGGCGCGCACCTTGATCTCGAGCAGCTCGCTCGCGCTTACCGAGTACTGGCCGGTGACGATGTTCACCTCGATGCGGAACTCCACGTCCTTGCCGTTGTTGGAAAGCGTGCCGCAGGTGAATTCGTAGTCTTCGCTCTCGAAGGGCAGGCCCTGGGTGTCGATGTCGTAGTCCTCGTACTCGATGCGGCCGATCTCGCCACTGGCAAGGTTCAGCAGGCCGTTGGAGGTGATGACCTCTTCGGTCAGTTCATCGGCGATCGAGATCGGCACTTTCAGATCCACGGGAAGTCCTCGCAATGTCAGACCGCCCATTCTGAGGCCTGCCAGTGGTGGGTGCTCGCGCAGCGCTTACAGTGCCCCGATGCCCCTGAACTACGCGCGCTTTCTGGTCGGCCGCCAGCGCACGGTGGCGGCCAACCGCCAACTGGGCTGGGTACTGGCCTTCACGGCAGGCGCCATCAACGCCGGTGGCTTTCTGGCGGTGCAGCAGTACACCTCGCACGTCACCGGCATCGTTTCGGCGCTGGCTGACAACTTCATTCTCGGGAAGATGGGCCTGGTGGTGGATGCGCTGGTGGCCGTGCTGGCCTTTCTGCTGGGCGCAGCGTGCTGCGCCGTGATGGTGAACTATGCGCGCCGCCGCGCCATGGCCAGCGAGTACGCGCTGCCGCTGCTGCTGGAGGCCGCGTTGATCCTTTGCTTCGGGCTGCTGGGGCCGCAACTGGCGCTGTACAAGGGCCTGCTGCTGCCTTTCACCGTGGTGCTGCTGTGTTTCATCATGGGGCTGCAGAACGCGGTGGTTACCAAGCTCAGCAACGCTGTCATACGCACCACGCACATGACCGGCATCGTCACCGACCTGGGCATCGAGCTCGGCAAGCTCGTCTACTGGAACCGCGACAGCGGCGCCACACCGCATGTACGCGCCGACCGCCAGCGCCTGGTCTTGCTGGGGGGCCTGCTCGGAAGCTTTCTCGTCGGCGGGCTGACGGGCGCCTTCGGCTTCAAGGCGCTGGGCTATGGCTTCACGGTGCCGCTGGCGGTGATGTTGACGGTGGTGGCGCTGGTGCCCGCCTGGGACGACCTGCGCCGCCGTCGTCGATGAGCCGTCCACCGGCACCGAGCGACGCAGCCCCGCGCTGCCGCCCGCGGCTGCGCCTGCGCACGCTGACACGCGGCGACGGGCTGCTGGGTTCACGCGCCACCACCGGCTTCGGGCCGCGCGGCGCGCAGTTCACGGTGGCGCAAGTGCACTTCACCTATGAACGCGCCCGTGCCGGCGCCTGTGCTGGTACCGGTGCTGGTACCGAAGCCTGGGCCGTGCCGGCGCCGCGCAGCGTGCTCAACACCCGCCCCTGGCCCGAACCGCCGGGCCGCGACCTCGCAGCCGAAGCCACCGCGGTTGATCAACTGTGGGCCACGGCCCTGCGCCCGCTGCCCGAGCACGCACCGCAGTGGCGCACGCCCGAAGCCGCGCAGGGGCTGGACGACCTGTGGAGCCTGCCCGAAGAAGGCCAGTGGGCGGATTTCTGGGCCGAGCAGGTGCCGCGTTTGCAGGCACTGGGCTGGCAGGTGCTGGTGCTGCCTGGCTTCGCGCACTTCAGCGTGCCGGTGCAGCGCTGGAAGCTGCTGCTGGATGCCCAAGACCCCGCCCGCGAGCCGGCCGAACCCATCGAGCGCCATGCCGCGAACGGCCAGGCTCTGGCACCGCTGCACGGCCCTGCCGGCCCCGGCGCGCAGGGCTCGTGGCGCATGAGCCTGGGTGTGGAAGTGGACGGCGAAACACTCGACCTGGCGCCGCTGCTGGCCGACCTGATACGCCGCGACCGCCGCTGGCTGCAGGCCGCCGAGCTGGCGCGCATCGACGATGAAGCGCTGATCACGCTGCGCGCACCGGGCGGCAAGCGCATCGACGCGCGCGCCGCGCCGCTGAAGGCCATCGTCGGCGCGATGCTGGACCTGCTGACCGACCCGCGGCGCACGGAAGGCCCCATCAAGCTCTCGGCCTGGGAAGCAGCCAACGTGCAGGCGCTGCAGCAGTCGCTGATGGAGACCATGGCCGCGCGAGCCAGCAGCGGCGGGCGCGACGGCCCCGACTCGATGTGGCAACTGCAGGGCGACGCCGGCCTGGCGGCGTTGGCGCAACGCCTGCGCGGCGCCGGCAGCCCGCCTGCGGTGGAAGCACCCGCAGGGCTCGGCTTGACGCTGCGCCCCTACCAGCTGCACGGCGTGGCCTGGCTGCAATACCTGCGCGCGCAGGGCCTGGCGGGCATCCTGGCCGACGACATGGGCCTGGGCAAGACCGCGCAGGTGCTGGCGCACCTGTTGCTTGAAAAACACTCCGGCCGGCTGGACGTGCCGGCCCTGGTGGTGCTGCCCACCTCGCTGCTGGCCAACTGGCAGGCCGAAGCCGCGCGCCACGCGCCTGGCCTGCGCGTGCTGGTGCTGCAGGGCGACAGGCGCCAGGCCGCTTTTGAAGACATCGGCGCACACGACCTCGTCTTCACCACCTACGCGCTGGTCTGGCGCGACATCGACGTGCTGGCCGCGCAGGCCTGGCACCTGCTGGTGCTGGACGAAGCACAGTTCGCCAAGAACGCCGGCAGCCGCGCCGCAGGTGCCTTGCGCCAGTTGCGCGCCCGCCACCGCCTGTGTGTGACGGGCACGCCGCTGGAAAACCACCTCGGCGAGCTGTGGACGCACTTCGACCTGCTGATGCCCGGCTTCCTGGGCGACGCGCGCACCTTCGCTCGCATCTGGCGCAAGCCCATCGAGACCAACGGCGAAACGCAACGTGCCGAGTTGCTGGCGCGCCGTGTGCGGCCCTTCATCCTGCGCAGGCGCAAGGCCGAGGTGGCGCCCGAGCTGCCGCCCTTGACCGAGGTGATACGCCGTGTGCCGCTGCTGGGCCAGCAGCGTGCGCTGTACGAGAGCGTGCGCGTGGTGGTGGACGAGCAGGTGCGCAAGGTGCTGGCCAAGCAGGGTTTCGCGGGCGCGCAGATTGCGGTGCTGGATGCGTTGCTGAAGTTGCGCCAGGTGTGTTGCGACCCGCGCCTGGTGAAGGGCAGCAAGACGCCCGCCACGATGGAGCGCGCCAAGATGGCGCTGCTGATGACGATGCTGCCCGAGCTGCTGGCCGAAGGCCGGCAGGTGCTCGTGTTCTCGCAGTTCACCGAGATGCTGGGGCTCGTGATGGAAGAGCTGCAGGCGCTGCAACTGCCCTTTCTGCTGCTGAGCGGCGACGTGGCGCCCGGCCAGCGCGGCGAGGTGGTGCGCCGCTTCCAGGCCGGCGAGGTGCCGCTGCTGCTGGCCAGCCTGAAGGCCGGCGGCGTGGGCCTGAACCTCACCGCGGCCGAGGTGGTGATTCACCTCGACCCGTGGTGGAACCCGGCAGTGGAAAACCAGGCCACGGCGCGCGCCCACCGCATCGGGCAGCACAAGCCGGTCTTTGTCTACAAGTTCGTCGCCGAGGGCAGCATCGAAGAGCGCCTGCTGGCCCTGCAGGCGCGCAAGGCGGCACTGGCCGAGGGCGTGCTGGGGCAGGACGCAGCCTTGGCGCCGAAGTTCGGCGAAGACGATCTGCGCGGTTTGTTGCTGCCGCTGGCTGGGGGGGCGAACAATGCGAACAGCGCGGGCTGAGGTAGAACCGCGCCATGCGCAAGAACAGCAGCAGCAGCAGCAGCAACAACAACAACAACAACAAAAACAACCACAACGGTGGCGGCGGCCTCGTCTATTCCACCGACACGGGCCGCATGTGCCCGGCCTGCCGGCAGCCGCTGGCAAGCTGCGTCTGCAAAGCGCTGGCGAAGGCCGTGCCAGCAGGCGACGGCGTGGCGCGTGTCACGCGCGAAAAGCAGGGCCGCGGCGGCAAGACGGTGACCGTGGTGCGAGGCCTGGCGCTGGACGCCGAGAGCCTGGCTGCCTTGGGCAAACGCCTGCGTGCAGCCTGCGGCGCCGGCGGCACGGCCAGGGACGGTGTGCTGGAAGTGCAGGGCGACCACGCCGACAAGGTGCTGGCGCTGCTGCTGGCCGAGGGGCACAAGGCCAAACGCGCGGGCGGGTGAGCGCGCCTGCCGAGCCCCGACTCCTGACCTGCAGCGGGGCTGCCACACGTTCGCACCGCTCGCGGCATCATGCAGGCCGCAACCCCAGGAGCGCTGTCTTGACCCTGAAGTCCAAATTCTTCGCCGGCGCCGCCGGCATCGCCCTGCTGCTGAGCGGCGCCGCCCGCGCCCAGAACACAGATACACCCGCCGCTTCGCTGCCGTTGTGGGAGCTGGGCGCGTTTGCTTTCGGCGTTTCGCAGCAGGCGTACCCCGGCTCCGACAAGCAGCTCACGCGCGGGCTGGTGCTGCCCTACGGCCAGTACCGCGGCCGCTTTCTGCGTGCCGACCGCGAAACCGCCGGTCTGCGCGCGGTGAAGACACCGCTTTATGAAGTGGACGTGGGTGTGGCCGCTTCTTTCGGCGGCAGCTCGTCGGAAATCGGTGCGCGCCGCGGCATGCCTGAACTGGGCACGCTGGTGGAGTTCGGCCCGCGCCTGAAGATCAAGCTCGGCAGTTGGGGTGAGGGCCGCAATGCGGGCCGCTGGCAGCTGGATCTGCCGCTGCGCGGCGTCTTCGACCTCAGCGATGGTGCCGCCCATCGCGGCACGAGCTTCGAGCCCGAGATCAACTTTCAGCGCCGCAGCCTGGCCGGCTGGGGCTACGGGGTCAGCCTGGGCGCCATCATCGGTGACCGGCGGCTGAACAGCACCTTCTACGGCGTGGCGCCGGTCTATGCATTGGCAGACCGGCCGGCGTACGCGGCGCAGAGCGGACTCACCGCCTGGCGGCTGAGCGTTTCGGTCTCGCGCGCACTCACGCCCGACTGGCGCGTGGTGGGCTTTGCGCGCGTGGCCAGCGTGGCCGGCGCCGCCAACGAGGCCAGCCCGCTGGTGCGCCGCACCACCGGTACCACGGCGGGCCTGGGCTTCAGCTACACGTGGCTGCGTTCTGAAGCGCGCGCCAACGAGTAGAGCCATGGGGTGTTTGCGCGTTTGCAGGTTTGCAGGTTCGCGGGTTTGCGGGTTTAAGCGATCACGCGATCAAGCCCGCTCCGGCGCACCCGCTGATGCTTCTATGATTCTGTGATGACTGCAGAACCAGACAGCACCAACGCCCCCATCCACGAGCCACGCCTGTGGCGAGACAACGGCTGGACCGCCCGCGTGGTGAAGAACAACGACGACGAAGGCTGGGCGGTGGAGATGTATCGCGAAGGCCAGGCCGAGCCGGCGCTCATCGGCCCGTGGACGATGGGCCGCGACAAGAAGAACCCCAAGCCGCTGGACGTGAACGCCTTCAACACCTTGGTGAAAACCGCCCACGAGGTGGTGCGCCGCCATGAACAGGCGCAGCACGCGCTGCTGCACAAGGAAGTGGTGCTGAGGCTGGAAGCCGGCGAGGTGACCGTGACGCTGGACATCGTGCCCGACGAAGATGAGCCGCACGCGCTGCTGGCCGCCCGCGACGCCGAAGGCCAGGAACTGGGCGCGCAGCGCGTGGCGGCGAACTTTCGGCTGAATGCCGCGAGCGCGGCGGCGTGGGTCGAAGGCGGCTACGCGCGGCCGCGCTGAAGGCTGGCTCAACTGACTCGGTGGCCGCCTGCACTTTGCGCGAGGACGGAACCATCAACTTCTTGTAGTTCTTCACCTTCTGCTACGCGCTAAATGCTGCGCGTCCTGATGGTCATGCAGCGCTTGCCTGGCGCTGCAAAAGAAAAACCCCGCCGAAGCGGGGTTTGGCGGGGAAGCGAAGCAAGGGCGTCGCTTGATGAGCCAGCGTTAGGCAGCGCGGCGGCGGCGCGACAAGCCCAGACCAGCCATGGCCAGCCCGGCAAGCGCCAGCGAACCCGGCTCGGGCACGGCCGTCACGATCACGTCGCGCAATTCAAACGTGCCGTCGATGATGCCGTTGG
>Ga0209181_10007039_pt1 | contig 15563 bp, 12 predicted proteins | sample MAT05_FD_187208 | JGI IMG/M metagenome (GOLD analysis project Ga0209181, IMG submission 187208) | Freshwater microbial communities from Lake Fryxell liftoff mats and glacier meltwater in Antarctica - MAT-05 (SPAdes) (version 2) | ecosystem: Environmental > Aquatic > Freshwater > Ice > Liftoff... | reverse complement strand
GCGGTGGTGGTGGCGGCGGCTACGGCGGCGGTGGCGGCGGCCGCAGCGGCGGCGGCGGCGGCTACGGCGGTGGTGGCGGCGGCTACGGCGGCGGCGGCGGCGGCGGCCGGTACTGAGCACGCCAGGATCGAATCGCTACCGAGCCGGCCCCGTAAGGGGTCGGAGTGCCCCGCGCACTCCGACCCCTTACGGGGCCGGCTCGGACTGTTAACGTTTGCCCGGCGGCTTCGACCGCGGCGGCAGCAGCGCCAAATCCCGCTCGGTCGGTGCCGCCCCCGGCGTCGCCGGCCACACGCCGGTCCACTGCGACCACGTCAGCGGCCGCCGCCCGAACACCACCCGGTCCGCCTCCAGGAACGGCCCGCCGGCCGCGCGGCGCCGCGCCGTCAGCGGCCGCAGCCGCACCCCGGGGTCGCCCAGGTCGTACACCATCGGCTCCCCGTCCCGCACCCCGTACCACACCAGCAGCCCCGCCGGCCCCACGTCGAAGTGGGCCGCGTCCGCCGGCAGCGCCGCCCGCACCTCCTCGCGCACCACGTCCACGTCGGCGCGTTTGAACAGGTAGCCCAGCGCGTTCGCCAGCGCCCCCGCCTCGTCGTCCGGCAGCGTCGTCAGGAAGCCCGGGTTCGCCCACCCCGCGACCAGCCAGCCGCTGCGGTCCTCCCACTCCAGCCACGCCGGCGTGCCGTCCTGCGGCACGACCTCCAGCCGGATGCGGTTCGTGCCCAAATTCACCTCGCCGACCGCCAGCACCGGCCCGGTCCAGCCCGACAGCGGGTTGTTCAGCACCGCCAGGAAGTCGCGCGCCGCGAACCGCCGCACCGCCTCCTCCACCTCGCGCAGCGCCGCCCGGTGCTGCCGCACCTCCTGCCACACGTCGGTCCGCGCCGCCTCGCGCTCGGCCGCCCGCAGCCGGGCGTACAGCCGCGGCACCGTCCCCGAGTGGAAGCCGATGTGGAGCAGCCCCTTCACCGTCTCGCCGTGCGGCCCCACGGCGACCGGCCGCAGCCCGGTCGGCCGGTTCGCCCGGTACAGCCGCCAGTTCTCGCGCATCTCCCAGAACAGGAACGTGAACGCGTCCGGCAGGAGGTAGAACGTGCCGACCACCAGCAGCCACGCCACCGGGTACGGCAGCACCGGCGTCAGCTTGTCCACCAGCGGCGAGCCGATCGGCGACAGGGTGAACAGCCCGAGGATGGCCAGCAGCGGGTAGACGAACTTGGCGAACAGGATGGACAGCGGCAGCTTCAGCGGGTTGAGCATCGGCTCGATCAGCACCACCGTGTAGAAGCGGATCAGGAACTCGACCGGCATCCACAGCACGCCGGCGGTCGCGCGCACCGCCACGGCGACGCGGTTGCCCTGGCCGCGCAGCCGCAGCCAGTCCTCGACCCGCGACAGCACCCATTCCAGAACGTCCACCAGGTCGCGGAAGATGTCGTTGATCCAGCGGAGGATCGCGGGGAACGAGCGGCAGGCGTCGATGACGCGGCGCGCGGCCTCGAGCAGCAGCGCCTCCGCGACCTCGCCGATGCGGCGGGTGTTCACGACGAGCACGGAGAATAGGAACGTGAGCGCCTGCGGCGCCCCGCCGGCGTCCCACAGGTACGGGTAGAACGCGGCACACAACACGCCCGTCAGCACCGCCGGCTTCACCCCGAACTTCCACACGAACTGCACCGGCCCGCTGGCGATGAGCCGCTGCACCAGCGGGCTCGCCCAGACGCGGCGCGGCACCTCCCAGAACACGAACCGCGCCGCCCGGTACGCCTTCCGGCCGACGGCGTGCAGCACCCGCCGCAGCTCCGCCGACCGCACCACCAGCAGGAAGAAGACGCCGAGCCCGAGCCAGCCGAGGTGGAACCACAGCTGCGTGTTCCAGCCGCCGAGGAAGTTGCCGGCCTGCTCGCCGTCGGGGGTGCTGTGGTACGGGCCGTACTCGAACACCAACAGCCAGACGAACTGCGCCACGAGGAAGGCGGCGCCGAACGGCAGGAACACGTTCCGCGTCAGCCACCGGCCGGTCTCGGTGCCGAACCCGAACGCGGTGAGTTTCTCCAGCCCGCGGGTGTAGACTTCGGCGCGGCGGTAGACGCCGTCTAGCTCGTGCGCCAGCCGGCTGTCGAGGCGCAGCAGCGGGTCACCGCGGACGTACTCGTTGGCGCTGCCGAGGTCCGGCAGCTTCATCTGCCCGCGGGCGATGGCGTCGCGCACGTCGCCGAAGCCGAGGAACCCGGCGGCGGAGATGCGGTCTAGCAGCTCCTCGACCGTCTTCGCCAGCGCCGCCTGTTCGGGCACCGTGGTCGGCTGCAACCCCGCGTCGCGCAGCGCCGTGACGAGGATGGGGCGGAACTGCTCGCGCAGCTGCGCCTCGGCGCGGGCGAGTTCGCCCTGGATGAGCGACCCGAGCGCCTGCCGGTCGGCGTCGGTGAGGCGGGCGGCGGCGAGGCGGCGGGCGGCCGTGCGCAAGTGCGCCGGCACCCGCACGTACGGCTGCCCCTTCAGCTGGCGGCGGAGCGGCCTGCGGCCGGCGGAGAGGGCGTATTCGATCGCGTCCAGCGCGTAGATCGGCAGTTCGTGCTCGCGGCAGGCCTGCTGCAGGTCGTGGAGCAGCGCCGCCTCGACGGTGCGGTTCCCCTGGTCGGCCTTGTCCAGCAGCCGCGGCAGCACGGCCTTCCAGCCCTCGGCCTCCTCGTCCGAGACGCCCAGCGCCAGCTGCATCCGGCGGACCAGCGCGAAGATGTCGTTCTGGGCGGAGCCCTGCGCCACGGCGGTGAGGTTGCCGGGGGCGACGCGGGCGGCGCGGGTGTGGGCGATGGCCGCGGCCACGGTGTCGCCGAGGGCGCTGGCGCGGGTGGCCTGGCGGCGGAGGCGGTAGTAGAAGTCGTACGACTCGTCGGCCTGGTCGTCGGACTTCGGGGCCGGGTCGGGGGCGCCGGCCGGGCGCGTCGAGGCGAACACCCGGGGGGCGTCGATGTCGGCGGCGAGCACGCTCTCGACCGCGGCGGCGGGCGGGAGGCTGGGGAAGTACACCGCGACGTGCGCCGGGTTGAACAGGCGGGTTTCGAGGAACGCGGCGGCGAACTCGGCGTAGGCGGCCTTGTCGTCGGCCTTCGGGGCGAGGAGGTTGTCCTGCACGAGGACGTTGCGGGCCTCCTCGAACGCCGCCGGGCCGACCCGCTCGATGCGCTCGCGGAGCGCGGCCGGTCCGACGCCGGCGAGGCTGCGGTTGAGCTCGCGGTGGACGGCGGTGTGGAACAGGAGCCGCCAGAACCGGCCGAGCAGTTCGCCGGGGGGGCCGTCGAGTTCGGCGTTGGTCGGCCGGGCGAGGAGGAGCACCTCGTCGGGGAGGGCGTAGTCGGGCGGCAGGAGGAGCTCGTCGCGCTCGACGTACTTGAAGAGGGCGTGCCGGTCGACGACCCAGCAGTGGTCGTGGGGGACGGCCCAGAAGGCCCAGCCGATGCCGGTCTCGGACTGGACGACGCGGGCGAGCACGGCCGGGTCCACGAGGACGGCGGCCGGGTCCGTTTCCCGGAGGGTGCGGCCGAGTTCGTCGAGCCTCATGGTCTGGGCGCTGAGGAGGGGCCGGGGTGAACGTGGTACATCATACCAAGGCGAGCCGACCGCCGTAAGGCGGTGGGTGACGTTCCCATCACCCGCCGCCTTACGGCGGTCGGCTCGCCGGCGTGACGAGCCACGCGGCTCACGCCACGTCGTCGTCCGCGTCGTCGATCGAGTCCCAGAAGTCGTCGTCGGCCGACTTCCGCTTCGGGGCGTTCGGGTCGGGCGGCGGCAGCGGCTGCCACCGGCCCAGCACCAGCTCCACCGCCCAGCACCCGCGGACGTGCTGCGGCGGCTCCTTCACCCCCTTCTCGGTCCCGCGCAGGTGCCGCAGCAACGGCTCCTCGTCGCAGTCGGCGTCGAGCAGGGCGTCGGCCAGCACCGGGAGGCGGTCGAAGGCGCGGTCCGCGAAGATGCCGCGCGCCAGCCCCGCGGCGGCCTCGGTCCGCCAGCCGGGCTCGAACCGCGGCGGCTTGAACGGGTTCCCGACCACCTCGCGGAGCGTCCGCGCCACCAGCTTCTCGGCCGCCAGCCGCAGCCGGTCGTCGCCCAGCCCCTCGTTGTTCGGCGACAGCCCGGCCGACTCCTCCCCCTTGCGCACCATCTCCTCGGCCTTCGCGGCTTCGAGCCGCTTGTTCTTCGCCCCCGCGGCGCTGTCGGCGAGTTCGTCGCCCTCCTGCTTGAACCGGCGGGCGAGGTTGGCGGCGCGGGCGGCGTTGGTTCGGGTCTCGGCGGCGTGGTCGACCGCCCGGCGGACGCGCGAGAAGGCATGCTCGCCGGGTTCCTCCAGCAGCCGGCGGACGGCCTCGGCGGCGTCGGTGACGGCGTCGGCCGCCCAGCCGACGGCGTTGCGGGCGTGGCGGCTGGCGGCGGCGAACAGGGCGAACGCCGGGGCGATCTGCGTCGGCCGTTCCAGCACCGGGCCGGACATGTCGGCCGCGTCGGGGTCGGCGGTGAGCACGATCTCGCGCTGGGCGGCGGCGGCGGCCTCGGCGGCGGCCGGCGCGGCGGCGGTGATCTGCCGCGCAAGCTCGGCGCGGGCGTCGGCGGTCGGCCCGGCGTCCTCGGCTTCCACGGCCTCGACGGCGGCGCGGAACGGGCCGTCGGGGAGGGTGTCCCAGAGGCGGCGGACGTGGGCGGCGGCGAGGAACGCCCACTGCCGGGCGGTGAGCCGGTCGGCGACGAACGTCAGCATGTCGTCGCCGTCGGTCCCGGCGAGCCAGTCGGTTTCGGTCATGGGGGGGTCCGCGGGGGGCGTCGTCCGCGGTTCACCATACAGCGCCGGCCGGGCGCAGGAAGTGGGCCGGGTTACAGGTACGTGCTCAGGAGGTAGAGCCCGAGGCCGATGGCGGTGAGGAACACCGCGATGCGGGTGCCCCAGCCGAGCGCCTCGCGGACGATGCGGTCCCAGCGGTCGTGCCGGGTCGCGGCGTAGACCAGGCTGACGACCACCAGCAGCACCGGCAGGTCCCAATAGATGCTCACGACTTCGCCCCCTCGTCGCCCGGCGGCGGGTCGCGGAACATCGGGCCGGCGAGCGCGTCGTAGATGACCAGCAGGTTCAGCACGCCGGCGATCACGGTGTACACCCAGCCGAGGTCCCAGCGCTTGTTGCCGTTCCGCTGGAGGTCGTTCAGTTCCTTCTCGTCCGGCGCCCGCTGGAAGGTGCCGAACATCGGGCCGGTGTCCTTGGCGGGGTCGAACGAGGCGTACTGCACGACGGCCGGCCACGCGGCGGCCCCGATCCAGAACTGGGCGGCGAACTGCGGCCGGTACCACACCGCACTGGCCGCGCCGCGGAACTGCATCCCGACGACTTGCAGCGGCGCCTCGGCGGACACGTCCGGGAGCCAGACGTTCCGCCACTGCCCCATGGCCATGCCGTAGAAGAACAGGACGTATAGCCCGCCGAAGAACAGCAGCCCCTTGCCGAGGCGCCCCTGGTAGACCTGGCCGAGCCCGGGGATGAGGTAGCTGAGCACGCCGGCGAGCACGTCGAACCGCTCGGGCGGCGCGGCGGCGACGACGGGGGGCAGCGGGGAGGCGAAGACGGGGGGTGGGGCCGCGACCGGGGGGCCGGCGGCGCCGGGGTCGGCGGGCGCGGCGGGTAGGTCGGTCGGGGCGGAAGCCATTCGGGTGAACTCGACCGGGAGGAACGCCGGCGGCCCGGCAGACGGTATTCGCCGCCGGCCGGGCCGGATTGTCGATCGGGGGATTATACGAGCCGAGAGGATAGTGGGCACCATCGGAGCGCGGCGAGCCGACCGCCGTCAGGCGGCGGGTGAAGAACGGCACCCGCCGCCTGACGGCGGTCGGCTCGCCGTGTCGCATCGCTCAGCGCGGCCACGGCACCGGAAACGGCAATTCGACCCAACCCGCGTCCGTCGCCAGGTGGGCGGCGGTGTAGACGAGCAGGCCGATCCCCGCGAGGCCGAGGACGTTCTTGCCCAACCCGCTCCGCAGCAGCCACCCGGGCGGGCCGAGCAGACCGGCGAGTCGGTCGAAGACCCAGTTCAGCACCGCCAGCGGCCACAGCAGAACCGGCAGCGGCGGCGGCGGGTCGTACACGACCTGCGGCACGGGGGCGGGCGGCGGAGGCGCGGCCGCCACGGGGGGCGGCTTCGGGACGGGCTTCGGGGCGGGGCGCGACGGCGGCGTCGGCTTCCGCTCGATGATCGGCGTAGTCGGCTCCGGCGGCGGGATGAGCGGGAGCGGTGAGGTGATCGGCTCCGGCCGCACGACCGGCGGCGGCGGCGCGACCAGCGGCGGCGCGGCGTAGACCGGTGCCCGCGGCGGTTCCGGCGGGGCGGCGAGGTGCGGGGTGGGGGCGGGCGGCGCGGCGGGGGCGTCGTACCGCCAGGTGGGACCGGTCGGGGCGGGCGGCGGCTCGGTGCCGGTCAGCGGCAGGTTGAGCATCCGCTGCAGGAGGTCGTCGAGTTCGTCGAGTTGCTGGCGGGTGAGGTCGTTCGCGCTGGGGGCGGTCGCCATGGCTTCCTTCCGCGGCCGGGCCGGCGTCGTGCCGAGGTGCGGGCGAATATAGACCGCCGCGGACGGGGGAAACAAGAGCAACCTGCGACCGCCCGCCGCTCGCGGCGATGCACCGCCGCGAGCGGCGGAAGATTCGGCTTCCCCCGGCCCGCCCGGCGGCGCTACACTGCCGCCCCGCGGGAGGAGCACGGATGCGGATTTGTATCTTCGACGACCGCCGGGCCGCCGACCTGGGGCCGCTCACCGCCACCCGGCCGGCGTCCGACCTCCTCTGCGGCCTCACCACCCTCGCCGACAAGCAGGGCCGGTACTTCCGCGCCGAATCCGTCGGCTACCTCGTCCGCCCCGAGCTGGCGCCACTGCTGAAGGCCCGCGACCCGAACACCCCGGTCAACGACCCCGCGTGGCTCCGCGCCGCACCGGCGGTGCTGGTCAACTCGCGCTGGGTGGCGCCGCCGCCGCCGTTCCCCGGCCCCGCCTACCGCGACCTGTTCTCCGGCGGCACCGTCGTCGGCGTCTGCGGCTCCGAGGTCGCGTTCGCGTCCGTCGGCACGGCGCCGCTGCACGCCGTCAGCCCCGCCACCATCGACGACTGCGTGGCCGACTGGAGCCAGGCACTTCCCGGCATCGAAGCGGGCGGCGTGGTCGTTCGTCGGCCGTGGGAACTCGTGGACCTGAACGCCGCGCAGATCGCCGCCGACTTCGCCGCCTGTGACCCGACCGCGACCGGCTTCCACCCCGCCGGGTTCGCCGTCGTCGGCCCGGCCGACCGGCTGTTCCTCCACCCCACCGCCCGCATCGACCCGATGGTCGTGGCCGACACCACGGCCGGCCCGGTGTGGATCGGGCCGGGGGCGGTCGTCACCGCGTTCACCCGGCTGGAGGGGCCGTGCGCTGTGGGGCCGCACACGCAGCTGTTCGGCGCGAAGGTGAAGGCCGGCACGACGCTCGGGCCGCACTGCCGGGTCGGCGGCGAGGTCGAGGCCAGCGTCGTGCTCGGTTACGCGAACAAGTACCACGACGGCTTCCTCGGTCACAGCTACGTCGGCGAGTGGGTGAATCTCGCCGCCGCGACCGGCACCGCCGACCTGCGCTGCGACTACCGGCCGGTAACCGTGAAGTTGAACGGCGAGGTGATCGACACGGGTCGGCTCAAGGTCGGGAGCGTCTTCGGCGACCACGCCCGGACCGGCCTCGGTGTGCTGCTGGACGCGGGAACGGTGGTCGGCCCGTTCGCGGCGGTGCTGCCGTCGGGGCGGCTGGCGCCGCGGAGCATCCCGGGGTTCGCCCGAACCGGCCCCGACGGCACCGTGCCGATGGAGATGGAGGGGCTGTTCGCCGCGGCCGACCGCGCGATGAAGCGGCGCGGGCGCGAACTGACAGCCGAACTGCGGGCGGTGTACGCGGCGGCCGCGGGCGCGAATGAGCCGCCGGCGACGCTGCCGCTGCGACGGTCGGCCTGAGTCCGCCGCTTGCGGCGATGCGTGCGTCGCCGCGAGCGGCGGATACAATACCGCCATGCCGCTCCCCGTGCGCTCGCTGCCGGTCGCGCAGAACTGGGACTGCCGCGGCTGCGCCGCGTGCTGCCGGTCGTACAGCATCCCCGTGAGCGCCGACGAGCGCGAGCGGATCGAAGCCCAGGGCTGGGACCTCGGCACGCCGCTGTTCGACGCCCGTGGCACCACCCTGAACCACCGCCCCGACGGCGCCTGCGTCTTCCTCGGGGAAGGCGACCGCTGCCGCATCCATGCGAAGTTCGGCGCCGCCGCGAAGCCACTGGCGTGCCGCGTCTACCCGTTCCTGCTGGTCCCCGCCGGCGACCACTGGCGTGTCGGCCTCCGCTTCGCCTGCCCGAGCGCCGCCGCGGACGACGGCCGTCCGCTCGACCAGCACCTCCCCGAGGTGCGCGAGTACGCCGCACTGTTGGAGGAGAACGAACCCGCCGCGAAGACGCAACCGCCGCCGCCGCTCCGCGCCGGCACGTCGGTGTCGTGGGACGACGTGCTCCGCATCGTCGGCGTGATCGCCGAGATGCTCGGCGAAGCGGACGTGTCGCTCGAACGCCGCTGGCGGAACGTCCTGACGCTGACGGCGCTCGCCGACGGGCTGACCTTCGACGGCGGCGGCAGCGCGAAGAAGGCGATCACCGGCGGCCGGCTGAGCGAGCTGTTCCAGGTGCTGTCGGAGACGGCCGCGGAGGAGACGCTGCCGGCCGACCAGTTACCGCGGCCGGGGCGGGCGGGGCGGCTCGTGTTCCGGCAGGTGCTGGCGGTGTACGCCCGCAAGGACCACGGCGCCGAGCGCGGCACCGCGCAGCGCTCGGCGTTCGGGCGCATCGCCGCGGCGGTCCGCTTCGCTCGCGGTTCCGGCCGGGTGCCGAAACTTCACGCCCGCCTGCCAGAAGTGCCCTTTTCCGCGGGCGAAGAACCGTTCGGCCCGCTGCCCGCTGAAAGCGACGCACTGTTGACCCGGTATTACCGCCTGAAGGTCCAGTCACTACAGTTTTGCGGACCGACCAACTTTGGCGTACCATTCTGGGAAGGGCTGCGGTCGCTGGCGCTGACGTTTCCGGTGGCGATGTGGCTGGCGCGGGTGTTCGCGGCCGGCGGGGAGGGGAAGCCGGCCGCGGTCGAGCGGGCGGTGCGGGTGACGGACGACAACTTCGGGTTCAACCGGCTGCTGGGGATGGGCCGGCAGAAGTTCGCCCTTCGGCTGCTGGCCGCCCGGGACGACCTCCCGCGGCTGGCGGCGTGGTACGGACAGTGAAGGGGGGAAGACGTGGAGACCTGGTTCGAGGGGATCGCGCTGCTCGGCCGGGTGGCGTGGGTCGGCACCGGGTGCTGGCTGCTCGCCAAGGGCGACGAGGCCGCGGTGCTGGAGTTGCCGCCGTCGGTGTGGGGCGGCCCCGACCCGGTGCGCCTCGCCGCCCGGGCCGCGGGGGAGAAGCGGCTGCGCGTGAAGTACCTCCTCTGCACCCACGCCCACCTCGACCACTTCAGCCGCCCCACCCTGCGCCGCATGCGCGCCACCTTCCCCGACGCCGAGCCGGTGCTGCAGGCCGGCTTCCGCGGCGTCGTGGACGACCAGTTGGGCGTGCGCTTCTTCGACCGTGCCGAGGTGCTCGACCTCGGCGGCGAGCCGCTTTTCCTGGTCCACGCCCCGAAGCACAGCCGGACCGACACGCTGGTGATCTTCCGCGGCGCGGCGTGTACCGGCGACTGGGAGCTCGGCACCCGGCGGACGGTCCACGACTGGAACGCGTCGTGGCGGGTGCCGGTGGAGACGCGGGTGGAGTCGTGCGAGCGGATGATGCGGTTCCAGCGGGAGCGGAACTACGACGTGCACCGGGTGTACTCGGTCCACGGCACCGAGCGGCGCGAGAACGTGGACTTCCCGGCGCTGATGGCCCAGACCCGCGAGGACCGGCAGCTGTGGTAGCCCGGCGGCACCGGTCGCGTAGCGGGTGACCGAATCGCCACCCGGAGCCGGCCCCGTCAGGGGTCGGAGCGACCCGCGCGCCGAAGCGCTCCGACCCCTGACGGGGCCGGCTCAGCCGCCCGGTTGCCCTTCCACTCTTCTCCCCGATCTGTCACACTCCGCGCGCATGGACGCGCCCCGGTTCTCCCGCCGCCGCCTGCTCCGCCTCGCCGGGGCCGCCGCCGGCCTCGCGCTCGCCGCCGAGGCCGGCCGCGTCTTCTTCTGGACCAACCGCCACGCCGTCGTCCCCGGCCGCGTCTACCGCTCCGCCCAGCTGTCGCCCGGCGGCCTCGCCGACGCCATCGCCGAGCACGGCATCCGCACCGTGGTGAACCTCCGCGGCACCTGCCCCGACACGCCGTGGTACCTGGCCGAGGCGCGCGCCACCGTCGCCTCCGACGTGAACCTCGAAGACGTGTCGCTGTCGGCGAAGCGGCTGCCGCCGCCGGCCGAGATCCGCCGGCTGGTCGAAGTCCTGGACCGCACCGAGTACCCGATCCTGTTGCACTGCCAGCAGGGCGCCGACCGCACCGGCCTCGCCGCCGCCGCGGTGCTTCTGCTCCACTCCGACGCGACGCTGCCGCAGGCCCGCCGGCAACTCTGGCCGCGCTACGGGCACGTCAACGCCGGCCGCACCGCCGCCATCGACCGGTTCTTCGACTTCTACGAGTCGTGGCTGGCGGCACGCTCCGAATCGCACACCCGCGACCGCTTCCGCCAGTGGGCGACCACGGAATACTGCCCCGGCCCCTACCGCGCCCGGCTGACGCTGCTCGACCCACCGACCACCCCCTCCGCCGCTCGCGGCGGTGCAATGCGCGTCCGCTGCGACAACACCGCGATCGAACCGTGGGTGTTCCGCCCCGGCTCCGCCGGCGGCGTGCAGCTCCGCTACTCGCTGTACACGCCGACCGGCACGCGGGTGTACGTCGGCCACGCCGGCCGCATGTCGGCGACTGTCGCGCCGGGGGAAAGTATCACGCTCGTCGCGGGTCTGCCGCCGGTGCGCGAGCCGGGCCGGTACGTGTTCCACGCCGACCTCGTGGACACGCAGGTGATCGACCTGCACGACGCCGATTTCGTCCAGTACGGCTCCGAACCGCTCGTCGCCGACGTGACCGTGAAGTGAGGCCAAGATGCTGTCCGTCGTGATCCCGGTGAAGGACGAGCGGGACAACGTCCGCCCGGTGGCCGACCGGGTGCGCGACGCCCTCCGCGACGCCGGCCCGTGGGAATTGGTGTTCGTGGACGACGGCAGCACCGACGGCACGTTCGCGGCTCTCGAAGCCGTCGCCGCCGCCGACGCGCGGGTGAAGGTGGTGCGGCTGCGACGGAACTTCGGCCAGAGCGCCGCCACCCAGGCCGGCCTCGACGCTTCGACCGGCGACGTGATCGCCACCCTCGACGGCGACCTGCAGAACGACCCCGCCGACATCCCGCGCATGGTCGCCAAGCTCGACGAGGGGTACGACGCCGTGCTCGGGCTGCGCGAGAAGCGGCAGGACAAGCTGCTCCTGCGGAAGGTGCCGAGCCTGGCCGCGAACCGCGTCATCCGCCGCGTCCTCGGCATCCCGTTCAAGGACTTCGGCTGTGCCCTCCGCGTCATGCGCCGCGACGTGGCCGACGGCCTGGAACTGTACGGCGAGATGCACCGCTTCATCACCGCGCTCATCCTGCAGCAGGGCGCCCGCGTGGCGCAGCTGCCGGTGGCGCACCACCCGCGCACCGCCGGGCAGTCGAAGTACAACCTGACGCGGACCGTGCGCGTCGTGCTCGACCTGATGACGGTGAAGTTCCTGGGGAGCTACCAGACGCGGCCGATGCACGTGTTCGGCAGCCTCGGGCTCGGCTGCCTGGCGCTCGGGTTCCTGTCGGCGGTGGCGTCGGTGGTGATGAAGTACACGACCGGCCCCGGCATGACGGCGAACCCGCTGTTCCTGATCGGCGCGGTCGCGGCACTGACCGGGGTGCAGTTCCTGTCGCTGGGGCTGGTCGGCGAGGTGCTGACGCGGGTGTACTTCGAGAGCCAGGGGAAGCGGCCGTACACCGTCCGCGAGCGCCGCAACCTGGACGGCACCCCCGCCCCGCTCCGCCGCGCGGCGTGACGGCGGCCGGGTTCGACCGAACCGGGAGGACAGGATAGAACAGAACCGGGCACGGTCACGCATTCCTCACCACGGACGGACCCCATGTCACCCGCCGCCCCGCCGGTCTGGACGGTCAAGGCACTGCTCGACTGGACGGCCGACTTCCTCGCCAAGAAGAACGTCCCCGGCCCCGCCGCGAAGCTCGACGCCCGCCTGCTCCTCGCCCACGTCCTTAAGTGCAAGCCGATCGACGTGCTGGTGCGGTACGACGAGCAGCCGACGGACGCCGACCGCACGACGTTCCGCGAACTCATCAAGCGCCGCGTCGACGGCTGGCCGGTGGCGTACCTCCTCGGCGAGAAGGAGTTCTTCCTCCTCCCGTTCGAGGTGACACCGGCCGTACTCATCCCCCGGCCCGAAACGGAAACGCTGGTCGGCGAGGCGGTGTCGCTGTTGAAGAAGCTGCCGGACCCGACGGCGCTCGACCTGTGTACCGGCTCCGGCTGCGTCGCGGTGAGCCTGGCGCACGGCGCGAAGGCGGCGCGGGTGACGGCGACGGACGTGTCGCCGGACGCGCTCGACGTGGCCCGCCGCAACGCGGCGCGGAACAAGGTGGCGGACCGGATCGACTTCCTGGCCGGCGACCTCTTCGCGCCACTGCCGGACGGCGCCGCGTTCGACGTGGTGGCGACGAACCCGCCGTATGTGACGCCGACGGAGCTGGCCGGGTTGCAACCGGAGGTGCGCGACCACGAGCCGCGGCTGGCGCTGGACGGCGGCCCGGACGGGCTGGCGTTCTACCGCCGCATCGCGTCCGGCGTGGACGGGTACTTGAAGCCCGGGGGTTGGCTCCTGGCCGAGATCGGCGCGACGCAGGGGGACGCGGTGGCAGCGCTGTTCGCGGAGCGGCTCGACGTGGTGAAGACGCTCAAGGACGTGGCGGGGTTGCCGCGGGTGGTGGTGGCGCGAAAGCGGCGGTAGCCAGCGCAGGATACCAGCCGGTGTGCTGCCCTATCATGGACGCCATCCCGACCCGCGGAGCGACGCGTCATGCGGCTGGCGACGGTGCTCACGCCGATCTCCGACGAGAACCTGCGACTGGCCGCCCAGTGCGGCGTCACGGACGTCGTCCACCGCTACCCCGGCGCCGACATCGCCACCCTCCGCGCGGCGAAGCAGCGGATCGCGTCCTTCGGCATGTCGCTGTCCGTCGTCGAGGGGTATCTGCCGATCGAGGCCATCAAGCTCGGCGCCGACGACGGCCGCGAGCTGGAGCTGCTGAAGACGCTGATCCGCCACATGGCCGAACTCGACGTGCGGCTGCTCTGTTACAACTTCATGGCCGGCACCGACTGGGTGCGCACCCGGCTCGACGCCCCGGAGCGCGGCGGGGCGAAGGTCACGGCGTTCGACCTCGCCGCGGCGGACGCGGCCGTGCGCCTCGGGTACACGTCCGCCGACCCGCGTTCCGACGAACTCGCCCGTCGGCTCACGCCGGCGAAGCTGTGGGACAACCTCGAACGTCTGCTGAACGAACTCCTCCCCGTCGCGGAGGCGTGCAGCGTCACGGTGGCGATGCACCCGGACGACCCGCCGCTGCCGGCCCTGCTCGGCAAGGCGCGCATCATGCACACGGTCGAAGCGTTCGAGCGGCTGGTGCGGCTGGCCCCGAGCCCGGCCAACGCGGTGTGCTTCTGCCAGGGCTCGTTCGCGGCGATGGGCGTGGACATCCCGGCCGCCATCCGCCGGCTGGGGCCGCACATCAAATACGTCCACTTCCGCGACGTGCGCGGCACCGCGGAGTCGTTCGCCGAGACGTTCCACGACAACGGCCCGACCGACATGGCCGCCGCGATGCGGGCTTACCGCGAGGTCGGGTTCGCCGGCCCGATGCGGCCGGACCACGTCCCGCAGCTGGTCGGCGAGGACGACGGCGAGCCGGGGTACACGATGCTCGGCCGGCTGTTCGCGTTCGGCTACATCCGCGGGCTGATGCACGCCACCGCCTGACCGGACGCCGCCCATGCCCGCCCGCGACCACGGCCGCCTCCCCGACTGGCAGTCAGGCGACCTCCCCGAGCCGCTGCCGCTGTCCGGCCGGAACGCCCTCCGCACGATCGGCCCCGGCGCCATCCTTCTCGCCGGCGCGATCGGCGCCGGTGAATGGATTGTCGGCCCGCTGATGGCCGTGAAGTACGGGACGGGCATCCTCTGGGTCGCGACGGTCGCCATCGCCCTGCAGATGATCTTCAACCTGGAAGCGATCCGGTACACGCTCTACACCGGCGAGCCGATCCTGACGGGGGTCATGCGGCTGAGCCCGGGGCCGCGCGTCTGGGGCACCGCGTACGTCGTGGCCGGGGTGGCGCAGCTGGCGACGCCGGCGCTGGCGCTCGGCTGCGCGAACGTGCTGTTCGCGGCGGCGGTCGGCCGCGAGCCGGGCGCCGGCGACCGTTGGCCGCTGGTGGGAATCTCCTACGCGGTGCTGGCGGTGTGCGTCGTCCTCCTCCTGTCCGGCCGGTCCGTCGAGCGGACGCTGGAGCGACTCTCCTGGGCGATGATCGTCGTCACCTTCACCTTCCTGCTCGTCGCCAACGTGCTGTTCGTTCCGCTCGACGTGTGGGGGCGGACGGCGGCCGGGTTCCTGGTGCCGCACGCGCTGCCGGCGAACATGGACGTGCTGCTGCTCGGCGTATTCGGGGCGACCGCCGGGTCGGGCGGTCTCGGCAACCTGGCGGTTTCGAACTGGACCCGCGACAAGGGGCTCGGCATGGCCGCCGGGGTGGGGTCGATCGGCGGCGTGTTTTCCGGTGACGGGCCGCCCCTCGCCGCCGTCGGGTGCGTGTTCCCGCCAACCGTCGAGAACCTGCGGCGGTGGGCCGTGTGGTGGAAGTACGCCCTCCTCGACCAGACGGCGCTGTGGGCGCTCGGGTGCGTGGCGGGCATGTTCCTGAACGTGAACCTGGCCCTGGCGATCATCCCCGCGAACACGGAGATTTCCGGCTACTCCGTGGGGGCGTTCCAGGCGCGGTACATGGCCGAGCAGCTGTGGACGGGGTTCTGGGCGCTGTGCCTGCTGAACGGCTTCTGGATCCTGTTCAAGACGCAGTTGGCGAACACGGACTGCCTGACGCGGGTGGTGGCGGACGTCGGCTGGTCGGGTTGGCCGCGGGTGCGGCGGTGGCCGGCGAGCCGGGTGTATGCGGGTCTTCTGATGCTGTTCACGTCGTGGGGGGTCGTGTCGCTCGGCTTCGGGGAGACGGCGCTCGGCCTGTTCAAGCTGCTCGGGGCCGTGGCCGGTCCGGTGCTGGCCGTGGCGTCGTTTCAGATCCTGCGGGTGAACACGCGGTTCCTGCCGCCGGAGGTCCGCCCGCCGCTGTGGCGGCGCGCGGCGCTGGTGCTGTGCGGCCTCGGGTACGCGGCGCTGGCGGTGGCGTCGGTGGTGAGTCT
>Ga0209181_10007037_pt1 | contig 15566 bp, 22 predicted proteins | sample MAT05_FD_187208 | JGI IMG/M metagenome (GOLD analysis project Ga0209181, IMG submission 187208) | Freshwater microbial communities from Lake Fryxell liftoff mats and glacier meltwater in Antarctica - MAT-05 (SPAdes) (version 2) | ecosystem: Environmental > Aquatic > Freshwater > Ice > Liftoff... | reverse complement strand
GCGCTTGGCGGTCAATCGGAGTTACCGGATCGCCAAGCGCTAGAACTTTCCCCGCAAGTCTTCCAACTCCTGACAAATAGGGGCTAGTCGCTTGTCTAGAAGGCTGTCTATACCCTGAATCTCTTGGGCTGTCTGCATTGCTTGAGGGTCTATACTTCCGTCTAGATACCCGTCTACAAACATTTTGAGCAGGGCACTTGCATTAGTTCCCGACTCTGTTGCCTTGGCGATGAAGGCAGCCCACTGATCGCCCTGAATCTTGAACGTTGCGAGTTTGGTTGTAGTCATTGGTCTAGATGGGTTTCTACACCAGTATAGACGAAGGCTATATGACAATCTATACCTAAGCTAGTCAGCCCTTCAGCCATCGGATTAACCGAGTTTCGTCTAGCTGTTCAAGAGGACAATTCAGCTCGACCGCTGCAACCTTCAGTAAATCCAGCGCGGCAACTGCTGCCCTAACCGCAAGCTTATTCCCTGCACTCAAACCAGACGTACTAATTTCTCTCTCAATCTGTGGGGTCATCATAGTGTTTCAAAAACGGACGTTTATGAGACATTCGTAAAGAATGTCAATTTTACCCATCCTAACCCTTGTTAGTGTTTCTAAACTTGTGTCATAATCAACGTATCAAAACAAGTAACACAAGACGGGTATTGAGACAATGCTAGTAGGATACGCCAGAGTTTCGACACAAGACCAGCATCTAGACCTACAACTAGACGCTCTAACGGCGGCGGGTTGTGAAAAGATTTTCACTGATGAGGGTATCAGTGGCAGTAAGACCGATCGCCCTGGCTTGAACCAGGCGCTTGATTTTTGCCGCAAGGGTGACACTTTGGTTGTCTGGAAGTTGGATCGGTTGGGTCGTTCCCTGGTTCATCTAATCGAAGTAGTCACACGGATGGGTGTAACTGGGGTTGACTTCAAATCATTGCAAGAGGCGATCGATACTTCTACCCCTAGCGGCAAGCTAGTCTTTCATATGATGGGCGCAATGGCAGAGTTCGAGCGAGATTTAATTAGGGAAAGAACTAACGCTGGGCTAGCGGCGGCTCGGTCTAGAGGTCGCAATGGTGGTAGACCCCAAGCGCTCACATCTGAACAGATCAAGATGGGTAAGGCTCTATCGAATAGTCCAGACCTAACGGTGAATCAAATCTGTGAGCAGTTGGGTTGCTCTCGTGCTACTTACTACCGTCAAATCGCACCACAGATGGCAACTTGCCAGTCTGCTTAAAGAATGTAGCCCCTTAAGGATGAATCGGCATGACCAGCAACTTAGACCAGCGGGTAACGCAACTAGAGGCAGATATGGAAGCAACACAGAACATTTTGAGGCAACTGGCAGAGGCTCAGTTGAGGACAGAGCAGACGGTGAGCCGTCTATCTGAGCGGGTGGACTCATTTGTTTATGAGGCACAGCGGGTATTAGGCAACCAGGGCGATCGCCTATCTCGAATTGAATCTGCTGTAGAAACCTTGGTTTCCACAGCCCAGCGCCATGACCGCAATGCAGAAGCAGATCGGGCAGAGTCGGCAGCATTCCGGGTAGAGATACAAAGCATGACCAGTCGGCTTGATGCCTTAGTTCATTATTTGATGCGGCAGCAATAATCAGCACATTCAGGAGATAAGGACAATGACTGAGAGTAATGTTCAGGTGAGCAGGGCGCACGTAGATGGGGTGCCGTCCCAAGCGTCAATTGTGCAGGGTGGTCAGTTAGACGACCCGTTTGCTGAGAGGGTTAGGCTGGGTATAGTCCCCGGCATGGCTCCCGGTCGTAACGTTGCTGATGAGGTAATGGCTCCCTACAAGCTACAGGCACAACAAGATGCCCAGCGACAGGGTGAATTTGTTGATTCATTCATAGGGTCGAGGGATTCCGTCATAGACCGCACCTACGCCACAGAGAATACGGAGGTCGGACAGAACATTCGGGAACTTGGGGACAGTCTGACTGCCTCAACAGCGCGTCGAGAGGCAGCACTAGCAGAGATTCCAATAGCGCCATCTGCCCCACAGCCCTATCCCTACGGCATAGCCATTCTGAACGGTTTTATGGGCATTGCAGTAATTTATGTCTTCATACGGGGTATTGCAGCAGTCATTGGGGATTTGATAAACAAGAAGAGAGGGTCATAGATCGCAGATAACGAGAGCCGTTTAGCTGAGTAGCGGGAAGCCTCACACCATAATCTTTGATTTGGTGTGAGATGAGAGCGCGTCAATCGAATCCATGCAGCCTTCAGCAGATCTGTTCCATGCAGAGCCTGACACTCGACAATCCCAGCCCCGATAGCCTCCCCATCGCGGCTGACGATGTGAGGCTCCAAGATGCGGACGATCTCTTGAATTTTTAACTCGGTTGCGCTGTTGAATTCTTGCATTGTGGCTTCCTCGATAATGTTGTTAAAAGTGTTCAACCAAGCAGTTGATCGTCGTTCCTAGCTTGAATCTGAGGGCTGCTTGCCTCTCCTAACGCCCTAGCAAATTCTAGGCAACGCTCCTCTCTTTCAATATTCGCGGCTTCTACAGCAGCGATCGCCCGTCTCACTAGCTCGGTTCTTTGTGGGTTTGAAGCGCGCCATGATGGAAACTTCATTTGCTCGGTTGCCACTTCAAGCAAAGCATCAAGGGCTTTGAAGTTGATCAGACAATCCAGCGTTGAAACCGTCATCTGCTTTTGCATTAGTTCGTGTATTCTTTGGTCGTTCATTACTAAATCTCCCTTTTCATGTTTGATAACGCAGCAGACAGGGCAGCATCACAAGTCACGATCAACAGCAACGCCCAGGCGATCGCCTCCTCTAAAGTTGTGTGCCCAGCAATGCCTAGGTCTGAACCTGCATAGGTCTCAAAAGCGTAGCAATCCAATCCGTCTCCCATTGGGGTAATGCCTAACCCGAAGTCTGTCAGCCCAGAAAACCTACACAGGATCGCCCCGTTGTCTGCAAGCCGATATCTAATATTGCGGCTCTCCAAGGACTCGATTAGTTCAAGCTTTGTCATGACTCGTTCCTCAAAATAAATGTCAGTTGATCGCCCTGAATGGGCAGCGGCTTAGGTTCCCTGAGGCTGGGTTGTGGCAACACGTCTTCTAACTTTGGTGGAGCGCTCCACCCTCTTAGTCGATAGCGTGTCGTCTTTGTCGAGGCGATCGCGGCGTTGTTGCTTGGTTCGTTGGGAGAATTCATGTTTGATTTCCTTTAGGAGTTGTGAGTGCTTGTGTCTTTGTCCTGACTCGTAATTAAAAATCCAGTTATCAAATGATTGCGCTTCATTCATGCAGTTCTCCTAATAGATTGATAGTAGCTTTGTAGAGTGTCCTGATTATTTGATGCACTGCTACCCACTTACCCGGCTTACCCGGCTTACCCGGCTACCCACCCCTTACCCGCCCCTGGGTAGCTCACATAAATCGGGTGGGTAAGTGGGTAACGATTTTCAGAGGTCTTCAATTCTCTTTAGTAGAAACCGGATTTCAGGACGACTAAAACCATGCTTTCGATGCTTCCATTTTTCATAGACTTCTGATGGCTCGGTGATGTTTGCTACGTCCATCCATTCACTGAGTTCAGCGATCGCCAAGCCAAGTTCAGTTTTGGAAAGGTCGGGGCGTTGAGGCGTTGTCTTGCCATCGTCGGGTTCAACTTCAACTTGAGAGGCGATCGCCTCAACCTTTGTTTCGACTTCCAAGCTGGCTTGCTCTGCTCCGGGTGGAGCTGCAACCGTGGCAGATTTGGGAACTTCCAACAACGGCACCCCACCCCACCTATTTACCCGACTATGCCAGAAGGCAACGCCGCTAGGAACAGAAGCGAATTCTTCAGCCGTGGGGATAGACTTGATTGCTCCAATGGATGCTCGAACCCGTTCGGCATGGTCGATGCTATCAGCCCGTTGTAGGGTCAGGAAATCGAATACAGCGCGGCTTCCACCTGATAACCCTAAGTCTTTAACCTGCGGCGATTGGGCAATAACCCAGAGAAACCGCTGATCCGTTTCGCCGCTACTGGCTTCGACCTTCATGGTTGGGATTAGAAAATCTTTGTACCACTTGGGAAGGATGGCTTCTAGCTTGACTAACTCGTCAATGATTAGAAGTGTGGGGCGGCTACCCTGCGCCCTCCATTCATGAATGAACTCGGTTAGTTCAGTGGCGATCGCCTCGTCATTTTGGGGATAGTCTTCAATCATCTGCCCCCAATAACGGTCAACGCCTTGCCAGTAGGCGCGTTCTGTGGGGTGAGGCTTGGGGTCAATAACCCAAACCGTGATGCCAGGGTGAAGCTTCTTAGCCCAGCGCCATGCTGATTGAACGACCATCCCTTTGCCGATTCTGGGCTTTGCACTGATGATCGTGGGGTGCAATTGCTGCCCCATCGCTCGGGGTAAATCTACGATTGTTAGCCCTCGGTTCTGCCCCGCTGTATTTTGGGTAGCTGTCGTTCCTTCCGGCTGGACAGTAGCGGGAACCTCGATCGCCCCTAACCGAGTAGCGTTGCCAATTAGTCCTGGCTCGCCGGCGGCAACCTCAACAGCCTCAACCTCAATTGCATCAACAGCTTCAGGTAACGCCATTGATGCCCCATGAACTTCATATAGATCCTCAGCACTGGGTAAGATATCAACATCTTCTTCGATCGCCCAATGAATCTGCTTAAGCGCCTCGTCTAAGCCCGCCTGCTGACTGAAGCGGCGTAACTGTGAATCATCCAAGAATGGCGCGGCGCAACCCATTTGGATCGCCTTGATTCTCTCGTCCATTAGGTTATTTTTTCTCCAGCCTCGCATGATGCCACACCCGACAATGCCAACTCCCACTGGCATCAAGCCCGTCAAACCAGCGGCAAAAAGCCCCAACAGTGCAGAAATTACAAAATCTCTTGAGGCTGAATCGGCTTCCTTAATTACATTCTTGGCGGCTAAACTGCGCCATTCTTCAGGCTTCAGTACTTTGGAATTGGGATTAAAATTAGACATTAATTCAACCTCGTGAAACTTAGAAATTCATGGGGCAATGGGGACGCATGAACCGCGTCCCCATTGCTTTTATTGGGCTTGGGCTTGCTTGCGGTAGGCAACCGAGCCAACCATGAAGACGACTTTCAATGTGGCTTCGATCGCAAATAGAGTGACAATTGCCAGCGCTACATTTTTCCAATCGATTAACGCGAACTGTCCAGCCATCAGCACAAAGAACAGCTTGCTAAGTCCACCTTCAACAGGTGGGTAGACCGCAAAGCAAATCAGGAAATCAAGCGTGTAGGCGAAGAATGCTAACTGCTTAAAATCTTTGTAATGCTTGACTGGCAAAGCATTGTAAGCGCGTTTCATCTGCCCCAAGAGCGGATCATCATTGTCTGAAATATCGAAGTTTTCGTGCTGTTCAACCTCGGAAATTAGATGTCCCATATATTTGTCATCGCGCTCTAAGAGCATGGGAGAGATTTCTAGAATTTGAATGCCAGCCCAGAGAATCGCCCCTAGAATCCAGTAGATTGACGCAGCGATCGCCGTTGCAATTGCCCCTAAGACTGGCAACTTCAAGATCAAGTCCATGAATCCACTGTTATCAATCCCACCTAAAACCAGCTCCACAGCTACTTTGTAGGGGGCGATGTTCAGGTAAGCAAAGAACATGATCGCCACAACTAGCAGCCAGTAAAGAATCTGGAATGCTAGATGACTTTTGGGATTCTTGACCGAGCGCGTCCGGCTCCGGTTTCGTTGATTGCTGACGAATTCATTAAAACGAGATTGTCCTTTAGGTTTGCCCTGCTTGTCTTGTGTTGCCGTGTCTTGTCTATTAATTGCCATAGCTGAAAAGCTCCTTAAATTTGTCCGGGGGTTTTGTTCTGTGCCTTGGATTGAGCGATCGCCGCATCAATGACAGCACGGTTCCCTGTAAATGCCAACTCCCAGGCGATCGCGGTGTTGCTGCCTCGGTAGGTTCCAGGGACTAACTTTGCCGTATTGCCGTCCGCATCACAAACGATTGTGTTGGGCGGTAGGGCTGTCTTCCTAATGCCATCTAGAACGGGTGCCCCTTCACTAATCGCGGTATGAAAACCTTGGTTATTGCTTGCCACGACGACGACACAACCCGCCTGATACCTGGCTTCCGCGATTTGAGCTTTGACCTCTGCATCTTGCTGAGAGGCTTGTAAACCCATCTGAATCTTTGAATCCTCTTGAACCTTTGCCCTGATGGTAGATACCTGCTGTAGATTGCTTTTAATGCCGTCCATCCCTAGCAGTAGGGAGAAGCCCAACAGCCCGCCAATGATGAATAGTTCAGGGTTTCGCTTGAATATTTTGGTGTTCATAGTTTCCTTTGGATGTTTGAGAATGTTTAGGTGCAATCTGACTTAGGGGCTGGTTACTGCAACAAGAATTGCAGAATGCCGATCGCCCCATCCTTGTCAATTCCAGCAAGGCAACCTAAAGCGCCTTGGATGTCGTCCGTGGTTTCGTCGTCGTCCGAGTGGATTGCATCAAGGGCAGCATTCTCAAAGTTGTCAACGCCGCCTGGGTAAACGGTTTCGTAATAAAGAAACAATCCCAAAATTACCACTAGGGCAGCTTGATCCACTTGGGTTAGCTTGTCTAGGTTCCCGTCTCCGTAAAGTCTGACGAGGTTTTCCGCTTGGCGGCAGCCTGTGTAATATCCGATTGATTTGGTCATAATTGAGAAATCTCCTATTTGAGTAGTTCGAGTGGGATTCTTGAGTTGCCGTTTTGCCGTGTTAAGTTTGACGGCAACTCTTGCAGAACAGCGCTTACAGCGATCGATGTGATCAGGCTGTAGAGACTGAGGAACAGTAGAAATTTCATAAGAAATTTGTTGATTTTGAGAAGGTTGAAGGAACGGGCGATCGCAGTTTTGAACGGCAGCGATCGCCTTTGTCCTTACTGTGCGTCGTAGAGTTCGCGCAACCGCTCCATCTGGCGATCGTTCAGTTTGAATTCACAAAGAACTTGATACGACGCCTCGGAGTAGTCGTAGCTCCAGTCGATCATTTGGTTGAGCCGCTTCAACGGGGCGGTTAGATTTTCCACGCTTAAACCCCATTCAGCATCCGTTGTGAGCTTGTAGGCAAGGCAAACAAGTTATCGAAATCTACTACAGGCTCTGAATAGCCCCAAGCATCCGACCGAGCGGCAACCTTCGCAGCAGCGGCGGTCATGATGTCACTCTCCAATAGGTCAGGGTCACTGAGATAGGCGATCGCGTCTGAAACCTTGTCTACCACTGCATTACGCTCCGTTTGCTTCCGTTGAACGTAGGCAGCAGCATTCTGCAACCCTGCACCCTGCAAGGCGTTCATTGCCTCATGTGATTGACCTGATAGCGTTAGGGCGCTGGTTCGGGCGGTGGGAATGGCGTTTGATGCGGCGGTGGATTGCTCTGTAGCTCGTGCTTTTGCTCCAAGGCGATCGCGGTAGTATCCTACCTGCGCCTGGGTGTAGCTGTCTTCGATCACAAGAGACGATTTTTTGCAGTGGGCTTCAAATTCCTCGACTGAGACATTCAAGATGGAACAGAGGTCGCATTTGGTGGTCATCTGAGCATCGAGGCGATCGGCTTTTGCCTTGGGGGTGAAGCCTTTGGGCTTGTTGGACTTGCTTTGGTTCATTGCTTGAAGTTCGTCGTTAGTAAAAGTCATGGGTAAAAATCTCCGGTTGGGTTTGCATGGTCTGAATTAATTGCTGTCGAGCTGCTGCCAGCTTCCTGACTCGGTTTAGAATCCGAGCGACAAATAGGAATTTTTGAAGGTCACGAACCGAGTAAAAGTTTTTAGGCTCTGGGATTAGGCAGTACGGAAGCCACTGATAAAACTGCTTGACGCTTAAATCTCTTCCGGTTTCTCGCTTAATCAACTGCCTAATCTCGTCTCGGTTCAAAGCCTGTGAAACGGAGAGAGCGGTCATTTCATCCTCTTCAAGTGAATGGCAGGTGAGTCTCAAACGACTTTCAAGTTTTCCTTGAGGTTCGTTTGTCCTTCACCTGAATTAGTGATATCTTAAAAGTGCTGCACTTGTCAACACTGTTCATAACTTATTTTTATAGTGCTAGACGGTGCTGTACTAAGATGTACAGAGCGATTAACCCGTTAATATTCAATGGAGGTCTAAATGGAAACTGGGTTACAGGAAGTGCCAACAAGAAAACCCCGCATCTCTGTTGTGGTAGATGAGGAATTATTGAAATATCTAGAGCAATGGGCTAATTCTGAAGAGAGAAGCCTGTCAAATTTGGTATTAAAAATCATCAAGGATGCTGCTGAGGTAAGGGATCGAAAGGATGAAGAGAAGTAGCCCTATTGACCCATCCCTAAACCCAAGGAAAGAAACCTATGAGTGACCTTGATTTTTCATGCCATTTACAGGCACAGCCTCAAAACCCTTTCAGAAAAACAGTTAACAGCAAGCTGTTGTTTTCTCAATTTGGCGAGGATGCCTACAAATCGTTTCTCAGGGTTGTGGGAAGCGACTTTGTTCAAGATCGAAATGCAAAGAATGTAGTTTCGTTGATGTTGAGTCATAAGTCTGAAGCGTCTGAGGACTGCAAAACAAGAGCTATTCTTGCGCTCAGCCAGATCAATCAAGTCAACGCCTTTAGGCTTTTGTACACACTTCCCCAAGCCGTGATAGAACACGCATCAGAATCAATCACGGATGCGTACATTGCAGCGGATACACGCCATTGGGAAGGGGTTGCAGCTTGGCTACTGCATTGGAGAGATGGGGGCGGACGTGGAAAATGCTTAGAGGTTATCAAGCATTTTTACTCAGCGTATGAGCAGGAGGCAACTATATCAGAAATGAGGTTTAGGCTCATTCGTAAACTCGTTCAAGACGAGAAATTTTTTCCTGATTCCTTCCTAAAACCTGCTTGCCCTTGGCTGCTTAGTGAGGTGGCGATCGCACGGCGGCGGCTCGAATTTATCAATATTCCAACCACAAAAGAATGGCATTACAAGGCAGTTTCAAAACACCTTGAGCATCTCTCTTCCACAGAATTTAACGCTTTAAGCTTTGAGGGAATACAAGGCGATGCGTTTGAAGATTTACCAGCAGGATACGGGACAGCACTTAATAATTTTCTTTTGCACTTCGATCAAGTCGTTGAACTTTATGCCCACAGATTTGCAGTGTGCAATCCTGATTTCCACAGAGACTACTGGGTTCCCTACCTGTCAACATCTTCACGACTGAACGTAAGCAATCGCAAGAACCCCAAGATGCAGATCCTAGGAGCAGACAAAACCCAACGCCGTCGTTCGCCAAAAAGGTAACGAATCGTAAAGTTAACGGTGAATTTCGCCCTGCGCTTGTGCCGTTGGTAGATTTTAGACAGTAAAAAACCGACCCGCTCTCTTCCTCTCTTTCCCGGACAGGAGTGGCAAATCGGTCTTCCGAAACACCTTACTAGAAGCATTTCATCAAGAATATTATGGCTAATCATATCACAGCACAAGGGCGTAAACACCCACCCCACTACGAGACACACGGCAAGCGCGTTACGCCTCAACAGCTTGCCCTATTCGCTCCCCAATACGAAACTATTCCCTACTGGGATTTAGAGCCTGTTCCTATTGCCGAGAGCCTACCAGGGCAGCGCTATCGGTTGGTTTTGGTGCATGGCAACCTTAGACGGGCTATTCCGATTCAGTTACATCCTGATGAGGGCGATCGCCTGTTGGCGGCGGTGATGGTTATCAAGTGCGATTGGGCGCTGGACTTAGACAAGACTGGGCAGTTGTGCAGTTTTGAATCGGCGGCGGCGTTGCATTGTTTGTTGGGTGCGGTGATGGGAGGAAAGGGTCATGTCTAGATCCTCCACAAATCAGCGGCAACAGGCGACGGAGATAGGCGGGGCGGCTGGGTCTAGGAGCAGCAGCGGCTTCAAGTATTTGAGGAAGGGTGAATGTCCCATCTGTAGCGGTGCTAAAGTTGGTTGCCGTGAGTCAAAGGATAGCGGTAAGATTCATTGCCGATCAGGGCTACCAGCGCCTAGCGGATGGCGCGAAACGGGTGTTGATGCACACGGATTTGTCATGTATGCCGAAGGGGAAGGGCAGTCAGACCCTAGAGAATTTGAGCGGCGGCGGTTAGAGCGTGAACAACGTCAACAGCAACAGGCGCGGCGTACTGCTGAATCACTGCCCACCCAGGAGCGCGATCGCCAATTCCGCCAAATTGCCAAGCATAGCGGCTTATCCACAAAACACCGTCAGAACCTCTTAAATCGCGGCTACACGGTTGATCAAATTGATCGCGCATACTCACAAGGCTTGCTCTGGACTTGGGCTGATGGGGCGGCTATCCCTGGTATTTCGGCTGATTTACCGGGTGTGGATGCATCCGGGAACCTGCGGTATTTAGGCGGCGGGATGGCGATCGGGGTTCTGAATGAGCAAGGGCAGATTATTGGCGTTCAGATTCGTCCTGACAAAGGTGGTTATTTCTGGACATCGAGTGAAAAGATTGGAGGGAATTCTTCTCACCTCCAGAATGGAGAGATGCCGATCGGCTTATATCTGCCCATCAATGGCGTTTTCAAGTCAGAAATCGATATTGGGGAAGGGTTCTTAAAGTCCCACCTTACAGCCCAGTTGCACGGGCGCTTAGTGATTGGGGCTGCGGGTGGCAACTTTGCCGGATCTGCTATTCAGATTGAATCGTCCCTAGCGGCGGCGGCGGCGTTGACTGGATCTAAATTGGTCGTCCTAAATGCTGACGCTGGATCGCTCTCAAATAGCCATATTCTGAGCAACTATACAAAACTGGCAAAGTTTGCAACGGATTTGGGCTATGAGTTCCGAGTCCGTTGGTATGATCAGACGACGAAAGAAGTAGGGGACTCTGACGAGATTTCTAACAAAGTCTTTGAATCAGCCCAACTCCTGACCTTTGCCGAATTTTTAGAGCTTGCCCCTAAGCCTGAATCAGGGCAGGGCTTTAAGTCGGTGGATGGGGGCAAGAGTGAAGATGAGCCAAAATCTGACAGGGAACGGACGATCGCGCGTCTCCTATTCGACTTCAATCAAGGTTTGCCGCTGCTAGATAAGGATCGTAAAATTACCCGCAAAGACGACACAGAGAGAGATGTAGCCTATTACGAAGGCAGAACCCCAGAGTTCTCAAAAGTCTTAACCGATGGGATGGCGCGTACCATCCTGATTAGAGGATTTTTGGCGGCTGGCAAAACCTATGCGGCGATCGAGTCGATTAAGCGGATGGTTACGGAGCTGGGCACCTATAAACAATTTGTCTGGATTTCGACCAGGAATGGTCTGCTGAGACAGTCTGAAGCTCGTTTGCTAAGCAAGGAACTTGGGATTCCGATCTACTTCTATCAGCAAGATGTAACACGTCATAGGCAGCTCATGGAATCGAGAAAACCTGGCATTTTTATCATGACGGATGCCAGTTTCAGCAACTACCACGTAGGGCGCGTTGATTGGAGCAACATCACTGTATTCGTTGATGAATGGGCTTCGGTTCGGAGTCAGATTCCCTCGAAAACAAAGTGTTTTCCAGAGTTCAAGCGGATGCTTTCAGATGCGCGGGTGTTGGTAGTTTTAGATGCTTTTTTGGGTGATGTGGACTGTCGGATTCTGACTAAATTCAGGCAGGGCGAACGGCTCATTCTGGATCAGGTTCCCACCAAAGCACCTAAAAATATTCGCTGGGCAGAATGCCGAAATAGGGACGGAGAAATCAGTTTTAGTCACGACGGCATAGCAGTAAGCGTCTTTGATTCGTGGTTTAAGGGGCGATCGCTGGAAGAGGATGAGCGCTATATCCTAGTTGCCGACAGCCTTCTGACTGCAAAAGTGATGCAGCTTTATGTTGTCAAAGAGCTTGGGCTGAAAGAGTCTGAAGTTCTTCTGATTTGCTCTGAAACGGTTGAGTTGAGTCATTCAACCATGTCAGACCCGGACGGCAAGATTAGAAACTCAGGTGCAAAGCTCGTCATCCTCACACCCACGGCTGAATCGGGAATCGATATTCAAGTTCCCTTTACGGCTGGATTAGCGATGTTTTGCGGCGTACTTTCCGGCACGAGTGCAATGCAGTTAATGGGCAGGGCGCGGCAATGTAATGACTGGATTGTTTCAGCTCCAAGGCGTTCCATTAATCCTGATCAGCCTTATCTAAGCGAAGCCAAGTTCAGGAGAATCCTTACTCGTTTATCCGAAACCTTTGAAGAGTCTGGGATGAGCAGTGATGCCGGATCGGACGGCTGGGCAGTGTGGCAACGGGAAATTAGGGCGATGCAATCTGCATTCAACAGCCAATATATTTATCACCTGCTAGTAGAACATTACGAGTCGGTCGCAACTACTGAAGAATTCGGCAGTGATTCAAAACGTTGGATTGAGTTTGTACAAAAAGTCAAAGCTGCCGACGCACAAAAGGCGCTCACGGCTGATTTGCAAAATGGTTCGCAAATGTTGGAGGACGAAACACCACCCAGCAAAGACCAACACGTTTGGGATTTGCGACTTGCCAAGGGCTACCAAGAGCATCCCAAGCTCTGGGCTGCGGCAATGTCGGATTTTAAGAACGGCTGCGGATTGGAGCGAACCGAGGCGATCGCCTGGGCGCGGGAACTGCTCAAAGAGAAAGAGCTTGCCAGTTTGAAACGCTATGTTCAAGCTGCTGACTGTGATCTAGACGATGACAACGCCTTGAATGATCGGGTTGCCCGTGTTGGCTCTAACTACAGTTCACCTGCTTTCAAGCAACTTCAGAATCAATCTTTATTCAGGGCGCTGAACCTCGAAAGCCTTGCTCAGATGGGTTACGGAGACAAGGTTGAGGCAGACGGCGTAGACGTTGAGGCGTTCGATGCGCGATCGCCCAAAATTCAAGCGCTCTGGAAAAAGTTTCAGTCAATCCCTCGACTCGTTAGACTTTTCCCAACAGTGGAAACCGTTCAAGATTTTTGGAGGGCGATTAAACTTTGCATGAGGTACTTTGGGTTTCAGGCTGAATCTGGTACAGCAAGGGCTGAGCGGGAAGGGAAGAAACCATCAATGTACTTTGTCGGGTGGGTGATCCGGGCTGAATCTGGCTCTAAATTCTTCGTTCAGAACTTTGATTTGATAATCGAATCGGTGCGCGATCGGCTTGAAGTCGAAAGGCTGGAACGTAGGCGCGGCAACTCTCACACGCATGATTCAGGGCAGCAATGGAGGGCAGCAGCATGACCCCAGACTCAAATCATCAGATCATCGCCCAAATGGCGCTTGACCTTAAATCGGTTCAAGCAAAACTAGATCGCCTTGAATCCCTAGTGTCTGGCTCTGCTAACTTTGCCGAAGGTTGGGCAACCTCCAGAGATGCAGCAACAGCACTCAGAAATGAAGGCGTGAAGTCTGCCAAGCATCTAGGAAAACTTAGGACGGCAGGGGCTTTCGATGGCTCTAAGGCAGTTCGTAACGTCTCCAATGGTGACAGCCTAGCCCGGTGGGAATACAACATCCCTGTCTGTCGAAAGGCTCTACAGCGGTACTTTCAGAAGCTTAATCAAGTCTCTTAAGGACTCGACGGCGGTACACATCTTCACTCACCTGGTCGCTAATCCAATGGTGGTAAGTGTCTTTGTGTACCGATTCGCTATGCCCCATCCATTTAGCGGCGATCGATGGGGACACATCACCCAAAGCACTAACCCTCACGGCGTAGGCGTGGCGTAGGTTGTAGGCAGGAAAGGGGACTTTGTAACGCTGGAACTGTCGTTTATTTCGGTTGCCATAATCTGATGGAGTTTCGCCCGTCACCTTGGGGCGCTGAACCTCCATCAGGTTCCACTCTGCTACCCATTCAGGCTGAACCGCCCACGCTATACGGCTCCCTGTCTTGGTTTCGTTAAGCACTCTCACCGAGTATTCATCGTTGAACTCGCAGAAAAATACCTCATGGGGGCGAAGCCCAAAGGTTGCTATCATTCCATAAACCCAGCGCCATGACTCATTGGGAACCCGATCGCGCCACTGCTTAACCATCTCATCAGACGGAATCTCGCGTGGGTTCAAGGATTTACGCCCATACGCCCCCACATAGGCGCTCAAATCGACTTCAATCCCTGCATAGTCTGCAAGTACCTGTAGCCGCTGGCAAGTGCGTTTACGGGTTTCTGTGTGTTCTGTCGTCGTCTGAACCACTGCCATTATGATCACCGCATCCAGCGGGGCATCTTGGGGCAACCGCTGCAATGTCCTTGCCCAACCTGCACCCCAGGTTGAATCCTTAATTTCATGCTTCTGTTGATAGTGCCTCTTGAACTGCTCTATCAGTTGGGCAGCGGGAACTTCGTCGGGCGGCTGGTAGGATGCCCGTTGCCAGTTGCTCCACAAGAAAGTCCCATGCGCCAACTGTTTGTGGAGTTCATGGGCGCGGCGTTCCATCTCTTTCAAACCCTCGACACTGGCAGGGATACCCAGACATATCTCATCTTGCTTTCGTCCTACGCCCTTCCCTGGCTTAACAGGCAGATTAGCCCTAAGTCGCAACGTCTTACCCTTTAACCTCACCTCAACACGGGTACACGCTTCCTTGAGTCGCTGGTTTGTTGCTCGAATCGCCACACTGAAAGCTTTTTCATCCACAGCCCTAGATCAGCCCTAATTCTTGGGTATTTCTAGGACATTTTAGACCAATTCAGAACAGATGTACACTCCCCTGATAGCGTCTGAGCGCCTTTTACATCAGTCTGTACAGCTTTTATGGGGTCAAGTGGTCTTATCCTTCACACGGATGGGGTCACTGGTTCAAATCCAGTATCGCCCATAGTTTTAACTTGCATCTTCAAGGACAGCCTAACGACTCGCGGGTTTCAATTCCTGTTTGAGAATTGATGCCTTCTGCCCGCAAACACAGTTCTTTCACCTGTGCTTTATCCAAAATTGCATCGCTAAAGTCTGCCCCAGCAATATCGGCATTCTCGAAGGTCGATCGCAGCAAAATTGCCTCGGTAAAGTTAACATCGCTCAAATCTGCCCCCGTAAAGTTGACCTGATCTGCCATAGCGTTTGTCAAATTTGCACCGTGGAGCTTTGCCTGTGTCATTGTAGAAGCGCTGAAGACGGTGCCCCTGGCATCGGCAGCCGTAAAGTTTGCTTGTTCCAAATGGGCATTAGAAAATTCTGAGCCTTGGATTTCTTGTCCCGAAAAGTCATGTTTAGGCAGGGAGGCATTGCTGTACGACAAAGGATTTGTCCAATCTGCCCAAGCAGGTGGGCAAGCAGAGAGAACGAGAATCAGCAGAAATGCGACGAGGCGGAGGTAGGGCACGGCTGTACAGAGGTAGGAGATATTACTCAGCTGAGGGCAGTCGCCAGTTCTCGGTTTGCAAATTAGGGACTCGCTCAAATTCCCGTTGATTTGCTGTGACCATAAGCAGCCCATACTGAAGAGCGATCGCAGCGATCAGTACATCATAAGCCCCTATCGGCTGTCCTTGAGTTTTAAGAATGGCTCTAATTTGAGCCGCCTGTTCAGCCTCTGCGGTATTGAACGGGAGAATGGTCACCGAAGCCAAAA
>Ga0209181_10007036_pt1 | contig 15567 bp, 16 predicted proteins | sample MAT05_FD_187208 | JGI IMG/M metagenome (GOLD analysis project Ga0209181, IMG submission 187208) | Freshwater microbial communities from Lake Fryxell liftoff mats and glacier meltwater in Antarctica - MAT-05 (SPAdes) (version 2) | ecosystem: Environmental > Aquatic > Freshwater > Ice > Liftoff... | reverse complement strand
AGGGTCGGGGTGAGGGCTCCCCTCCCCGGTTCATGGTCCCAATGCGTGTCCATGCTTTGGAAAACTTGCCTTCCCATGAAACGTCCGTTCGTGCACCAGGCACTGCACGAAGCCGTGCCTGCCCACTTCCATCCCTCGTCCTTCATCATGGTTTCACGCTTCATCGCTGACATCTCCCACAAGCATACGTGCTGCGCCCGCCCAGCACCGACTTCACAATCGGCTCCGAGCATTCCCGACAGGGTTGACCAGCCCGATCATAGACCCGAAAGCGTTCTTCACTTGTCTCAGCCGCTTCGGGGCCACGCCCATAGTAAAACAAACCGTCGCCGGCTCCACTCCCGGCGAAGTCCAGCAACATCGACTCTCCCGTGCGAATCGCCGTTTCCAGCACCGACCGGATGCCGTCGCACAGCCGCGCCAACTCCCTGCGTTTCAGGCCCCAGGCGGGTCGATGGGGTGCGATCCCCGCCCAGTGCAGAGCTTCGCTCGCATAAATGTTGCCCAGACCCGCGAGAACCCGTTGATCCATCAACCGGACCTTGATGGCTTGACTGGATTCGCCGAGACGCGATCGAAGCAACGCCTCCGTGAAGCCTTCGTCCAGGGGCTCCGGCCCCAGTCCTTCCAGGCGTTGCACCTCGAAGGTCAACCCTCCGAACTGTCGCGAATCCTCAAACACCCAATCCTCGGGGCCCAATCCGATCACGACGGATGCATGCCGCGCCTGCGGTGCCCCGCTGGGTTGCAGGTACATTCGACCCGTCATTCCCAAATGGCCCAGCATCCGGCGGGGTTTCAATCCTCGCTCCATGGCCAGGTCGAAGCAGAGATACTTCGCCCGACGCCCCAGCGCCCGGATTTCCGCCCCATTCAAAAGCTCCCGGAAGCGCTCCGCGCCCAGCGGACGCACCGCCTTGGCCCGTAACACGGTGACCATTCGCACCCGCTTCCCCACCAGAAGCGGTCTCAGGTGGCGCGCCAGGATTTCGACCTCCGGAAGTTCAGGCATGGCGGTTCATCCGTAACGGTACGGCGCCGACAGGGTGAAGGTGTTGGGCAAATGACGCACGTCGCGAACGCCTCCATTCGCCAGCAGCACCTCCACCACGTCAAAACGCATCGTGACCCGCGGCTGCTTGAGCGACCGCAAGTACTGCAAAGCCACCCGGGACAGCGCCCTTCGTTTGCGTGCATTCACCGCCGACGCCGGCCGGCCCCAGGTTTCAGAGGAGCGCGTCTTCACTTCGACGAACACCAGGCAATCCCCATCGCGAAACACCAGGTCGATCTCGCCGCGCCGGGAGCGATAGTTGGCCGTCAGGAACTTCATGCCCGTCGCCTGCAGGTGATCGCGTGCGGCACGTTCGCCCAGGAGTCCCCGCCGGAGATGTTCGGCCGTCGGCGCCGACGCCCGCTTCGCCCACCATTCCTGGATGTTGCGCCAGAGGTTCACGTTCCAAACAACTCGGGTTGCCGCTCCATCGACGCCACCGGGGAAAAGGACCGACGATGGATGGCGCACGGCCCCAAGCGTCGGAGGGCTTCGATGTGTCCGGCGGTCGGATATCCCTTGTGCTGTGCAAATCCGTATCCCGGCCAGCGAAGGTCGTATTCCGTCATCAAACGATCGCGGGTCACCTTGGCGAGAATGCTCGCCGCCGCAATCGAGTAACTGCGGGCATCCCCGTGGACGATCGCCGTCTGTGCCAACGTGATGGCGTTCACGTTCAAGCCGTCCACCAGCACATGTTGCGTCGGCACCGTCAGGGCAGCCAGGGCCCGAACCATGGCCGCATGGGTCGCCCGCAAGATGTTGAGCCGGTCGATCTCGTCCGCTTCCACCACCGAGATGCCCCAGGCAAGGTCCGACGCCTGGATCAGGAACTGGAAGTATTTCTCCCGACGGCCCGCGGGCACCTGCTTGGAATCATTCAGCCCGCGGAGGCCCTCCGGAAGTCCGCCGTGGATCCAGGACAACGGCAGGACGACCGCAGCGGCCACCACCGGGCCCGCCAAGGGCCCACGCCCCGCCTCATCGACCCCGGCGATATGCGCCGTTCCGCGCCCTGCCAACTCCCGCTCAAACGCAAAGAGACTCTCCACACCCAATTCACGTGCCACCCCAGGCCGATAGCGGAGCTTCCCCCAGGCGGCAAGCTTCAACACCGCCTTGACTCCGTGGCTCCCTTGCTTCCTCGCGCGCAACGAACCCTGCGCGCACGCTCATTCACGCCCACCTCCGTCCGATGCGGCATTCAGGATTTCGCTACCCTCGCGCATCATGAGCCGAATGCCCCGTCTTCGACGTCGCCCTTCGATCCTGAGGACTCGGCTCAGTTCTTCGCCACGGCCTCCCAAGGCCACGGAAACACCTGAGCCCGCTTGGCCCAGACTTCCCAGACCCACGCCATCGACTTCACCCGGTCCGGCTCTTGCCCCGCCAGATTCTTCGTCTCGGTCCGGTCCTTCTTGAGGTCGTAGAGTTCCCACGCTCCCGCCGATCTCTGGGTCACCAGCTTCCATTCCCCCACCCGAATCGCCCGATTGCCCTCATGCTCCCACACCAGCGGACGCGGTCGTTCAACCCGCTTTCCTTCGAACGCGGGTCGAAGGCTCACCCCTTCCATCGGCCGAATCGACTGCCCACTACGTTCGGTGGGATAGGTCGCCTTTCCCAGGTCCACGCAAGTCGCCAGGATGTCCACCAACTGTCCCGGCGTCGGGTTCAGACGCCCTCTCTGGCTAACCAGGATCCCCGCCGGCCAATGGGCGATGAGGGGCGTCGCTATCCCGCCCTCGTGGGTCCAGTGCTTGTATTCGCGGAAAGGCGTGTTGCTCACGTTGGCCCACTCCCGACCGTACGCCACATAGGTGTCCTGGCCGCCCGGCATCACCCCGCAGCCCTGCCGAACCGGCCACCCGTCCCGCGTCTGCTTGGGTTGACTGCCCACCTGCGGTGCATCGCGGTGCATCGGCGGCAACGAGGCGCTTTCGGCGCGGGCCGTGAAATTCGTTCCACGCCCATTCCCCTCACCGCACCCACCGTTGTCCTGAAGGTACAGAATCAGGGTGTTTTCCAACTGTCCTGACCCTTTCAACGCCTCAACGATCCGACCCACGCCCTGATCCATCGAGTCCACCATCGCCGCGTAAACTTCCATGCACCGTTCCTCGAATGGCTTGTCCTTCACCTGAGCCCAGTCACCCACCGTCGGCGTCCGTTCCCAGGAAGCATCCACGACGCCCAGTTCCTTCTGCTTCGCCCAGCGCGCGGCCCGGATCGCTTCGTAACCCGCCGCATATCGCCCCTTCTACTTGGCAATGTCGCTCTCCCGGGCGTGCATCGGCTAGTGGGCGGCCGTGAACGCGACGTACAGGAAGAAAGGCTTCCCGCCGCCCGTCTCCCCATGCTCCCGAATGAACCGGGTGGCGTGGTCGGCAACCGCGTCCGTGTAATAATACTCCGCCGGTTGATACTCCGAATCGTTGGCGAGGGTGAACGACGTGTTGTCCCGCACCAGGGCACTCGGATCCCAAAAGCTGCCCGCACCATGGATCGTCCCGTAATAGCGATCGAATCCCCGCTGCAACGGCCAATGTTCCTGGTTCTCGAGAGCCTTCAGCGAACCACCCGGTATCACGTGCCACTTGCCCACCGCATAGTTCCGGTATCCTGCCGGCTTCAACGCCTCGGCGATGGTGACGCACTTTCGATTCAGCTGCCCGCGATATCCCTCCAGGTTCCGGTCCTCCATCATGTGCCCCACCCCCGCCTGGTGGGGATGCAGTCCGGTGAGCAGCGAAGCCCGGGTGGGACAACATCGAGCCGAGTTGTAGAATTGCGTGAACCGAATTCCGCCGGTCGCCAGCCGGTCCAGGTTGGGAGTGGCAATCTCCCCGCCATAACAGCCGATGTCAGAATACCCCATGTCATCGCTCAGAAGGACCACCAGATTCGGGGATCGCATCTCGGCTGCCCTGCCCAACATCCCCCCAAGAAAGCAGATGAAAATCGCGACTCCCAACCTCCCGGAGAGCACCCAGGATCGACCAAACGGTGAAGCTGCAGGACGGGAACATGGCATCAGTATGCGGAGAGTGGCCATCCCTGCCCGGCGACTAAAAGCTCCCAGATGCTCCCCTCAACGCCGTTCTGCCGGAGGCCCGACCACGTCCCGCCTTGAAAATGCCGGACAATACATCCCCTTCTCCTCCCGCACCCACCAATGCCCTGTCGCCTGCCGTTCTTCGGGCGTACTGAACCGGTAATGATACAGCCGGGCCCGAATGTACTTCGGCGCCTCTTCCGGGAACGGATTGTTCCGCAACAACGCCACCACCTCCGGCGAGCCTTCGAGTAGCCGAATCCCGAATCGAATCAGCCACGGGTTCTGCTGAACCTCCCCTAACGCCGCAAACCACATCTGCCAGTCCAACCGCGGCTGGTGCGGCGCCACCTGCCCGGGCCGGCGATCCAACGCCCCGGGTTTGTGTCGGAATTCGTAAGCCTTCCACCCCACGCCGTCGGCACTTCCCTCGACCAAAATCTCAGGCCTCGAGGTCGTCATCACCGCGAAGAGGCCATAGTCATTGAAGGTTCGAAACGGCGCCAGCCACCGATCCAATCCGGATACCGGCCCTGTCCACCCCGGCGCCAGTAAACCCACCAGCGGTCCCGCTCCCACGAGGAGACTGACGGTCGCCACCCCGACTAGAAACCGGCGCCGCCAGGCCTCTCCCCCGCCCGCCGACCGAACCCCAACGCCGCCGAAATCCGTCACGTAGGAACGTCGTCGCAGCCAGCGCGCCCAGGTCGCGTCGTCCACCAACAGCAATGCCAGGAGAAGCGCCAGAGCGTTGAAGAACGTGTAGTTGCCGGTCGCAAGGATGGCCACCTGAAGCACGGTGAATCCGACGAACGCAAGGTTCCGCAGCCGTTGCGGCGCGACGACGAACCACGGCAAGCCCAGTTCGATCGCGAACATCGCGACACAACACGCCCGGTGCAGCCATGACGGCCAGTGATGGACATGCCACGACAACGGCCCTGGCAACGGCTGAGTCTCGTAGTGGTATTCCAATGCCGTCATCGCCTGCCACGTCGGGTCGCCGCTGGCGAGCTTGACGACGCCGGACTCGAACAGGACCCGGAACAGCAGCCACACGAGCAGACCGCGCGCCCACCGGGACGGAGCCTCCCCACGAGCGGCCTGACGCCCCCAACGCCAGGGCGCCAGGAAAACCGCCAGGAAGGTCGCCTCCAGCAGCAGGGTGTCCCACTGGAATGACAGGAATTCCTGCCCCAGCACCGACAGCGAGAGGTAGGTCAACCAAAGTCCCAGGAACGCCAGCGCCCGCGCGTACCCCGTCGCAGCCACCACCGCGAAGATCACTCCCAGAAAACACCCTCCGTGCAGCGCACGATCCCCCGCCCCCCACCAACCCAATGTCGGCAACAGCCTGTAACGGTCCCATCCGATCCCCCGTTCCTCAACTCGCTCTCCGACCTGCGCCATGAACTCGGACGCCGGCAGAATGCCCCTCGACCCCATTAGACCCTCAATCTGAGCCCAAAGTGAAAGAAAGGCCGCGAGATGGACGGCCGCCAACCCCACCAGAAACACCTCACGCGAAATCCACCACGTCGGCCGCAGGACCGAGGTCCCCCAGAGCCAGCGGGTCACCCGCGAAAACACGACACGATTCCGCGCCACCACCCGATAGAGTCCATCGGCGACCGCGAGGACTGCCGGTGAGGCCAATCCCATCCGTGCCAGTCCACCCCACCCCGGCGCCTGCGCCAGGGTTCGCAACACGGCCTCCGCCCCCCGGGTCACGCGACCTTCAGGTTCCACCCGATGCACCGATTCCTGAAGCGCCTCCCGGCTCAACTCCGGGAATCTCACGGCACACTCCGGCACCTGCTGCGCCAGGTACTCAACCGCGTCTCCGGTCGCTTCCTTCCAACGCTCGATCCACATCCGACAAAAACCGCACTCGCCGTCGTACACTAGGACGGGGCGGGCTGGAGCGGCTCCGATGGGCCGGGGGTCGGGCATGCGGTGTCAGTCTGTCGTGGAGTGGGGTCGCATGCAAAGCGCGCTACCGGTTGCGGGGTCTTGAAGCGCCCTTCCCACCAGCGCCCGTTCTCGTTCTCCGAAACTCAACTTCAGCGCCGCCGCCCGTCCAGCCTCCGACATCTTGCCCCACGATTTCCGAAGCGCATTCACCACCTTGTCCTCGTCGGTCTTCTCGATCAGATCAGTCAGCTGATACTGCAGGAACACCAGGCACAACGAGTCCTCCAACACCTGCATGTCCCGATCCTTCCCGAGATCCTTCTTGAGATTCAGCCCCTGCACTTGCGCGATCGTCGCGGCGTCATAACCCACCGACGAGAGTATCTCCCCTGCCTTGCGGGCATGGAACTGCTGAAGTTCACGGCGCCACCGCAGATAACCCGCACGATCGTCAGGAAAGGTGTCCCGGCGGATCTCCCATCGGCAAAGGTGCTGGCATCGGGCTGCCAACCGAAGCGCTTCCGAGGCGCCAGGCTCCAGGGCCAGCACCCAGTGGGTCAGGCGCTGCGCATACAACAGTTCCCGAGGTTGTTCCACGCCGTTCACCACCTCGCGATGGGGGTCACCCGCGTTGGCGTCGTCAAAACCGCGGAGAGCGGCCTGGAATCGGGGAGAGGCAACAAAATCAGACATGGTCGTGGCGCGTCGAGACGTGGGTTTCCCCGATGCCATCCCTCCTGTCAAAGCTCATCGCCTACAGCCGCGGATCGACCGGTTCGCTCTCCAGCGCCAGCACACCGAACACACACTCGTGCACCCGCCGCAAGGGCTCACGGCGCACGAAGCGGTGCAACGCCTCCACTCCCAAGGCAAACTCCCGCAAGGCCAGCGACCGCTTTACATCGCAGACACCACCGCCTCAGCGATCTCCGCCCCAGCAAACCCCGCCGATGCTTCCACCAACCGGCCGACATCGATCTGGGATTCGATCCGGCGCGGGCGGCAGAGGTGGACCTGCCAGATCGCCTCGCGTTCCCGGGCGACCGGCAACCCGACAAAGAACGTCTCGTCGAAGCGCCCCTTGCGTGTGAATTCAGGGGGCAGATGCGCCACGTCGTTGGCCGTGGCCACGACGAAGACGGCCGCCGTCCGGTCCTTCAGCCACGTCAGAAACGCGCCGAACAAACGCTGGGACACCCCGCTGTCCTGACCCTGCCCCAGACCGGCGAATGCTTTCTCCAGCTCATCGATCCACAGGATGCACGGACTCGCGACTTCCGCGGTTTGCAGCGCGCTCCGTAACAGCACCTCCAGTTCGCCCTCCAGCGGGCTGACCGCGGCGGCGTGGCGCAACACAGCATCCAATTCGACCGCAAACTCGCCTGCGTGCCGGTAGCGCTTGGCCGATTCCTTTTCCAACGCCCGCCGCACCACCCCGACCAACCGGGCATCCCCGCAGCTGGCCTCCAACGGATCCAGGTCGGGTGCCTCGTACAAAATCTTCCGCACCAGGACGCTCTCGTCACCGGCCACGAACGGCAGGGTGTTGGACACCATCTGGAAGAACGTCACCCCCAGCGCCCACACATCGGCGTTCATCCCCGCTGCACCCTCGAACTGCTCCGGAGCCATGTAGGACACGGAACCGACCCGGGTGGTGGCCACGTACTGCGAATGGGTCAGCAACCGCGCCAAGCCACAATCGAGCAGCTTCACCCTCCAACGGCAGGGAACCGCCCTGTTTAAGCCGCTCCGCGGCGCTCTGCCCCTCCACCAATTCCATCACGGCGAAGAGCGTCTCCGCGTCGCATTCGAGCCCCAGCACACGGGCAATCCCCGGATGCTCCAGCGCCGCCAACGTCCAATGCTCGTTGCGCAGCAGGGCCTGGGCCTCCTCGTCCTGCGTGTGCGGGACGCAAAGCGCCACCGCCGCCGGGTAAGCGTTTGCGCCAAACGCGAGATTGCGCCCACGGTACACGGTCTTGAAGCCGCCCCGGCCCAGGCGCCCTTCGATTTCGAAATCACCCAGCTTTTGCAGGGTTGGATCCTCCGCCGACATCCCCTCCGGCCCCGGGCAGCAACGCCGGCCACGAATCCCCCCGCAGCACCGGCGTCACCGGCACCGCCCGAATGCCCTCCCCCAGCGCGAAATTCCGATCGCCGTGATGGAGCAGGAAGCCCTCGTGGATCACGCCGTCCGCCCGCGCCTGGGCCAGACCCGCCGCCTCCCGCGTCCCCACTGCCGCCGCCATCTTCACCTCCACCCCGATCCGCCGGTCTCCGCGATCGATGATCAGGTCCACCTCGGAACCGGAATGCGTTCGATGAAACCAGAAACGGCTCGAGGGACGCGCCAGCAACTCCAACGCGATCAGGTTCTCGATCACGAAGCCTTCCCACGACATCCCCCGCAATGCCGTCCGCTTCAGCGCCTCGACATCGCGAACCCCCAGCAGGTGGTGCAGCAACCCGCTGTCCCGCACGTAGAGCTTCGGCGACTTCACCAGCCGCTTGCCGACGTTCGCGTGGTAAGGCCGGAGACGGCGGACCAGAAAGTGCGCCTCAAACAGATCCACGGCGTGCTGCAACGTGTGGTGCGTGATCCCGAGCGCCCGGGCCAGGCTCGACGCGTTCAGGAGACCGCCCTGCTGGGACGCCAGCATCGAGAGCAGGGTGTGGAACTGGGTCGGGGATTGACGGGTTCCGAACCGCGCCATGTCACGCTCGACGAACGTCCGGACATACTGGTCTTCCCAATCGTCCCACGCCGCGTCGCTCTCCGCGAACAACGCGTCCGGGAATCCGCCCCGGTGCCACAGCTTCTCGATCGTGATCTTCGGCACCTCCGCCGCCAGGAACGGCGTCAGCTCAACGATCCCCACCCGACCCGCCAACGACTCAGACACATCGCGAATCAGTGCCGGGTTCACCGATCCGAGCAGGAAGAACTGGCCCGTTCGCCGGCGGTCCTCGTCGATCCGCCCGCGCAGCACCGGGAAGATCTCCGGCAACCGCTGCACCTCATCGAGAATCAGGGGAGGCGCGAAGTTCCGCAGCGCCAGCTCGGGATCGGCGGCAAAGAGGCGGTGATCCGACGGCTTCTCCAAGTCGAAATAGGCATGCCCCAACCCTTCCCGGGCCAGGGTCGTTTTCCCGCACTGCCGCGGCCCGAGAAGGGTCACGGCGGGGAACCGCCCCGCCAAGGCGCGCGCCCGTTCCAGGGCTTTCCGCGCAATCGTCATGGGTTGCAATTTGGTATCTGAATTTCCATTTTGCAACCCCATCCAGGTCGAGCCACCGGCGGGATGTGGACCGACGCCGCCTCCGTCCCGGCTTCCCCGCGCCCCCTAAGGTTCCCAGAGGGTAAGCCGCTGACGCGGGCGTTGCCATCGGCCCCGATCCGAAACTCGACCCGCCGCCAGACACCATCGCCGACCGCTTCACGGTAGCGCGGAGGAACGGAACCGCCCGCCTTCGCGAGTCAGACGCGCCAGGTCATCACGTTCCAACAGCCGCTCGAAGAAACCCTGGGTCAGATCCTCCGCACGATGCGCGTCGTTTCCACGCCGGCGGACGTGGGCGTAAAGCGGGTACCACTAGGCGCGACACAACTCCTCCAAAGCCTGTCGGCGGTCGACATTGCCTGGGAGCAATCGAGGCACACCGCGGCATGAGCGATGAAAAATGAACGCCTGGAATCCGGGTGGGAATGCTCCCGAACGGTCCCCCGCTGGGTCGGCCTGGCTTGGGGTCCCAGGTCTCGAACTGGCTGGGCGCCCCGCACAACCACAGCAAGATGCACTCCTTCTGCGCCTTGCGCGTGTCCGCTGCAAAGACCGAGCTCTGGAAAAGTCCCGAAAAGCTCGCGACCGCCGCGGCTCCGCCCCCCACCAGTCCCTTGAGGAACAACCGCCGATGCAGCCGGTGTTCGTCCGTCCGGCATTGCCCAGGAGTCGGTTCCATGGATTCGGAAGGCGTCATTACGGTGTGGTCAGAAATTCCGAGTTGGTCATCAGAGCCCAAAGAATGTCGCGAATGGCATCCTTCTGAGTGTCCTGGCGTTGCCGCAGGAATGCCTCCACCTGTTTTGCCTCCTCCGCATCCGGGAAACGGCCCAGCACGACCCGAAACGCTTGCTCAACGCGCCTTCGAAGGTCGGTCACCGCCGACAATCGATCCGCAGTATTGCCAGGGACCGGCTTCAGCAGGTCGGCCAAGCCCGTGGAATGCGTGATGAACTGGGCCTGCTGGAAGGTGGCGTTGTACTCGCGCGCAACACGTCCGGCAGGGCCACCGTCACCGCGCGCCTCAACCGGTCATCGTTCGGATCCAACCCCGCCGCCACCCGCCAGGACCTCGTGATCTGTTCCGCGGTCAGCGGACGTTCCAACGCCTGGGCAAACGTTTCCGGAGCCGGACTCCGATCGATCGCAACGCCCAGGGCGTAGACACGGCTCAGCACAATACCTCGAACCAGCCGTCGAACGTCGTACTGGTGCGCTTCGAAATCCCGCGCCAACCACTCCAACAGCTCGGGATGGCTGGGCACATTCCGGGTGGTCATCTCATCGATCGGATGCACCAACCCACGCCCCAGCAGAGCCGCCCACATACGGTTCACAAACGCCCGGGCCAGCATCGGGTTGTCGTGAGTTACCGCCTCGGCTAGAGCCTCACGGCGGGAAAACTTCGGCGCCCGCACCTTCGCCGACGCATCCAGGTAGCGGTCGTCGGCATCCAGTTCCTTGGCATCGGCACCCGGCCGGGCCTCGTCGATCGCCCGCCCGTTGAGCAGCGTGATCACCGCCGGCTGCGATTCCTTCTTCAGGTTGGTGAAATTGATGAAACCGCCGATCGCCGACTCCGCCACCTGCGGTTGGCCCTCCACATTCTTCCCGCGGTTAAATGCCGCCACCAAACCCCAGTAGTGCCCCTGTTTGATTTCCAAGGCGAGCGGATGGTCGTGGCACTGCGCACAGTACAATTTTGTGCCGTAAACGACCGGTGCCACCGCCTCCGCAATCGCCTGATGGTCGTTCCGCCGTTCGTACAGGAACCACGGAGCCCCCTGATGCGCCGGGTTGCCCGGACGCGCCGTCAACATGTCGTGGACCGTACGGTCCCACGGTCGATTCGATCGAAACGCGCCTTCCAGAAACCCCCACCAACCGTTCTGCCGCCGACGGTCCTCGTGCGCTTCCGGCTTCACCCGCCCCATCAGGAAGACATCCCAGAGCTCCCGCATGCGAACCGGATACTCATCCGAAGCCAACAGACGTTCCACCCACTGCCCGCGTCGCGAGGCCTCCGGCAGCCGCATCAAGGTGTCGAGTTCCGCGGCCGTCGGGATTCGTCCCGCCAGATCCAGCGTGACCCGACGGCACCACGCCGGATCGCCAACCCCCGAAGCCGGCACCACGCCACTGCGCTCCCAACTCTCCGTCATCAACTGATCCAGCGCCTCGGTCACCGAGCCGAACGATCGACTCCCAGACGCCGCGGCCCCCTAGGATCCGGGCGTCGCGCGCAGGGCCAGAATCCAGTCTCGAACGAACGCCTGTTCCGCGTCGGACAGTTGCTTTTTGGGCGGCATGTGCGGGTCGGCGTCAGGCGCCAGATACTGATACAGCCGACTCTTCTCCGGCTCCCCCGGCACCACCACGGCACCACCACGGCGCCACCACGGCGCCATCATCGCCGCCCTTGAGAATGCCCGCGGGCGAATCGAGTTCGAGCCCGCTCTTCCGCTCGATGGGCCCGTGGCATTTGACGCACTGAACATCGAAGAGCGGTTGAACCTTCCGCGCCCAAACCTCCGACGGGTCTGCTCCTTGGGCGCCGTACAGCAGACCCAGGCTGATCCAACAGGCCAGAGGGATGGTTCGGTTCATTCCTGGAGTTGGAATCTATCGGGAAGGCATCACGCCGTCACCGGTCTTCTCGCCCTGCATCAGCCACGACAGGTTGAACCGCGCCAGCGTGCCGCTGCCCCGCGGCCCCTCCTCGAAGAGCAGATAGACCCGGATGCGGCCCCCGCCGCAACGTGATGCCGTGTTCGTTCATGTGTATCGAAGGCACATTGCCCCGCTGGTCGGGCTGGATCACCGCGTCTTATTCCTTCCACGTCCGACCGCCGTCCTTGCTCCGGCGCAGTTTCACGCCGTTCCAGAACGCCAGAATCGAGCCGTCCATTGCGACCACCACATTGGGAAACCGATTGGTGGCGAAGAGCGGCTGCATCTCGAAGCGGGGATCGCCCAGGAACGGAGTGATCGACCCTTCCGCCGGGTGTTTCGACGCGGTCGTGCGCGTCGGCGCAACCCCCGCAGCCGCCTTTTGTTCGTAGGGACGGGCCACCCAGGCCGACCGCAGTTCATGCACCTCCAGCTCGCCCATGAGCGCCTTCCCACCGCGGACGAAAACCGCCAGCGAGCGTTCGTCCTTTTCGGGCTGAAACGGCATGGGGACGCCGCGATAGAACGAGTTCACCAGGCACCGGCCCTGGAATCCGACGACCTGCATCTGCCCTGGCAACGTTCCCCTCGCGGGGCCGGGACCGAACGCTTCGCCGGTGGGGATCCATGCGCCCTAGGTGTCGCCCTCGAAATCGGCGAGGACCAGGTCCGGAGCAGCCAAAACTCCCGGCGATGTCAGGGCGAGAAGCCCGACAACCAAGGCGAAAGCGGATGAAAGGCTCGCTGAAGAATCCCAGGTCTCGGTTTGAAGGCAGTTCATCGAGAGAACGATTGTGGTTGCACGGTGGAAACTAGAGCCGATCCGAGCGTTTCCTGGAAGAACGATGGGGCTTGAGGAGGACCGTCAGGCCTTGGACCGCGCGTCCGTAGAGCAGACTGCCAGTCGGCCGTATCGCCGACTGCCAGTCGGCAAGGGGCCTCTTCGATTCCACCTCCGCAGGCTGGCAGCCTGCGATACGGCAGGTTGGGCAACCTGCGCTACCCGGAACGCCCTTCTTTCTCTCCAACAAGACCCAATGGCCGACCCTCTAATTCCTTCCGCGCTTACATGTTCATGGCCCTCATGCGCGATTTGCGAATCGTGATCGCTCTCCACGAGCTTCACTTCAACCGCACACGACACCTTGCCTTCGGCCTACCCGATTTCCGACATTACGCTTCGCTATGAATCCGACGGCACCTCCACTTCCCAGGGCTCCCGCATCACGGACCTGCTCGATCGTCTTTACCCACCTTTGGTCGCCCGTGACACCGCTCAACAACTGGAGGACCTCCTCAACCGCCACCAGGCTTCATGTCCTCCGCCAACGACTGCCCGCACGCTGTCCGAACAGGATGCCCTCCTGATCACGTACGCCGACCATGTCCAGGAACCTGGAACATCGCCCCTCCGGACACTGGCGACCTTCTGCAATAGGAGGCAATGGGGTCAGCTCTAAAAGGTTGACTTGTCATTCTTAGCCCCAGCGCAGAGGGGTGGCGTGCCGCGGCTGCTGGCGGCGCCCGGGGTGCCGAATCGGAACTTTCGGGCGGTGGTGCGCTGACTCCGCTTCCGATCCGCGTCGTCCTTGTCCTAGAAGATCGGTTCCCGTCGATCACCGCGATTCACGACGTGGAAAACCGCCCCCGGATACTCAACTCTCAACTGGCGCGCCATCCCCTGTGAGTGCCTACCGCAGCTTCATCTTCCGATATCAAGAACCGACCCCTTCGCTCACAAATGTGCGGAAGTGACGGCATTATCTTCCAAGGTCATTCGTCAAGTATACAGGTGTGATCCCATTGCCTCCCCTCCCCCCCGGTGACCTCGGTGGACGCTTCGCGACCCTGGGCCGGAGGCATCTCCTGTCGTCGTGGAGCGACGAACGACGGTAGCCGGGCCTTTCAAGGCTCGGGTGAGCGAACCCATCCCTGGTGCGTCGCGGAGCGACGCTTGACCGGAAGCTCCATCCAACAACTGTCAAATGTCTAGATGTGCCCCCATGGCCCGCGCTGGGGCGTTTGGGTTGCTTCCGGTGTTGGTGGGTCGGCCGGTCGATCCACTTCTCGACGGTCTTGGGATCGAGATCGAGGGCGGCGGCGATCTGGGAGGCTTTGAGGCCCTTCACATCGTGGAGTTGGCGCAGCTGGCAGAAGGTCTCGTAGTCGATCATACGGTGCCTCCCTTCAAGGCGCGGCGCAGGATGTCACCGACGGACCGAGCCTGGCCGCTGCGCGGTGCCGCCGACGCAGCGGCGGGAACGCCCGTGTCCTCGGGCAGCGCCAGCACCTGGTAAAGGGGCTTCTGGAAGGCGAGCAGATCCGCCTGGATGAGTTGTTGGCGGGCGGAGGCCAACCCGGCGGAGTCGAGGTTCAGATGCCGGACGATGGCGGCGTCGGAGTAGTAGCTCAGGCCGTGGACGTCGGCGACGGTGACCAGGAACAGATACAGCGCCCAGGCCCGCGGATCAGCGCGGCGAAGGAGCTCGTGGCGAACCAGGCGATGGTCCACCCAACTGAAGCTCGGGGGGATCTGGCGCGGCCGATCCGGCCGCAACGGATGTTTGTGGATCATGATCGAGGTGGGGACGGGAGGTGGTTGTTGGCGGGAAAACGAACCCGAGAATGTGGCGCCCTCGAAGTAGCACCTGGCGCGTGGTTGCCTCGATGTCCTCTTGTAACGTACTGCCCGCGACCATGGAGATAAGCCCAACAAACGCAGGGTGTTGCGCAATCCAGTCATCTTGTAACGCAGGGAGAGGACTGGCCGGTGCGTTACAAGATGACTGATGGGGTTCATGGCGCTGGATATCAACGGGTTGAGTGCCATGAGACGGCGGGCGCTTACGCTTCCAGTACCCGGGATGGTTACGTCGCCATTCCTGCACCCGCTTCACCTGATCGGGTCCGCGGAAGGTGTCGCCGTTACCGTCTTCGCTGAGCCATCGCCGCTGGCTGGCGGCCTCGCTGGCGTGCCGGCAAGTGGGCTTGAAACAGTACTTCTGACGATCGGCGTCGGCGCTCATTGAAATGGATCCGGGTCTGCTCACCGAAACGGAGCCGTTGAGTGGGAGGATCCTGAACGGGAGATTTCCTTTCCAAGGAGGAGCTTTACGAGGTTCCGAGTAGGCTCGGGAGTTTCCCGGTCTGGGATTCCGAGCGGGAGTTCCCGGGCGGCGAAGCCAGCCGAGGGCTCTGGACGAAGGGGGGTCAGGGCCCGAGGCGGAGTAGGTCGTTCCAGTCCTTGCGGGAAGGGCGCAGGCGGTGGATCGAGGGATGGAGGGACATCATGTACTGGGCCATGGACTCGCCCGTGGGATCGAGGTCAAAGCCGCAGTAGAGTGGGTGCGGTGGGTCGATGACCGAGGGGAGCCAGGCGGGGGACTGGGACGTGCACCGGCGGTGGAGAGGCAACGGAAGCGGGGATACAGGGCATGGCAACTCAGGGCATCGATCGCCGATTCACAGAGAACCGTCGATTCGAGCGGATCCGCCGGGACGGCGAAGAACCCGAGGTCTTTGCGGGGGCCCGGCGCCATGCCCCGCCACGCGCCAGCGGTGGCCTGCGTGCCGAAGCTTTGGCGTAGGCA
>Ga0209181_10007034_pt1 | contig 15569 bp, 16 predicted proteins | sample MAT05_FD_187208 | JGI IMG/M metagenome (GOLD analysis project Ga0209181, IMG submission 187208) | Freshwater microbial communities from Lake Fryxell liftoff mats and glacier meltwater in Antarctica - MAT-05 (SPAdes) (version 2) | ecosystem: Environmental > Aquatic > Freshwater > Ice > Liftoff... | reverse complement strand
GCAGGCTGGCGGGCAGGGGCTGGCGCAGCGGCCCGGCAGGCAACACCAGGCCGTTGCCGACACCGCGGTCGTCGAACACCACCAGTTCGGCCACGCGGGCCAGGGCATGGTGCGCAAGGCCGTCGTCCGACACCAGCACGTCCACGCCCGGGTGGGCCGCGCACAGCGCACGGGCGGCGGCGACACGGTCGGCGCCGACCCACACGGGCACGCCGGTGCGCCGGTGGATGAGCAGCGGCTCGTCGCCAACGGCGGCTGCGTCAAGGCCCGGGCGCACTTCGATGACCGTGGAGCCCTGCCGCCCGTAGCCGCGCGACAGCACGCCGGGGCGATGGCCAGCGGCTTGCAGCGCCTGCACCAGGGCGATCACCGTGGGCGTCTTGCCGGCACCGCCCACGACGAGATTGCCGACGACGATCACCGGCGCCGGCGAAGACGGTTTCACCGAGCATGCGCGGTGCAGCGCGGCGAGGGCGCCGTACAGCCACGACAAGGGCCGCAGTGCCTGAGCCAGGGGCGAGGGCTGAGCGCGCCACCAATGCGCCTGAAGCATGGCCGCACCGCGTGCAGCCAGGCCGGAGAACCCCGCCACAGCGCCGCTTCAGCGCACGGCCGGGCCGGCCGTCTGGGCGGCGAAGGTCAGCCGCGACAGGCCGGCGCGGCGCGCGGCGTCGAGCACGTTCACCACCGCCTGGTGCGCTGTCAGGGCGTCGGCGGAGATGATGACCATGGTGTCGGGCTTGCCTGCGGCGGCGGTGATCAACTCGGCCGTGAGGCGGTCGACGCTGCGGCCATCCACCGCCTTGCTGTTGATGGAGTAACGCCCGTCGTTGGACACCGCCACGATGATCTCGCCCGGCCTGACCTGGGAAGCCTCGGCATCCGCCGATGGCAGGTTGACCTGCAGTTCGGTGAAGCGCGAATAGGTGGTCGACAGCACCAGGAAGATCAGCACCACCAGCAGCACGTCGATGAACGGGATCAGGTTGATCTCCGGCTCTTCCGGGCGGCGGCGGCTGAACTTCACGGGCGGCGTCTCGGCGGATCAGGGCGGGTTGGTGCTGCGCACGGCGAAGCGCATCAGGTGCGGCACCATGCGCTCGGCGGCGATCTCGAGGGTCAGCTGGAAGGAATCGACCCGGCTGCGGAAGTGCCGGTAGAACATCAGCGCCGGGATGGCGATGACCAGGCCGAAGGCCGTGTTGTACAAAGCGATCGAGATACCGTGGGCCAGCATCTGCGGGTTGCCTGCGCCGCCCGCAGTGGGCGCCTGTGAAGCGAAGATCTCGATCATGCCCACGACGGTGCCGAACAAGCCCAGCAGCGGCGCGGCCGAGGCGATGGTGCCCAGCGGCGTGAGGTAGCGCTCCAGGCCGTGCACGGCAGTGCGGCCGGCGTTTTCCAGGGCCTGGCGCAAGGCGATTTCCGTCAGCCGCGGCTCGGCGCTCACGGTGCGCAGGCCCGCGGCCAGCACGCCGCCCAGCACCGAGCTGTCGCTGAGCTTGCTCACCACGTCAGCAGGGGGCAGGCTGGTGCGGGTGACCGCCATGACTTCGTCGAGCAACGACGGCGGCGCCACGAGGCTCGTGCGCAGGTGGTAGAGGCGTTCGATGACCAGAGCCAGCGCCACCACCGAACAAAAAATCAATGGCCAGATCGGCCATCCCGCCGCTTGTATGATCGAAAGCAAGGTGTCCCCGCGCGGCGACCGACGCCTCTGCGAACGCATTATCGCTGACGCCCACCAGCGTCTTTCAAGGTGGCTTCGTCACCGCTTTCTCACCCTTTCCTCGCCGCCGCAAGGTGTCCACCGTTTCTGTGGACAACTCTGTGGGCAACCCGGCTTGAAGCTCACAAACGCCGCGCCATTTCACGCCACGCCTTGGTTTGCTGAATTTTTAGGCAGCATTTTTTTCATGCAAATCAATCACTTGCACGATCATGACAGCGGCGTGACACGGTGCCCACAGCCGCCGGGGTGCCGTGCCGCGCTTGTGGATTTCCCCGCCGCCCCGGGCTGCAATGGCCATTGCCACTGAGGCCACAGCCGCGCCCGTCCCGCGTGCGCCGTGGGGCGTTTCTGCGTTGCTGCTGGCCACCGCCGACGCACTGGCCGCGCGTTTTGGCGCCGTGACGGTGCGCGGTGAGTTGTCGGGCCTGTCACGGCCGGCCAGCGGCCATGTCTATTTCTCGTTGAAGGACAGCGGCGGCGCCGCGGCCTTGCTGCGCTGCGCGATGTTCCGCCGCGCCGCCAGCCTGGTCGACTTCGTGCCGGCCGATGGGCAGCAGGTCGAACTGCGCGGCCGGCTGGGCGTGTACGACGCTCGCGGCGAGTTGCAGATGGTGGTCGAGGCCATGCAGCGCGTGGGCGCCGGCACGCTGTACGAGGAGTTCCTGCGCCTGCGCGCCCGCCTGCAGGCCCTGGGGCTGTTCGAGGCCGCGCGCAAGCGTCCGGTGGCGGCGCATCCGACGGCTCTGGGCGTCGTGACCTCGCTGGGCGCGGCCGCGCTGCACGACGTGCTCACCACGCTGCAGCGGCGGTCGCCCCAGGTGCGGGTGGTCGTCTACCCGAGCCTGGTTCAGGGGGCGGATGCGCCGGCCTCGCTGGTGGCCGCCATCACCCGAGCCGGCCAGCGGCGCGAGGTGGACACGCTGCTGCTGGTGCGCGGCGGCGGGTCGCTGGAAGACCTGTGGGCCTTCAACGACGAGCGTGTCGTGCGCGCCGTGGCCGCCTGCCCGCTGCCGGTGGTCTGCGGCGTCGGGCACGAAACCGACATCAGCCTGTGCGACCTGGCCGCCGACCTGCGCGCGCCCACACCCACGGCGGCCGCCGAACTCGCCGCGCCAGCGCGGGCCGATGCCCTGGCGTTGCTGGCAGCGCGGCAGTCGGCCCTGCAGCGGGTGCTCGCGCGTGCGCTGCAAGCGCAAGCGCAGCGCGTGGATCTCCTGGCGCTGCGCCTGGGCCAGCCGGCGCGGGCCGTGCGGGGTCAGAGCGAACGCCTGGACGGTCTGGGTCACCGCTTGCAGCAGGCCTTGACGCAGCGCCGAGCCCGCCACGCGGACGAACCCGTGCAGGTGTGGGGGCGTTTGCAGCGCGCGCTGAAGACGCAGCTGCAGCGCAGCGGCCTTCGTGTGGACGCCGTCCGTGACCGGCTCCAGGCGCTGGACCCGCAGCGCGTGCTGCAGCGGGGCTACGCCTGGGTGGAGGCTGGCGATGGCCGGCCGGTGGTGTCGGCACGGGCGCTGCATGCCGGTCAGTCGGTGCGGGCGGTCTGGTCCGACGGGCACGCGCAGGCGCAGATCGTCTCCGTGGAAGCCCCGTCCCCCCATCAGGCGGGCGACTGATGCCTACAATCTTGGGCCCTATACCCACACCCTGAGGACCGCTCCATGGAACACATCCTGCCCAGCCTGCCTTTCGCCATCGATTCACTGGCGCCGCACTACAGCCGCGAAACGCTGGAGTTCCACCACGGCAAGCACCACAACGCCTATGTGGTGAACCTGAACAACCTGCAGAAGGGCACCGAGTTCGAAGCCATGGCGCTGGAAGACATCGTGCGCAAGTCCAGCGGGCCGGTCTACAACAACGCCGCCCAGATCTGGAACCACACCTTCTTCTGGAACTGCATGAAGCCCGCCGGCGGCGGCGAACCCGGCGGCGCTCTGGCCGCGGCCATCACGGCCAAGTGGGGCTCTTATGCCGCTTTCAAGGAAGCCTTCACCAAGTCGGCGGTCGGCAACTTCGGTTCGGGCTGGACCTGGCTGGTCAAGAAGGCCGATGGCAGTGTGGACATCGTCAACACCGGCGCCGCCGGCACGCCGCTGACCAGTGCCGACAAGGCGCTGCTCACCGTCGACGTGTGGGAACACGCCTACTACATCGACTACCGCAACATGCGGCCGAAGTTTGTCGAGACCTACCTCGACAAGCTGGTGAACTGGGGCTTTGCCGAGGCGAACTTCGCCTGATCGCCTGATCGCCTGCAGCGCGGCCACGCGCCGCGCTGCGTTTTACTTGCCGAACGGCCCGCCGCGCAGCTTGCTGCCGGCCTGCAACCCACGCTTGGCGAACCAGCCCTTGTTCATCTCCAGGGCATAGCGAACCGGGTGGGTCGAGCAGTGCGAGTCGTCTGAGCGCGGCTGCATCTCGGCGATGTTGACGATGCTGCCGTCTTCACTGATGAAGGCAATCGACAGCGGCAACAAGGTGTTGCGCATCCAGAAACAGCGCCGCGAGCTGTCGCTGTTGACGAAGAGCATGCCCTCGTTGGCGCCCATCTCGGTGCGCATCATCATGCCCACGGCCTGCTGGGTCTGCGTCACAGCCAGTTCCGCCTTGATCACATGCATGCCAGCGATCAGCTCGACGGTGTCGAGCCTGGGCTGTGGACCCTGCTGAGCCCACGCGCCGTGGCTGGCGATCGCCCACAGGGCAAAGATGCTGAGAGCGAGGGAGCGGGCATTGACAAAGATCATGGCTGTCCCTGGGTTGGCAGCCTAGATTATCGGCGTCGCACCCGCCCCGGGTGCAGGTGTGTGCCGACCCCGTGACCCCCGCTGTAAATCCCGCCCTGGATTCGCCCCTGACCGGCCTGACGGTGCTTGACGATCCTGTCGAGCAAGGGCGCTTCACGCAGTGGGTGGTGGGCGCGGCCGGCGAGCGGCTGGCCGAGTCGGCGCTGCAGTTGTCAGGCCTGCACTGTGCGGCCTGTGCCGGGCTCATCGAGCAGGCCTTGATGGGGGTGGGCGGCGTGCGCTCGGCCGTGGTCAACAGCGCCGCTCAGCGGGCCGCCGTGCGCTGGGACCCGACCCAGACCCGTGCGTCGGCGCTGATCGAGGCCGTGCGCCGCGCCGGCTACGACGCCGTGCCCGACGCGGCGGCCCCCGCGCGTGCGCTGCGCCACGCCGAGCACCGGCAGGCGCTGTGGCGGGTGTTCGTGGCCAGCTTCTGTGCCATGCAGATCATGATGATGGCCACGCCCAGCTACTTGGCCGGGCCCGGTGAACTGGCGCCCGACTTGCGCCAATTGCTGAACTGGGGCAGCTGGCTGCTGTCCTTGCCGGTGATGTTGTTCTGTGCCGGACCGATGCTGGCGAGCGCCTGGCGCTGCCTGCGGGCGCGGCGCATCGGCATGGATGTGCCGGTGTCGCTGGCGCTGCTGATCACTTTCGTGGCCAGCACCGGGGCCACCTTCAGCCCTGACGGCGTCTTCGGCCACGAGGTCTACTTCGATTCGCTCTCGATGTTCGTCAGCTTCCTGCTCGGCGCGCGCTATGTCGAGCTCCGGGCCCGGCATGGTGCGGCGCAGGCGCTGGAGCAGGCCATGGCGCGCCTGCCCGAAGTTGCGTTGCGCCTGCTCGACGACGGCGAACTGGAAACGGTGAGTGTTCATCGGCTGCAGCCTGGCGACCGCGTGCGCGTGCCCGTGGGCCAGGCCTTTGCTGCCGATGGCGTGGTGCTGCTCGGGGCGACGCAGGCCGACGAGTCGCTGCTGACGGGCGAGTCGGCACCGGTGACGAAGACCGTGGGTTCCGAGCTCGTGGCCGGCAGCGTGAATGTCGGCGCACCGGTGGACATGACGGTGCTGCGGGTCGGCCACGATACCCGGTTCGAAGCCATCGTCTCGATGATGCGCAGTGCGATGGCCCAGCGCCCCGCCGCAGCGCGTGTGGCCGACCGCTGGGCAGCGCCGTTCCTGTGGGCGGTGCTGCTGCTGGCTGCTGGCGCCGGGGCGGTGTGGAGCGTGATCGACCCGGCGCGCGCTGTCTGGGTAGCAGTCTCTGTGCTCATCGTCACCTGTCCCTGCGCCTTGTCGTTGGCCGCACCGGCCACGCTGGTGGCCGCCGCACGCGGCCTGGCGCGCCGCGGTGTCATGTTGCAGAACCTGGATGCCATCGAGCAGCTCGCGCGCGCCGATCATTTCTTCTTCGACAAGACAGGCACGTTGACAGAAAACCAGTTGCAGCTTCGCGAGATCGTGCTGACAGATGCGGGGCACCAGAGGCTGGCGGGCGACGCCGAGGCCGTGGCGCGGGCAGCCTCTCTGGCGCGTTACTCGCTGCATCCGATGGCCGCCGCGCTGGTGGCTGCGGCGGGCATCAGCGAAAGCCCATCGCCTTCCTTGTCTGACGTTCGGGAACTGCCGGGACTGGGCCTTGAAGGCACAGATCAACTGGGCACCACCTGGCAACTGGGCTCGGCGGCCTGGTTGCGCGTCGACCATGACGACGGCAATGCGGCCCAGGTCTGGTTGGCCCGTGATGGCCAGGCACTGGCCTCCTTCGCGCTCGACGAGCGCTTGCGCGACGGCGCGCAGCGGGCGGTTCAGGACCTGCAGGCGCAAGGGCTGCAGGTGAGCTTGCTTTCGGGCGATACGGTCGGTCGCGCCACGGCATTGGGCGAGCGACTCGGTTTGCACGGGCCGGGGGCGGTGATCGCTGGCGCCAAGCCGCAGGACAAGCTCGCTGCAGTCGTGCGCGCCCAGGCTGCTGGCCGGCGTGTGGCGATGGTGGGCGACGGCATCAATGACGCGCCGGTGCTGGCCCGCGCCGACATCTCGCTGGCCATGGGGCTGGGGGCCCTGGTGTCGCGCAGCCAGGCCGATGCGGTGGTCACTTCCAACCGCCTGAGCGACATCGTTCGTGCCCGCGCCACGGCACAGCGCGCACTGCGCATCGTGCGCCAGAACATGCTTTGGGCTGCGGCCTACAACGCCGTGTGCGTGCCTCTGGCCGTGCTGGGCTACCTGCCGCCCTGGGCGGCCGGGCTGGGCATGGCTGCCAGTTCGATGCTGGTCGTGATGAACGCCTTGCGCGCCTCAAACGTCGTGGTTGAGCCCGGCGACGCAACGCCCGGCCCCATGGTTTCAGCCCGCGGCACCTGATGGAAAGCCTGTACCTTCTGATCCCCCTCTCCGTGGGCCTGGTGCTGCTGATCCTGGGGGTGTTCGGCTGGGCTCTGTACGGCGGCCAGTTCGACGACCTGGAGCGCGAGGGCGAGCGGATCTTGCAAGCTGATTCGGTTCGCCTTGATAACGGTCAAGGCCAGCAGCAGCCCCCGCCAGAAGAATCGCCTGAACAGGTCAACGTCCGGGATTGAGGAGAGTACATATGGCACGAAGCGCCGCAATGGCAGCGCCCGCAGAAAGCATGTACAGCGACCAGGCCATACGCCTGTTCGCATTGGCGGCGGTGCTGTGGGGTGTGGTGGGCATGTTGGTCGGGGTGATCATCGCCGCGCAACTGACCTGGCCCGAGTTGAACTTCGGCATCCCGTACATCAGCTATGGCCGGCTGCGTCCGCTGCACACCAACGCGGTGATCTTCGCGTTTGGCGGCTGCACACTCTTCGCTACCTCCTACCACGTGGTGCAGCGCACCTGCCAGACGCGCTTGTTCGCGCCCAAGCTGGCACTGTTCACCTTCATCGGCTGGCAGGTCGTGATCCTGGCTGCGGCCATCTCGCTGCCTATGGGTTACACCCAGGGCAAGGAATATGCAGAGCTCGAGTGGCCCATCGACCTGCTGATCGCTGTGGTGTGGGTGAGCTACGCGATCGTCTTCTTCGGCACCGTGGGCACACGCAAGATTCGCCACATCTACGTGGCCAACTGGTTCTTCGGTGCCTTCATCCTTGCCGTGGCGGTGCTGCACATCGTCAATAGCGCGGCCATTCCTGCAGGCCTGTGGAAGAGCTACTCGGCCTACTCCGGCGTGCAGGACGCGATGATCCAGTGGTGGTACGGCCACAACGCGGTGGGTTTCTTCCTGACCGCCGGCTTCCTGGGGATCATGTATTACTACATCCCCAAGCAGGCCGAAAGGCCGGTGTACAGCTACCGGCTGAGCATCGTGCACTTCTGGGCGCTGATCTTCACCTACATGTGGGCCGGCCCGCACCATCTGCATTACACGGCGCTGCCTGACTGGGCGCAGAGCATCGGCATGATCTTCTCGCTGGTGCTGCTGGCACCCAGCTGGGGCGGCATGATCAACGGCATCATGACGCTGTCGGGTGCCTGGCACAAACTGCGTGACGACCCGATCCTGAAGTTCCTCATCGTCAGCCTGTCGTTCTACGGCATGAGCACCTTCGAGGGGCCGATGATGTCGATCAAGACCGTCAACGCGCTCAGCCACTACACCGACTGGACCATCGGCCACGTGCACAGCGGCGCGCTCGGGTGGGTGGGCATGATCAGCATGGGCGCGCTGTACCACCTGATCCCGCGCATGTACGGCAAGACCGCGATGCACAGCACCAAGGCCATCGAGACCCACTTCTGGCTGGCGACCCTGGGCATCGTGCTCTACATCGCCGCGATGTGGATTGCCGGTGTCATGCAGGGGCTGATGTGGCGCGCCGTCAACCCCGACGGCACGCTGGTCTACACCTTTGTCGAGAGCGTCAAGGCCACGTTTCCCTATTACGTGGTTCGCCTGCTCGGCGGCGTTCTGTATTTCAGCGGCATGTTGATCATGGCCTGGAACGTGGTGATGACGGTGCGCACTGGCCAGGCCGTGCCCGCGCCGATTCCCCACGTTGCCGCTGCGCACGCCTGATAACGAGCGCCTGTCATCACGTATCAAGGAGTTCAGGACATGGCCCCCGACAAAGCGCCCAGCGGTCACGAGAAGATCGAGACCAACAATTTCCTGATGATCGTATTGATCCTGCTGGCCATCTCTGTCGGCGGCCTGGTGGAGATCGTGCCGCTGTTCTTCCAGCGCTCGCTGACCCAACCGGTGGAGGGCCTCAAGCCCTACACGCCACTGCAACTGGCGGGGCGCGACATCTACCTGCGCGAGGGCTGCTACGGCTGCCACTCGCAGATGGTGCGCCCCTTCCGTTCAGAGACGCTGCGGTATGGCCCGCTGTCGCAGGCCGGTGAGTTCGTCTACGACCACCCGTTCCAGTGGGGCAGCAAGCGTACCGGGCCCGATCTGCACCGCGTGGGCGGCAAGTACAGCGACGAATGGCACCGCATCCACCTGATCAACCCGCGTGATCTGGTGCCCGAGTCCAACATGCCGGCCTACCCCTGGCTGGATCGCGACCTGGTCGACCCCGCCGACTCGGCCCCGCGCATGAAGGCCCTGCGCATCGCGGGCGTGCCGTACACCGACGCCGAGATCAACCAGGCCGCCGCCGACGTGAAGGGACGCACCGAGATGGAAGCACTCATTGCCTACCTGCAGGTGCTGGGCACCGCGCGCAAGTAAGTCCTCAAGGAGACTTCATGGACATCAACACATTGCGCATTGCCGTCACGGTGGCCGGCCTGGTCCTGTTCCTGGCCCTGGTGGCGTACTGCTGGAGCCGCCGCCGCGAACAGGAATACCACGATGCAGCGCTGCTGCCTTTTGCGGGTGATTCGGCTGACGATTTTGCGGGCGAGCCTGTCGGGCCGGGTCCCTCAGTCCGTGATCAAGCCCAGGGAGTCCGACCGTGAGTGATTTCATCCACAGTGGCTGGGCGATCTTCATCGCTGCCGTCACCATCCTGTCCCTGGTGGCCTGCGTCGTGCTGTTGGTGATCGCCAGCCGCAGGCAGGTGATGTCCGACGACAACACCACCGGGCACGTCTGGGACGCCGACCTGAAGGAAATGAACAACCCGCTGCCGCGCTGGTGGATGTGGCTCTTTGTCCTCACCGTCGTCTTCGCCGCCGTGTACCTGGCCTTCTACCCGGGCCTGGGCAGCAACGCGGGCACTTTGAAGTGGAGCAGCCAGGGGCAGTACGAAGCCGAGCAGGCCAAGGCGCGCACGGCCATGGCGTCGGTCTATGCCCGCTTCGTCTCGATGTCAGCCGAAGAACTCGTTCGCGAACCTCAGGCCATGGGCACCGGGCAGCGGCTGTTCCTCAACAACTGCGCGGCCTGCCACGGCTCCGACGGTCGCGGCTCGAAGGGATTCCCCAACCTGACCGACAGCGACTGGCTGGGCGACAACACGCTCGACGCGATCAAGAAAACCATTGCCGGGGGCCGCGTCGGCATGATGCCGCCGATGGCAGCGGCCGTGGGTTCCGCCGACGACGTGCGCAACGTGGCCAACTATGTGCTCAGCCTGTCCGGCAGCGGCCACAGCGATGTCGCAGCTCAGCTCGGAAGATCCAAGTTTGCAGTCTGTGCAGCCTGCCACGGTGCCGACGGCAAGGGCAACAAGGCCCTGGGCGCACCCAACCTGACCGACAGGATATGGCTGCATGGCGGTGGCGAGCAGGCGGTGATTCAGATGATCGTGGGCGGCAAGAACAACGTCATGCCAGCGCAAGACAAACTGCTCACCCCGGAGCAGATCCACGTGCTGGGCGCCTATGTGTGGGGGCTTTCGCAGACCTCGCGTGTGGCAGCCAGGTGAGCCGTGAACGGGAGCCGCGTTGACCAAGCTTGAAGCGAAGGCGGCCGCGGCGGGCGACAACCAGCGCGAGTCGGTGATCAGGCTCTACCAGAAGCAGCCCGAGATCTACGCCCGCGCGGTGACTGGCTGGTTCGCCGGCTGGCGCTGGGCGCTGGTCTGGGCCACGCAGCTGGTGTTCTACGGGCTGCCCTGGCTGCAGTGGAACGGCCGCCAGGCGGTGCTGTTCGACCTGGAAGCGCGCCGCTTCTATCTGGGCGCGCTGGTCCTGTATCCGCAGGACTTCATCTACCTCACCGGCTTGCTCATCGTGAGCGCCTACGCGCTGTTCCTGTTCACCACCGTGGCGGGCCGTTTGTGGTGCGGATTCGCGTGCCCGCAAACGGTGTACACGGAGATATTCATGTGGGTCGAGCGCCATATCGAAGGCGATCGCATGAAGCGCATCAAGCTCGACGCCGCGCCCTGGGGTCTGAACAAGCTGTCGCGCAAGGCGGCCAAGCAGGCGGTCTGGGTGGCGATAGGCCTGTGGACGGGCTTTACCTTTGTCGGCTACTTCACGCCCATCCACAGCCTGGCGGCGTCGGTGGTTTCGCTGGGCCTGGGTCCGTGGGAAACATTCTGGGTCTTGTTCTACGGCTTTGCCACCTACGGCAACGCCGGCTGGATGCGCGAGCAGGTCTGCAAGTACATGTGTCCCTACGCCCGCTTCCAGAGCGTGATGTTCGACAAGGACACGCTGGTCATCAGCTACGACGCCGAACGCGGCGAGCCGCGCGGCACGCGGGGGCGCAAGACCGACCTGGGCGCCGCCAAGCTGGGGCATTGCATCGACTGCAACTTGTGCGTGCAGGTGTGCCCCACCGGCATCGACATCCGCAACGGCCTTCAGTACGAATGCATTGGCTGCGCGGCCTGCATCGACGTGTGCAACGGCGTGATGGACAAGATGCAGTACCCGCGCGGCCTGATCCGCTACGACACCCAGAACGGCATGCAGCGGCACCTGGGCCGAAGCGAGGTGCTGCGACGCGTGTTGCGACCGCGGGTGCTGGTGTACACCGCCGTGCTGGTGCTGATCAGCAGCGCGCTGCTGGCCAGCCTGTGGCTGCGTGCGCCTTTCAAGGTCGACGTGATTCGTGACCGCGGTGCGCTGGCACGCATCGTCGATGACGGCCGCATTGCGAACGTCTACCGCTTGCAGATCATGAACACGACCGAGCAGGTGCAGCGCTACCGCATCAGCGTGCAGGGCCTGCCTGCGGCAGCCACCGACATGACCGGTGACGTGGTTGTCGAACCGGCCCAGGCGCTCTGGGTGCCGGTGGCCGTGACGGTGCCTCCTGATGAGGCTGCGCGTGCCGGCGCCGGGTCGCACGCCATCGAGTTCGTCGTCGAGCGCCTGTCCGACTCAGCGGGCGTGCCGCCTTACCGCGTGGACGAACACTCCACCTTCATCGTTCCGCGCTGACGCGCGTGCATCTCAACCCACGAGCCGACCATGAACGACACGTCAGTCTCTTCCGAACCGCCCGCTGTGAAATGGTGGCGTGTGCCGATGGTGTGGCTGGTCATCGGGGGCCCGGCGATCGTCGTGGTGGCCTCATTCGCCACCTTGACGCTGGCGATCCTGAACCCCGACCCCGTGCTCGCGCCCGAGAAAGTGACCGGCCCGGCGCAACTGCCTGCAGTTCAGGGGCGCAATCACGCAGCGACCGGCACGCCCTGAGTTGCTGCCCAGGCGGCAAGCAGGCTCAGTGGTTGCCGCTCCCGACCAGCGCGCGCAGGCCCTCGGGGTTGAGCACCACGATCTGCCGCTGCTTGACGTCCAGCAGGCCGATCTCCTGAAATTTCGAGAACGCCCGGCTCACGGTTTCCAGCTTCAGGCCGAGGTAGCTGCCGATCTCCTCGCGGCTCATGCGCAGCACCAGCGAGCTGGCCGAGTAGCCCCGTGCGTGCAGACGCTTGGTGAGGTTCAGCAAGAAGGCGGCCAATCGCTCTTCAGCGCGCATGCTGCCCAACAGCAGCATCACGTCGTGATCGCGCACGATCTCGCGGCTCATGATGCGGTGGAAGTGACGTTGCAGGTCGCTGAACTCGCGCGACAGGTCCTCGAGCATGGCAAAAGGAATCACACAGACGTTCGAGTCCTCCAGCGCCAAGGCGTCGCAGGTGTGGCGGTCCGAGCCGATGCCGTCCAGCCCCAGAAGCTCGCCGGCCATCTGGAAACCGGTGACCTGGTCGCGGCCGTCCTCGGAGGTGACGCAGGTCTTGAAGAACCCGGTTCGCACGGCGAACAGCGCGGTGAAGGTGTCGCCAATGCGGAACAAGGCCTCGCCGCGGTCGACATGCCGGCGCTCGTCGACCACGGCGTCCAGGCGCAGGAGTTGCTCAGACGACATGTCTACAGGCAGGCAAAGTTGATGCAAGTTGCAGTCCGAGCAAGCCGCCTTGAAGGGCGCTATCCGGATGGCGGGCAAAGGCTGGCTCATGGCTTGGGGTCCTCCTTGGTCTGCAGCCGGAGTATCGCCCATGGCTTCGACCTGCCTGCCGAGCCGCTGATGCCCGCGCCCGGACTGCCGGCAGGTCGAACCAACGATTCGGGCGGCGTTGAGAAAAATCAATGCGCCTGCGGGGCTGATGGCCGACATTGAGATCGATGAACAAGCTTGGCGTGATGCGCGACGAATCGGTGCTGCCGAAAGTGCTTTCAGATGCGCTGCTGCGCCGCCTTGACATGCCGGGCCCGCGCTACACGTCCTACCCCACGGCCGACCGCTTTGCCGAAGCCTTCGGCGACCCGCAGTACCGGAACGCATTGCGCCACCGTGCGGCCGGCTCGGTGGTGGGTGGCGCAGCGCCGCTTTCGCTGTACGTTCACATCCCGTTTTGCGAGTCGGTCTGCTACTTCTGCGCCTGCAACAAGATCATCACCCCACACCACGAGCGGGGTCGGGCCTATCTGCAGAGCCTGGCCACCGAGATCGACCTGCACACGGCGGAACTGGGCCGCGCTCAGCGGGTGTCGCAGTTGCACCTGGGCGGAGGCACGCCCACGTTCCTGTCGGATCACGAACTGTCCGACCTGATGGACATGGTCCGCGGTGCCTTCGTGCTTGATCCCGGGGCCGAGGTGTCGATCGAAGTCGACCCGCGCACCGCCAACCCACTGCGGCTGCATCATCTGGCCGCCCTGGGCTTCAACCGCATCAGCTTCGGCGTCCAGGATTTCGACCCGCGGGTGCAGACGGCCGTGCACCGAGTGCAGTCCTTGGAAAGCGTGCAGGAACTGATCGTTCAGGCCCGCGCCTTGGGATTCCAGTCGATCAATGTCGATCTGATCTATGGCCTGCCGATGCAGACGCCCGAGTCGTTCGGGCGCACCGTGGCCCAGGTGGCCGCGTTGCGGCCGCACCGGATCGCCCTGTATGCCTACGCGCACCTGCCCGAACGCTTCAAGCCGCAGCGCCGCATCTCCGCCGCCGACCTGCCGCGGGCCGAGCACCGTATTCGCATGCTGGGCGACGCCCTGGCCGGCTTCATCGGCCACGGCTACACCTACATCGGCATGGACCACTTCGCGCTGCCCGAAGACGCCCTGGCGGTGGCCAAGCGCCAGGGCCGGCTGCACCGCAACTTCCAGGGCTACAGCACGCAGCCTGACTGCGACCTGATCGGCCTGGGCGTGTCGTCGATCGGCCGCGTCGGCGCCACCTACAGCCAGAACGCCAAGACGCTGGAGGAGTACGTCGACGCCCTGTCGCAGGGCCGCTTCCCCGTGGCGCGGGGCTTGGCGTTGTCGCGCGACGACCTGATGCGCCGGTCGGTCATCATGGCGCTGATGTGTCAGGGCCGGCTCGAGTTCGATGCCATCGATCTGGCGTGCCTGGTCGACATGCGCACACTGTTGGCGCCCGAACTGGCGCGGCTCAAGCCCTTGGTTGAGATGGGTCTGGTCGAAGTCGATCAGCAGGCGGTTCAGGTCACGGCCACCGGCTGGTTCTTCGTGCGCGCCGTGGCCATGGTGTTCGACCGGTACCTCAATGCCGACATGAACCATGAGCGCTACTCGCGCCTCGGGTGACGGGACGGCATGTTCGACCTGGCCCTCATAGGCAGTGCCGCCCTGCTTGGCGTGGCGGGCGCGCCCCACTGCGCAGTGATGTGCAGTGCGGCCTGCACGGCTGCCACCGGGTCGCCCGCGTCGCGAGCCAGCCTGGTGTTTCAGGCCACGCGACTGGTGGGGTATGCCGCTGCCGGCGCACTGGTTGCCAGCAGCGTCGGGGCGCTGGCGACATTGACCGAGTTCAGCCCCGTGCTGCGGCCGCTGTGGACGCTGTTTCACGCCGCCGCATTGGGGCTGGGCCTGTGGCTGCTGTGGTACGGGCGTCAACCGGCATGGATGTCGGCCTGGCGCCGTCCGTCGGCCACGACGCCAGCAGCCCCCAGCGGCTGGCAGCCCATGCAGAGCCCCGTGAAAACGACGGCGCGCGCCGCGGCCGCGGGGGGTGCCTGGGTTCTGCTGCCTTGCGGTTTGCTGCAATCGGCCCTGCTGGTGGCTGCACTCACCGACACGGCGCAGAGTGGCGCCTTGGCCATGGCGGCTTTTGCCGTGGCGTCATCGACCGGCCTGCTGCTGGCGCCGTGGGCCTGGCGGCACCTGGGCCAGCGCGACAACCCCCACTGGAACCGCTGGCTCGCACGTACGGCGGGCGCCGTGCTGGTGGGCGCGTCCACCTGGGCCCTGGGCCACGGTTTGTGGCAGCGCGTGGCGGCGTTCTGCTTCGGTCCCTGAACTAGAATTTAGGGCTTTCAAACAAACAGGGCCGGGAACATTTGTTGCCGCGCCTCAAGGAGATCGGACTCATGTACCAGCACATCCAGGTGCCCGCTGCGGGCCAGAAGATCACGGTCAACGCGGACTTCTCACTCAACGTGCCGTCGAACCCCATCATTCCCTTCATCGAGGGCGACGGCACCGGCATGGACATCACGCCGGTCATGATCAAGGTGGTCGATGCGGCAGTCGCCAAGGCCTACGCCGGCGAGCGCAAGATTCATTGGATGGAGGTCTACGCTGGCGAGAAGAGCACGCGCATCTATGGCCCCGATGTCTGGCTGCCCGAAGAGACCCTGAAGGTGGTGCGTGAGTACGTGGTGTCCATCAAGGGCCCGCTGACGACGCCGGTCGGCGGCGGCATCCGCA
>Ga0209181_10007032_pt1 | contig 15569 bp, 11 predicted proteins | sample MAT05_FD_187208 | JGI IMG/M metagenome (GOLD analysis project Ga0209181, IMG submission 187208) | Freshwater microbial communities from Lake Fryxell liftoff mats and glacier meltwater in Antarctica - MAT-05 (SPAdes) (version 2) | ecosystem: Environmental > Aquatic > Freshwater > Ice > Liftoff... | reverse complement strand
TATTTCCGGCACCGGCGGATTCCTTCCGGGCCAGCGTGGGTCGCAAGCTCGCCAGCATTTTGTAAAGCGTTGCAAAACAACAAGTTACCTGTGGCACGAGATCTGCTTTCTGAGGAAACGGCAAGCGCCATTCGCTCGACCGATCGTAACAGTTCGTGAACCCTTCTTCTCTCACGGTGGAGTGCGCGCATGCCGCGTCCCTTGGTGTGGTGCGGTCTGACGTTCGCGCCGACAGGCTATGCGGATGAACTCCGCGGCATGGTCGCGGCGCTGGAGGCCGTACGCCAACCCGTTTGCCTGCGTACCAACGCCGTCGACTCCCCGGGTTTCCGCGACACGCTCGCCGCCGACCACCGCGCCCTTCTCGAGCGCAGCATCGCGCGTCCCATCAACGGGCCGTTCCTGCAGTTGCAACACAGCCCGGTCGACTTGCTGAATCCTCCGCACGAGCAGGCGGTGTACTCCATTGGACGGTCGATGTTCGAGACCGATAGCCTCCCCAGCAACTGGGTGAGCAGCGCGAATATGCTCGACGAACTGTGGGTGCCGGGCGAGTTCAATCGTCAAACGTTTCGTGACGCGGGCGTGCGCATTCCGCTCCATATGATTCCCGGTGGGATCGACAGCAAAATGTACCGACCGGGTATAGCGCCTTTGGTGCTCCCCGGCACCAGAGGTACAGTCTTTCTGAGCGTGTTCGAATGGCGGATGAACAAAGGGTGGGACGTTTTGCTTCGCGCCTGGGCCGACGCCTTCTCGCCGGATGAGGATGTTACGCTGGTGCTGCGGACCTACCCGAAGTCGCAGGTGGACGGCCTCCGTAACGCAGAGGTCATCGACGAACGCATCAATACGTTCTTACGCGAACAGTGCGGTGGACGCACCCGCGCCGACGTCGCCAGGATCATTGTGCTCGGCGAACGGATCGCTGCACGCGATTTGCCGGCGCTGTATTCCATGGCGCACGCTTTCGTGCTGCCAACGCGCGGCGAAGGGTGGGGACGTCCGTTCATGGAGTCGATGGCGTGTGGGGTCCCCGTCATCGCAACCAACTGGAGCGCGCATCTCGCGTTCATGAATGAACAGAACAGCTATCTCGTAGACACCGACGGTCTTGTACCCGCTGACAGCTCTGATGTAGCGTACTATGCCAATCAGCGCTGGGCCAATCCGAGTGTCACGCATCTCAGCACTCAGATGCGTCGGGTGCATGCGGACCGAACCGAAGCTCGCGCGATCGGTGCTCGTGCGCGTGCCGATATGGTCAACGAGTGGCCTTGGTCCCGGGCTGCTGCTGCGATCAGCGCCCGACTCCTCGACATCAACGGTACGCTCAATCGAATCTTCGCCGTTAGCGTGGACGTTTCGCCCGCGATCGTCGTCGCCGGTGGCGACCTGACCCCCGCAGCGGCGCCATCGAACGCGAGCTCGTGGATGCAGGCGCTCCTTGCGCGCGATGGCATGGAAGCCGCCCCGCTGTCGTGGCGTCCGCGACGGTGCGGCGCGCGTCCGTCGTACGGCAGTGCTCAGTTCCTGCTCTGGCAACGCATCAACGCGCCGGTGGCTGGCACCGCCATGCAGATTTCGGTACTCGACGAGACGGCGCACACCTTTGCCCCCACCCCACCCGCCGAGGGTCACTGGCTCATCGATGTCGGCAGCGTTGTGACCACCGGCGTGCCGCTTCATCTGGTGACCCTCTTGCGCGACCAGGCAGATCTCGTCGTGGTCCCGCACGCCGTCGCACGCGGTGCCTGTCTCGACATTGGCGTCGATGACGCGCGCATTGTCGCCATCCCGCCCGCGATCGATGTCGACCGGTTCACCCCGACCGGCGCCGCGTATCGCCATAGCTCCACGGCCGGTACACGTTTCCTGCTGATAGGTGGCGACCAGCCGCATCGCGCACTCCAGCATGTCGTCGCTGCCTATGATCGCGCGTTCACGGCCAATGACGATGTCATCATGCACTTGGTGTTGCCGGTGCCGGTTGACGGCGATGCCACATCATGGCGTGCACGAATCATTCGCGAAGCGAAGAAGGGCACTCGGCATCCACGATTGCCGCGCTTGTGGGTGGATACGCCGCCGATTCTGTTCGACGAAATGCCTGCACTTTATCGCTCGTGCGACGTGTTCATCCACGCGGGCAGTGCGACGGGTCGTGGTCAGACGATGCGCGAAGCGATGGCATGCGGCATTCCCGTCATCGCGACCGCTACCGCACCGGCCGACGAATTGCTCGACGATTTTTCCGGCTGGCTGATTACACCGGACAGCAGTGGGTGCGCAGAGGGCGATGCCCTGCAACGCGCCCTCCGCGAGGCAACGAGCGTGTCCGTGCGCCAGGCGCGCGGTGCCGCAGCCCGCGCACGATCGCTCACCCAGCCCGCGATACAGCAGTATCACGATGCGTTGCACGCGACGGTCCAGCGTTGTGCCACCAACGATCCGCGAGCGCGGGTTGGCGACGCATCGCCGCCATTCGTCTCACCGTTTTTACTCGACGGCGCCCGACGCGTGGTAGTGCTCGCACATGCCGATTGGCGGAGCGGGATGGCACCCGCCATTGTTCGGGTCTACGCGGCTACTTGCAGCGCCACCGACGACGTCACGCTCGCGCTCTGTCTCGATCCGGCCCAAGGCCTCTCTGAGTGGGAGGTATCGGAATTCGTCGCGGAGGCCGTTCGCGTGGCTGGGCGCAGCGAAGACGACGCTCCGGATATCATCCTCATCCCCGATCACTTGAACAGCGCAACCCTGCATCGCCTGTACGCGGCAGCGGACATCGTGATCGCTGTTCGTGATACTGTGACCGCAGCAACCGCTCGCCGCGCTGGCCGCGACGTCGTGACGTCGCTCAACGGTGAGGAATGGCGCACAGCTCTCGCATGTTGCATCGCGCGGGAGGCGGTTTCGTAAGGCACCTTCCCTGCAATTGCCCGGAACCGCAGCAACGGGCGACGCGGTCCCGAGCAATTGCAGCGCAACGTCGCGTTACGGCGTGCAGATGATCAGCGGACCGCGTTCACACCAGCACCTATGCGTTCGCGACGCTCTGCAATACCGCCTGCGCTGATTCTTTCCACGAGTGCGCAGTTGCGGTCGCGATGCCGTGGGTATTTTGACTGAGTACACCATCGCGCCGCGCGCGGTGCACCGCACGCAACTCATGCACGAGCTGCTCATGCTGCGCGAGTCCCCAAGCCGCCCAACGTCCGCGCGTTTCACCAGGCACCGACTCTTCGAGTGCGCTGGCTTCGATCAATCGTGCGTTCGATGCGTTCATGAAGGCCGTGTGGGCGGTACAGGCCGTCGCAATCACATGCTTACCCATCGAGAGCATTTCCAGTGCTTCGAGATTCCACCCCTCTGCGCGCACGGGAAACACCCCGCAGTCTGCCGCTGCCATGACCGTCGCGAGATCCGCTTGCGTTGGCAATGGATTGGTGACGATCGTGATGCGCGCCGCCATGCGGCTCTTCCGAAAGGGCGCCAGCATCGACTTGAATGTCGCTTCGTCCATGAATGGGTTGTGGCAGATGAGGACCAGCCTCACCGCGTCCCTGGGGGTGAACGCCGACTCGAACGCGGCGAGCAACTCGCGCTGTCCCTTGCGCCGCTCCAGTTTCCCAACTGTCATGAAGACCGTGTCGGTGCTGCGCGCCATCGCCGTGCCCACCTTCTCGTTGAATACCACGCGATCAACCCCAAGTGGCACGATGTCTACTGGTGTGCGCCAAATGCCGTTCTCGAGCAGGACGTTGCGCGCCCACTCGCAGGTGACAAGGATGCGGTCCTGTCGCTCGAGGTGATGTCGCTCGGCCGCATGAAAGCGATCGAGCTCGAAAATCGGAAAGCCGATACGCGGGCCACGTCCGACATGCAGTGCAAGGTCAAACTGCTGTGACAAGCGGACACTCGGTGCGCGATCGTCAAACCTCCCCTGGCGCGCGAGTGCCGCACCCAGATGCTCGGTATGCGCAATGGACTTATCGACTTCACCGATCGGGAAGAACGCAACCGGCGCATCCATCTGCAGGAGTTCACGCAGCAAATGCGCGCCAACGACGCCGTAGCCCGTGCGACAGACTGGCGCAATAAATGAGAACACGGGGGGCTCGTGCATCGAACGGGATGTCGGACGCTCGGCAGCGACGAGCTCGGCGCGCAGTGCCGATCGCTGCGCCGTGGCCAACGCCGCGACACTCGGCCCGCTCGCATCGGGCGCATGGGGTTGATCGGAATCCGTGAGAACGAGCGGCGCGTGTGAAGGCGGCGCGTTCATCGCCGGCATCGACGTCTCGACAAGCGCGATGACGGTTCGCGATGGCACAATCGTTTCGACCGCAAACAGCTGCGGCTCGCCGTCAGACTCGCGCATCTCGTACGCGCCGAATCCGAATGAGCGCAGGAGATCGACCGCGCCGTCGCCGACCGATGCATCCGCGTCCTCGGACGCAGAGATGCAACAGGCCACCACGCGGCTCAGGCACACGAGCGGCCTGAGCGCGCGCAGAACGGGCGCGATGTTCGCGATATCCGTGTGCACGAACACGCGGCCCTGAGCGCCGACGCGCTGTGCCGCGTGGATGGCCAACGTGTCGGCCGTGAGGTCGCTGCGTTCGAACGTCTCGACCCATGCCCCTACGTTTCGCGCCGATCGGGCGATACCCTCGGTCACACCATCGTTGTCACTCATCGCGAATACAGTCGGCACCCCTCCGGGCGCTGTCGCCGCGCTCAGCGCGACGAAGCCGAAGCCCGGCGCCACATCGATCAGGACGTCCCCAGCCTCGAGTTGCGCGTCGAGAAAGATCCGAAGCTCTGAAGACACTCCGCCGGCCATTTCATCCGCGGCGGCGGCGGCCCAATGCGGATGGTCCGGCCAAGCCTCCACACGGAAGCGCGGAGCGCCATCCGCAATCAGCTGGGCGCTGTCGAGCGTTTGGTCGAGGAGGGGAGCGGCTGGAATGGAGGGCATAAGCGCGTGGAGAGGGAACGACCAAAGAGATCGAACACCCAGAGCCGTTTGCATGTCACATGCCAAATACTAAATCATTCATTCACAATGACTTACGGTGCATTCTCGAATTCGGCCGAAGTCGCACCGGCAAAAGCTGCCGGATAGAACAGGTCGTTCCTGCCCTGTGACAATACGCACCGGAATCGCCATGTCGCGTGGCACAAGCATCTCGGGAACGGTCTGATAACGACTGCCCTCGCCGAGCGTGCGAGCACAGCACAGCACATAATTCCCAGAACCTGGTTGAATCTCCTCGCCCGTCTCAACGTCTTGCCGACCCCTCAATTGAATATCCTATCCCGTGCGCCCTTCCTGCGGTCCCGCTCGTACCTGCTGGCCAGCACGGGGACAGCCCGGGACCGCGCGATCATCGAGGGGTTCGTCGAGCAGTGCGACGACGGCGACGACGCCACTTTGGTGCTATGGCTGAGCCAGCCGGTGCACCAAGCCTACGTGGAATTCGTGCATGGCCTGCTCGCTGACAGCCGCCGACCGCTGCCGGACGTGATGGTCATCGAGGAAGGCCACGCCGACATCGACCTACCGAGCCTCCTCCGCCTCATCGACGTGGTCATCGACGACGAGACGGCCGAGTTCCTGGTTGGTCGGTCGGACGGATGGCGGTATGACATCGATGCGGATCGAGCGCAAACGATGGCGGCGGCCGTTACTCCCACCGCCCCGATCGTCGAGACACCCGCCGAAGTGGACGATGGCAGCGGTCCGGTCCGCTACCCATCCGTGCCAGCCGTGTCGTACGCCCAAAACCGCGAGGATGTCCTGCTGCGTCGGGTGTTCGGCGACCGCGGGCACGGCCGATACGTGGACGTCGGCGCCGGGCACCCGATCACGGATTCGGTCACCAAGGCGTTCTCACTTCGGGGCTGGACCGGCATCAACCTGGAAGCCAACCCAGCCCTGTGCCAGTTACTCGCCAAAGATCGTCCGCTGGATGTGAATCTCCCGGTTGCAGTCTCCAATCGGACGGGGGTCTCCGTGTTCTCCGAGGGTGATGACAGCTGCTGGGGGTTGTCTACGTTGGACGTTGGATCGGCCCAACTGGCAGCCAATCTGGGCTATCGGCTCCGTCGCACGATCGTGCCGACCGTAACGTTGGTGGAAATCCTCGACGCTGCGGGGTACGTCGGCTACGACCTGCTCAAGATCGATGTCGAAGGCCATGAGCGAGAAGTGCTGGAAGGCGCCGGGCTCACCGACCATCCAGCCCGCGTCGTGGTCATCGAAGCGGTGTTGCCGAATTCGTCGGTCCGCATCGACGAGCAGTGGAGTGATCTATTGCTGTCGGCCGGATACATCGAAGCGGCGTTCGACGGCATCAATTGCTACTTCGTGCAGGAGCGCGACCGCGTCGCTCGGCGTCAGCTGAGCGTTCCGGCCAACGTGCTGGATCTCATCGCACGTCCGTAGGTCTCCATGCTGGGACAACTCCGGTGAGCCGTCTGCGTGTCGATGTTCGGCGGGCGACCGCACACGGCGATTTCCGCCTTCGCAAGAGGTAGCGCCTCCATGACGACCGTGATCGATACAGGCCTCACTGAACTCCTCACAAGCGCCGAACGCATCTTCTGGGCAGGCCGCACGCCGCCACTTGCACGAATGCACGCGAGCGAGGACATGCTCGATCCGGCACGCGATTACCGTATGTCGGCCGATTGCCACCAGGCGTTCGACCTCGTCTATCTGACGGAACGGAACCTGGGCACGCTCAAGGCGTGGCCCCTGATCGTCGATGAAGCCTTGCGTTTGCTCCGGCCCGGTGGCGTGCTGGTCATTCGCATGACGAATACGCCGCTTTGCTCGGTGTTCGCCCTGAAAAACCAGTTGTTCCTCTGGGGCGACATGGTGCCGTACGCCGAGTTCACGTGCGCGGACGGCTCAACCCAATTCGCGGTGCGCAACATCAGGACATCGGTGCGATCAGTCAGCCTCGGCGGCTTCTCGTTCGGCGTCATCACTGACGGCAGTCGGCAGGCGCAGCTGTTTTCGTTCCTACGCAGCGTCAGAGAGGTGCGGCGCCTCGAAGATGAGCCAGTGGAACTGCTCGTCTGCGGACCCGAGGCGATCCGGGGCGAGACAGAAGCGCTCTTTCCAGAGCTGGTGTTCGTCGCTGACGATGGCCACTTCGCCGAGCAGGGGTGGATCACGCACAAGAAAAACCGGCTCGTCGAGCATGCCAGCCACGAGAATCTGGTCATCACGCATGATCGCTACACGATCGAGCCCGACTTCATCGAAGGTCTCCGGAAATTTGGCGGGGACTTCGCCGTCCTCGTCTGTCGCCTGGTGCGTCCCGACGGTCGTCGTTTCCCTGACTGGATCGCGCTTGGCGCCGACTGGTCGTGGGCTACACCAGCGATGCTCGAGTACGGGGACTTCAACCGTTACATGTATGTGAACGGCAGCTTCATCATCGCGAAGAAGCAGGTGCTGCAGCGACTGCCTTGGAACGAATTGGTCTTTTGGCAGCAAGCCGAGGACGTGGAACTGACACGTCGCATGATGAGCGCGGGCATCGTGCCGCGCCTTGCGCGTGCGGCGGTTGCCGTGTCGCACATGACGCGCCCAGGCATGATGGAGGCGTTCGAGCCTGTCCCCGCGTTGGCCGACCGCTACCTCGTCTCCGGGCAGCAAGTGGCCGACGGCGAGTATGTCACCCCGAGCCTTCCGTACGCACAAGAAGTCCATTTCGGTGAACGCTGGGGCGAGCTCGCCGCACGTATGGGCGTCTACTGCAACGACGCGTGGCACTCGGATCAGGACGGCTTGGGCCTCGTGCCCGGCACGTACGGCGAGGTGTCGTTCCGTCTGCCGGACCACGACCTGCGCCCCCGAGAGCTGTGGCTCACCGTCCAGACGGCGGGAGCACTCGAGGTGCTGGTCAACAACGTGGCGCACCCAACAGAGATGGTCACGCCAAGCACGATTCGCATCACCGTCGCGACGGAACGCTTTTCCATAAGCCCCGTATGTCGGGTGGAAGTCCGCGCCACGACGAGCGCGTTTCGCCTGAAGGGACTTCGGGTGCAGCCCGCAGACTGGTCGCTTGGCCAGCGACTCCCGGTTACACGCGAGCTCGCCCACGAGATGGTGAATCGCAGTACTGGCTTGGCCGCACTCGATGGCGGTTCACTTTGCCTCGGTGATCTCCCGCTGCTCGTGCGCGGCGCTCGGCGCATCGCCGTGCTCGTGCCGGCCGACCTGCACTCCCTGATTGAGAACGCCCGTTTCCTGACGGCGATACGCGAGTACACTCGCTCCGACACCAACGTACGCATCGTTGCCGATGGCGCAGCTCACACGCTGCTGGAAGGCTTCGAGTCGCAGGTGGTGGACTGGGAGCGTTTCGGCACGGAGTTCCAGTACCGGCAGGGATGCATCGGTGAGCTCAACGCCTTCGCGCCCGACCTGATTATCAACGCCTTCCCGTCACGTGAGCTCCTACCCGACCTCATCGTCCTCTCGAGTCACGCGCTTGGGTCGCTCGGGTTCGAGCGATGCAGTTATGAATTCAAAGACGGAGCAGGGGACCTAGTGCGCATTAAGTATTCGCGGCTCCTGAATACGCCGAGCGGTTCGGAATCGTACGCTCTGATGCGCGCCTTGGACCTCCCCGATGCCGGCGCCACGCTCTGGCCCGACCTCAGCAGCAGCGCCATTGCGAGCTCCCTAATGGAGACCTTGGTTGGCGGTGGGGGTCGCGTCCTGGCCCTGCTCGGGGACGACCTGACGTTCCTCTCGCAGCCCTCGCTCCCGGGACTGATCGAACAGTTTCTCGGTGCCGGCTGGTCGGTGGTAGGGCTAGGGGAGTCGGAATCCCGACATGCACTCGAGTCCGTACTCTCGCACTTCAGCCGTGGCGTGTTGAACCTCGCCGGCACGGCGACCGTCTCGGCGATGTTCGCCATCCTCCAGCAGGCTGACGCGTATTTGGGCGGAGGCACGCTTTTCCGTGCGTTTGCCACGCTCGCCGGCTGTCGTGGTGACGTCTTGCAACCTGAGGATGCGGAGGATGCAGCCCCCGTTCACGTGCTGCTCGGTGTCCAGCCCCCGCCTGCTTGAGCGGACACCGACGAGATCCGAGCGGTCACTCCACCCCAGCGATCGCTCTCACGACCGCACCGATGTTGTGGCGCGCATCGGAGTGATCAGGGTCCGCTTCCAGCACTGCGAGCAGCAGTCGAGCTGCTGAGAAGTGTTCGCCACGGCCGTAGGCGATGACCGCAAAGTCGTTCACGATTTGCAACGGATCGGCCCGTACCACCTCTGCCGGCGTTACCACCACCCGCTCGTGCTCGGCGAACCATTTGGTCGCCAGCGTCCGAACGGTGACGCCGTCCCAGAAGAACGGATACCAGTTGATTTCGGTCGGCAGATCGTCCGCCATCGTCGCCGTGTGCTCGTGACCGGCGGTCGTGGACAGGAAGTGGCTTGCGGAGCCGTCAAAGCGCCACTTGCGTCGGAGTATCGTCGCTGCGGCGGCGTGGTGTTTGGTGCTGTGCAGAGTCGCGTCCACGTGGTTGGCCAGCTCGTGCGCTGAATGAACCGAGTAGGTGAGTACTGCGCCCACGGGGTGGTGGCTCACCGTCTCGGGGGTGTGGCTGTCATCGATGCTCACCCGGTCACCGAGGCTGATCCGGGCGCGGGTAAACCAGTCCTGCTCGTGGAACTGGAGCGTAGAGAAGCGCTCGTCGAAGAATCCGACCTGCAGCAACCCGTCGATCGAGATCGCGAACGACTGGTCGCCGACCGGCTGGGTCACCAGGTCGTAGCTCGTGTTCTGCCGGAGCCATCGATCCCACCCTGGAACCCACGTGACGTCGTTCTGGGCGCAAACGCACCACGCGACATCATTGGGGTTTCGCCACGTGCCGAAGGCGTCGAGCATGGACCAGTTCCAGTCACGAGCGAGGTTCCCCCACGAGAACCTGCTCCGCGTAGGGTTCACCACGACGGAGAGCTGGTCGCGCTCGTGCTCCTTTTCGATCAGCACACCCGGATCGTTCGACAACACGGTGACAGAGATGCCATCGAGATCGTCGGTCGCCGCCCAGAGCGATGCCAGGTTCGCGTTGAGAACGTCGTTGCGCTTGTACGTAACTATGTAAACGTTGATCTTCGGCTTCATCATGTTCCCCTTCGTGATTCGAGGTGTCGGGTGACACTGGCCGACGTCAGTCGACGCCGATCTGGGTGCGGCTGCTGGTCAGCGGCGACCACGCGCGGTCATCCCTCGGTCGGGAACGCTCGAAACTGGGCCTCGACGCGCAAACGGTGTCCGCTCGGGTGCGCTATCACGCCGAGGGGGCCTGCTGTCGCTAACGCCGTAGCGTCGATCCAGATGGCGACCGCCGAAGCGATCCCCGTCTCAGGACGCGGGAGTAGCCGATCGCTCATTCGTCGTCATGTCGCCACCCGCGCGCGCGCACGGCTTGGCGTGAAACGCCTCGAGGTCTTCGGGCACGCCCAGTCCGTGCATGTGCGGGCCGATGTCATGCGTTTCAATGCGCGAACCATCCTCGATTAATTCGTTGTAGACCGGCGCCACATAGAACTCGCCGTTAACGCGCCGATCACGGGCAATCATCCGTTCGGCGGCCCGCACGAACTCAGAGCCCCGTTGGAAGTTGTAGATACCGACCGTGGCCTCCGTCGAGACCACGACCTTTTCAATGACTTCGGTGACGCGGCCCTCGGCGTCCCTCCCCACATATGACCACTTGGGGTGATTCGCGGGAAACGTCATGATGAGCCCATCCGCTCCCGTACGATCGACCGTGGACAGATAGTCGTCGATACTCGTGTCGACATACTGGTCGCTGTTGGCGAGCATCAGCGGATCGTCGTTGTCGATGAATGCCTTCGCCGCAAGCACGGTGCAAGCCGCGCCCTCGGTCACGCCGTCGATTTCGACGATGACGCAGTCCGGCGCACTTCGTTCGAGCACCGTGCGCAGCTCAGTCACCTCGAGATGCTCGTGCTGCGCAATAAAGATGAAACGATGCGGACGCGAAGGACGGACGTTACTCACCACCAGCGAGATCATTGGCGTGCCGCAGATCTCGATGAGTGGCTTGGGTTTCGAGTAGCCGGCGTCGGCAAAGCGGCTACCGCGGCCGGCGATAGGAAGGACGATGTTGAGCATGCGATCAGACGAGGGCAAGTTCGCGCGCGCGACCGGCGCGGAAGAGTTCGAGGTCTTCGGGGGTGCCGAGTGAGTGCATCTCGGTCCGGTCGACGGGGAACGCTGTGATGCGCTTGCCGCCGAGGATCAGTTCGTTGTACACCGGGCAGACATAGAATTCGCCGCCGAGCGCGGCGTTTTTCGAGATCATGCGCTCTGCCGCCTCGATGAAGGTGCGCGTCTCGCGGAAGTAGTAGAGGCCAGCAGTCGCGCTCTTGCTGATCGGTCGCTTCTCCGCCACCGCCACGACCTGCCCGCCCTCGATCCGCGCATACGACCACTTTGGATGTGTATTCGGAAAGGTGAGCATGCAGCCGTCGGTGCCCGGCGCGCGGGCGCAAAAGAGAAACTCGTCGATCGAACGGTCGATGTACTGGTCGGCGTTTGCGACGAGCAGTTCGTGCTCTGGCGCCAGGTGGTCCATCGCCAGTAGCACGCTGAAGAGCGCACCGGCCGTGGGACGCGGCATTGGCACGATTTGGCAACCCGGCGCCACCAAGCGCAGCACCTCGCCGAGCGCAAATCTTTTCAGATGGTCCTCGCGGCAGACAAACACGAACGCGTGCGGCTCGTCGGGGGCGAGATTGCGTACGATGTACTCGATCATCGGGCGGCCGTCGATCTCGATCAGCGGCTTCGGGAATGAGTAGCCGCGCTCGGCGAAGGCGCGGCCTTCACCGCCCATTGGAATGACAATCGTAAGCATGGCTACGCCGCCTGACGTGTCACGATGAGGACGGAGTCAATGGCGCGGCGCACCCGCCAGTAGTCGACTTCGTTGAAGCCCGCGACCTCGCATACATGCGCGCCAGCGCGACGCGCCGCCTGGATGCCGTGCGGTGCATCCTCGACGATCACGACCTCGTTGGCCTCGAGGCCAAGGCGGGCGAATGCCATGTTATAGATCGCCGGGTCGGGCTTGGGTGCCTTCACATCCTCGTTGCTGAGGATGAACTCGACATACTCGATCAGCCCCGCACGCGTCAGCATCAACTCCACACTCTCGCGGATGGCGTTTGAGCACACTGCGATGCGATAGCCTTCTCGACGGAGGCGGCTCATCATGAACTCCTTCTCGAAGGTCGGCCAGCAGCTCGCGAGGATCTCCTCCCGGGTGTAGACCTGCTTGACACGGTTGATCAGCGCGTGCAGCGAGGAGGGGAGACCGGACTCGACCGAAAGCATCTCGAGTTTCCTGCGCGTGGGCAGGCCATTGTAGGTCGCCATGTGGTCGTAGCGGGAGATGGTGAAGCCGAATAGTCCCAACGAGCGGTTGAGTGCCTTGTAGTGCCACTCCGTGGCATCGATCAGCACGCCGTCGAGATCGAAAAGCACTGCCTTGATGGCGCTCATACAGCTACTCGGGGCTCGGGATAGGAATACTTGTCGCCAGCAACGCACGGGACCTTCACCACGACAGTCACGGCGTCCTCGAGGACCTCGAAGTCCGCCGGCGTGCCAGGATCGAGTACGATGATGTCATCCGCGCCGAACTCGCGACCGTTCATGCGCACGCGGCCTGACACGACCACGGTGAGCTCGGTCGCCACCTTGTGGACATGCGCCGCTTCAGTCTCACCCGCGCGATACCGCTTCACGCCGACTTCGCAGTCACGCGAGGCGAACGCCGTCGGGGAGAAGTCGCCGACGAACCAGCCGCGATGCATGCGGTCGAGGCGCTCGTGCTTCATGCGGCGCGTCCAGTGCGCTCGCCTCGCACCTGGTCCAGCAGCACGGCGAGCTCCTCGGGTGCGTCCGTGCAGATGCCGTCGACTCCCCATTCGATGAAGTCGAACCAGCGCGCCCGCATGACGTCGGGCGTCGCACCGTGGAGCTCCGGCGACACGCCAAACACAGCCCGTCCCGCCAGCTGAATGGCGCGTACGTCTGCAGCAGTGGCCCAGAGGTGATCGAACTCATCGAGCCAGACGATATCGGCGCATGCGATGCCCAGGGCCCGATCGATGGGCTCGTTGCGATCGCTCACGCGAGCGCCCAACACGACGTGATCGTCCAGTGCGCGAAATCGGCTCGCCGTGATGCCTGGCGTCGACTCGAGCAACTCCATGTCAAAGAGGAAAACGTGCTGCAACAGGCGCTGCTCGCGCAGGAAGTCGATCAACGCTACCTCGTCGCCCAGCTCCTTGATGTTCAGGGCGACCAAGGCACGCGACCGGCGCCACAGGGCACTGAAGGCGACCGCGTTGTTCTCCGCACTCCAGGGCGCTGCGTCATGACTCACGTAGAATCGCCCGTCCGGGGCGCGACGGATGTCCGTTTCTACCGACCAGCCGCGCGCGATGCACTCGGCTGTCCGCTCCAGCGAGTTCTCGCGGGCGGGCTCAGGGCCAGACACATTCGCGCGATGGGCTATTATCAGCATGAGACGAAGGGTTCCTTTACGAGGTATTCTTGGGTGGACACGTCCGCCGTGTGCGCGGGCCTCCGCCCACCGGACTTTGCAGCTCTCGTGCCATTGCGCAACAGATTGCAGGACAACGACTTGGCTTTGAAGCGCATCGCCACGCTGCTACGGCTCGGCAATACTCGCCGGGTAATATCGTCCGGTTGAAGTGTCTCGAACTCGCGCCTACGCTGCCCATCGGTCGATGGGAAGATGGTACGGAGTGAGCACAACATCGGAGTTACGGTTGCAGCTTCGTAATGTCAGCGCGAGGCGAGGCCGCAACCGTGCAGGTGACTACGACTCCGTAGCACTGCGACGTTCCAGACCCCTTCCCGTCTGCCCCTCGACTCCGACGCCCACCAGCTGCCGTCGAACGATTCTATGTGTCTCAGGGCCGTGGTCGACACGGCGGGCGGCGTCATTCTGGGCATGCACCCGGATCATACGGTGTTCGCGTGGAATCGCGCCGCTGCGTAGCTGAATCGAGCGTCTCCAGAGCTAGCGTTGGGGCAGGTTTATGTGCGCATGTTTATCGCGGCCTGCACCGCGATGCCGTCGCTGCAGATCTCTCGCTGGTGTTGGCGGGTAGTTAACGCTCAACTTCTACGACGACAGCATCTTGCTGGACGGCTCCAAGGAGACGTTGATCTGGAAGGTCACGCGCGAGCTCGATGCGGATGGCGTCCCGTCGGGCTTCCTCGCTGTGTGCCAGGACATCACCGGGCGTGAACCGGCGGAGCAGCGATTTCGCCTCGTGTTCGAGCATGCACAGGACGGCCGACTGCTCGCGGACGACAGCGGGAGGGTCGACTTCAACCCGGCAGCGCCTGGCGCTTCGACTTCTGGGCCTCACTGACAAGTCGCAACTGATTGGCAGACGCGCGGCTGAGTTCTCGCCGTTGAACCAGCCGGATGGCACCCGGTGGCAACGAAGGCGCTGACCCTTGGTGCGCTCACCAAAGCGCAGGGGGAACTGGCGTTCAAAGGGGAACATCAGCGTCCTGACGGTACCCCGGTACCAATTGCGGTAAGCGTGCGACATGCGCAGATGGACAGTTGGCGCATTGCGGTAGTCACGTGGCACGCCTTTTCCGGACGCTGGGCCGGTCCGCTTCAGCCTTGTTGCGTTGAACCTTGTCGGCGTCGTTCGATCTTGCTTTTGATTTACCGGACCATTTCGTTACCGTCACTGCCGCTCGGAGTCAATTCGATCGGGGCCTGATCAACCTCGTCATCAACGCTCACGATGCGATGCCCGCAGGCGGGACGCTCCCGATATCGTTGGCGATAGACGATCGCACCTCGTCCACCGTGCTCAGCGTGGGCGACACCGGTTTTGGGGCACGGACCGCCTGACCCTCCCCCGGATTTTCGAGCCTTTTTTTCGACGAAGCCGGTTGGCGCAGGTACAGGCTGGCCGTGATCGGGTGCTGTTGCTGGTGGACATCGACAACGCCGTACGACGGAGCACGCGACGGCTATTGGAACAAAACGGCTGGCGTGTACTCGATTGCTCCAGCGGAGCGGAGCGTTGGTTCCGGCTCGTTGAGCCGTCGGTCGACATTGCGGCTGTCATCGCGGATGTGCGCATGACCGGGCTGGCCGGCATTGTGTTGACGCAGCGGATCTGGGTACGAAATCCTTCGCAACCCATAGAGTTGTGTTCGGGGTACGATGTCTCGGGCGATGAAAGCTCCAGCGCAGTTTACGGCGCGATCTTTCTCAAAAAGCCGTTCTCCATGTCCAATTTGGACAATGCTGTTGCTGCGGCGCTTGCTTTCGCTGCTTTTGCGTGAAACCTCGGTTGCAACCTTTCTACCCGATTGATGCATGAGCACCCCTTTTCTCCAACGCTCCTCGCGGGTTCGCGCCAAGGACTTCTCTTCCGACTGGTTGCCAAGCCGACTAAAGGAGATCAACGAAGGCCTTCGGTT
>Ga0209181_10007031_pt1 | contig 15570 bp, 13 predicted proteins | sample MAT05_FD_187208 | JGI IMG/M metagenome (GOLD analysis project Ga0209181, IMG submission 187208) | Freshwater microbial communities from Lake Fryxell liftoff mats and glacier meltwater in Antarctica - MAT-05 (SPAdes) (version 2) | ecosystem: Environmental > Aquatic > Freshwater > Ice > Liftoff... | reverse complement strand
AGGAATGAAGGCTTGCGGATATTGTCGTTGGGAACCAGCGATACTGCCCTTGGAGGGAGTGTAAGACCAAAGCGGTATGGGCGTAAGTCTACTACCGTGGCGGCAACTCCCGATGAATTGGGAAGCCTACCCCATACCGCCTAGCGGTTGGGGTGGGTAGTTCACCCAGATGATATTTCCGATTAAGCTCATGCTAGATTTCCCAGAGACACTGCATTTTTAACCAATGAGATCGCTGCAAGAAGGTTGTTTTTAGAATCGCACTTATTCAACACTATAAGCTGCAAAAATCGCAGATTAATACAGGAGAGTTGAATAGCTCTTGATTCCTATGTAACGATGGATCATAGATTCAGCAGTACACAGATATGGCAAATCACTCAGCCAACGAAGCAATGAAATCTAACCAGCCTAAAGCAGTACCAGCAAACTCCTTGCAGAAGACTGACCCAGAAAAATATGCCCATCTACGAGCAGAAGCGGCTGCGCCCTATCGAGGACTACGGAGATTTTTTTATGCCTCTTGTGCGGCTTCTGGTGCGATCGGTGGATTTATTTTTCTGATTCAACTGCTTGCAGGTCGAGGAGTGGAAAACACCGGGTTAAATCTTGTCGTGCAGGTGGGAGTGGTAGGATTAATGGCTTGGTTCTGGCGGCTGGAAAATCGAGCAGAGCAAAAAGAAACATCAAATCCCAAAAAATAGCCAATTGTTCTTAAGATGCGATGCCATCATCCAGAATTTCTGTTACCTACCCTTCAAGGATGTCAGTTCGACTGATATAGCCCCATTTATCGTCAATCTGAACACGGGCTAATCCTTCGGAAAAAAGACCCGCATTATCAAATTTAGATTTTACGACTAGGGTGCCATCAGGGTTAATATACCCCCATTTCCCATCTATTTGAACGGCTGCTAAGCCTTGGGAAAAGTTGGCAGCGATTTCAAATTTAGGGGGAATGACAATCTTCCCTGTAGCGTTGATGTAGCCCCATTTTTGGTTAAGTTGAACGGTTGCTAAGCCTTGGAAAAAATCAGAGGCAAAGCTGAATTGGAGGGCAATGACAGGAGAGCCTTGATGATTAATATAGCCCCAGCGATCGCCCATTCGCACTCGCGCTAAAGACCCAGAAAAATCAAATGCGCCATCATAAATAGGTTGGATATTCACTGCCTTAGATTTACTTAAATAGCCCCATCGCCTCCCTACTCGCACGGGTGCAAACCCTTCAGAAAACTTCCAAGCATCTTCATATTGAGGCGCGATCGCCATCATTCCCGTTGGGTCAATATAGCCATATTTATCATTGACTTTGACAGCCGCTAATTTTTCAGAAAAGCGATCGGCTAAAACGAATTGAGGAGTGATTACCACTTTGCCAGACTTGTTGATGTAACCATATTGACTGCCGACTTTTACGGCTGCTACCCCTTCAGAAAACTTAGAGATTCTATCAAAGTAAATATTCTCAAGTAGATCTCCTTTTGGATTTAAGCAACTGTAAGCTGAGCCTATTTGGACGATCGCCAAGCCTCCAGAAAAAGGAGCCAGCGCACTCATGCCTTCAGTTGCTTTAATGACTACCTTTCCAGTCTTGTCAATATACCCATATTTATTTTCAACACTGACGAGCGCTAACCCTTCAGAAAAATCTGAAGCACTGTCAAACTGTGGAGGAATGCCTTTGGGTTGAATCGCCATTTTCATCGCATCTACAGAGATTGCTCTTGACCACCAGACTTAAGGTATGCAAATACGCTTTTATCACCAATATCAGGAGGAATCGGCTGAATCACTTTGCGGAAGGCAAATATGCTAAAAAATATTGCCCAACTCACCAACAAGCCTTGCTCAACCATAGGTGACAACCAGCCAAACAGGTGACCCAATAGTAAAAGGGGCACAAGCGGCGTTAATACTTTGGCTTCTAAACGGTTAAAGCAAACGGCTTCTTTAAAGAAAATACCGGTGAGAGCGGCAAAAATAAATCCTACGCCCAAGATGGTAAGAGGAGCAGTGTAGACCGTGAGGGCAAAAGGTTCTGGACTGCCGTGAGCGATCGCAACCGATGCCACCACACCCACCAGCCAAAATACTTGAAGTGCGCGATGTAGCGGCTTGAGATAAATGTGAATCATCCACAAGCTAACACCCAGTCCTACGCAAAAAAGCGAATACAGCCCACTCACCCAATGCAAAGTGCTAGTGTCGTTTCCTTTCCAAAAGACTAAACCCGTTGCGATCGCAAAACACATCGCCGCAAGCATCAGCCCCCCCCGATAGAGAATTACCTCGCGGCGATCGCTCTCCAAGATAGTGAAATCACCAAACTGCCCTTGATAAACCACGGAATCGGTAGAGGAAAGCATAAGAATTAGAGGTTAGGGACTGAATGTCGAGTGGCGAATGTCAAGTGGACATATCGAGTTTGAAGATTCGTACTTGACCCCATCCTACCTAACTTCACTTCTACCGGATCTCCGATTTTTGAATCCAATAGGGTTTGAGCGCTGCCTTTAGTGAGAGCGACTTCTTGGCTTACTGGCATTCATAGTGTGTCGAACCGAAAAATTAGAGATGAGAAACAAACAGAGCGGGAAGCTTGACTTCGTTTAAGGTCTTTACCGTCTCAGATTTAAAGCAGCTAAGGTTCTGCCTTGGACTTCTTCGAGCGTCTCAGACTCCGCTGATTAAGCACAATCGATAAAGTGCTTTTCAATAAAAGGAGAAGTCATTGCCGAAAGCAGCGCACCGTAATTTAAGTTGAAGTTCACTTCACTTCCAATTTTTAGATCGTGGTTTTTACTGTCGAGGACAATATGATCGCTGCTGGAGCCGAGTATTTCCAAATCGTGATTCGGTGTTAAACCTGATACCAAAACGTCTTGTCTGCCTAAAGCAATGATTGCTCTCCGTTGAATGCCGCGATCGCAGAAGGTCGGCACATTTCCAAAAGCATCCTGACCAATTTCTCCAAATGGCAATGATGGCTTTTTTTTGGACTCAATCACTTCAGCAATCAAGTTAAAGGCGCTGGTGTATAAACTTGGAATGGCTTTTCGGTTAACGGTTTCATACCCTAAAAGAATCGATTCCCCTAAACGCAGGTTATTAATTCTTCCAACTTTCTCTGCGGATTCATACCATTCATAGTTTGCCGAATTTCCACCCGAAACTATTTCTAGATCGATCTGAAATTCTTTTTCAATCGCATCTGCCAACTTAGATAACTCACTCATATTTTGGTGATCTGGCTTGATTCCACCATAACAAGCTAAGTTACAACCAATTCCAATAATTTTGATATTGGGAAAATCAAGCGTTTTTTTAATAAATTGAGAAAGGTCGCAGGTCAGAATTCCTTCTCGCAAATCGCCCATCTCTACCATGAGAATTATTTGATGAATTTTGTCATGTAAGGTTGCATAGTGATCTAGTTCTTTTATAGTTTCAAGTTCTGTATTGAGACTAATATCCACATTTTTAATCACAGATTCTGCTTGACTCAAAGCGGTGCGTAGCAGCACAAACTGAGCCGAAACTCCTGCATCTTTCATGGTTTGAATATTTTCAAGGCGGGAGTCAGCAATATATTTTACTCCGCCCTGAATCATGGCTCTGGCGATCGCAGGATTTCCTAATGTTGCTTTAGAAACTCCCATTAAAAAAATCCCTTTTTGCCCATAAAGTTCAGACAGAATCTGGGCATTATGTCGTATGTTGGACAGGGAAATTTCTATTCTTGGTAGGAACGCTTTCATCTAAGATAGTCAGACATTCTACGTTATCTAAGTGCCAATAGAGGAGTTGTTTCTACTCCGCGTTTAATTTTTTGATTCAGCTTTGGAAAATAGTTGCATAAACTCTGAACCAGTTTTTGACATCCATAATTCAAGACATCAGTTGTTGGTAATTGAAGACGTGTTTCATAATCTTTGATGATTTTTGGGACTTCTGCGGCTGTTAGATTTTCGTGGCTCAACGCGATCGCAATCACCTGAGACTGCGAAATTGACTCAATTAGTTCGATTTCACTTTCAATAGTAGGCATCGCTAAGTGAGGAAAATCACACCGGAATTTTCGGGCGGGCGGATGTTGAAGGATAACACCATCAGGCATACTTCCCTTCAAAATACCAATCGAACTCATAAAGGCAGGATGACTGACTGCACTTTGTCCTTCGACTAAAATAATGTCAGGGTTTTCCTGATCAAATGCTTGAACAACCGCATTTTCTATTTCACCGATCGCAAACTGGGAAATCAGCGCGTCCATTGATGCGCCATACTTTGATCCTTGCATCAAGCTAGTTTGCCCTGTGGCAATCATGACCGATTTGATGCCGAGGCTGTTTAAAGCGTTATTGAGTTCCACTGCGGTCGTCATCTTTCCGCAGGCACAATCAGTCCCTAATATGGCAATTACAGGAACATTGACCCTAGATATTTGACCGGTAAAAACATGGGAATCTTCTAATTTCGGAGGTTTTCTAATGTCTTTAATTTGAATATTATATTGAGCAGCCTGTGCAACAAATTCTTGATCTTCAGAGAAGAACTGATGAAGACCATTAATAATATCCATGCCGCTTTTCATAGCTTCTAATATGAGAACCCTTTCAGCGATAGATATGTAGATATCTAAGGGCGCTTTTCCGTAAATATAGCAATTTGGTATCTCTGCAAGTTGCTCCAGAGCTTCCTCTAAATTGGCAAAAATGGGAATATTTCTTCTTTTATCTCCTAATTCTTCGCCTGCATCTTTGCCGGCTAATGAACTATCAAGAACTCCAACAATGGTGTAAAGCTCAGAGTGTCGAACTAAGCCTGCGGCAGTCTTTCCATCTGCCAAGCCAAATTCATTTTCGCAGTAAACTAAAGCCGTTTTTTTAACGATCGCCATTTAACTTATTCCTTTAATTTATTTCCGAATCTGCAAGAAGCTTTTTTGAAGTTGACCAGCTCTTGAAATTCCGGATTTTATTTGTATAAAGCTTTTTTGCTCGGACTTTAATCAGTTTGAAGCCTTCAATTTGTTTGTATCGAATAGAAGCCTTATGCTGTCGAAGCTAAATAGTTTGATCCTTTAAAAAGCTCAAGTGATGTATATTTTGTCGTAAAAATCTTACGCTTTGTTTGAGTTTTCTCAGATCTTACTTTTAGTAATTGTAGCACACTATACTTTTTGTATTAAGCTGCTCAACAAATCTATTGAACAACTTAGGCTATTGGGCGACGGTGCCATGGCAAGAGTTAGCAGCAGAGGTCAATAAAGAGTCGAGCTTTGGCACTTCTAGGCGATCGCTTAGAAGCGCTTTAGATCCTTTTGAGTTGCAATCCAGTAGTTGGCTTCTGCTTTTGATTCATGATTGCATACGCTGTTTCGTAAGGAGCGATCACCAATTGGGCGGCTCTATAAGCAAATATGACCCTCTGTTTAATTTTGTCGATCTTTAGGAAAAGCTCTTGGCTTAATTTGTATCTGCTTACTTTGACCGTTACGAATAATTCCTAACGATAAGCTCCCACCAATTTTGCTAGTTTCCACCTTTGCTTGCACTTCTGAGGCAGACTTCACAGGTTGACCATCGACTTTTTGAATCACATCACCTTGTTGAATCCCTGCTTGAGCAGCCGGGGAGTTATCCATGACTCGCACAATTAGTACGCCTTGATCTCGACTAACTTTGAGGTCTAAATCGTCATTTTCGTTGATTTCTTTTCGCAGTGTGGGGGTGAGATCGACCATTTGCACGCCGAGGAAGGGGTGCTCGACTTTGCCTTTGCTAATCAGTTGTTCGGCAACCCGTTGGGCAGTTTCGATTGGAATGGCGAACCCTAATCCTTGAGCATCGGCGCGGATTGCGGTATTTACCCCAATTACTTCACCCATGTCGTTGAGCAAGGGACCACCAGAATTACCTGGATTGATCGCGGCATCAGTTTGAATGAAGCTGACGCGCTTGTCGGGCACGCCTACTTGAGAACTCGATCGCCCGATGGCACTGATGATACCAGCCGTGACGGTGTTATCTAATCCAAGGGGATTGCCAATCGCGATCGCCCATTGCCCTGGAGCTAGCCCGCTCGATTTGCCCAATTTCACGATGGGCAGATTATTTGCGTTAATTTTGACTACCGCCACATCGGTGACTGAATCTACGCCCATAACGCGTCCTTCAAACGTGCGTCCATCTTTCAGCGTGACTTCCACCGTTTGAGAGCCAGATACGACATGAGCATTGGTGATGATTTGCCCGTTTTGAGACAAAATAAATCCAGAACCCGTGCCCCGTTCAACCCGCTCTTTAGGCTTTACGGAGGGAGAATTGTCACCGAAAAAGCGGCGAAAGAAGGGCGATCGTAATGCGTCTGGTAAATCGTTGGTGATTTTTCGGGATGAATCAATCCGCACCACAGCCGGTCCTACTCGTTCTACTGCCACCGCGATAAAGTTTGAGTTTGCTGAGTCTGCGGGTTTTGCCAGCAGCTTATTCGTGTTAACCATTGGCTTCACTAAGACGGAAGACTCTGAAGCTTTAGGCTTCTCCCGTGCTTGGTTCCCTAAATATTGACTGCTTACCATGCCTGCACCGCCGCCTACCATTAGCAAAGACGTGTAAGTAGCCAGTTGTTTGAACGACAGCATCATAGGTCAGCGAGATTAATCAATAGCGATCATCCTAACTTACTTTACTCCAACTGAAATGGGCAGCGCTTTTTGAGAAAAAAGGGTGGATCAAGTCGATCGCCGTATCTGTCGATTAACCTGGAAACAGACACTAATTGCTTTATTGATTTACCTTCTGTTTTGTTATGCCGTCTCGCCCATCACCATTTCACCATTCAGTTAGGTCACTTTGTTTACTGATTGCATTCGGCTGGGAATCTAGCTTGGCAGTAGCAGTCAGCCAAACATCAGCACAAGCACTTGAATCCTGTCCGGCTCCAGCGTTGTCTCGGTTGCAGCGTCATACGGTGGCTCCAGGGGAAACTCTGGCGGCGATCGCCGAAAAATATAGCCTGATTCCCGCAACCTTGCTGGGGTTCAATCCTGCGTTGCGGAGTGGGAAAGCTCCTGTTGGTGCTGTAATTGTGGTGCCGCCCTTTAATGGCATTCGGGTTGAGTTGAGAGCAGGGCAAACGTGGCGAGACGTGGCGAAGGCATACAAAGTTCGACCAGATGTGGTGTTTGAGGTGAACGGCTGTCAGCGATCGCCTAAAGTCGTTTTTATTCCTGGTGTGAACTGGTCGCCTGTAGAATCTGCCGCTCAAGCGTTGCCGAGTCAATCTAGGGCGATTTTGGCTGGCTATCCCCTGCCTGCTTCACCCTCAGAGTCAGCGGTGCTGCTCAATTATGGCTATGGAGTCCAGCCAGAAACCGAAAAAGTGGGCTTTCATAGTGGCTTGGATTTGGCAGCACCCATCAATACTGCCGTGCTAGCGGTGGGAAATGGCACTGTTGCTTTCGCGGGAGTGCAGGGCGCTTTAGGGAATTTGGTAGTGATTAACCATGCGGAAGGGTTGCAAACTCGCTATGCCCAGCTAGGAGGAATCACAGTTAAAAAAGGACAACGAGTCAACCGAGGACAGAAGGTCGGCATCGTGGGGGCATCCGGTCGCCCTAGTTCTAAACAGCCGCATCTCCATTTTGAAGTGCGATCGCGCTCTAAATTGGGCTGGGTGGCAGAAGATCCTAGGACAATTTTGCTAAAAACCACCCAAGCCAAAAGTCGATGAGTTGAGTGGTTTTAATTTTTTTAGCGATCGCCAGCAAAATAGTTTTCACGGGATACGGGGCACTCTACAGATTTGCTTCCATGCCAATCAGTGAAGATGGTTTCATCTTTATAGTGGCGAGGGGTTTGCAGCATCATCTGCCATGCTTTGCCAGCATCTAGTAGATTAAACCGTTCTGGATAGTGAATTTGCAAGAGGGTTTGCACCATTGGGTAGTAGTCTGAACTTAGACCCGGAAAAATATGATGCTCTGTGTGATAGGAAAAGTTTAGATGGAGCAAATCAAATAGTTTTGGCACTCGAATTGACAAACTATTCACCAGCACGTCATTGAGACTCGTCATCCGACACGCCATATGATTCGTGTAGATGTAAAACATCACGCCAGCGTAGCCAATCCAAATGGGCAAGAAATAGCTGAGGAGCAACTTCACGGGATGAAATTCTAGGTAAGTGAGCAGACCGAGATGAAGTCCAAAAATCGCCAAGAACTCTAGAGCGATCGCCCGCCGCTCTTTATTGCTGACCTTAAAGGCGACTACAGGATACTTCGTTTCGCCATCATTGAATAGCAACACTGAAGTGAGATTCCGAAAGGTATGAACTCCCCACGCGTGAGCCATCCCAATCGTTAATAGGATAGGATTCACCTCAGCCGAAGGGACGAACGCATTCTGAATCCATTTTCCCCAAGTGTTAGGTTGGGAATGCAGGTAGTTGCGATCGGGGTCTTGCAACGAATTAGTCTTCCCATGATGTTCACGATTATGTACCGCTTTCCACAAAGTTGGCGGCATCCACAACAGGGTTAGACCCAATACACTAATGACTCGTCTCACCCAAGGGTTGCTGATCGCGCGGCTGTGCATGACATCGTGGGTGCTAAACAGAAGCACAATCACGCTGTTGCCCATCACCAATGTCAAGGGTAAATAGAGCCAGAGAAAATACCATTGCCATTGGTCAAGATGATCGGCGATCGCCCAGCCTGCAAACAAAATCGCCAGGTTAATCAACAAAATCCAGACCTTATCTGGATTGGGCAGAAATGCTTCGGCAGGAAGTAAAGGACGCAGTTTTTTGGCGTAGTCTGCCTGGGTCATCCAGGTTTCTTGATTGATGGAACTCATAAATCTTTCTAAGTTCCTTTGAGGAATAATTGCATCAGTCTTGTGTAATCTTTGATTAGTCTAAAGTTCACTTTTATTTCAAAGCTTATTTGCTTTTAATAAAATCTCAACTGACTATCTATCGTATTCCTAATGGACTATTGATCCTACCCACTCAAGGATGATCTTTCGCAGGAAACAAAAAATACACCTTGGCGCTGGTTTGCTGAGAATCACAGCAGCGTGAAGTTTGGCACCTAAAATCTGGCACCCGAAACCAAGGTGTACTATGTGGCTTTAGAAATCGTGATGCTTACGCAGTCAAGCCATTGCCCTTTTTCAACAGTTCTTTCAAAAACCAGCGGTGCTTTTGGTGAACTTGCACCAAGCGGGTGTATAGATCCGCCGTGCCGATATCACCCGCAGTCGCCGCCGCATCTGCATCTTCATGCATCTCGCTGATGATTTGTTCGTGAGTCGCGATCGCTTCCTCAATCATTTCCCGCACGGACATCTCAGCCGTGGAGCCTTGAATTGAAGCCGTGGGTAGATAATCAGCAGGATTGGCAACCGGCAATCCATCAATCATCAGACTGCGTTCTGCCAATTCATCAATCATGGCAAAGACCTCGCCGCCCTGCTCTTCAAATAGCAAATGGAGATCGCGGAAAAGTGGACCAAAAGTGAGCCAATGATATTTCTTGTAGTTGAGGTAGGCAACTAGCGCATTTGCCTGATTGCGATTGAGCGCTTTGACTAAGGCTGTTTGTGAAGCTTGCAACGTGGTTGTCATAGCATCCCCTTTAAGACTGTTGTATTTTTTCGGCTGCTTAGGTAAATACATTTTTACCGAACCTCTTAATCATACTCGTTATGAGTACGTTTTGCAAGGAGAATCGAATCCCCAGCGTAGAACGGTCTGACAGCCAAAATTTGACAGCTAAAAAATGTCGGCTGGATCGGCATCTTGCACTTTGCGAACGGCGATCGCCCCAGAAATGATGCACATCGTCATTGCTAAACACAACACGAGAATGGCGCGATCAGTCGTCATATAAATCGGCAGTGAGGTGGCATTGCGGGTCAAATTATACAGCCCTAATGACAGCAGAAAGCCCGGAATAAAGCCCAAAATTGACAAAATCACCGCTTCTTGAAATACCAGCGTCAGCAAGTAAAAGTTGTGGTAACCCATTGCCTTGAGCGTGGCATATTCTGCCAAGTGATCAGTAATGTCAGTGTAGAGAATTTGGTACACAATCACCGTGCCCACCAAAAAACCGATCGCGGTTCCCAAGGTGAAAATAAACCCGATCGCTGTACTGGTACGCCAATAGTTCCGCTCAAACTCCATAAATTCTGCTTTGGATAGCACCTTGACATCTTCAAACGGATCTTGCAAATCTCGCCGCATTTGTTTGAGTAAGCCATCTAAATCAGCACCCGGTTTCAACGTCACCATGCCCACATCAATCATGCCGCTAGCCCGACGGCTAAAGAGGCGGAGAAAATTTGTGTCGCTGGTGATAATATTGCCATCGGCTCCAAACGATGCCCCTAGTGCAAATAGTCCGCCGACCGTTAATCGCCGACCTGCCACTTCTGTGACCACCGGCTTGCCTGTCGCAAACAGCTTGGAGATCGGACCGAATTCATCCCGCGATTTCTCATCAAATAAAACCACATCTGCCAAGCGAATCGGAGTTAAATCGGGCACCAGTTCAGGGCTGAAAATCGGTCTGGAGGGATCAAACCCAATCACCAAAATACCCCGTGTCCGCTGGTTCTCCGGGTTTTTCCACAGGGCAAAGTCCAAATAAATTGGGCTAATCGACTCTACGCCGTTATAGCTTAATGTCTGGTAGAGCCGTCGCTGCGAGAAATTTTTCATCGCAATCATGGAGGTTGATTGGGGGCTAATTAAAAAAATGTCTCCCTGTAGCTCCTTGTGCATACTGATGGAACTGTCGAACAGTGCATCTTGAAAGCCTAGCTGGATGAACATTAAAATCACCGCAAACCCAATTCCTGCTAGGGCAATCAACAAGCGCATTTTCTCGCGTTTAAGCTGCAACCAAGCCAGAGGAATTGCAAACATGATGAATTCCTTTAGGGCGTAATGGTGACTTTAACTTGCAAATTCGTTAAGCCAGAAACGGGCTGGCTGTCGTCTAACCGAATTTTTACTTCCACCACGCGCACATCGGTATTGGCGGCAGGGTCGGTATTCAACACGTCATTTTTGCGGATGGCAAGCCCAATTTGATCCACTACTCCAGAAATTTCTCCCGGAAAAGCGGGGCTGGTAATCACGGCTTTTTGCCCTCGTTTCACTTTTTGAATGTCGGTTTCATAAATTTCAGCAACAGCATACATTTGATCGGTTTTGCCAATTTCCACCAATCCATCGCTGCCAATCTGTTCTCCCTCACGGGCGTGTACCTTGATGATTTGCCCGGTAATCGGCGATCGCACCACTGCTGCCTCTAAATCCGCCTTAGCGCGCTGTATTCCCGCCATTGCCACATTCACTTCTGCCTGGGCTTGTTGCACATCGGTTGGGCGCACCTCCTTCACACTGGAGAGTCTTTTAACTGCCGCGTCATACTCGCTCTTTGCCTGATCTAACTCTCGTGCTGTTGCCTCTGCTGTCAGTTGCCGATTTCTCGCTTCCTGCTCAGAAATTGCCCCATCGCGAAATAGCTTCTGATAGCTTTGGGCTTCCCACTTCGCGGTACTCAACTTTGCGGCTAGGCGTGCAACACTCGCGCGCTGAGCTTCTGCGGTAGCCTGCTGCGCTGCGATGTCGCCTCGCTTAGCACCCGCCTGCACTTGAGCCAGCCGACTTTGGGCTTCCTGCACCTGCGCTTGAGATTGTAGTGCTGCTGCCATCAGGCGATCGTATACGTCGAGTACGGCGATCGGCTGTCCCGCTTTCACCTGGCCCCTTTCTTTAACCAACAATCGAGCCACCCGTGGACTGCCAAACACAGGAACGGCAGATCCCGAAGTAGAGGGCGCGGCAACCTTAACCACCTGACCCTCTGGCTCTAAGCGCCCCAGTGCAGTGATCGTATTAGCTGACTGTTCAACCGCTGGGGAGGGAGGCAGAGAATTAGACTGGCTAGTGGATGAAGGACGTAATGCTAAATAGATTCCTAACCCTGCCACTCCCAGTGCCGCAGTTACCAACACGGCGATCAGCGTCCCTGGAGATTTTAGTAACTGTTTTTCACCCAATTGCTCTACCCGATGATGTGTGCAAATGTCATAAAACAGATTGTTACACAACTAGTGAAACTCAGTAGAAAAGTATTAATACACCCGGTTCGTTGTTGAATCATCTGAGGCTAAAAACAGTTTAGGCACCTTGCGCCATGCGGGTCGTTCTAAAAGTAACGTTTGAGCCTTCTTGAGTTTGCTCTAGCACTAAAAGCGGGGTTGGCTTTGCTTTTTGATCCCAGCGCATATTGGCAATACGACCCTGGATTGTGGGTTGCCAGCTATCGTGATCGCTCGTAGGACTCAGAAATGTTTCAATACAGTCAATGATTTGATTGATGGTCACGGAGGTTGGCTGGGTTGGTAGTTTAAGAATTTTGATTTCAATCCGAAACAACACGCGCTTCATGCCTTTTGGCAGATCGCCGGGTTCGTATTCCACATCAAACACTTCATCGACTTGCCGCCCCCCGCTGGCAATGCCAATTTCTCCCTGATGAGGCTGAGACGATCGCAACGCCATCGTAATTTTATCTTTCACCTTCATCTTGATTTGGTTCAAAATTGCAAAGTGAAAGACTTCTTCATCCATCCGCATTCGTAAATAATCTAAATTAAACTCGCGAGAGTGAATCAGATCAGGATTCCGCTCCATTTTGCCAATCGTTTCAACGGCATATTTCAGCTTTTTTTGCAATTCGCGATTCTTAAACGTTTCAAACTTAAGCTGTTTAGCCGCTTTGTCAATGCTTATCTTACTAAAAACGCCTAAAGCGACAAGAAGTAAAAGTAATCCCCCCGATGGAGCCAACCATAGAGGGTTAAAGCCAGTATCAGCAGACTTTGCAGACTGAGTAGAGGTAGTGAGATTTTGTTTAGTTGCCTTACTAGGAGCTTGGGCTAGTAAAGGTTCCACTAGAAAAATAGGAACGGACATAGCGCTTTTCACAGGAGGTTTGGTTCTATCTAAAAGAGTGCCCAAAATAAAAGTGCGGTCTACATATCTTCAATTAGGGGTAGCAAACTTTAAGAAAAGACTGTATAGGAGTCCTATGATGGTGCATTTCTTTATAAAAAGGACTGTTTCAGACAAACTTCTCAACCAGAAACTGCGTCTTTCTGAAGCTCGCTCAATAGCTCAGTCAACTCCCCTTCGCTAGCATGATAAACCGTACTGCAAAATTCACAGGTTGCTTCAGCGCCCTGATCGTCCTGAATCATTTCTTGTATTTCTGCCTCACTAAACAACTTCAAAGCGTTTAAAACGCGATCGTGGGTGCAGCTACAATGAAAGCGCACCATCTGCACTTCGGGCAAAATGACCAAACCCATATCGCCTAGTAATTCATCAAAAATTGCGGGGATAGTCTTGCCAGCTTGTAGCAGAGAGGTAAACCCAGTCAAAGTACTAAGCCGAGATTCTAGTAGCTCAACTAAAGTCTCATCTCGTGCGGCTTTAGGCATAATCTGAATCAGCAAACCACCCGCAGCAGAAACCCCTTGACTATCCGTAAAAACCCCAACCATCAGTGCTGAAGGCGTTTGTTCAGAGGTTGCCAAATAATGAGTTAGATCATCTCCAATCTCGCCCGACACTAACTCCACCGTGCTGGAATAGGGATAACCAAATCCCACATCTCGAATCACATAGACATATCCCTCGTGTCCGACTGCTCCTCCCACATCCAGTTTGCCGTCCGCAGTGGGGAGTAGCTCCACTTCAGGATGCGTGACATAGCCGCGAACAGTGCCATCCAAGCCAGCATCAACGGTAATCCCGCCCAAAGGACCACTGCCCTGAATCCGAATATTGACTCGTGACCCTGGACGCTTCATGCTGGAAGCAAACAGCAATCCGGCTGCCATTGTGCGCCCTAAAGCAGCCGTAGCAACATAGGAAAGGTTGTGCCGCTGCCGAGCTTCTTCCGTTAAAGAGGTGGTAATAACACTAACGGCTCGAATTCCACCATCAGCGGCGGTTGCGCGAATAAGCTGATCTGTCATGAAAACCTTAAAACATTTCGTTACAGAGTATGTTTCTATTCTAAAGGGAAGGGAAGGGCAAAGTGTGGAGTTTGGAGTGCGGGGCGCGATCGCTCTACTATTGCGAAAGTCAACCGAATCCGTTACAACAAGCAGCACGGATGTAAATCGCGATCGCGTCCGGAATGGCGACTTACGATTGTGTATAAACCAGCGTGGTATTGGGTGGAGTAACGGTCTATGTGTGGAATTGTTGGCTATATCGGAACGCAAGCTGCCAGTGGAATTTTGCTAGAAGGGCTGCGAAAGCTGGAGTATCGGGGGTATGACTCGGCGGGTATTGCGACTATTTTGGATGGCACGATTCACTGCATTCGCGCCAAAGGCAAGCTCCACAACCTGCAAGAAAAGTTAGAAGGCGAACACAATCCTGCCCAAATTGGCATTGGTCATACGCGCTGGGCAACCCACGGCAAACCTGAAGAATACAACGCCCATCCTCATACCGACACAGAACGCCGGATTGCGGTCGTGCAAAATGGCATCATCGAAAATTACCGCGAACTACGGGAAGAATTAAAAGCACTGGGTCATGAGTTTCGCTCAGAAACCGATACCGAGACGATTCCTCATCTGATTGCAGAAGAAATGAAACAAGTGGGGGATGCTTCTGCTCCTACTCTCTTCTTTGCGGCGGTGCGGCGGGCGGTGAATAAACTTCGAGGAGCGTTTGCGATCGCGGTCATCCACGCCGACTATCCCGATGAACTGATTGTCGCCCGTCAGCAGGCTCCTCTCGTCATCGGCTTTGGGCAGGGTGAGTTTTACTGTGCCTCTGATACGCCTGCGCTGGTGCCCTATACCCGCGCCGTGCTGACCCTGGAAAACGGCGAAATTGCTCGTCTCACTCCCCTCGGCGTTGAGGTTTACACCTTTGAAGGACAGCAGCTAAAAAAAGCCCCCCGCACCCTTAGCTGGAACCCAGTCATGGTGGAAAAACAAGGCTTTAAACACTTCATGCTCAAAGAAATTTATGAGCAGCCTGGAGTGGTCAGAGCCTGTTTAGAGGCTTACCTAAATGATCAGTGGAGTCAGGAAGACTGTCGAACTCAAAACTCAAAAGCGCGAAGCGCCGCTAACGCTAACAAAACTCAAAACTCCCCCATTCGCCTCAACCTTCCCGCTGACCTTTACACCGATCTGCAACAAATTCAGATTGTTGCCTGTGGCACCAGTTGGCACGCGGCGCTGGTGGGCAAATATTTGTTAGAGCAATTGGCAGGAATTCCGACCCAAGTTCAATATGCTTCTGAGTTTCGCTATGCGCCCTCGCCGCTGACTCCTCACACGCTAATGATTGGCGTGACCCAATCTGGCGAAACCGCTGATACGCTGGCAGCGTTAGAGATGGAAATTCGGCGGCGTAAAGAGTTGACTGCCGACTATCAACCACGCTTGTTAGGCATCACGAACCGTCCCGAAAGTTCTTTGGGAGATTTGATCCCCAATATTATTG
>Ga0209181_10007028_pt1 | contig 15576 bp, 5 predicted proteins | sample MAT05_FD_187208 | JGI IMG/M metagenome (GOLD analysis project Ga0209181, IMG submission 187208) | Freshwater microbial communities from Lake Fryxell liftoff mats and glacier meltwater in Antarctica - MAT-05 (SPAdes) (version 2) | ecosystem: Environmental > Aquatic > Freshwater > Ice > Liftoff... | reverse complement strand
CGCGTCACCGAGACCGAGGTCTTCATCCTCGAGCAGGTGCAGTTCGACACCGCCAAGGCCACGATCAAGAAGGTCAGCGACAAGCTGCTCGACAACGTCGCCCAGGTGCTGAAGGACCACCCCGAGCTCCTCAAGCTCGAGATCCAGGGCCACACCGACAGCATCGGCGTCAAGATCAGCAATCAGGCGCTCTCCCAGAGCCGCGCCGAGGCCGTCAAGAAGGCGATGGTCAAGCGCGGCATCGACGCCAAGCGCCTCACCGCCAAGGGCTATGGGCAGGATCAGCCCATCGCCCCGAACGACACGGACGAGGGGCGGACCAAGAACCGCCGCGTCCAGTTCAAGATCATCGAGAAGACCAGCAAACCGGCGAAGCCGTGAGTCACGAGGAGCGCTTCATGAAGAATAGAGTTCATCTTCCGGCGGTCGCCGCCGCTGCTCTCTGCCTCGCGGCGGGGACAGCAAACGCGGCGCCTTTTCTCAGAGTCCAGGTCGATCAGAAGGGCGACTTCCTCTTGATCGGCAACACCATCGGCTACGAGTGCGCCACGGGCACGCCCATGCCGGTGGTCGGCACGGTCGGGGCCTGTGGGACCGGCACCACCGACACGGCCCCCGACATCTTCTGGCGCGCCGACGCTCCGGCGGCGGGGCAGGCGCAGGCCAACAACACGGTCACGCTGGCGCAGGCGCGCAGCGCCGCGCAGCTCAACGTGCCTGTGGGCGCCACGGTGACCCATGCGTTCCTGTACTGGGGAGCCACGCTGCCCGCCGCGGGCGTCGACACCACGGTGACGCTGGATCGCGAGGGCGGCTTCACCCAGACCATCACCGCGCTGAAGTCGTATCAATCCAACAACAACTCGTACCAGTCGGTGGCGGACGTCACCGATATCGTCCAGGCCAACGGCACGGGCGCCTACCGCGTCAGCGGGATCAACGCCCAGAATTTCGTCAACCTCACCAGCGACAACAACTTCGGTGGCTGGTGGATGGCCGTCTTCTACAGCGATACGACGACGCCGCTGCGCAACCTCGCGCTCTATGAAGGGCTCGACCAGGTCACCAACGGGAACCCCCAGAACGTGATGCTCTCGGGGTTCCTCGTCCCCGACTTTGGGTTCACGGGCAAGCTCGGCGTCATCACCTACGAGGGGGACAACACCCTCTCTGGGGATGCCCTGTTCTTCAACGGCGGCGCGGCGCTCTCTGACGCGCAGAACCCGGTGAACAACTTCTTCAACGGGACGCGGTCGAACATGGGCGTGCCCGTGTCGGTCGTGGGCGATCTCCCCCAGCTCACCGGGACACCCCAGAGCATGTCGGGCATGGATCTCGACATCGTCGACGTCACCGCCAAGCTCACCGCCAAGCAGACCTCGGCGCCGATCGTGGCGACGAGCACCCAGGAAACCTACTACCTGTCCGGGTTCATCACCTCGATCTCGACCTTCAAGCCGGACTTCAGCACGTCCGTCAAGTCGGCGGTCGACGTCAACGGCGGCGCGCTCTTCCCGGGCGATGTTCTCCAGTACACGGTCGTCGTCAACAACACTGGCAACGACACCTCGGTCAACACGGTGTTGACGGACGTGCTCCCGGCCGGCGTCACCTACGTGCCTGGTTCGCTCCAGATCACGGCAGGCCCCAACACCGGGAACAAGACCGACGCGGCCGCCGACGATCAGGGCGACTACAACGCTGGCACCAACACGGTCAGGTTCCGCCTCGGCACCGGCGCCAACGGGACGATGGGCGGCACGATGATCATCGGCGACACGACGACGATATCGTTCCAGGTGACCATCAACGCCGACGCGAGCGGGACCATCGCCAACCAGGCCACGATCAACGCCGCCGGCCTGCTCGGGGCCCCGGCGACGGACACCCCCACGGACGGCAACGGCCCCACCTCCGGCGCTCCGCCGACCGAGGTGGTCATCGACAAGTGCTTGACCGACGCGCAGTGCGCGGCGCCGACGCCCCACTGCAACACCGGGGCGAGCCCGAAGGTCTGCGTGCAGTGCTTGAACGACTCGCAGTGTCCGGGCACCACGCCCACCTGCGACCTGGCGACGGACACCTGCACGTGCGTGGCCTCCGGCCCCGAGGTCTGCGACGGCAAGGACAACAACTGCGACGGCACCGTGGACGAGGGCTGCACCGACACCGACGGTGATGGCCTCCCCGACGCTGTCGAGGTCAAGATCGGCACCAACCCCAACGACGCCGACAGCGACGATGACGGGCTGCTCGACGGTCAGGAGCCCAGCCCATCGGAGGACAGCGACGATGACGGTCTGATCAACGCGCTCGATCCCGACAGCGACAACGACGGCCTCTACGACGGCACCGAGCTCGGCAAGGACTGCTCGAACCCGGCCACCGACGCCACCAAGCACCACTGCATCGCCGACGGCGACAAGGGCGTGACGGTGACCGATCCCCTCAACCCCGACACCGACGGCGGCGGCGTCAAGGACGGCTCCGAGGACGCCAACCGCAACGGCGTGATCGACACGGGCGAGACCGATCCGACGGCCACCCACGGCGCCGACGATTCGACGAACAAGGACACTGACGGCGACGGCCTCAGCGACATCTTCGAGACCGCGATTGGCACCAACCCCAACGACGCCGACACCGACGATGACGGCGTGATCGACGGCCAGGAGCCCAACCCGGCCGACGACACCGACGGCGACGGGCTGATCAACGCGCTCGACGTCGACAGCGACAACGACGGCCTCTACGACGGGACCGAGCTCGGCCTGCCCTGCTCGAACCCCGCCACCGACAACACCAAGCACCACTGCATCCCCGACGGCGACCCCGTGAGCACGACGTCTCCGCTCGACCCCGACACCGATCACGGCGGCGTCAAGGACGGCTCCGAGGACGTCAATCGCAACGGCGTGCTCGACATCGGCGAGGCGGATCCGACGGCCGGCAACAACGAAGACGACGTGATGCTGGTCGACACCGACAAGGACGGCCTCAGCGACATCTTCGAGATCGCGATTGGCAGCAACCCCAACGACGCCGACACCGATGATGACGGCGTGATCGACGGCCAGGAGCCGAACCCGGCCGATGATGCCGACGGCGACGGGCTGATCAACGTGCTCGACGTCGACAGCGACAACGACGGCCTCTACGACGGGACCGAGCTCGGCCTGCCCTGCTCGAACCCGGCCACCGACAACACCAAGCACCACTGCATCGCCGACGCCGACGGCGGCGCCACCAAGACCTCTCCGCTCGACCCCGACACCGACAACGGCGGCGTCAACGACGGCTCCGAGGACGTCAATCGCAACGGCAAGGTCGACAGCGGCGAGACCGATCCGACGACCGGCCACGGCGCCGACGATTCGACGCTGATCGACAGCGACAAAGACGGCCTCAGCGACATCTTCGAGGTCGCGATTGGCACCAACCCGATGGACGCCGACACCGACGATGACGGCGTGATCGACGGCCAGGAGCCCAACCCGGCCGACGACACCGACGGTGACGGGCTGATCAACGCGCTCGACGTCGACAGCGACAACGACGGCCTCTACGACGGCACCGAGCTCGGCCTGCCCTGCTCGAACCCGGCCACCGACAACACCAAGCACCACTGCATCGCCGACGGCGACAAGGGCGCGACCACGACCTCACCGCTCGATCCCGACACCGATCACGGCGGCATCAAGGATGGCTCGGAGGACACCAACCTCAACGGCCAGGTCGACGCGGGCGAGACGGATCCGACGCCCACGCACGGCGGCGACGATTCGATGAACGCGGACACCGACGGCGACGGCCTCACCGACGTCCTCGAGACCGCGATCGGTACCAACCCGATGGACGCCGACAGCGACGATGACGGCGTGATCGACGGCCAGGAGCCGAACTTCGCCGACGACACCGACGGCGACGGGAAGATCAACGCTCTCGACCCCGACAGCGACAACGACGGCCTCTTCGACGGGACCGAGCTGGGCAAGGACTGCTCGAATCCGGCCACGGACGCGGCGAAGAACCAGTGCGTCGCCGACGCCGACAACACGACCAAGACCAACCCGCTCGATCCCGACACCGATCACGGCAGCGTGAAGGATGGGACCGAGGACACCAACCACAATGGGAAGGTCGACGCGGGCGAGATCGATCCCAACAACGCCGCTGACGACGTCCCGACCACGGGCTGCACGGCGGACGCCCAGTGCGGTAAGGAGAACAGCGGGAAGGTCTGCAACGCCGCGACCCACGCCTGCGGTGAAGGTTGCCGCGGCATGAACGGCAACGGCTGCCCCGACGGCAAGGTCTGCTCTTCGCTGACGGCGACGATCGGTATCTGCGGCGACGGCGCTGACGGCGGCGCAGGCGGCGGCGGCGGCGCAGGCGGCGCGACGGATCGCATCGTGGCGAGCGGCAATGGCCTGCTCTGCTCGACCGGGCCCGCCAACCGCGACGACGACGGCGCGCCCTGGCTCCTCGGCGGCGCCCTCGCGGCGCTCGTCGGCTGGCGCCGACGCCGCCGCGTTGGCTGAGCGCCTGTCGACAGGCTGAGCGCTCCGAGCTGCCATTCGGCCTCGGAGCGCTCGCACCGCTCTTCAGAGCAGAGCAGCGGATCCTCCTCTCCGCTCCCGCCTCACTCCCGCTCCCCCTCAGCTCAAGACGACTGATGCGCTCCTTCGCGGCGCTGGCCCCATGTCCGGCGACTGACAATTATGCTGTTTATTCTCAACCACGCGCGGAGTTTTCATGGTATCAACGCCTGATTGACTGGTATGCCGCACCGGCCGCGCGCATTACCCTCGCTGCCGAGGCCAAAGCGCCACACCTGTGGCGCGCCCGGGCGCCGGATTTGTTTTTGAAACTCGAGACCCTCAACTTCAGCCAGCCGGCGCCTCCGGCGTCACACGGTCCGCGGACCACCTGGCCCTTACCGAAAGAAGAAGGAAAAGATCGGCATGCGATCCCACTGGCTCCTCAAAGGTTCCTGCGCTGCGCTGGTGGCGGCTACGGCCGCTCTGGCGACGCCGGCACGAGCGCAAACCCAGCCCTCGCTGGCGCTCGACCGCTTCAACCCGTCCTTCGCGGGCGACCGGATGTTCGGCGTACCCTCGCCGTTCGTCGCCGGTGACCCCGGCCTGCACGTGATGGTGCTCGGCGACTACGCCCACAACCCGCTGGTGCTCAAGACCGAAAAGGGAGACGACAAGGTCGGCTCGATCGTCTCGAGCCAGCTGTTTCTCCACCTCAACGCGACCCTCGCGCTCTGGAATCGCCTGGCGATCAACGTCGACGTCCCCGTCGCGCTGCTCCAGGCGGGGGACGACTCGGCGGCGACTGGCACCCAGATCACCGCGCCGAACAAGGCCCAGTTCGGCGATCTCCGCGCCGGCGCGCGCCTCCGCCTCCTCGGCGACTACCACGATATCTTCCAGGTCGGCGTCGGCGGCTACGTCTGGTTCCCCACCGGGGGCGACGGGTTCGTCAGCGACAAGAAGGTCCGCGGCCTCCCGCAGCTCCTCCTCGGCGGGCGCGCTGACCGCTTGGTCTGGTCCTTCGCCATTGGCCCCGAGCTCCGCGCCACCCAGACCTTCGCCAACGTCGATCAGGGAACGATGCTGAGCTGGGGCGGCGGCATTGGCTTCCTCCTCGGCGAAAAGCGCCGCTTCCAGATCGGGCCGGAGCTCAGCGCCGCCCTCACGCTGGGCGACATCAACAAGCGCACCTCCAACGCCGAGATCCTCCTCGACGCGCGCTACCGCGTGACTGACGACCTCGAGCTCGGCCTCGGCGCCGGCCCCGGCCTCAGCTCCGGCATCGGCACGCCCGATGTTCGCGGCGTCTTCATGATCGCCTACACGCCGGAGCAGAAGAAGCCGATCCTCGATCGCGATCACGACGGCATCGCCGACGTCAATGACGCCTGCCCCGATGTCCCCGGCGTCGCCAGCGACGACAAGACCAAGCATGGTTGTCCCCTCCCCAAGGACCGCGACAAGGACGGCATCCTCGACCTCGACGACGCCTGCCCCGACGTCCCCGGCGTCGCCAGCACCGACAGGACCAAGCATGGCTGTCCTCTCCCCAAGGACCGTGATCAGGACGGCATCCTCGACGATCTGGACGCCTGTCCCGACGTCGCCGGCATCCCCGATCCCGACCCGAAGAAGAATGGCTGTCCGCCCCCCAAGGACACTGACGGCGACGGCACCATCGACGAGAAGGACGCCTGCGTCGACATCAAGGGTGTTGCCACCCAGGATCCGACCACCAACGGCTGCCCGCCCGACACCGACGGCGACGGCATCCGCGACGACAAGGACGCCTGTCCTGCCGACAAGGGCAAGCCCGATCCCGATCCCACCAAGAGCGGCTGTCCCCGGGTCCGCGTCACCGAGACCGAGGTCTTCATCCTCGAGCAGGTGCAGTTCGACACCGCCAAGGCCACGATCAAGAAGGTCAGCGACTCGCTGCTCGACAACGTCGCCGGCGTGCTGAAGGAGCACTCCGAGCTCCTCAAGCTCGAGGTCCAGGGCCACACCGACACCAAGGGCGTCAAGATCAGCAATCAGCAGCTCTCCCAGGCCCGCGCCGAGTCGGTCAAGAAGGCGCTGATCAAGCGCGGCATCGAGGCCAAGCGGCTCACCGCCAAGGGCTATGGGCAGGATCAGCCCATCGCCTCGAACGACACGGAAGAGGGGCGGACCAAGAACCGCCGCGTCCAGTTCAAGATCGTCGAAAAGACCAGCAAGCCGGCGAAGCCGTGAGCCACAGGAGCGCTTCATGAAGAATCGAGTTCATCTTCCGGCGATCGCCGCCGCTGCTCTCTGCCTCACGGCAGGGACGGCGAGCGCCGATCCCTTCCTCAGAGTCCAGGTCGATCAGAAGGGGGACTTCCTCCTGATCGGCAACACCATCGGCTACGAGTGCGCCGCGGGCACGCCCCTGCCCGTGGTCGGCATGGTCGGAGCCTGTGGGACCAGCACCACTGACACGGCCCCTGACGTGTTCTGGCGCTCCGACTCGCCGGCCGTGGGGCAGGCGCAGGCCGACAACACCATCGCGCTCGGGCAGGAGCGCAGCACTGCCCAGCTCAACGTGCCGGTAGGCGCCACGGTGACGCACGCGTTCCTGTACTGGGGAGCCACGCTGCCCGTCTCGGGCGCCGACACCACGGTGACGCTGGATCGCGAGGGTGGCTTCACCCAGGCCATCGTCGCGCTGAAGTCGTACCAGGCGACCAACAACACGTATCAGTCGGTGGCGGACGTGACCTCGATCGTCCAGGTCAACGGCTCGGGTCCCTACCGCGTCAGCGGGATCGACTCGAACAACTTCATCAATCTCAACAACAGCGGCAACTTCGGCGGCTGGTGGATGGCCGTCTTCTACAGCGATGGGACGACGGCGCTGCGCAACCTCGCGCTCTACGAAGGGCTCGACAACGTCAACAACGGGAACGATCAGAATGTGACGCTCTCGGGGTTCCTTGTCCCCAACTTCGGGTTCACGGGCAAGCTCGGCGTGATCACCTACGAGGGGGACAACACCCTCGTCGGAGATAGCCTGTTCTTCAACGGCGGCGCGGCGCTCTTCGACGCGCAGAACCCGCAGGACAACTTCTTCAACGGGACGCGATCGAGCCTGGGCTTGCCCGTCTCGGTCGTGGGTGATCTTCCCCAGCTCACCGGGACAGCGCAGAGCATGTCGGGCATGGATCTCGACATCGTCGACGTCACCGCCAAGCTCACCGCGGGGCAGACCTCGGCGCCGATCCAGGCGACGAGCAGTGGCGACACGTACTACCTGGCCGGGTTCATCACCTCGGTCTCGACGTTCAAGCCGGACTTCAGCACGTCCGTCAAGACGGCGATCGATGTCAACGGCGGCTCGCTCCTCGTGGGCGACGTCCTCCAGTATACGATCGTCGTCACCAACACCGGCAACGACACCTCGGTCAACACCGTGCTGACCGACGTCATGCCGACCGGCGTCACCTACGTGCCTGGTTCGCTCCAGATCACGGCGGGCGCCAACAGCGGGAACAAGACCGACGCAGCCGTCGACGATCAGGGCGACTTCAACGCTGGCACCAAGACGGCCAAGTTCCGCCTCGGCACCGGCGCCAACGGGACGATCGGCGGCTCGATGCTGGTAGGCGCCTCGACGACGGTGTCGTTCAAGGTGACGATCAATACCGGCGCGAGCGGGCTGATCTCCAACCAGGCCACGATCAACGCCGCCGGCATGCTCGGGGCCCCGGCGTCCGACACCCCCACAGATGGCAACGGCCCCAGCTCCGGCGCCCCGCCGACCCAGGTGATCGTCGACCAGTGCGTGACCGACGCCCAGTGTTCGGGGGCGACGCCTCACTGCAACACCGCGGTGAGCCCCAAGGTCTGCGTGCAATGCGTGACCGACGCCCAGTGTCCGGGCACCGCCTCGACCTGCGATGATGAGACGTTCACCTGCGTGTGCGTCCCCACCGGCGTGGAGGTCTGCGACGGCAAGGACAACAACTGCGACGGCACGATCGACAACGGGGTCCCGGGCACCGGCGTCAACTGCGCGAGCGGGCTCCCCGGCGTCTGCGCGGCCGGCAAGACCACCTGCACCGCGGGCTCGCTCGCATGCACCCCCAACATCGCTGTCGGCTCGCAGACCGAGACCTGCGACGGGCTCGACGACAACTGTGATGGCACGGCCGACAACGGGAATCCGGGCGGCGGCGTCGTCTGCGCGAGCGGGCTCCCCGGCGTCTGCGCGGCGGGCACCACCGCCTGCACCGCGGGCGCGATCCAGTGCAACGCCAACATCGCCGTCGGCTCGCAGACCGAGAACTGCTCTGACCTCCTCGACAACGACTGCGATGGCGTGGTCAACAACGGCTGCGTCGACACCGATGGAGACGGCCTCACCGACGTCTTCGAAGGCACGATCGGGACCAACCCCAACGACGCCGACAGCGACGATGACGGCGTGATCGACGGCGAGGAGCCGAGCCCCGGTGTCGACAGCGACGGCGACGGGCTGGTCAACGCGCTCGATCCCGACAGCGACAACGACGGCCTCTACGATGGTACGGAGCTCGGCAAGGATTGCTCGAACCCGGCCACCGACGTCACCAAGCACCACTGCATCCCCGACGGCGACAACGGCGCTACGGTGACCAATCCGCTCGATTCCGACTCCGACAACGGCGGCGTCATCGACGGCTCCGAGGACATCAATCGCGACGGCGTGCTCGACATCGGCGAGACGGATCCGACCGCCGGCAACAGCGAAGACGACCAGTCCGCGGTCGACACCGACGGCGACGGCCTCACCGACGTCTTCGAGACCGCGATCGGGACCAACCCCAACGACAAGGACACCGACGATGACGGTGTGCTCGACGGCCAGGAGCCCAACCTGGCTGACGACACCGACGGCGACGGCCTGATCAACGCGCTCGACGTCGACAGCGACAACGACGGCCTCTACGACGGGACCGAGCTCGGCAAAGACTGCTCGAATCCGGCCACCGACGCCACCAAGCACCACTGCATCGCCGACGGCGACAATGGCGCGACCAAGACCTCGCCCCTCGATCCCGACACCGACCACGGCGGCGTCAAGGACGGCTCCGAGGACGCCAACCGCAACGGCGTCGTCGACGCCGGAGAGACGGATCCGACGACGGGCCACGGCGCCGATGATTCGACGGTGGTCGACACCGACGGCGACGGCCTCGGCGACATCTTCGAGACCGCGATTGGCAGCAACCCCAACGACGCGGACACCGATGATGACGGCCTGCTCGACGGCCTCGAGCCCAACCCGGCCGACGACAACGACGGCGACGGGCTGGTCAACGTGCTCGACGTCGACAGCGACAACGACGGCCTCTACGACGGGACCGAGCAGGGCAAGAACTGCGGGGATCCGGCCACCGACAACTCCAAGCACCATTGCATCGCCGACGGCGACAATGGCACGACCAGGACCTCGCCCCTCGATCCCGACACCGATCACGGCGGCGTCAAGGACGGCTCGGAGGACACCGATCGCAACGGCGTCGTCAACGGGACCGAGACAGACCCGACGTCCGGCCACGGCGCCGACGACGTGATGGACAAGGACAGCGACAAGGACGGCCTCAGCGACGTCTTCGAGGTCGCGATTGGCACCAACCCCAACGACGCCGACACCGATGACGACGGCGTGATCGACGGTCAGGAGCCGAACCCGGCCGATGACACCGACGGTGATGGGCTGATCAATGCGCTCGACGTCGACAGCGACAACGACGGCCTCTACGACGGGACCGAGCTCGGCCTGCCCTGCTCCAACCCGGCCACCGACAACACCAAGCACCACTGCATCGCCGACGCCGACGGCGGCGTGACCAGGACGTCTCCGCTCGATCCCGACACCGACCACGGCGGCGTCAAGGATGGCTCGGAGGACACCAACCTCGACGGCAAGCTCGACGCGGGCGAGACGGATCCGACGACCGGCCACGGCGCGGACGACGTCAACGCGACCAACAAGGACAGCGATGGTGACGGCCTCACTGACCTCGTCGAGGGCAAGATTGGCACCAATCCCAACGACGCCGACAGCGACGACGACGGCGTGATTGATGGCCAGGAGCCGAACTTCGCCGACGACACCGACGGCGACGGGAAGATCAACGCCCTCGACCCCGACAGCGACGACGACGGCCTCTTCGACGGGACCGAGCTCGGCCTGCCCTGCTCCAACCCGGCCACGGACCCGGCGAAGAAGCAGTGCATCGCCGACGCCGACAGCACGACCAAGACCAGCCCGCTCGATCCCGACACCGATCACGGCAGCGTCAAGGACGGGACCGAGGACACCAACCACAACGGGAAGGTCGACACGGGCGAGCGCGATCCCAACAACGCCGCTGACGACCTGTCGGTGGAGTGCATGACCGACGTCAAGTGCGGTAAGGAAAACAGCGGGAAGGTCTGCGACGACGTGACCCACACCTGCGTTGACGGTTGCCGCGGCACGAACGGCAACGGCTGCCCCGACGGGAAGATCTGCACCTCGATGTCGGCGACGGTCGGCATATGCACCGACGGTGCCGGCGGCGGCGGCGGCGGAACCACCAGCTCGACCACGAGCTCGACCACCGGTGCCGGCGGCGAGACCGATCACGTGGTCGCGAGCGGTAACGGCCTGATCTGCTCGGCGACGCCGGGCAATGGCAACGACGACAGCACTCCGTGGCTGCTCGGGGGCGCGCTCGCGGCCCTGATCGGCGCGCGGCGGCGGCGGCGCGCGGCGTAATCCGCAGAGATGATGCGGGGGACGTCAACACGACGTCCCCTGCTCTCTCGTCCCCTCCTCGACTACGCCCCTCCTCTCGTCCCCTCCCCTATCCTCGTTCGCCGCTCCGCGGCGTGCTCACTCGGTCTCGAGTGCGTACACCATCGTCTCCGTCTTGCGCCCGGTGAGCTTCCGCGCGCCGAGCTCGCGGAGCAAGAACCGCTCTCCAGCAAGCTTCTGGGTCTGCTCGGCCACCAGCACCTGATTGGGCAGGGCGATGGCCTCGAGGCGCGCGGCGATGTTCACCACGTCGCCGATGACGGTGTATTCCATCCGCTTGTCGGAGCCGACGTTGCCGACGATGGCCTCGCCCGAGTTGACGCCGATCCCGAGGCGGATCTCGACGTCGTACTTCTCTTTCCACTCCTCGTTGGCGGTCTCGAGGAAGCGCATCATGTCCTCGGCGGCGGCGAGGGCGCGGTCGGCGTGGTCGGCTTGCGGGATCGGCGCGCCCCAGACGGCCATGATGCAGTCGCCGATGAACTTGTCGACGGTGCCGCCGTGGCGAAAGACAATCTCGCTCAGGACCGAGAAGAGCTCGTTCAACAGGCCGACGACCTGCTCGGCCGATCGGGACTCGGCCAGAGGAGTGAAGCCGACGATGTCGGCGAAGAGCACGGAGACAGGGGCCCGCTTGCCGCCGAGCACGAGCGGGTGCTCGCCCGCGACGATGGCGTCGACCAGAGGCTTGCTCATGAAGCGGCCCAGATCCCCGCGCAGCTTGGCCTCGTGGGCGATCTCGACCTCGCCCTGCTCCAGGTCTGACGACATCTTGCCAAGGGAGCGGGTGAGCTCGCCGATCTCGTCGGCGCGCTCGGAGGTCAACGCGACCTTGCGCCAGCTCCGGCCGCCGATGAGGCGGGCCTGGGCGACGAGCTCCAGGATCGGCGCCGTGAACCGACGAGCGGTGAGGATGCCGGCCAGCAAGGCGAGCAGCGCCGCGGCGATGGCCACGAGCGCGCCCTGGCGGCGCATCTCGGTGAGGGCGGCGAAGGCCACGGGCTCGGGGCGCCAGACGGCGACGACCCAGTCGAGCTCGGGCATCGTCTGGGCGACCCCGATCATCAGGGCGCTGTCCTGGCCCGCATACTCGCTGACGACGCCAATCCGCGTCTTCCAGGGAGCGTCGGTGGAGAGGCGCGTCCACAGCGGGTGCGAGGCGACGCTGGCGCCGGAGACGACGCCGGGCATTCCATAGGACGCGACCGCGCGGCGATCCCGCGTGCTGATCAGGAGGCTGACGTCGTGACCGCCAAAGCGGCGCTCGGCGACGAGGCGGAGATCGTCGGCGAGGGGGGCGAGGTCGACCCCGACGACGAGGTAGCCCGGAGGGGCCTTGGCGTCGGATCCAGGCGCGGAAGGGACGCGCGCGACGACGATCCCGCGGAGCGGCGCGTCCTTGGGAGAGGGCAGGACGGCGAAGCCCACGCCGGCCTCGTCGGCGAGGGCGCGGAGCTCTGCGGTGCTCTCGGGCGCGTCACCAACGCCGTTCGAGGTGCGGTGAATCAGCGTGCTCACCCGGACGGCGGGGACTTCGAAGCGCACCGCCGCGACCGTCGCCCGCGTGGAGATCAAGGCGCGCACGGCCTCGATGGCGTCGTCGTCCTTGACCGCGCCGGCCGCGGCCCGGCCCAGGATCGCCGCGATCGCCACCGCGTCTTGCTCCACCGCGCCGATGAGGCGCGCCGGGTGGCTCGCGACCTCGGCGGCGATGGCGTCCTGCAACGTCTCCTCGGTGTCACGAACGGCGACACGGTTGACGTTGATGAGGAGCAAGGCCGCGGTCACCGTCGGGACGATGGCGATGGCCGGGAAGAGCAGGAGCGCCTTGGTTCGTAACCGCATCGGGGTCAGTCGACCGGGCCGTCTTTCCAACCTGCCTCGCCGAGCTCGGTGCGCTTCTTGATCAGGAACTCGACCCGACGATTCTTGGCGCGGCCAGCCTCGGTCGTGTTGTCGACGAGGGGGCGGCGCGGGCCGAAGCCGCGGGCTTCGAGGCGCCGCGCGTCGACCCCTTGCTCGGTGAGCCAGCGAACGACGGAGAGCGCCCGCCGCTGCGAGAGGTTGAGGTTGGACTTCTCGGCGCCGCGGTTGTCGGTGTGCCCATCGACGGCGAGGCGGGCGATCTCCGGGTGCTGCTTCAGCGCCGAGGCCACCTGCCCGAGGACGCTGAAGCTGTCTTTCTTGATCTCGTCCGAGGCCGTCTCGAAATTCACCTGTTGAAGGATGATGATCTGCGTGGCCTCGACGCGGACGGCCTCGGGACAGCCGTTGGTCTTCGGATCGGAGGTGGCTTTGCCCTGCTCGGCGGGACAGGCATCCTTCGCGTCGATGATGCCGTCACCGTCGCTGTCGACAGGACAGCCATTCTTCGTGGGATCGTCGCTGGCGGAGCCGGGCACGGCGGGGCAATGGTCGTCGAGATCGTAGACGCCGTCGCCGTCGCGGTCCGGCGGGCAGCCGCGGCGAACGGCCTCGGGGCGGGCGTCGCCGACCAGGCTTGGACACTGGTCGTCGGCGTCGGGGACGCCGTCGCCGTCGCGATCCGGCGGGGGCGCGGCCGGCTTGACCCTGGGGAGAGGCGGCGGGAGCGGGGCTGTTCCCGCGCCCACGCCAGCGCCGTTGCCAGCGCCGTTGGGCGCCGCGCCGGGGTCCTTTTTCAGGGGAGAGCCGAGCTCCGTCGCCCAGGAGAGCGAGGCGAAGAGACGATAGGTCGGCACCCCGACGCCCTGTCCGACGCCCGGGCCGCCGCCGGCGCCGATCGTGAACGGGCCGACTCCGTAGCGCGCGCCGAGCAAGATCTCCGCCCCGACGACGTCGCGGACCAGGGTCGATACGTTGTCTCCGGCGCCGCCGGTGATCGTCAGCTCGGGGCCAATCTGGAGCTTTTGCCATTTGAAGGCCACGGCCGCGCCGCCGAACATCTGGCTGCCGAGGAGCTGCCCCGGGCGCTCGGTCTGGAAGCGGCGGCCCAGCGTGGCCGACCAGAGAACGCGGCCGTAGTCGGCGCCGACGATCAGCGCCGGGGCGTAGCGCGCGGCGCCGCCGCCGGCGAAGGACGCCGCGTCTCCCGAGGGGATCCACGCGGCGAACGAGAGCGCCGCGGCCGGGATCCCGCCGTCCTGCCGGAGAAGGGCGAGGCGGCCCGAGGCGCGAATGTCGTTGAGCGAGGCGCCGGAGGGGGCCTCCACGCTCGTGCCGGCGAGCACCCCGGTGGTCCCTCCCTGGGCGAGGGTGAAGGGAAGATCAAGCTCGAGCTCGAGGCGGTGGAAGAGCTGGAAGCTCGCCATCGCGTGGAGGATCATCTGGTGATCGACCCAGTGGAGCTTTGCCTCGCGCCCCGAGACGGTGCGGAGGACGAGCGGATCGCGCGCATAGGACCACGCGAGCGCGACCGCGGGGCGAAGGTCGCCCGCGACGTCTGCCGAGGGGACGGCGAAGAAGGCGTCCCCCGCGGGCGCGGGCTCGAAGCGGTCGAGAGGCGCGCTGGCCTGTGTAACTGGCTGCGCGGCGGCGCGGGTGGCCCCCAGAACACTGCCAAGGCCGGCGAGAAGCGCTATTGCGCGCCGGTCAAGCATCGGCGATTGGTAGGCCATCACGCGTGGGCTTGCAACCAGCATTTCGGTTGGGGTACGAGTATCTCCAGAGGCTCAAGATGAGGCGGTCGTGGCTTGCTTTCTTCGCGGTGGCTGGAGCGTTCGCGCGCGAAGCGAGGGCCGCCGGACCGACGCCCGGGTTCCCCGAGCCGGTGGTGCAATGGGGCGTGCAGAAGGGCGAGACCTGCGTCGACATCGCCAAGGCGCTTTATGGCTCGCCCGCGCACGTCGGGCTCCTCAATCGTTATAACCGGGTCTCATGCCAGGCCGGCGTGGCCCTCCCCGAGGGGGTGACGCTGGTGCTGCCAGCCACGGTGACGACGATCCCCGACGCCAAGCTGCGCTCGATGAACCCCGACGTGCGCGCGCGCCCCGCGGGCGGGAGCTGGAACGCCGCGGCCAGCGGGATGCCGCTCTACTCGAACTCCAGCGTCAACACCCGGGAGCAGGGGCGCGCCGACGTGGAGTTCGTCGACAGGACCCGGGTCTTCCTGGCGCCGAACACGCTGGTCGTCATCTACGGGACGGCCAACCAGACCCGCGTGTCGAAGACGCCCCCCGCCGCGGTCGAGGTCGAGTCGGGCGAGATCAAGGCCGGGCTCTCGGCGCTCCGCGGCAACACGGTCGAGGTGGC
>Ga0209181_10007025_pt1 | contig 15579 bp, 10 predicted proteins | sample MAT05_FD_187208 | JGI IMG/M metagenome (GOLD analysis project Ga0209181, IMG submission 187208) | Freshwater microbial communities from Lake Fryxell liftoff mats and glacier meltwater in Antarctica - MAT-05 (SPAdes) (version 2) | ecosystem: Environmental > Aquatic > Freshwater > Ice > Liftoff... | reverse complement strand
ATTCTACAATTCTACAATTCTACAATTCTACAATGGCCAACAGTTCCACAAAGGAAAATAACTTTAGGCGAGCCGCAGACATACGTCTACCAAGCCAGGCCACCGTGTGGCACGCCCAAAGCGATTAGCGATGGGCGTGGGAAGTGGGGCAAATAACTTTAGCGATTCACCACGCCCTTCGTACCTCAGAGCGTGCCACCCAGTTTATGGGTAGATTTCCAACTGCCGTTGCCTTACTACTTAACGGTCGTTGCGGCTGGACTGGCAGGCTCGTCCACAGCACAAGTGGTCTCAGCATCCTTAGACAACTGCGAGGCTGGCAGTTGGGCTGTGGGAACATAAGGTTGCATGCCTACGTAACTCTGCGCGAACGGGACAGGTGACCGTCGAAGCAAAGCGATCTGACGACGAATGTTGGATAGGTCTTCTTGAATGGTCTGCACCACATTACTCGATCCCTGAAGCTTAGCCGATTTGGATTCCACCGACGCCAGCTTGATGGCCAGTTCAGCCCGATCGACGACACTTGCGGTCAACGCTTCGGACATGTGATTTCTGGCTTCTGCCACTGCGAGTTGGGTAGAGAGCGTTGCATTTCGATTTGCAAGCGATTGGATCTGTTGCATCGCTTGTTGACGTTCGTCCATCAATTGACTGGTCATTTCCAATCGAGTCGAAAGCTCGGTTTTGGCGACCAACAAATCCACGACGGTTGTCACGGGCAATGAAATGTTTACGTTTCCGAGCCCGCTATTGCGCAAGATCGATGCCGCTTCGGATTCATTTTCATTATTTCCGTTTCCATAGAGAGCAATATCCACTCCAGGAGGTGCCGGTGGCGCCATAGGGAGAACAAGGATTGGTTCTTCTTCACCATTTTCGTTGGCGTTGACGTTGACGTTTGCGTCTCCATTTTTGTCGCAAGCCGTACCTGCAACGGGCTCGTCTTTGACGTCGTAGCACTTGTTCCCGGAGCAGATGCGATGTCCGCAAATGATCACATCGCCGACCATTCCACCCAGTTCGCCGAATTGGATTCGGGGAATCCGCTCGGTGAATCGCATGGGCTTGGCAATTTGTGGGACTACAACACGGGAAACACCGTTCATCGAATCGTCAGAGCGATTCAGTAGATCGAAGTTGCGTTCCTCAAGAACAAATTCTCGGGTCACTTCCAAATCGCTATTGACCGATCTAGCAACGTTAAAATAACGACCGGTTTGTCCTTGTTTGTAGAAGACATCGACTGGTGATTCCACATCCTTGGATGTCGAAGGAGGCGCGGCTCCAAAATGAATGGCGATCTCGGCTGAAAACTTGGGGCGCTTCGACAGCAATTCACTTAAGAACGCTGCAATTCCGTCGGGTTTCTGCGACGTTTCCGAAAAAGGGGATTCACACGCGACGGCGGTTTCACCTGGGCATTTTTCGGTAGTGCACTTGTCCGCCGGGCACTTGCCTGCCTCGCAAACTTGCCCAGCACAACAAACACCATCGATGCAAGGGATGGTCAATCCGGCGGTCGTTTGGCATTCTTTGCTTTTGCAAGGTGGGGTAATAACGGCATCGTCGCTGTGGACCATGGCTGCCGTACCGAAAGCGGCTGCTATAGCAACCATGAAGGATTTGATATTTGACGCTGCGTCCATGCTCGCATCTCCGGAGAAGTCGATTGACTCAAAGGGTTTATGTCGGGCTTAGCAATGTGCTCCCGCTTCAAGCACAAACTTTAGCCATTTCCCAAAAAAGATTAAAGATCGAAATTGAATCGCCGTCAGAATGCCATAACAGCCTACAAACCAAAGGAATTACCAGCTATCATCGAACGACTGATAATTCGGCTTTAAATCCGCTTCTCTGCAAACCAATCCTTATGTCATCTGTTCCTTTGAATCGCACCACGCCTGCCGCCGTTTCCGCCACAGCACGCCCCGTAGCCGTCGTGGATATCGGTGCGACCAGTGTACGGATGGCGATTGCCGAGATCGACCCCCGTGGCAATGTTCGGATCCTCGAAGAGGTTTCTCAAGCGGTTTCGCTCGGAAAGGACACCTTTACCATGCAGCGCATTCGCCGTCAGAGCATCGAGGAATGCGCCGTTGTTCTCAAAAGCTACCGAAGACTCATGCAAGAATTCGGCATTTCCAGGCCCGATCAAGTTCGCGTAGTGGCAACCAGTGCCGTCCGTGAGGCGAGCAATCGATTGGCGTTTATCGACCGCATGTACATTGCGACCGGTCTCGAAGTGGAATCGCTCGACGAAGCTGAGGTCAATCGCATCACCTACATGGGAATCCAACCGCTGTTGCAAGCGAACCCCGCCCTCGCCTCCGTCAAAACCATCGTGGTCGAGGTTGGCAGCGGAAGCACCGAGATTTTGGTTGTGCGCGGCGGGAACGTCTTGTTCTCGAATACCTACCGACTGGGTTCACTACGACTTTTAGAGCAAGTCGACAAGCTCAAAACATCGCACGCCAAGCAGCGAGCCATCATTGAAAGCCAAATCCATCGCCTGGTGCACCAAATCTACGAGCACGTCGATTCCGACAAGCAGATCCAGATGGTTGCGATCGGGGGTGACGTCCGTTTGGCGGCGGCCAATGTCCCAGGAGCTCAATTCAATAATCAGATTTGCAGTGTTCCAGTCGATGGCTTGCTGGAGTTTGCAAAGTTAGTCAGCGTGCTAAAAGAAGAAGACTTAGTCGCTCGCTTTGGGTTGTCCTACGCCGATGCGGATACGGTATGGCCCGCGCTCATGAGCTACGTCCTGTTGGCGAAAGAGTTTCAGTGCCAACAGATTCACATTGCCGATACCAATCTGCGAGATGGACTTTTGAGCGACCTGGCTGTGCGCGACGCTTGGACCGCTGAATTTCGAAATCAAATTATCCGGTCCGCCATCAACTTGGGACGCAAGTTAGCCTTTGATGAGACCCACGCTCGGCACGTTGCGACGTTGTCGAGAAAGCTGTTTTCGGACCTAGTCGAAGAACACCAACTCGACCAACGCATGGAACTGATTTTGTATTTGGCCGCCTTACTGCATGAAATTGGGACGTTTATCAATGCACGGAGCCATCACAAGCACGCCATGTACATCATCCGAAACAGCGAGTTGTTTGGTCTTTCGGTTCGGGACGTATTGCTGGTGGCTTTGATCGTAAGGTACCATCGCCGCTCGTCGCCACAGCCGGACCACGAGGGTTATGCAACTCTGGACCGCAACGATCGGGTGGCGGTTGCCAAGTTAGCAGCGATTCTGCGGCTTGCTATTGCCTTGGACGAATCTCGCTCACAGCGGATTAGCAATATTCGTTGTCGGCGCGATGGAGATCGCCTGACGATCGCCACGCACGGCATCGAAGATGTATCTCTCGAACAATTGACCGTACGTCAATCCGGCGATTTGTTCGAAGAGGTTTTTGGAATGAGTGTATTCCTACGCAGCGAAGCCGGTTAAAAAAAGTGTGGCTTGATTGATCGCTTGCTTTCAATTCGACAAGTTGATCGACCGAGAGGGTTGATTTTTGTGGCTGAGCGAGGCCCTCGCTCAGGTTTTGGATCCATCGAGCGAAGGGCCTCGCTCGTCCACAATTGTCGCCTTTTGCTCCGCAAAAGTGCGTTCACAAGGCGCACTTTCGCAGAGCGAAAGACGACAATAAGCGGGGACCGCCGTGCCACACTACCTTTTCTTTTTCTTGTTGCCACGTTCGGGTGGGGCGGCTGCAGGGCGTTTGGGTTTGTCGTTATTCGCAGGGACAACCTCCGCTTTCTTGCCGAACCACTTTGGGAAAATGTCCGCAAGTGTCTCGGGTGGCTTGGTGGCTTTCATCTTTGGCCTATCGCTGTTGGACGGTGAGGTCGCAACGCGTTGTTGAGGTGTGGCTGACTTTGCCAGGGTTGCGATGACGTCGCTGACTGCATTCTCGGGCAAATTGACCATGCTCGACTTCGGCGTAAATCGCTTGATCAGAAATCGTTCTACCAACGACCAAGTCGAAGACGTAATGAAGTAAATGCAAAGCCCGGCCGGAACCTTGAAAAACAACACCCCCATCATGATGGTCATCACCATCATCATTTGCTGAGCAACACGAGTCTGATCGTCCGTCGCCTTTGGCATCAATACTTTTTGCTGAATAATAAACAGCGTGATCGTGACGATCGGCAAGATATTGAGGTAAGGTCCAAACCATCCCGAGCCTCGACCGGCAATCAGTTCCGGCATCCACGAATGCCAATCCAAGAACATATCGGGACCAGCCAAATTCGAACACCAATCCCATCCGGGGACGAGCGCCTGTTGGCGAAGTCCAACGTCTACGGACACGCAGCGATATAGCCCGATCACGATTGGAAGTTGAATCAGTGCCGGCAAGCAGCCTGCAAATTGATTGATGCCAGCCTTCTTCATCAGCATCTGTTGGCCGGCCATCATCTTGCGAGGGTCGTCCTTTAGTGCTTCCTTCAACTTTGCCAACTGAGGTTGAACCGATTGCATCTTCTGTGCATTCAGAGCCATCATGCGGCTAACTGGAAACATGCATGACCGAACAAGCACCGTAAGCATGATGATGGCGATTCCGAAATTGCTGGTCAGCCAAAAGAAGAAGTGCAGGATGTAGCGAAGTAGCTTGGCAAAGAAACGGAAGATGTCCCAACCGTATTCAATCGCTTCATCCAGCTTGTAGGCTGCTAACAGCTCTGGATCCTTCGGACCAGCAAAGATTTGATAACTTTGTTTCCATTCCCCCTTGGGTGCGATCTTGGCAGCATTGGATTCAAACCAAAAACCGATGTTGGCCGCTTGTTGTTTTGAGGAGGGGAGTAGGTTCGGGTCTGCAAAGTCCGAATTGTAGACAGTGGCGCCGCCGCGATTCAAGTTCTGCATGGAGGACTGCTCGCTCGGGCTGGGCAACATGGCGGCTGTAAAGGTTTGGGTGTCCAAGCCTATGTAATTGATGTTGCGTTTGGCTGCGCTATCCGCCGGGCCAAACAACAACTCATCCGGGGCCGAAGGAAAACTAGTGGCTCTCGCAACAACGCGTCGGGTGGTAAAAAGCGAATGGCTTTCAACGCTATCGCTGACGATGACGTCACGTGCACCAGCTGCACTGAAGAAGAACGGGGAAATTTTGGTCGGGTACCACCACCCTTCCAGCGAAATTCCGTTTAGCCCTTCTTGGCGTATGGCCACGGTGTGCATTTCATCGTCCAGATTGCGTACGATGGTGGTCAATTCCACGTGCTGCTGACGCGTGCTGGGGTCGTCTTGACCCTGGGTTGGTTTTGCGGGAAACAGCCTGTATTGCTTCACCAATTCCAAGTTAGCTTTGATTCCAGCCAGCTTTAAATAGGAACGCAGTGGCATAGTGAATTCGATGCCCATCCCCTCGGCCATTTCGAGTGGCTTGGCATTCCATCGTCCTTTGAGCGTAGGTTCTAGACCCTGGATTGCTCGCTCCCCGTCTTCGATCGAGGACTGATCGACCGACGCCAAGGTCGTGGCAAAGGAGACGTGCGGATAGTTGCCTTTGACTTGTTCTACTTTGAAATCATCTTCCGCTCGCAAAACGTCAACCGGCTTTTCAGAAAACACGCATTCAAAGGTCAGCTCGGTTCCTACCGGCGCCCCCATGGCAGGCGCATCGTTTTGTTTTGAATCTGCCTCATCGCCTTTGACTTCATTATCGGACGCGACTTCGGCTTTGACCGGTGCGACGATTCCGGATGTGTCGCGAAAGATCTTGAGCTCGATGCGTCGTCCGGCCGGTTGGTTGCTGAGGCGGTTATCCCATTTGTAAATCGAGGGAAAGCCTGTTAGACCATCCCAGCCAATGATCTTGTCCCCTGGCAACAAACCTACGAGATTTGCATTCTCCTTGCATTGAGCGTTGGCAGCGGGCGAGCCTTTTGGAACTGAGTTGATATCGAGCGACGAGGTGGATTCTACCAATGCCAAATAGCCGAGGTAGCCTTGGCGTTCCTTCTCATCCAGCGATCGGTATTCAAATTTGCCTGGCGACTTTTGGGGCATCAACTCAATGCGCTCGATTGCCGCCCCCTCGTTATCCAACGTCACGAGAAGTTGGTAGCCATCCTTGGGGTCCATGCTGCCCAGCGTAAAACGTTCACGGGGGGGCTGCGGTGGCAATGAGAAATCAGGATCTTCGTTGGCTAAGCGTTCGGCGGCTTCCTTCGATTGAGCCTTCTTTTTCTCTTTGTTGGCTTCGGCGATTGTCGCCTGCTTTTCTTTTTCGATGCGCGCAATGTCGCGTTGTCGCTGCATGCTATTGAATAGCAAGAACATCGAAATGCAGATCAGCAGCCACGCAAAAAGTTTTCTGTCCACTAACTAGTCGCTCGTTTGAAAATTACTTTGGAGCACGAATCAAAAACCCAGAGCAAATTCAAGGTTGTGATTTCGAACACTTGGAAACATGTTTTAAGGCGAGCGGCAGGCTGAAAACTACCAGTGTGATGCAACCCCTCTCCGGCCTTTCAGGCCGACTCTCCCAGAGGGAGAGTGACTTCACCCTCCCTTCGGGAGGGTCGAGCGAAACGAGGGGAGGGTATGTCTCATTCTGCCGCTCGCCTAAGTCCCGAATTGTCAGCGTCTTAGAGCTTTTTGGCTAGAGCAATTGCCCAAGGCATACGGGCGCAGACGAGGGAAAGGCTTTGAATCCGAATGCACTAGAAACCGTAAGCTGGATTCCTGATGTCAAAGTCCGTTTCGTTAAGTCCTACGTTGATCATTACATCCAGATACGTGTACTCCTCGAGCAACTCCGGCGCCGCATCCGGGGTCTTTGGCCAGGAAAAACTGGCGTATTTGAGCGGAATCAACCGCTCATCGTCGATATAGATTTGCGCCAAAAAAAACTCAAACTCGACAGTTTTGCCATCGACCAAGGCGGTCGGAGACTCATGAATGACCTCCATCAGGCGACATGTTTTGCCGCCGATCGAGGCGTTTTCCGTGGTTCGAACGGTTGCCGGTCCAAGTTGGCGATCCCTCTCCCCCCTCTCGATTAGCTTACCGAGCAGCTTTTCGATGCCGATATCGGTGATGGGATACCGGTTTCCCATCATCGCCAAGCGACTTTCGGGCAACAAATCCACTGAGATAAAGCCTAAAATCCCACCTTCATGGGCCGTTAGCTTGTTGTTATTGCGTCCCTGAACCCAGATAACTTCGCGTCCGGCTTGGGATTTGGGTTCGAGAGTCCGTAGGTAGACCGAAACAGGGCGTTGGGCCGTTTCTAATTCTCTCGGGACGCCATACTTTAACTTTAAGGCCATCTTGGATTCTGGCAGCAGTTTGCCATCCACTCTCTCCCGTTTGATCAAAACGGCCGTGTAATCTCGGTGTTTTTGAAAATGGTTACGCAGGGCCGTTCTCGCAAAATCCAGCAATGGATCGAGCGGGTGCGGGGCCTCTTGCTTCTGATTTTCAGAAGATATTTTGGAGTTGGATCCGACGGGCTCTACTGACACGATGGTCGATTCGTTGGCAAATCGTTGCCAAATCAAATACGTGGAGACGCTGGCTATAGCCACGATAAGCGTACCGCAGCCAACTAGTCGTGCAGCCCAAACTCGGTGCCCTTGTCGAGCCACGACTGTACCTCTTCTTTGGAAATGGTTCTGGCTACTTCAAAGCCTCGGCTGGTCAAAGAAAAGTCGCGATGGATGTGGTGCATGACCAGACCTTTTTCGCACAGCACACGAAAGCCCTCTAAAAAACGAACCGTAACTTCGGGTTCATTCCGATCGCGGAAGGCGATTGTCTGAGTTTCGTCCAATTCGACATAAACTGCTAGCATTCGCGAAGGAGCTTCGAAAGCCGCGTTAACGGCTTTGACCTCGATCACACCCCGGTTGCGGGAGGCCACTAAAATTGCCTTAGCCTCTGGCGAGAGCTGCGCTACGTCGATGGGACTTGCGGCATTTAAATCGACCATAGCATTGCTGCAAAGTTGCGAAAGAGCCACTAGCACAGGTGCGCCGGCCCCAAGTGCATCCCAACTACCGCTCAAATAATTGTCCAGGGGTTGCAGCTTGGCGACGCTCCGAATGGGTTTGGTAAAGTCTTGCTCCATGTCATTTTCGTTGGATAAGGCAGATGATTACGGATTGTCGGTGGTGGCAAACAGCCCCATAATCCTACGCGTTCCTGTTCGAGAAAACAGTGCATCTCAACTTATATTGCCTCATACCCACTTTCATTTCAATTCGGAGAGTTTTCAAATGGCCCTGGTTCCGCTTCGCAAAGTCCTCGATCACGCAGCCGCAAACGGGTATGGAGTGGCTGCCTTTAATGTCAACAATATGGAGCAGATCCAATCCATCATGGAAGCGGCTCAGGAAACCAATTCCCCGGTCATCATTCAAGCTTCCCGCGGCGCGCGAACCTATTCTCAAGATGCGTACCTACGCCATTTGATGTTGGCTGCGGTAGAACTCTATCCCAATATTCCGATCGTGATGCACCAGGACCACGGCAATTCCCCTGCGACTTGCCTGTCTGCCATCGAAAACGGGTTCACCTCCGTCATGATGGATGGCTCGCTCAAAGAAGACGGAAAAACCCCCGCACCGTACGAATACAATGTGGCGGTCACAAAAGAAGTTGTCCAAATGGCGCACGCTCGCAATGTGTCCGTCGAAGGCGAACTCGGTTGTTTGGGCTCGCTCGAATCTGGGTCAGGCGAAGCCGAAGACGGACATGGCGCCGAAGGGGTCTTGAGCCACGATCAACTGCTGACCGACCCGGACGAAGCCCAGCGATTCGTGGAGGAAACCAATGTCGATGCACTGGCCGTTGCTATTGGGACAAGCCACGGAGCTTACAAGTTTACTCGCAAGCCCGATGGTGAAGTTTTGGCAATGTCCCGGATCGAAGCCATCCACAAACTGCTTCCGAACACCCACTTGGTGATGCACGGCAGCAGCAGCGTCCCGCAAGAACTGCAAGACATCATCAACAAGTTTGGTGGCAAAATGAAGCAAACTTGGGGGGTGCCAGTCGAAGAAATTCAACGAGGCATCAAGAGCGGTGTACGCAAAATCAATGTCGATACCGACTGCCGTATGGCGATCACCGGCGCGATTCGAAAAGTATTGGCCGAAAGTCCTGACAAATTCGACCCTCGCGACTACCTCAAGCCAGCTCGAACTGCCATGAAGCAAGTCTGCATGGACCGCATGATTTCGTTCGGTCAAGCAGGCAATGCAAGCAAGATCATATAATCCATCGTTCGACACTTGCTCGAAGGATTCCAGTTAGGCGAGCGGCAGATTGAAAACTACCAGATGCATCTACCCTCTCCGGCCTTGCAGGCCGACTCTCCCAAGGGGAGAATTACCTCATCCTCCCTCTGGGAGGGTCGAGCGAGGGGAGGGTAGAACTCAGTCTGCCGTTCGCCTTAAAAAGCCGCGGGCGCTAGCCGCGTTTCTGGATCTTAACGATTTCTCACGCGGCTAGCGCCCGCGACTCAAGTTGTTGGAGCTTCACACTATGCGAACGATTGTAACTCTCTACTGGGCTATTCTCTCTCTGTTCGTTCTTTGCACGGCGATGATCAGTTCAGGTTTGTCGCAGGATTTCCCCGGTGCTGGCAAAGTCGCCAAGGTTCATGGAGGATTCAAATTCACCGAGGGACCTGCATACGACGGGAAGCATTTGTACTTCACCGACATTCCAAACGATCGAATCCTGCGAACCGATCTCAAAGGCAACCTTGAGATCTTTATGGAAGCCTGTGGTCATTGCAACGGTTTGATGTTTGACGGCAAAGCCATGTTGATCGGATGCCGAATGGACGGCGAACTCATCGCCATCGATACCGCCACCAAACAGGTTAAGTCGTTGTCCTCTAAGTATCAGAACACGCGATTCAACGCGTGCAACGATTTGGTCATCGACAAGTTGGGCGGCATCTATTTCACAGACCCAAGGTACATGGCACCGGAACCGTGGCCCCAAGGTAAAGAAGCCTTCTACTATCGGTCGAACAAAGGGGAGGTAACGCGACTTGGAGACGACCTAGATGCTCCCAATGGCATCATCCTTTCGCCGGACGAATCAACTCTCTACGTTGTACCGAGCATGCAAAAACAAGTGCACGCATACACAGTTAAATCGCCAGGCGTGATCGAAAACAAGCGAGTCTTGTATGAAATCAAACAGCCAGCGCAAAAAGAAAATTCCGGCGGTGATGGTCTGTCGATCGATGTTCGGGGCAATCTGTACGTGACAACAGACCTGGGTGTACAAGTGGTTTCATCGCAAGGAAAACTACTTGGAATTATTTCCTTTCCGGAGCAACCCGCTAACTGTTCCTTCGGAGGCCCGGAAATGAAGACTTTGGTTGCGACCTGCCGGACGGGATTGTATTCCGTTGAAATGCCCATTGCAGGTCACCGGTTTTTTGGAGTAGTGGAGTGATGCAACAAGCTGAAGCCAAGAAGACCAAGAAGTGATGCCTTTCGTGCATGGACTGTTACCTACCGCCGTTTTGATTTCCGGAAGTGGTACGACACTCAAGAATCTAATCGAACAGCGCGATCGCGGAACGCTGCCGGTGGAATTTCGATTGGTCGTCAGCTCCAAGAAAGAGGCTGGCGGGCTGAACCATGCAAAGGAAGCATGTATCCCAACGGTTGTTGTCCCTAAGCTGAGACTTCAGTCCGCGAAAGAACACTCCGAAAGTGTCTTTGGACCTATTCGTGAGGCTGGAGCCAAGCTGGTGGTAATGGGGGGGTATCTCCAACACGTCTTGATTCCAGCGGACTTTGAGAACAAGGTGATTAATATTCATCCGTCCTTGATCCCATCCTTTTCAGGCAAGGGCATGTATGGCCTGAAGGTGCATCAATCGGCGATCGATTTTGGAGTGAGAGTCTCAGGCTGCACGGTACATTTCGTTGATAATGAGTACGATCATGGTCCCATTATCCTGCAGAGCACTTGCAAGGTGCTGGAAACCGATACTGCCGAATCGCTCCAGCGTCGCGTTTTCGAACTGGAATGCGAAGCATTGCCGGCAGCCATTCGCATGATTGTGGCACGTCGGTCCCCGCCGTGATTTATGGTCGCAAGGAGTATGGCATTTTGTTTACTTGGACGAGCGAGGCCCTTCGCTCATTGGGTTCCTTCTAGGCGAGCGGCATACAGAAAACTACCAAGCCAGGCCACCGTGTGGCACGCCCAAAGCGATTAGCGATGGGCGTGGGAAGTGTGGCAAATGACTCTAGCAATTCACCACGCCCTTCGTACCTCAGAGCGTGCCACCCAGTTTAGGTAGATTTCAAACTGCCCCTCGCCCTAAGCCTGAGCGAGGGCCTCGCTCAGCTTCAAAAACATACGAATCGCAAAAAAACAACTACCATCCTCTTTAGCTCTGGGCTCTTCATCAAAGCCGCACACCGAGTCCAATCCGTATTAAGGGAATCGGAACAACCCTCCGCGTCAATTGGTGGACGGCGACATTCCTTTGTTTTATTGAGTCAAACATCTGTGGACAGCCAGTTGCGGCGGACTGGTTGGAGGAGCTATACTCAAGCTTATAGCAAACGCAGAATTTTCTGCGGCCATTGCTTGACTCTTCCTTAAACTCCCTCCTCACTTCGTTTTGTCTTTGCTAAATCCCTTCCAATTAGTGTGGCTCACTAATCCGGAAAAGACGGTTTAGCTTCGATCGAAACGATGCTTTTCGACGCCCTACCAATATGACCGGCCAAGATGATGATGCAGCGTACCCGATAGGTGAGTCGCGCGCAAGACCTCAGTCTAGACGAGAGGAAACGCTTTCCCTCTCGGAAGAGCTGTTTAAAGAAAAACGAAATTTAGGCGCAACTCCGCTTCCGACTGAAAAGCGAGAGCCACTTGATTTTGCGACGTTACAGCAAATGACCACCGATGAGCTTTTGGCCATCGCCGATATTGAGCATATTGCAAATGCGGAACATTTGGATCGCCACGAGCTGGTCTTCCAAGTGCTCAAGGCGAGAATGTTGTCCTCCGGAATTCTTTACGGCGAGGGGACATTGGAGATTCTGGCGGACGGATTTGGATTTCTTCGATCCTCAAGCCACCACTACATATCGTGCCCGGATGATATCTATATTTCACCGTCGCAAATCCGCAGATTTGGTTTGACGACGGGAATGACCATTTCCGGGCAAGTGCGTCCTCCAAAAGAAAACGAACGCTACTTCGCATTGCTTCGGGTCGAAGCAATCAATCACCGCAACCCCAACATTGTGCGGTCGCGAAAGCCATTTGATTCGTTAACTCCGCTTCATCCCAAAGTCCGGATTGTGCTCGAAACCACTGCCGATGTCATCGAGACACGCGTCGTCGATCTTATCGCACCGTTGGGCTTTGGCCAACGCGGCTTGATCGTTTCACCGCCTCGATCAGGCAAAACGATCTTGCTGCAACGTATGGCGAAAGCTGTCCTTCGGAACTACCCAGCCTCGTACGTGATCATGTTGCTGGTCGATGAACGACCGGAGGAAGTCACGGACATGATGAGGGAAGTGAAAGGCCCTAAGTGTGAGGTCATCAGCAGCACTTTTGATGAACCCGCCTCGCGACATATCCAAGTTAGCCAAATGGTCCTTGAGAAGGCCAAGCGGCTAGTCGAGGATGGCATCGATGTCGTTATCTTCTTGGACTCGATAACGCGACTGGCGCGGGCGTGGAACGGCGAGTGCCTTCAGTCCGGCAAATTGCTAACGGGTGGGCTGGATGCCAATGCGATGCAAAAGCCCAAGTCTTTCTTTGGGGCTGCGAGGAAAATGGAGGAGGGTGGCTCGTTAACGATCATTGCAACTGCCTTGGTCGGTACAGGCAGCAAAATGGATGACGTTATTTTTGAAGAGTTCAAAGGTACGGGCAATTTAGAGATCGTGCTGGACAGAGCGATGGTGGATCGCCGCATTTGGCCTGCCATCAACATTAACCAATCTGGTACGCGCCGCGAAGAAGCCCTACTGGATCCCAACGAGTATCTGCGGATTTCGAGTTTGCGAAAATCGCTAGCCGATATCAATCCACCGGACGCTATGGAGACACTGGTCCAAAAACTCTCCAAAACAAAATCGAACGCCGAATTCCTGATGGGGATTCGCCCGTCTTAAGGCGACCGTAGCTGCGCTCGCCAGAGCGTGGTTGGCATCAATACGCAACCTCCAACCCTCAAGCAAATCATGCCGCGAGAAATCTCACCTTGTCCCTCGGCCGAGCCAAATCCCAACGCTCCAAGCGTCATCGCTGTGGTCGTTTCGGAATACAACGAAAACATCACGGGTAAACTGTGCAAAGCTGCCGTGCAAACGTTGATCGCGAACGGCATCAAGGATGGAGACATTCACGTTATTCGAGTTCCGGGGGCTTGGGAATTGACCTTCGCGACTCAGCTTGCCATCCAACTGCAATCTTGTCGCGGCGTAATTGCGTTAGGGGCGGTCATCAAAGGCGAAACCACGCACGACCAGCATCTCAATCGGGCCGTCAGCATGGGGCTTATGCAACTCTCGTTAGACCATAACAAACCCGTCGCGCTCGGCCTTTTGACGGTCAACTCGCTGGAGCAGGCGATCCAACGAAGTGGTGGAAACGCGGGAAACAAAGGGGAAGAAGCTGCAAATGCCTTACTCGCCTGCCTGAAGTTGGCGAAAGCCATGGCTTAGACCGGCTCCATTCTGTTTCGTCGATCACAAGCCGCGTTTCGTTGCTCGCAAGCGGGATCTACTTCGGCTACCACAAATCGGTGAAGCATGCTAAGTTCTGTGGGATTTTGGTCTGCATTTGCATCGCTTTTGACGCAGGGTAGCCACGGATTTCCTCAACCCGCGAACTGTTAGGTCTCTGCCGTGCCTAGACGCACCGACATTAAGAAAATTCTGTTGATTGGTTCAGGCCCGATTATCATCGGCCAAGCTTGCGAATTCGACTATTCGGGCACCCAAGCGTGCAAGGCCCTGCGAGAAGAAGGCTATGAAGTCGTCTTGGTCAACAGCAACCCTGCGACCATCATGACCGACCCCGCCACGGCCGAGAGGACCTACATCGAACCTTTGACCTGGGAAATGGTTGCAAAGGTTATCGAACGCGAACGCCCCGATGCGCTACTGCCTACACTTGGCGGTCAAACGGCGCTGAACATCGCTATGGAGTTAGCAAAGAACGGCGTCTTGGAGCAGTTCCAATGCGAGATGATCGGTGCCAATCCTGAGGTGATCCACAAAGCCGAAGCCCGCGATGCATTCAAACTTGCGATGGAAAAGATCGGGATGAGCGTCTGCAAAGGGGCTGTCGTACATACGATCGAAGAAGCCCGCAAGACACTGGCAGAAGTCGGTTTGCCCTGCGTTGTCCGTCCCAGCTTTACCATGGGCGGGAGCGGATCCGCTATCGCTTACAATCGCGACGACTTCGACGATTTCGTGTTGAACGGTTTGACCCTCTCGCCGATTACCGAAGTCCTAGTCGAGGAATCGATTATCGGTTGGAAGGAGTATGAGATGGAGGTCATGCGCGATGTCGACGATAACGTCGTCATTATCTGCGCCATCGAGAACTTCGATCCGATGGGGGTGCATACCGGAGACTCCATCACGGTTGCGCCAGCCCAAACCTTGACGGACAAAGAATACCAACGCATGCGGGACGCAAGTCTTGCGATTATTCGCGAGATCGGGGTGGAAACAGGCGGATCGAATATCCAATTCGCGATCCATCCGGAAAACGGAAAAATGATCGTGATCGAAATGAATCCGCGAGTGAGCCGCTCCAGCGCGCTGGCAAGCAAAGCGACAGGATTTCCTATCGCAAAAATCGCGGCCAAACTCGCGGTCGGCTTTCGCTTGTGGGAACTTCAAAACGACATCACCAAGAAGACCCAAGCTTGCTTCGAACCGACCATCGACTACGTGGTCACCAAAATCCCTCGTTTCGCATTCGAAAAATTCCCGGAAGCGGACTCGACTCTGACGACGCAAATGAAGAGCGTCGGAGAGACGATGGCGATCGGCCGTACTTTCAAAGAGTCCTTTCAAAAAGCCTTGCGAGGCTTGGAGGTAGGAGCCTTCGGTTTCGGAGCGGACAGCAAAGACCTTTGGTTCACCGATCGCCGGCCTGACGATGAAGAAATCCGCAGCAAACTGTCTCGCCCCAATGCGGAACGTGTGTGGTACATTCGTTATGCCATGCTTGGCGGGATGAGCATTGACGAGATCTATTCGATCACGAACATCGACAAGTGGTTCCTGGACCAACTTCAAGAATTGGTAGAAATCGAAAATCGATTGAGAGCAATCGGTTCGCTCTCTGGTATGGACGCGACCACGATGCGTCAAGTCAAACAGTTTGGGTTCTCAGATCGCCAATTGGCTACGCTGCTCAATAGCGACGATGGTGAAATTCGCGAATGGCGCAAGTCGCGTGGAATCGTTGCTACCTACAAATCCGTTGACACGTGTGCGGCGGAGTTTGAGGCTTACACGCCATACTATTACAGCACCTACGAAACAGAAAACGAGACGCCGCCCAAAGGGGATAAGAAGCGG
>Ga0209181_10007024_pt1 | contig 15583 bp, 19 predicted proteins | sample MAT05_FD_187208 | JGI IMG/M metagenome (GOLD analysis project Ga0209181, IMG submission 187208) | Freshwater microbial communities from Lake Fryxell liftoff mats and glacier meltwater in Antarctica - MAT-05 (SPAdes) (version 2) | ecosystem: Environmental > Aquatic > Freshwater > Ice > Liftoff... | reverse complement strand
CCGCCCAGGGCGCGCAGGTTTCAATAAGGCAGGCCCTGGCGGTTTTGACAAACCACGCGGCCCAGAAGGCGGCTTTGCGCCTCCAGGGAAGCGCAAATTTGGCGCTAACCCGTTTAAAAAGTAGAGTTTAAAGCTAAGCTAGCCTTATCCAGTTTGTTCCACCGAGCAAACTGCAAAGAAAAACCCCGCACTTGGCGGGGTTTTTGCGTTGATAGGGTTCTGATTTGGCGTGGAAATTGTCTGAGCGCCCGCGCGTTTTCTAGAGGAGCTAACCACCAGTGCGATTTACTTCTTACCGCCGACACCGACTAAAACAACGCCCACCACCAGCGCGCCGATACCCGCCCACAGTGGGATGTTGACCGATTTATTTTCCTGCACCGTTAGTTCTATTGGCCCGACTTTGACCGCCGTTTTATCTTGCGTATAGCTAAAGCCGCCATATATCAAGCCAAGCGCGCCAACGATGATCAGAACAATGCCAATAAGTTTAGTAGGATTCATTTGGTATCTCGTAATAGATAGCTTTTGCACTCGCACGCAGGGCGCGTCGACGATAGTACAGCCGCATTTAAGCACATGAGCGGGGGGCGAAATGTGCGCTTGCCAACCAAAGCCCTAGCAAGATCGCAATTGCGCACTTATTTCGTTAATCTGCTTACTTTCAAGCCAATCAAATTACTATGTCTGATCGAGCATCTGCCCGCCGCATATTTGCCGAGACTGCGCTGTCAAGCCGCTTGCAGTTAGTTTCCGCGAGCAGTGACGCAAGTTTTCGAAGCTACTGGCGTGCCACCGATGAAAATGGTGCTACCCACGTCGTTATGGATGCGCCGCCGTCGTTAGAAAACTGTGCGCCCTTCATTGATATCAGCGCGCGATTAGACGCCGCCGGACTGTTCGTTCCCACAGTGCTGGCAAAGGATCTAGAACAAGGGTTTTTGCTGCTGCCTGATCTCGGCACGGCTACGCTGCTGCCTGAGTTAACCGCAGCCAGTGTAGAGCGGCATTATCAAGCGGCAATGGCCGCGATTTTGCAGATGCAACTACACGCCGATGTTGCTGGGTTGCCAAACTATGATGCGCCGCGCTTAGATTCGGAAATGGAGCTATTTCCCGAGTGGTTTTTAAAGCGCCACTTAGGAATTACACCGAGTTGCGAGGATTTTGACATCATTGAAGCAACGATGATGCAACTGCGTAACTTAGCGCTGACTCAACCGAAAGTGTTTGTGCACCGCGATTTTCATTCGCGTAATTTAATGCTTGCTGAGCCCACAAATGCGCTGCATCGGCGCCTGGCTATCATTGATTTTCAAGATGCCGTGCGCGGGCCGATTACCTATGATTTGGTTTCTTTGCTGCGTGATTGCTACATCAGCTGGCCTGAATCCGACGTCGCGCGCTGGGTCGAACACTACCGAAATTTAAGCGCCGATGCCGGTTTACATCAGCTAGATAGTGATCTGTTTCGGCGCTGGTTTGATTGGATGGGCGTGCAGCGGCACTTGAAGGTGTTGGGCATATTTGCGCGCCTGAATTACCGGGATGGCAAGGCTGGCTATTTGCAGGATTTAGCATTGGTGCTGCATTACACCTTGAGCGTTTGTGCGCGCTATCCTGAGCTGCAAGCATTTGCCAATTGGCTAAAACCGCTGACAGATGGCATCGATTTAACCAAAGTTAGAGCGCAGCTGTGAAAGCACTGATTTTTGCTGCAGGAATCGGCGAACGGATGCGCCCACTGACCTTGACTGTGCCCAAAGCGCTGTTGCAAGTGCGCGGTAAACCACTGATCGTGCGCCACATTGAAGCGCTAGCGCGTGCTGAGATGCGCGAGTTGGTCATCAATGTGTCGTATTTGGGCGATTTGATTAAAGCAGCCCTTGGCGATGGCGCGCAATTCGGCGTAAGCATTCGCTACAGCGATGAAGGCGCGACACCTCTGGAAACCGGTGGCGGTATGCGGCATGCGCTGCCATTGTTGGGCGATGCGCCGTTTATCGCGGTCAATAGCGATATTTATGTCGACTTTAACTTTGCCCGCTTGCGGAATGTGCCCAGCATAGCGGATGGTGCGTTGGCGCATTTAGTGCTGGTGGCGAATCCGAATCACCACCCCGATGGGGACTTTGTGCTGACTGGAAATAAACTCTACACCTGCGGCCCGGACAAACTAACGTTTTCTGGCATTGGCCTGTACAGCCCGAAACTGCTCATCGGCACGCCGAGCGGTGCATTTAAGCTAGCGCCATTGCTTCGTGAAGCCATGGCGTTTGGCAATGTCACTGGCGAGCGCTTCGATGGATTGTGGACCGACGTGGGAACGCCGGAGCGTTTGGCGCAGCTTCGGTAACGAGTAAACCGACCTGCATCACAACATGGGTGCAAGGCAAAGTGATGTGGAAACCTGATGGGCGGATGTATCAGCGGAGCTAGTGCAGCTCCAGACATAGTGCAGCTCCAGCCATAGTGCAGCTCCAGACACACAAACTAAGAAGCGTAGTTTAAGCGCCAAAGGCGCGAACTATCACAGCCTGGGGCAACGCCCCAGGGTTGGAAACCGCCATATTTTAGGGCTGAAAGCCTGACCCATCACAGTTAAAAATGCCTTTTGATGAAACGGGCCTTCAGCCCTAATCAAATTTATTGCAAATTTCCTGGGGCGATGCCCCAGGCTGTTATGGTTCGCGCCTTTGGCGCTTAAATAAACATCAGTTTGACTCACACCCCATACACCACAGCAGTTTGACTCGCACCCTCACAACATTGTTGCAAGGCAGCCTTCCCTGGAATTAGCTATACTTGTATATCATTTCAGTTTGGAACTTAGCATGCTTGCAATCAGGCTACCCGCCGACGTCGAACACCGACTGGATGCACTGGCGCAGGCCACCGGACGCACGAAAACCTTTTATGTCCGCGAAGCCATCCTTGAACACTTGGATGACCTCGAAGATCTGTATCTGGCCGAACAACGCTTAATTGAAATTCGCGCTGGTGGCAGCAAGAGCCATACGCTAGAAGACGTGGAGCGGAGCCTTGGCCCGGCAGATTGAAATTGACGACGCTGCCAAGCATGACTTAGCAAAACTAGACAAACAAATTGCTCGACGGATCACCGCATTTTTGCGTGAATGTGTATCGGTATTGGATGATCCACGCAGTCTGGGCGTAGCGCTTAAAGGTTCCAAGTTGGGTGCTTTTTGGAAATACCGAGTCGGGGACTATCGAATTATCAGCAGCATTGAGGATAGCGTTTTGCGAATTCTGGTCGTGAAAATCGGCAATCGGCGCGAGGTATATCGATGAGTGCCGATGCGGATAATTCGGAAATCACACAATGACCGCGCGTGCATTCGCTTTATTGGGCGAAAAAGGCCCGTTTGCGCAAAGCATAGACGGCTTCCGTCCGCGTGTGGCGCAGCAAGAATTGGCGCAGGCGATTGAGCACTGCATCGAAACGCGCGGCCAGCTGATTGCCGAGGCCGGCACCGGCACCGGCAAAACCTATGCATATTTGGTGCCCGCGTTGGTGTCGGGTAAAAAAACCATCATTTCCACCGGCACTAAAGCGCTGCAAGACCAGCTTTTTCACCGCGATTTACCGCAAGTGCGGCGCACGCTCGGTTTGAATGACCTCAAGTTGGCGCTTTTAAAAGGACGCGCGAATTACGTTTGCCTGCATCGGCTGGAACGCACAATCAAAGAAGGCGTAACTCAGCGCGAAATGTTGAACGAACTCAAGCGCGTGCGCGAATGGACGCCGAAATCGAAATCCGGTGATCGCGCAGAAATACCCGGCTTGGCTGAGGACGCCGCGATTTGGCCGCTGGTTACTTCGAACGCGGAAAACTGTTTGGGCGTGGAGTGCGCCTTTTGGGAAGATTGTTACGTCGTTAAAGCGCGCCGACGCGCGCAGGCGGCGGATTTAGTAGTGGTGAATCACCATTTGCTGTTTTCAGATATGGCGGTGCGGCGCGAAGGCTTCGGCGAAGTTCTGCCCGGTGCGCAAGTGTATGTGTTGGATGAAGCGCATCAGATCGCCGATTCGGCGACCAGCTTTTTCTCAACCACGATCGGCTACCGCCAAATTTTGGAGCTCAGCCGCGACGCCACAACCGAAGCAGCAGTCGCCACCGGTGCTATGGCTAGTGTACGTGACCCCGCGCAATTGCTAGAGCGCACGCTAAAAGACTTTCGCTTGAGCTTAAATCCATACGCGGCGAAAGCGCCGTTAATGCCCGTGTTAGCAGAACCAGCGGTGGCTTTGGCGCTCGAACACATGACGGCCGCGTTAAGCGACTTAGCGGAGGTGCTAACAACACAAAGTGAGCGTAGCGACGGGCTGAAAAGCTGTGCCGCGCGCGCCGAAGAATTACTGCAGCGGCTGCAAACCATCGTCGTTGATGCCCCTGATGAAGTGCGCTGGTATGAGCTATTCGCAACCGGCTTTGCGTTGAACGCGACGCCGCTGGACGTCGCAGGCCCACTCGGTGAATTTCGCGCTAAGACCGGTGCTGCTTGGATCTATACCTCTGCAACGTTAGCGGTCGGCACCGATTTCCGACATTTTCAACATGAAACGGGCGCTTTTGATGCCGAAACGTTGCGTTTAGACAGCCCGTTTGACTACGCCAGCCAAGCGCTCTTGTACGTGCCAAGATTAGGCGTTGAACCGACGCAAGAAGGCTATACGCAAGCAGTCTTAGCTGCTGCAATTCCAGTGTTGCAAGCCAGCGGCGGCCGCGCATTTATGCTGTTTACGAGCCATCGCGCACTCAAAGAAGCGGCTGAATTTTTGAGCTCACGTGTGAGCTTTCCGCTGTTCGTGCAAGGTAGCGCGCCACGCGGCCAGCTGCTCGCGGGTTTTCAAAAATCCGGCAATGGGGTGTTGTTGGGCGCAGCAAGCTTTTGGGAAGGGGTAGATGTACCTGGCGAGGCGCTGAGTGTGGTGATCATCGACAAGCTCCCGTTTCGTCAAATTGGTGACCCGGTGTTGGAGGCGAAGCTCGAAGATATCCGCGCGCGCGGCGGTAATCCGTTTGCGCATTACCAATTGCCACAGGCGGTATTGGCGCTCAAGCAAGGCGTGGGTCGTTTGATTCGCACCGTAACGGATCGCGGTCTGCTGATGCTGTGCGATCCGCGTCTTTACACCAAAAGCTACGGTAAGACCTTTCTACAAAGCCTGCCTGCGATGCAGCGCACGGATCAAATTACGCAGGTGGAGGATTTTTTTCGGGTGGGCGACGCGAGCTAAATTAGTGCTCCGCATGAGCTTGGGCTCGCTTCATGAGACTGCTTTCGCGCCAGTCGCCTTGTTCATCGCATTTTTGCCGCGCCAGCCACATAAATCCCGGACAAAGCAAGTCGCGCATTCGGGCGCACGCGCCTTACAAATATAGCGTCCGTGCAAAATCAACCAATGATGAGCATCCTGCAAATAGGCTTTGGGAATGCGTTTTAACAGCGCCTTTTCCACGCTCAGAACATTCTTTCCAGGCGCTAACCCCATGCGATTTGCAAGTCTAAAAATATGCGTGTCGACCGCCATGGTGGGTTGGCCAAACGCTGTATTGAGCACCACGTTCGCGGTTTTTCGACCCACGCCCGGCAAAGATTCAAGAGCCGCGCGGTTCTCTGGTACCTGACTTTGATAGCGTTCAATCAAAATGGCGCAGGTAGCAGCCACGTTTTTAGCTTTATTTTGGTAAAGCCCAATTGTTTTAATGAAATCACGCAGTCGATCTAAGCCCAGCGCCAGTATGGTTTCAGGTGTATTGGCTACTGCATAAAGCTTGCGTGTTGCTTTATTGACGCTGATATCGGTCGCTTGTGCAGACAGCACCACAGCGATCAGCAGCTCGAACGCATTCTGATATTCGAGCTCCGTTTTTGGTGTCGGATTTGCTGCTTGAAAGCGCTCAAACAACAATTTACGCGATAGCACGGACATCGGGCGCGATGTCGCCTCGCTGGCCGTGTCGGAATACGCCTTCACTTGACTGCCAGCAGTGCTTGGTCGATTAAGTTCTTTAGCAAAGCCGAAACATCCGCATGAGCGCGCGACAGATCAACATTGAAGCGTCGACTTAATTGCTCTGCCGTCGTCGCCGCATCCGCCCCGGCCAAAATTTCCTCCAATACAAACGCACCGGTGCCATTAAGCTCGAAATATTGACCATTGAGTACGTGCATCAACACCAGCTGAGCGCCCAATTTTTGGGTTAACACGCCCTCGGCTAAGCAATAGCTCATAATTTGCCCTCAAACAACACGTGCTGCCCACTCGCCTCCACTGGCTCACCGAGCGCAACACCGGCCAATTCAACCCACGCATGCGCGGTAAAACCTTGATCGGGTAAACGCCGTGTGCCGATCTTTAGCTCAGCAGGCAGGCCTCGGGCATTCAAAAATGCCCGCAGTGCAATCGCCTGATCCAAACACGCACTTGGGCCTAGCACTTTATTCAACCAACGGCCCAAGCGCGGCAATCGTTTCGGTAGATTGGCAAAGCGCCGCAGCCACAGTGCGGCAGCCTGTGCGAACACCACTTCGCTTGGTCCAGGCTGAGTTCGCTCTCGCTTGGGCTTTGCTTGGCTTTGAGAAAACGCACTCAAGGCCGTTGCAAACCCAAACCGGCGCAGCTCCACGCGCACCCGCAAATCAAGTAGCAGCAAAGACGGCAAGTTCACCCACATAAAATATCCAACGCATCCAAAGCAGCAAGCGCGGCAAGCATAGCGCGTTCGGGCGCAAGCGAATCAAAGGGCGGGCGAATTGAGCGGGCATCGCTCAGTGCGGCCATGATCTGCGGCAAGGCTTGCCACCACTTGTGCGTGTCAGCGGCCGAGTAAAGTCGGGTCGCAACCGTATGGCTTGTTAATGCCCCAAACAACTCACGCTGCTTTAAGACTTGACAGTCGCTTGCAATTCCCGGCTGCGCCGCATTGAGCAAGACAAAACGTTTTAGCGGTACCGCTTCCGGTAAATTTTGATCGGGCGCGCTCAGTTTCAATTGTGGAAAGCGCGGTAACACGTATAGCTGACCAGCGCGCAGCGCTATCGGCGTAATGTCATCGCATAAGCGCTGCGCGCCTAGCCGATTGGACACCGCGCGCGCCAGGCTAGATTTACCTGCACCGCTGTGGCCGACAAAAACGGTTGCGGTATTGCCATCACGAAATGCGCTTGCATGTAAACAATACACACCTAAGCGCGCCAACGCTAAAATTAGCACCGGGCCAAATAGCCAGGGAACTGGATTGCTCATGCAATGTGTTAAGGCCGCCTGCCGTCCATCCGCGTCTACCCAAAAGGCAGCGGACGCACCGGAAAAATAGCTGCGTTGCAACGTATGTGCCGCGCGCAAGGTGATCGGTAGAGCTTCAAGTTCAGCGTTGATTTCCACGCTGGAGCTTGCATAACCTGCTGGAAATTCTTGGGGTTCGTTAGACAGCAAGATTAGCGGTGACTCGGATTTTTCACTGGCCACTAAATGCGCGCAGGCCAGTGAACTTAAGGTTCTCTGGCCTGCAAGTGTTCCGCTATAGGTTTTTTGATGCCCAGCGACGTAGAGTCGCAAGTCGATCATTTGGGGCGCAAAGGAGCTACTAATCCTTTAGAAGCGCTCAGCGCCTGGGTTGCCTGAGTCACCAGAACCGGGCGAGCCGCCCAAAGTCAAATCACGCACGTCACCTAGAAGGACTAACGTGGGTGCTTCATAAGCTTCGCGCACCGCAACCATTGATTCAACGACCATATTCGATTGTGTTTTACTCATCTGCGCGGGTCCTAAAAAGTAAATTCAGCCGCAATTATAGGTTTCTATCGGTCGAAGCTCAAGCGCTATTCGCGCGCTTAAACTAATTTCAGCTCAAAGGCCTTTAATACCGCTCGCGTGCGATCACGCACCCCCAGCTTCGAAAGAATATTTGACACGTGATTTTTGACGGTACCTTCGGCTACGTCCAAGGCCCGCGCAATTTCTTTATTGCTGTATCCAGCGCTCATGAGTCGCAGAATCTCAGTTTCACGCTCGGTCAAATGATCCGGTACGTCCAGCGCCGCGAATTTGTTTTCTAAATGGCTCAGACCGGAAAGCAAGCGTTGGGTGACGGCTGGCTTGACTAGGGTACCACCAGCCGCGACGGCTTTAATCGCGTCTACCAGCTGGTCTAACGATACGTCTTTCAGCAAGTAACCGCGCGCGCCGGCCTGAAGCCCGGCCAACACATATTGATCATCGTCGAATGTCGTTAAAATTACGGTTGGCGGCAACAGCCCTTTTGGCCCAAGTTCGCGCAGTACTTCTAGCCCAAGCTTGCCTGGCATTTGCATGTCTAGCAAAACAACATCGGGTTTAACTTGGGGAATGATTGCGATGGCGCTATCGGCATCCACCGCCTCCGCAACTACTTCTACAGAATCGGAAAGTTCGAGCAAGCTGCGAATTCCTGCGCGCACGAGCATTTGGTCATCCACCAAGCACACGCGAATGCGCGCCGCCCCGTCCGCTGCTTGCCCGAGCGCTTGTTTCAATTGCATTGTCATAATCGTTCTCCAGTTCCATTTATTGCAGCGGGCGTTCGCAGCGGTAGAAAAGCCGCGACATTAAAGCCTCTACCGACTGCACTTTCGCACAAAATCGTGCCGCCAAACGCCGCTAGGCGTTCGCGCATGCCAGCAAGGCCATTGCCATCCTTTAATTGATCTGTACCGTGCCCGTCATCATGTGCGCTAATTTCGATCCCCGCATCGCGTAGCGCAAAACTTATCCATAAATTGCGCGCGCCGGAATGTTTAATCGCGTTGGTCAGCACCTCTTGTGCTAGACGCAGCAGTGCATGTGCACGGGGTGCATCGCTTACCGTAAATGGGTGCGGCAAATTCAAGTGGACTTTCGGCATAGGCACATCAGCCACCATCGCTTTGAGTGTGCCTTCGAGCTGCATTGGATCTCCTTCGCGCAGCGTGCTCACTACCTCGCGTACATCGTTTAGCAATAGTTTTGAGATACTTTGGGCCTGCTGAACATGCGTTAGCGCTTTACCTTCAGTCAAATGCGTGGCCACTTCCAAATTTAGCGCCAGCGCGGTGAGGTGATGGCCAACTAAATCGTGTAACTCGCGTGAGATACGCAAACGTTCGGCAGTGCGCTCGGTATCGGAAAGCATCGCTTGCGCCGCGCGTAATTCCATGTTGACTAGGCGGAGCTGTTCGCGCGCCTGCATTTGCCGCTTGCCGATCCACGCGGTCATAAACACAAAACTGGAAACGCCTAAATACATCGCGACCGTCAGCACCACTTCGACAAACGGCAATTTCCGCTGCGCTGCCAAAATAGGCAAAAACGCTAAGTTTTGTCCGATCATCCAAACCAACGCGGGGCGTAATGGTAACGCGTAAGCAATAGCCGCCGCCGAAACCATCAACAAAACCGCCGCTAAGCCATTGGCGATCACGTAGGCAAATGTCAATGTTGCGCTGCAGATCAAGAGCAACATGATGTTAGTGATGTTGACGTTTGAGTCGCGACGCTCCGACAACAATACGAAATACGCGACCCCAAATGCGACGTAGCAAAACCACAGCAAAATTTGCGCAGCGAGCGTCTGCTGCATGGGGCCATCAATACCGCCTAAAACAAACAACAGCAAGCCCACACAGCCATGCGTAAACAAGCCAGCATAGAGTAGTAATTGTGCGTGAGAGTAGGTTTGTGGCGGCATTAGTCTTCCAGGGTCGCAGATTATGGCTCTAATTTGCATGCGTCATAGGTCATGCGGGGTGTAAGATTTTCGCGAAGCATGCGCTAAGTCGCTGATCAAAAATGATTTGTTTGCTCACAAGCAATAAAATATGCAGTGTATTAGGGCGATTTGGCAAACAGTTCGCCCGAACTTTTCGCTTGGCGTGCGCTCTGTCGCTGGGCATACTCCGGTTGCAAGTTTCAGCGCGCAACACTTCGCGCGGTTGCTTTCCCCAGCCCTGGCGTTAGGCGCATGGGCTTTTGACGTACCTCACTAGCGCAGGAACTTGTTTTGCCTTGGCAAAATATTCAAATCAGGGAGTTGTTATGTCGGCTGTAACCCTATGATTTCAAAACAATCTATTCGCCTTCGGGACGTCAATGTCGCAGATCTCGATACCATCTTAGCAATCAATAACAATTCTGGTGAAAGCATCCTGCCGATAGACCGGGCGCGGATGGCCCGGTTTTTAGAAATTGCGCGTTACTTTCGAGTCGCGGAGATCAATGGTCAAGTTGCTGGGTTTTTGATTGCATTGACGCCTGAAGCGGACTACGACAGCCCGAACTTTACTTGGTTTAAGGCGCACTACCCGGAATTCGTCTACATTGATCGTGTGGTCATGACGCCGGATCATCGGCGAAGCGGCATCGGGCGTCTTTTTTACGCTGACGTTTTGAGTTTCGCCGAAGTGCGCCAACCTATTCTGGTCACTGAGGTCTTCACTCAACCCCGCGATGATGTCTCATTGCTGTTTTTCAAAACACAAGGTTTTGTAGAAGCTGGGGAACAAACCTTGCCGAATGGCCGCCGCGTTAGCCTGATGTGCAAATCGCTGATCCCTTACGCTTTTGTTCGCGAAACTTATCTATCTAGGCCGGACGCGGTTTTGCCAGCGTGGGCATGGCAAGACAGACTAAACTTGCGGCCCAAACTAAAGCTTATCGCTTAAGCAAAAGGCTAAGCGAGCTTTATCAACATAGGAGCCTCATGAACAAAGGAGCCTGCGAGCTGAAGAGCGCGCAATTTTCGCTGATGCGCTTGGCGATCTATCAAACTGACGCTAACGCGATTCAAAGCTTTGTCGCTGATCAGGTGTCAGCGGCCCCGGAATTACTCGATGGGGCGCCAGTGGCGCTGGATTTTTGTGCCTGTGGTAAGGCTGTTGATTTTGAGTTTGTTGAAGATATCGTATCGCGCCTGGGTTACGCGGGCATGCAACCGATTGCAATTGTCGCCGAGCTTGATTCAGCACAGGCTGGCATCGCCAGGAGTTTGCGTTTGGGCGTTTTGGCGCCTTTAAAACGCTCCGGTAGGGTCAAGTCTGAAATTGAGTCGCGCGATGAGCGAAACGCTAGAAATGGCCCGAGTTCAAAATCGATGCCCGAGTCCACAGCCGCGTCAATTGCCCCCCTGCGCGCGGCCAAGAACGCACCAGTTGATACCTCACCAGTTGATACCACACCAGTTGATACCACACCAGTTGATACCACACCAGTTGAGACCGCTGCTCATGTATTTGCTCCGTTTCAAAAGGCGATCTCAGTCGAATCAACTAATAATTCACCTCGTGAAAATATCGCGCAACCGCACGTTGCGAGATCCAGCACCCGCGTTGAATCACCCGCGCCAGCAACACCTTCGGTGCAGCGTTATGAGGGGCAGGTGCGCTCTGGGCAACAGCTTTACGCTAAAGGGCGCGACTTGATCGTCACGGGTGCAGCAGGGGCGAGCAGTGAAGTAATTGCTGACGGCAGTATCCATATCTACGGCCGATTGATGGGAAAAGTCATTGCCGGTGCTTCTGGTGATCGTAATGCGCGAATTTATTGTTTGGCTTTTGGTGCAGAGCTGGTGTCGATCGCGGGCATATTTCGCGTTTTTGAATCAATTCCGGCAGATTTGATGGGTAAATCCGTGCAAATTTGGCTCGATGGCGACAAACTACGCTTTGATACACTCATCTGATTATTTACCCAGTCAGCGATTGCGCTAAACCCTCGATTTAACTGTTTTTCATGGCAAAAGCACCCTGAAATTTACCGTTTTGCTTGGACAAAACAGAGGTATGCGCGCTCGCATGGGTTGGGTTTGCTGAATTAAGACATTTGGAGAAAAACTTGGCTGAAATTATTGTTGTCACTTCGGGCAAAGGCGGAGTGGGCAAAACCACCACGAGTGCATCGATTGCCTGCGGCTTTGCACGTTTAGGTAAGCGCGTTGCGGTTGTCGATTTTGACATTGGCCTGCGTAATTTAGATTTGATCATGGGCTGCGAACGTCGCGTGGTTTACGATTTCGTTAACGTGATTAATGGTGATTGCACGCTTAAACAAGCGCTGATTAAGGACAAACGCTTTGATAATTTGGCCATTCTAGCGGCCAGTCAAACTCGCGATAAGGATGCGCTCACAGTTGCAGGCGTTGAGCGTGTGTTGAACGATCTTAAAGCGGATTTTGATATCGTGCTATGTGATTCACCCGCTGGCATTGAGCATGGCGCGCACATGGCGATGTATTTTGCCGACCGCGCAATTGTCGTGGTCAACCCTGAAGTTTCAAGCGTTCGGGATTCGGATCGCGTGCTGGGTTTGATGGCAAGCAAAAGCCGACGCGCAGAGTTGGGCCAGGGGAAGATTGTGGAGCATTTGCTATTAACGCGCTATGCACCGGACCGCGTTGAGCGCGGGGAAATGCTCAGTATTAAAGACGTTGAAGATATTCTCGGGCTGAAAGTCATTGGCGTTATTCCCGAATCACCGGATGTGTTGCAGGCGTCCAACCAGGGTACACCCGTCATTTTGGAGGAAAGTTCTGAAGCGGGCATGGCTTATGATGACGCGGTGCGCCGGATTTTGGGCGAAACCCGCCCGTATCGATTTTTAGAGCCTAAAAAGAAAGGCTTTCTGCAGCGAATTTTTGGAGGCTAAGCAATGAGCCTATTTGATTTTTTCAAAGCACGGCCTAAAGGCACCGCTAATTTGGCACGTGAGCGCCTGACCATTCTCGTGTCGCAAGCGCGCTCAAGCCGCGATGCACCGGACTATCTGCCGGTTTTGCGGAAAGAATTGCTCGAAGTGATTCGGAAATACGTCAACGTCGATAGCGACGCGGTTACTGTAAAAATGCAAAAAGATGGCAATCAGGACATCTTCGAGCTCTCAGTGACGTTGCCGGATAAGGCTTAGCATGGCCAAACACAGCGAACCGGAGTTTCGCGCCGCGTTCAATCAAATTGAACGCCACATCGAAGCAAAATATGCCATTCCGGTGATCATTGCCGACGTCGCAGATCCGTTTAGTGGTGACTTGGATGGTGCTGAAATTAAGGTCGACCATGATAATTCTGCGGAAGATGCCCTATTTATAATCGCGCATCTGTTCGGGCACACGGTGCAGTGGAATTTGAGTGAAAGCGGCCGCACCATTGGTAACCAAACGCCAGATCCGAATCTGAGCCGTGATCGTATGCTTGAGCTCTACGTTTATGAATTAGACGCGGCGCGCTACTCACTGGCGCTATTTCATGAGGCTGGCGTGGATACTTTCGATCAATGGCTCAGCGATTATTTTCACTGTGACTGGTCGTATCTCTCGCATTTTTATAAAACCGGCTTGAAAGGCGAATTCCGATCGTTCTGGCATGACGACACGCGCCTGATTACCGCGCTCGCCATTCCGCAATTTCGCCCACAAGCGTGGAATAAGCGTTGGGCGGGAATCGTGGTTTAAGCCGGCTTGGCTTAAACCCAATGCCAGATTTGGGTCCGCGTTCATTAACTTTCGGAAAGCTCGAAGTTGAGCGCCCCGTTTGGATTTCAGTCTCGGCTGGCTTGACACACGAAGTTACCTGGCCACCGGTTTTCCTCGCAACGACTTATTTTAGTTATATTTCGCGGAGTAATGTCGCGAAGGCGGGAAGACTGTCGGCGCGTATTGCGGCAATGTCGCCGAGCAAGTTACTAATCTTTTTTAGTAAAGCTCTGCTCGACGCTGCAATATTAGATCGAGAAAAGCTATTTCGACTGATTCAAGCTATCGCCATTGCGCTTAGGCGCGGATTCAGCGTAGGCGAGTTAGACATTTTGCATGGGGAAATTGAGTAATCATCGCGCGCTAAACGTTCCATGCGACGCATGACGACTGTGCTGTCTTCACGCGACCAAGCGCATACATCCGCTGTAGTTCAGTCCGTTGAGCTTTTTTCGCAGATGCCGTGTCATAAAACACCAATATTACGTTGGCAGATTTATTGCTATACGCTCTTTCTGGGCAAAACGTATCACGAAAAACGCCATTCAAAAATATATTTATATTTTCTTGCGCGGCGTCAAAACTCGCGCCACTCTCAGTCGCAACTGACTGAAAGAACGCATTGTGGGATTGAAATTCGGGCTTTAGCGCGTGTCTAAAAAACCGAGCGCGTGTCTAAAAACCGATAAGTCCCCCTCAGGTTGCTTGCAGTCAATGCAATTGCGAAACCGTTCTGATCACCATCAAATTGGGAAAAGTATGGCCTCCTCGAACGCGGCGTTAATATGAAAGCGCAAATATGGTTTCGAGGGTTTGCTGAGCACAGCGTTATCGACTGCTTGAGCTCACAGGCAAATTATGTTTTGCAGAGGCTAGCAGGGATCGATTGGCGTGGGCGTGGGTGGCGCATACGCTTTTTTGCGTGTTTACTGGGCAGCACAACCCTGCCTGTGCAAGCGTCAGCCGAACCTATAAACACGCTAGATCGGATTCAAGTTACCGCAAGCGCATTGCCAACGACGCCAGTTGCTGCCAGCCAACACATCACCGTGTTGCGGCGTGAGCAGCTCGACGCTATGCACGGAGCAAGTGTCGCCGATATCTTGGCTGCGCAGGCAGGCCTTGTGGTTGATCGTGGCCCGCGCAGCGGCGGCTATGGTGCTTTGTATCTGCGCGGCGCCGATCCAAGCCATGTGGTGATCCTGATTGATCACGTGCGCCAGAATGATCCACTGTCCTCGCGTGGCAGCGCGGTCGATCTCAATACCGTGTCAAGCGCAGATATCGAACGTATCGAGATCGTGCGCGGCAATGCCAGTGTGGCCAATGCTGAGGCGATGGCCGGCTTAATCCACATCTTCACCCGCCGCCGCGAAGAGTCGGTTGGCATCTTTTCCGGCGGTGATGGGCTGCGTGGTGCAAATATCGCCTCAAATTTCGCGTGGGGTAGCGATACGCTGTGGGCGAGCTCAGCGCAACGCGAAGAAGGCGAGCCCAGCGATGGCTATTATCAAACCCGCAGCGGAAACGGCGGTTGGACGCATGACTTCCATGGCGAGGATCTGATCAAGTATGGTCGTATCGAAGCGACTGGACGCTACAGCGACTATCGCGCATTCGGCTTTCCCGACGACAGCGGGGGTGTTGAAAATGCACTACTTAGGACTTTAGCGGAACGCGTTGGCAACAGCCGGCAGTTTTCCTTGCGCGCGTCCGCAGACGCGGTTGGCGCCGAATGGAGTTTGCAGGCAGACAACGTGTTGTTGCGCAGCGACGAGCGCTCACCCGGGGTGGCGCCCGGCCTGCGCGACCCCTTCGGCCTGCCTGCGATCGATAGCCACACGACGTATCGCCGCGACGAGCTTCAAGCCAGCTATGGACGCGCGCTCAGTGACCGCTGGACAATCACCGGCGGCGCACTCCATCAACGCGAAAGCGCTCAGCTCGATAGTGCTATCGATTTGGGCTTTGCGGTGCTGCCGGCGAGCTTCGAATTGCGCCGGCGCAGCGACAGCGCCTTCGGCGAAGCCCGCTGGCAATCCGACGCCTGGACATTGCAAGGTGGGCTAAGGCAT
>Ga0209181_10007019_pt1 | contig 15591 bp, 16 predicted proteins | sample MAT05_FD_187208 | JGI IMG/M metagenome (GOLD analysis project Ga0209181, IMG submission 187208) | Freshwater microbial communities from Lake Fryxell liftoff mats and glacier meltwater in Antarctica - MAT-05 (SPAdes) (version 2) | ecosystem: Environmental > Aquatic > Freshwater > Ice > Liftoff... | reverse complement strand
CCGGACGGGCGACGCGTGCTGACCGCTTCCAGTGACAAGACCGCCCGGCTGTGGGAGACGGAGAGCGGCAGGGAACTGATCACCTTCACCGGCCACACCGCTTCCGTTTCGAACGCCGTCTTCAGCCCGGACGGTTGCCGAGCGCTTACTGCTTCGCAAGACAACTCGGCGCGACTCTGGGACACGGAGAGCGGAAGGGAGCTGGCCCAATTCTCCGGCCACTCTAGCTCTGTTGAAAACGCGGCCTTCAGCCCGGATGGACGCCGCGTGCTAACCGCTTCAGACGACAACACCGCGCGGCTCTGGGAAGCGGAGAGCGGCAGGGAACTCGCCCAATTCCACGGCCACACAGACTCTGTGACGAATGTGGCTTTCAGCTTGGACGGGCGCCGCGTGCTGACGGGTTCGTGGGACAAGACCGCGCGAGTCTGGGACGGGGAGAGCGGCAGGGAGTTGGCCCAATTCACCGGCCACACGAACTCTGTTACGAATGCGGTCTTCAACCAGGACGGGCATCGCCTGCTAACTGCATCAGCCGACAAAACCGCGCGGCTATGGGAGGCGGAGAGCGGAAGAGAACTGATGCAATTCACCGGCCACACAGACTCCGTTATGAGAGCGGTCTTCAGTCCGGACGGACGCCGCGTGCTCACTGTATCCAAGGACAAAACAGCGCGACTATGGGACACCGAGAGCGGGAGGGAACTGGCCCAATTCCACAGCGACACCGGAATTGTTCTGAATGCTCTTTTCTGTCCGGACGGGTGCCGCGTCCTAACGACTTCCGACGACAACACGACGCGGCTATGGGACTTGGAGAGCAGGAGGGAGCTAGCTCACTTTCACGGCCACGCCTTCGTCGTCCAGGATGCGATCATGAGTCCAGACGGGCACCGCGTGTTAACCGCTTCATTGGACATGACCGCGCGGCTCTGGGATGCGGAGAGCGGGAAGGAACTGGCTAAATTTTCTGGGCCTAGCGACGTCTGGAGCGCGGCCCTCAGCCCAGACGGGCGACGCATCTTGACTGCTTCCGGCGACAACACGTTGCGGCTCTGGGATGCGCAGACAGAGAAAAAACGAACCCATTTCACCGGCCATTTTAGGTTGGTAAACAGCGCGGTTTTTAACGGAGACGGACGCCGCGTGCTAACCGCTTCAGACGACGACACGGTGCGGCTATGGGACGCGGAGAGCGGGAAGGAACTGGCCCAGTTTTCCGGCCATACTACCTCCGCTAACAGCGCGGTTTTCAGCCCGGACGAGCGCCGCGTGCTCACCGCTTCAGACGACAACACCGCGCAAATTTTTCCTGTCCTTCCCTCCCAAATCGCCCCGCCAGATTGGTTCGGTGACTTCTTAATCTGGGTCGGCGGCACGCAGATCGGCGACGACGGAATCGCTGTCCCGCTAACCGACACAAAGCGTTCAGCGATTGAACGAAGCCTCGAAATGCAGACGAGCGGCGACTCCGACTATGTCCGGCTTTTGCGCTGGTGCTTGGCTCGACCCGCCGAGCGCATGATCGAGCCCTATGCCGGGGTCACACGAGTGCAACGGGCTGCTCAAATCGTGGACGACAACGCCGGCAAAATGAGCTTGGATTATGCCTACGCGCTCAATCCGCACCACCCGCTGATCCATCTCGCCCTTGCCGCTTTTACAACGAATCCAGTCTCAGCGGATTTCCTGCGGCGCTATTCCCTCGACCGCCTGCCCGATGATCCGCCCTTGCAACTGCGCGCGGCGGAACTGCTGCAAGAGCAAAAGCAGCCGGCTTGGGCGATGGGTTTTGTGGAACGGGCGCTCTTCCACCGCCCCGATGACGAAAAAGCACGCGTGTTGCGCGACGCCCTGCGCTCGGAAATCGCCTCGACGAGCCCGGAGGCTTCCCCATCCCCGAAACAGAAGACGCCATGAACGGCCAACGCAGGCCGAACCACCTCCGGACGATCGGACCCACCAAAACATCATGACCGAACGTGGCACCCATCGTTCCACCTGGATCACGCCCGACGAGGCGCGCGCCGCGTTGCAAACCGGCACCGGGCGCGGAATCAAGATCGCGATCCTCGATTCCGGCGTGGAACTTTCCCACCCGGCGCTGGAGCATCTGCGCCTGCTCGACGACCTCGCTTTGCAAGCCGGGGAAAACAACGTGGCGGTGCGCGCACCGGGCTGGGGCACGGATGGCTACGGCCACGGCACGGCGGTCGCGGCACGGCGGTCGCGCGGGTGCTCATGCGCGCCGCGCCGGAGGCGATGCTCGGCAGCTTCCGCGTGCTCGACGACCGCAACAAATGCCCGCCCTGGATGATCCAGCAGGCGGCGATGGAAGCGCTCGACCGCGGCTACGACATCATCAACTGCAGCTTCGGCCTGAGCGCGCGGAAGAGCACGCATGTCGATCATTTCAAACCGTGGATCGACGCCGCCTACCGCCGCGGCGTGCATGTGGTCAGCGCGTGCAACAACACCTGCTTTCGCTGGCCCGAATGGCCCGGCGCATTCCCCTCGGTGATCGCCGTGAATTTAGCGGCGACGGAATCGGAGGACGTGTTCTTCCGCTGGGATGCCAAGGCCGATCAGCCGCCGGGACATCTCGTGGAATTTGCCGCGCGTGGCACGAATCTCGAACTGCCTTGGAAAGGCGGGAGAGTGGTCTCGGGGAAGAGCGGGAGCAGCTTTGCCGCTCCGCATGTCGCGGGACTGCTCGCGCGCTTGCTTTCGGTCCACCCCGGCCTGAAGCCGCCCGTGGCCAAAGCGCTGCTCCAGGAGGCGGCGATCCCGTGGGAGCCAGGCTTCGGCGGAGGTTAGATCGCCTCACCGGGCAAGACCGCGCAATCAACTCAGATCAGATGTTCCAACTGGACGTGGGCCGCCGCGTAATCTTCCCCGGCCCCGCGCAGTAGATCCATGAGCCGCAGGTTATCGAGGTGAAAAGCGCCGAGTTTCCGTCGGGCAGATTCGACTTCGGCGGGCGTGAAGAGCTTGTTGTAGCGGATGTAGCGGAACTTCTTTTCCGTCGGCGCGAGCAGACCACAGGGGCGGAGATCACCGAGTTCGAGATCAAGCCTTTCTCCAAAAACGCACTCCCCCAGCACGCGGCAGATCAGATCCTGCTGCTGGCTGATCGTCTCCAGCAACCCACCGGGCACGAGCATGGCCAGACTCAGACGCTTGAGCATGAAATGGAGATTCCGATCCAGGCGCGTTTTCGTGGCACCGGTGCCGATGGAAACGAGGTGCAGGCGCTCCGGTCCGGTCGGCCATTGCAACCGGTAGGCGGGAAGCGTCGCAGTGAGCGCAGCGATGAGCGCGGGGTTGTTGTAGGCGGTGATGCCGCCATCGAGAAACGTGAATTCCTCCGGCGGCAGGACCACGACCTCGGGCGGAAAAAACCACGGCGCCGCAGTGCTGGCGCGGATCAGTTGCCAAAGCGGCAGATCGAGATTGCAGCCCGGAAACGGCTGCCCGTTTTCATCGATCCGCTGGTTGAACTTGGCCTGGGGATTGTTCGTGACGGGCCAAGCCGATCCCGTCGAGGCATTGCGCATCACGACGGCGAGCAAGGTGCGCAGCTTTGGGGTTCCGAGCAGCGCAGGAGTTCCATCATCCTCGACGAAGATTTGCCGCAGAAAAGTGGCCAGACCGTCCTGCCGGTATTTCGCGAGGTAGAACTGCCATAGCGGAGCTTTGCGAAACATCTCCTTCGCCTTGGAATGGTAAAGGTCGCGAATCTTGTCGACGGAATAACCCCACGATAACAGCGAGGCAATAATCGCCCCGGTACTGGTGCCGGCAATGAGGTGGAAATGTTCGGCCAGCACGAGACCCGGACGGCCATAGTGAGTCCGCAACTTGGCCTCGATCTGCGCCAGCAGCTCGATGGCGAAGACCCCGCGGATCCCGCCACCGTCAAGGCTGAGGATATGGCGTTTTTCGGGAATCATGGTCGCCACTTCTTAACAGGTACGGCACCGATGGGGAATACAATCCGGACTTTCAAAGGTGCCCCCCGGAGGGATCCTGAGCTTTACCACAAGCCCGGTGGCACCTCCGCAAGACAAGAAAGAACGCAGTCAGAGTTTGCACTTTCCACCTTACTCCTTGCTGCTCGCCGTCGACCGCTCGACATCCGCTTTCAGTGCTTGCAAAGCGGCCAACGGTTCTGCGCTCCAGCCTCGGGCGCGCAACCAGCCAGCATCGCCGTAGCCTGGCTCCATCGCGATCAACTCACGGTAATGGCTGATGGCCTCAGGACGAGTCGCTTCGTCCGGCCATAGGCTCATCGCCAGGCCCGCCAGCAAGTCTCCCTCCACTGGCTGTTTGGCGGCTTTGGCCCGGTCAAGCTGGTCGCGAAAAAGCTGCGCACTCCGGCGATAGGCTTTCATTCCGAAGAGAGCTTGGGCGTAGGTATTGGCCAAGACGAAGTCGTCGGGTGCCAGAGTCAGCGCCGCATCATAGTCCGCGGTGAATCCAGCCAGGTCGCCGAGTTCACGGTGCCAGGCTGCGCGTCGGAGTAGCAACGGCAGGCTGCTCGGTTCCAGCTTCAGAGCTTTACCAAGCGTGGAAATGGCTTCGGGAATAATGCCCGAAGCGTGCTGGATCTCGGCTTGCTCGACCCAGTTCGGCGCGGATTTATTCACATTGAGCGCTGCCTCGATCGCCAGGCTGGCGGCGTGGAAACGACCAGTGATGCGGAGCTGCGTCGCATGGGCTTTCAGAGCGGCTGGAGAGTTTCCCGGGAGGAATTCCCGGACGCGAACCGCGTTCAACAGAGCCGGACGATGGGGCGGTGCCGCGGCGTCCGCCGCTTCTACGAGGAGTTGGCGCAGGTCGAATGCGGTTAGCCGCGGCACGGCCGTGCGGAGGTTGGCTGCCACCCCTGCGACCCGAGCCGCAGCGACACTACTACTGCTCGTCGTTATCGAAAGCCCGGCCGGCGCCAGACTCGTCACCTTTTCCCCAGGAGCTGCGAGTTGGACCGAATGGCGACCAAAGTTAGCAAATGCCGAAAGACTCCCCTGCCCGTCCACGCTCGTCGCAGTCACGGCATTCGGGAAAAAGCGGGAAAGTCCGGCCGGAGCGATGAGCGCGGCATCGACGTCGCGACTCTCGTCGCCCGCGGCGCAGACGAAGAGAACATTCGGGTTTTCATAGACCATCAGAGCTGCTGGAAGCGCTTCAAAGGAAAGCAACTCCCAGCGCAGGCGATTGATGAGCGAAAGCGACAGGCGACCTCGGGGCGGCGCGCGTGCCGCGAAAATTTCTTCCACACAGGCGACGGTTTCTTCCAGTCCATGCGTAGCCATCGGGGGCAGCAGAACAACTCCCGCGCTGGACTTACGGACGTATTTGCTCAGGCTTTTTCCAATGCCAATCTGCTCGGTGAGGATTCGTTCCAGAAGCCGTTCGCAGAATTCGTCGGGCGAATCGAATTCGCGCGCGAGTTCCACCAGGTAGGATTCACACAACGGCCCACTCGACGGACGCGGAACAGTCGTCGGAATCGTAATGAATTGCAGCTGCGCCTGGCCGTCGCTGGCTTCGAGAAGCAAAGATGCGAGCTGGGTGCCACGAGCTACCGCCAGGGCCGCTAGCAAACTCGGCGCGTTTCGTTTCGGGTCCGAGAGTTCCAACTCCAGGCTCTGGAGCGCGGCTTTCTCCGCGGCACCTCCAAGCTGGGCGGCGGCGTGGGCTTGGAGCAACCGGGCCGCGAGATCCTTTTGCCCGCCGAAGATAGTGTCGAATGCCGGATCATTCCGCCATGGCCCATCGGGTTGGCCACGCCAGCCGAAGATATCGTCGACGAATCCATTCCCATCATCATCCTGATCCATGACTCCATTCGCTTCGGCGGTATTGAGTGCGATGGAACGGGCGAGAGCTGGCGCTCGGTAATCCACGGCAGCGGTATCGAGCAGCACCAAGGAGGGGCGCGCGACCGGCTGTCCCGAAGAAGCGCGCTCACCGTGCCGCTCGAGACGGACGTAGCAGCGCAACAGAATCTGCACAAGGTAGCGGCGAAGGTCGTCCCCGCCGGTTTCGCTTCCTTTGAAGGATGGGGCTGGGGCTGCATCGAACGCCTTTTTTCCGGCAGCATTGGCCCGATCCGCTCGTGCCCCCTCCCACAGAAGCGTCCGGACACATTCGAAGCTTCCGGAGCGAGCAGCACGCATGAGTGGCGTCAGGCCGTCATCCCCGATGGCGTTAGGATCGGCCCCGCGCTCGAGCGCAGACGCGACGGCTCGGGCATCACCGGCAGCAGTAGCATCGGCAAGAGCCCCCGCCGGAGTCGGAACACCGGAGGCGGCCAAAGCCACGCAAGGAAGTAAACAGGCGATGAGGAAGTATTTCATGACGAAGTCAGGGTTCACCAAACAACCTGATCCCCTAGCCCGGTATCGGACTCCATGACAACCACCCACCCCTTAGGGTAGCCAGCGATCGAGGTAATGCGTTTTCCAGCTTTCCAAGCTTCGCGAATTTTTTCCGCCGGGAATTCCGTCGGCCCAAACCGTTTTTGCGAGGCCTGCTTAGGGTAGGCGCCCATCACCCCGACCCACTGCGCAGGTTCGCCATTCGCGCCAGCAACAAGGGTATAGCGCATCCCGGATTCCCACTTCGTTCGCTCCCAGTCGAATGCGAAAGCTGTCGGACCACGGTAGTTCTGTTTAAGCCCATCAATCGGGGTCCCGCGGGACATTACGCTGACCCAGGAACTCCCGAATCCCGCGACTTGGGTGATCTGGTGTGTGCTACCGAATCGCCCCATGAAGCTCTCCGGGAAAGCCCCGACAACGCTGAACCGCTGATCAGCCAAAGTCGAACCCTGGCTCAAAACGAGCAGCCAACCAGTCGCCCCACCGGCCAAGCCAGTGATCATTTTTCCTGCCCGTGCGTAGTCAGCAATCTCCTTTTCCGGAAAAACGTTCCCCTCAGCAAAGGAACCCGGCTGATTACAGACCCATGACTGACCTGAGAGACTCGATCCTTTAGACATGACCACCCGCCAGTGCCCCCAGTAACCACCGACACTGGTAATCTTATACCCGAGACTCCATTGTTTGGTGATCCACTGCTTCATCAGCGTTCGGTCCTGGATCGATTCGTTATCAGGATCGATTGGGAGGGAAGAGTCTTGCCCGGCAGTCAGTTCGCGTTCCGGCACTGTGGTGACTGGAGGTGCCGGGCTCGGCTTGACCAACGGAGGAGGAATCACGCGAGCCGTCTGGAAGGTAGCGGACACCTGCTGCACTAGGGCGACCTCGGGCTCTGTCCACCCGCTCCGCCGGAGCTTTTCCACTGCCAGAAAAGCGCTGCTCACTTGCCGATACAGACGCTGCGCTTCGGCTACATTGCCAGAGAGCCAGTAGGCCACCGACCAGCCCAGCAGGACGGGCTCGGTCGGGGGTTTTCCCTGACGCTTGTAAACGTCAGCAAAGTCAGAAAATGCCTGAACCGCCCGCGCGCCGTCTTTCAGGTTGAGATACGCAAACGCACGCCGCTCGTGGTAGCCAATTTGATCCGGTTTTGTGATTAGAAGGGCCTCGGTGTCAGCGGCTGCTTGCGCCCAATCGCCGAGGCCATAACATGCACGCGAACGCCCATCGAGGCAGACCGTATCCCTCGGCGCCAGTCGTAACCCCGACGAAAACGCGGTCCGCGCCGATCGTAGGTCTTCCGCATCCATGGCAATCAAACCGGATTGCCCCCATAGCGGGGCCGTAGGCTGAGCAGACAGACCGGCGTCCACTTCACGGCGGGCTTCTTTCAACCGTCCTTGGCGGCGAAAATAAGAAGCCGAGCTCACCCAATCCGGCTTCCCGACAGCGGCTGCCAGAGCCTGCGTGGAGTCCAAAACATTGCCACTCGAAACCCGATCCTTGAGTGCACTTATCGAACGCCCCGAGAACTCGAGCAATTCTCGCACTTGCGCTGCCGTCAGCTGCGGATTGAGCATCCGCACTTCTGCCGCCACCCCCGCCACAGCCGGTGCCGCCATGGACGTGCCATCCATGAGCAAGTCAACGCCAGCCAAAGTTGGCGAGAGAATCTGCACTCCGGGCGCCGCAAGATTCACCGAAGCGACGCCGTAGTTAGAGAAATCGGCAAACTCATTTTTCTGATCCACAGCGGCAACGGTGAGGACATTTCTAAAAAAGAGTGAAAGGACCGCCGGCGCCATGGGGAATGCATCGTTATCGACGCCTGAGTTTCCAGCGGCAGGAATGAAAAGCACGTTAGGGTTTTCACCGAACATGATTGCCCAAGGCAGGCAGTGGTAGACATAAAAGTACCAGATGAATTGAGCCCGCTTGCGCTGGGCGCCCGCTTCCGACGAGGTCCAATCCAGGCCGACTCTCTCTTCAGCAAGATCACAAATCTGTTCCGCCTGTCGCAGCAGGCTTTCCACGTTGGCTCCGAGGCTCATATTCACCACTCCGGCGCCGCTGGCCTGAACAAAGCGGCTCAGAGTCCTGGCCCGGGCCACTTGTTCGCGGCGGACCTCGCCGGTATAGCGATCAAGAAATTGCTCCATCGACGAGGCTTCCTTGGCCATCGCCAGCACCGTCTCCTTCCGCGACAACACCGCACTACTGCCTCCAAACTGCCCCCAGGATAATCCGTGAACCTGGGCTTTACCGTGACTGGCTTTTCCAACGATCCCGGCAACGTGGCTACCATGGGAGAGGTCGATGATCCGCTTGAGGAAATCGAGGTCGCTGCCGGCACTCGGGCCGTAAAGTTCGGCATCCGGATTGGTGAATTCATGATCCAGCGCAGCCATCGCCCGCTTCTCGGCTTCGCCGCCAGTTTCCGCGCGATTGTGCAGTCCGAAGATCCGCGACAGAAAGGGACGATAATTCTGGATCAAATCCACCTGTCGGCGATTGAGCGTGTAAGGCGCGCCGAGAGCCTCATTCCAGCCATACACATCATCCACAAATCCGTTTCCGTCATCATCCTTACCGGCTCCACCGTTCGCTTCGGCCGAATTGATCCAATAAAAATCACGGATGGGTGGGCTCAAATAGTCGATCAGTGGTTCATTGAGCAGCACTAATGACGGACGAGTGATCTTCCAGTTGGAGCGCCCTTCCGCCTCCAAAAACTGATAACAGCGCAACATCGTCGCGAGCATGAGTTTCTCGAAATCCGCCTTGGGCATTTTCCCACCTTCAAAGTCTGGAGGGGGAGGGAGCGCCTCGTAGGCGGTTGAGCCAGTTGCGTTTCGCTGACTCACCGAGGCTCCGGACCACAAGAGCGCTTGTACGGCCCCGAACTTGCCAGACTGCGCGGCCAACGCCAACCCGGTGCGCCCTCTGGAATCCTTTGCGGCAACTGATGCCCCGAGCGCGATCGCCCGGCGGATCTCCACCCCATCGCCTTTCTCACACGCAGTAAAATACCGCTCCTGCGGTGTAGTACTCCAGGCGTGGGTTGAGACCACCGCCCAGACGACGAGCAGCATTAGCCCTTTGGGATGAGTTAAGGGCCAGAACCGCCGGGAGTATTTAGAACGGAAGGATGGAGACTGAATCATGACGCCAAGGCGGAGCGAGTTAGATCTGTAGGTAGTGCCTTTGTAGCGGATGCATTTCGGAACACCAGCTTCACGCGTTTCACAAACGCTGAATGATCTGGCCGACCTCAGCCAAAACCGCCGGCAGGTCGGCCACCTGCTCCCGGTCCTTGTCGCGGGTGGCTTCCGATAGTTGCTCCCATGGCAGGAAGTCTTGATGGATCTTTTGGGTTCGGTCAGTCGTGCTCCCCGCCAACCACCCATTCAGGCGTCGATCTGCACTCCAGCGCTCGTGTTCCATGCTCGCGAGCAGTTCCACCTCGGTCTGGCTGAACACAAATGATTCGGGGGCGCCCGCGACGCGGTGACAGCCAATCGCCCGCAATTTAATGTCGATGTGGTCAGCCGCCGCACGATTCGAGTTGCGCAGATCTTCGCTCAAGTCCTCCCATTCGGGCCCACCGTAGCGAATGCTGTAGAAATTGGCGAACGACTTAGCCAGGTGGTCCAACTCGGACTCGCGCAGCATTTCCCAACTGCAAACTTCTTTGATCGCGCCAAAAACATGAATCCCCTTTTGCTCAAGTTCGCCCGCGGACGCAGCCAGCAGCTTGGCCAGCCCCAGGCGCTCGCTCACGTTGGCCAGTAGTGGGATCTTCCCTCCCGTCTGCTCGGCAAGGGTCAAGGCGAGGCTGACATTTCGCTCGTCCGGCTCGAGGCAAAGCACCACCGTTGGTCGTTCCGCCCTGGCACCATCCAGAAATTCGAGCCTCGCGAATCTTGTTTCGGTTGGGCGGAGTGCCAGAAACTGCAGTTCACATGCGTCCACGATCCCCGGCTGTCGCATGACAAATTCCTCACCGCGCATCTCCGCATTTTCATCGACGACCGTCACCCGGATCGGACGTAAATCCCGGTAATGGCCGATCCGTGCCGCCTGCGTGGCCACGGCTTCACCGAGTCGCGTCAGCCCGACGATGATCAAATGCACCCGCTCTTCCGGACGCGTCAACCGGTCCTCCAACGGAAACGCCGCCAGCAACGCCCTCGCGGTACTTTCGTAGATATTGAAGAAGCGTAACTCGAAGCCACTGGGCTGAGTCTTCAGCAACTCGTGCCTCTGGAGCATGACCCGCAGCGGGAGGTTCACCAGATGCACGTAGCAACTCAGTGGGCCTTTCTCTCGCGAAGCTGCGAATCGCGCCAGCGTCAGCATCCCCGCTTCCAGATTCGTGTGATCATCCCGACATGCCGAAAAAAAGAAACGAGCCCTTTCGACCCCTACCGCCTCCAACGTCGCCTCCTTCGACGCATCGCCGGTTTCCAGCAGTATGCCACTTCGGCGGAGAGCCCTCGCTTCATCTTCATCGGGCGCGACATCCACGATCACAACCCGCTTGCCGCGCCGCCGAAACTCCTGCGCCAACTCCTGCCCTTTGCGCCCCAACCCACAGATCACGACGTGACCATTCCACCGACTGAGTCGGAGCTGGGTCATCTGCTCGCCAAAGAATTTCATCCAGACCTTGCCCAAGGCCGATAGCGTGAAAAAAGCCCCGGTAAATCGCGCCAACTGCAAAGGCCAGGGCACAGACACTCCGGTTGGCCAGTGCCACGACATCTTGAAGAGATTGATCGTGCTCAACAGCCAATCCAACGGGCCCGGCCAGCGGTCGATTGACTGAAAGTTATAATGCCCCAAGAGGCTGAGGGCGATCGTCACCAGAGCAAGCAGCAAGGTCACGGGCCAACGAACGGGAAGATGCACGAGTCGGAGTAGTGCCTTTTCCCATGTCCGCAGCAAGTCCGCAGTCACACATCGGCTTCCCAGGCGACGAGCGCCTCGCACAGGGCGCTGGCTTTCACCTGCTCATCCGGACAGTCGAGCACTTCGTGGAGGCGGCAGCGGACGAAATCGGGGACGGTGATTTGCGAGGAGGGATGGATGTGGCGGGTGAAAGGATCGCTCCACCACCAGCGCAGCAGGCGATCCATTTCGGTTGCGGTGTCGAAGTCGCGGTCTGGTTCTCCATCACTTGTTCAACTTGGAGAGGAACGCGTCGAGTTTTCGGATGCGATCCGCAACCGGGGCGAAGGTGCCGTCGTCGCGCGCCGTGAACCCGCCAGCGTCTAAGCGGAGGCGGCGGGCAGTTTGTCGGAAACGAAAATGCGCTTAAATTTTTCAGAGTGTTCACTGCTTTTGCAGCAAATCGGGAAAACGCGCTACTCCGTTGACGCCGCCAAGAATGGCCGTTGGATAGACCTACGCGCTCTCAACACCCGCATTCGACGACGCTGAAATAATACGTGCGCCAGGCCGGAATTTGGAGCGCGCACTTTTGATGGTTCCTTGTAGTTTCAGCGCATACAGTCGCTGCGTCTGCTCCTGATTCCAATCCTCACCATCCTGCTCGTCATCATGCTGCTCGTCGTCAATTGAAAGCTCGACCGACAGGCGGCACAAATTGAACGATTGCTGGCGCCAAGAGCCGCCATAGGTGACGTGCGGATCGAACCGGGGACAATCGCGGCAAACGATCTGCTCGGCTCGGCGGAGTGGCACTCCGACCCGCCGTTTCCGAACACCTGAGATCGTCTCCGACAGTAGAGGGCGTCCAACAAGGGGATGACCAAGACCAAGGGACCGAAGCGTCGGTCATGCCCGACTCGGCAACCGTGCTGACGACCGATCGAGCAGGGATTCAGGGCGGGAAAGTCCCATTCGGAGGGCATGGGTTGTAGTTGGGACCGTTAACTGAGAGCCTCCGTATGCACAACTCAAGGAGGCACATCGTCCACGGAAATAGATGCGAAAACGAGGCGTGCGGGGGGGGGGCGGCGGATTGAACCAATCCCCAGCCGTGTTGACGGACTCATCCACCCGCGATTGCGATGACGGCGCTTGCCGGTGCGGAGGCCGTGGTGAGGTGGCCGACAAAGAATTGCTGGCTGAACTACGAGCCACTGGCCGTTGGCTGCACCGTCTCACGGGATATTCGCCGGGGACCGGGCATGCGGAACCGGGCTGGGCCGTGGACTTGCCACTCGCGACGGCCTGCGAAATCGGGCACCGTTTCAAACAGGACGCCATCTACTACGTCATCACCGACCTGTGCCACGTCACTTTCTGTGAATCTCACCAACAGGAGCTTGGTGCCGGTCGGCTCATTTCGCGAACGGCTGAGTCACGGACCGGTTTTGCGCTGATCACCTGACCGGTACCCCGCTCCAAGGAAGCCACCGGCAGAACGAAAACATATCCCATGCTCAAATTTGATCCCGACTCGCAAACGGTCAGTGGTTCCCAGGTCAGAATCCAGAAGACTGATTCGGGCTATTGGGTGAAACGCTGGAGTCCTCGCGAGCCAATCCTCCGAGCTTTCGGCAGCAGAGGCCTTTCCCATCCTGCGAAGCGCCTTGCGGGACCAACCAGAAGGCGACGAGGAGCAATGCTTGCGTCTGGTCCAAGCCCTCGGTTGGAGCGACATGCAGGAGGAGGCCTTAGCCTCGCGGGAGGCCGTCCCCATGGCCACGCCACGATCTAGGCGTCGGCGGATGTTGGAAAACCTTAATTTTCCTTGGTATCCCGATTGCCCAACCTGCCTCGGAAGATGTCTCCAAGGCATTGGCTCCTCCATCGGCGCTAATGCAAGACGACGGGTATACTATCCGGACTGATGAGCTAAAATCGCTCATCGGTACCGAATCCTTAGGGTCTCCAGTGTTTTTCGGCGGCGTATGTCAGCGGACTCGGCTCCATGATACGCAGAGGACAAAATTGAATCGGCCTATCCTGAAGCACAAACATAAGGACGTGGACGGACGTCCAGCGGGAAAGGCAACACTCAGCCGTTCGATAATCTGCCGTAACACCCAAGGAAGATCCTCCACATCGTCGACAACTTCGATCGATTGCAGCTTGCGGAGCTGCAAGAATGTCGAGCTGCGTGGGGAGCTCGTGCTCTACAAGGAAATCCCGGAGATCATCATTACGGACGGACGGACGGCTCGCAGGTGAAAGTGCTCCCTTAAGGAAATTCTTGCGCCCCCCTGTGGAAATGTGTTCAAGAGAACACATGCCTGCGCGATTCATCTTTTTGATTCGCCCGCTCTCTGTGGAGAGGGGCTTCGAACTGGAGTGTGAAGGCGTCATCGCGACGCCAATGGAGTTTCATCGGCTGTTCGAAGCGATTCTCGCCGCTGGCCAGATTGGTCAGGGACTGGAGGCCGAGGTGCATATCTTCAACACTGAGGGCGAGGTCATCGAAGTGCTGGAACTCAATGGGCAGAAATTGATGCACGTATGAAAACGATCACCGAATACCAGCCCATGATCTTCTCGCAGATGGCGGAGAATGCCGAAAAGCGATCCGAGCAGCGCCGGCAACTACGGATGGATGTGCTCATGATCGCGGCCTACACGCTTGGGGCACTTTGGCTGAGCTACGACACCGGGATTGCTGTCTGGCACTGGCAGTTGTGGATAATCTTCCTGCCATTCTTCGTCGCTGTTGAGATGATCGAACGAGCGTTGAGGGCGAAGTGAAGCAACTGTCGAGAGAGGTCAACTTACTGCTGCAAAAGCTTCGGCATCACTTGGGCCTGATCCATCGTCACGCTCAAGAGGGCTTGGCTGATTTAGCAGCGTTAGAGCGAGAGTTGGTGCCGCAGCATGTTCGATGGACGTGCTATGGCTGCGGTTACACCAAGAATTTCACGAAACCCTCTTCCGTGGTGGCCTGTGATTCGTGCCCGCGCTGCAAGGGCACGGAGTTTTCACCCTCCGTGAACGGGTAATTGGGTGCACTATTGACGTCGATGTTTCGGGTCATTTTCCACGTCGATATGGATGCGTTCTTCGCCTCCGTCGAACAACGCGATCACCCTGAATATCGAGGGAAACCGGTCATCGTGGGATCTCCGCCGGATCGACGTGGAGTGGTGTGTGCGGCCAGCTATGAGGCGAGGAAGTTCAAAGTGCGCTCCGCCATGCCCTCACGCACCGCTGAAAAGTTGTGTCCTCACGGCATCTTCGTGCGCCCCCGCATGGACGCGTATCGAGCCGAGTCTGCCGCCCTCATGGAGATTCTCCGCAGCGTGACGCAGGTCATCGAGAAGGTGTCCGTGGACGAAGCGTATCTGGATCTCAGCGCATCCTTCGACCACTGCGGTGAAGTCCACGCGGCCTTGGAGGCTGCACTGCCCCTCGCGCAAGAGATCAAACGCCGTATTGCCAGCGAAAGGAATCTCACTGCGAGCATCGGCATCGCCTCGAATAAATTCCTGGCGAAGTTGGGCAGTGATTTCCACAAGCCCGACGGCCTCACCTTGATTCGCGAGCGCGACAAAATCGAGTTTCTGAAACCTCTCTCGGTGCGCTCGATTCATGGCGTCGGGCCAGTCACGGCTGGGGCACTGGAAGCCAAAGGCTTGATGGCCATCGGCGATCTTCAAACCACGACGATTGATCTGCAAAGTATCGTAGGTTCGTGGGCCGAGAGCCTGCGGTCTCGAGCCCTTGGGAATGATGACCGCATTGTCGACACGAGCGACGAACGCAAAAGTATCAGCGCGGAGAACACCTTTTTGGAGGACACCGATGATCGCCCGACGCTACGCGCAGCGTTGAAAGAAATGGCTGCCGATGTGGCTCAGACACTCGGTCAAAACGAAATCGGAGCGTTGACCGTGCAATGAAGGTTCGCTACAGCGATTTCACCACGTTGACCCGACAGATACGGTTGGAAGATCCCGTGACGAAAGCTTCGGAGATCTACCGCTTGGCGCAGTTTCTTTTGGCCCGAGATCGATTGGTCAAAAGTCCACTCCGGCTCCTGGGTATTGGTGTTTCGACCCTGGTGCCTCCGATCAGGCATCAACTCACACTGCCGATATGAGCGAGGCAGTGTTGAAGACGAATGGGGAGACTCAGGCTCACAAGGATCTCAAACGGCTGGCGCTCATCTGGGCGCAGACGAACGGCTTTCGGATCGCGGCTGCCGAAGTCTCGTTGCCAAATCATCGGGTGCGGATGGACGTGGCTGCGTATCGATCCGCGAAAA